>FWPU01002451.1_pt1 | contig 51359 bp, 53 predicted proteins | sample 2228361 | NCBI WGS metagenome assembly FWPU01 (sample SAMEA103939777, study PRJEB20133) | metagenome | reverse complement strand
TTTAGGATTCGTAGTCGCCACGCAGGTTCCACTGGAAGATCTCGTACGACAGAGTGCCTTCAGTTCTCCATTCTTTAACATTTTCGCCAATGTAGAAGAGTTGGGGCCTTTGACCGAGTCAGAAGCGCGAGAGCTCATAGCCAGTTCTCCTCCCCCCTTTCCACCCGAGGATATCGACTGGATCCTGGAGCAAAGCGGTTGCTGGCCCCATCGCTTGCAAATTCTCTGCCGGGAATGCCTCCTCGCTTTAGAATGTGGTAAAAAAAGTGAGTCTTGGCGAGAAGAGGGATTGCGACAGATTACACAGTTCCCATATTAAAGAGAAATAGTATGCATCCACCTCCTCCCACACCCAAATGGCTTTTTCTGGATAGCCCGAGCATTCATCCCAACGTGCTGGTGAGAAGCCTGCAACTCTTTTGCTGGTGCTTCTTCCATCCTGCGGCTGTGCGCAATTATCTAGTGAACATCGATCCGGCACTCCGGCCAGATTTTTGCCTGGCGGAGAGTAACCGAACCCTTTGGAAGCATCAGTCGTTCCGACAACTGTTCATCACCGGATATCTCGTATGGCCCCTCTTTGTGGGGGGTGACCGGTACTATCCTCTGGTTCTGGGGGGAGACCAGTGCAGTCATTCTCTTCGGTATGCTCTATGGGATGGGTTTAGGAATGGCGGGGATCCTCGTGGTCAGCAGTACCGTGAATTTTATCGGTGGAGTGGCCGGTGGAGTGCCCGTCGGGATCGCTTTTGGAGTTGGATATGGGAAGGTGATCAGTTGGATCGGTAGTGTGGAGAGGATTAAAGTGCTTCTCGCCGGTTCCCATACCCTGGACGAAGTGCAGTACTGGTCCAGTTATCTGATCAATTTTCAGGTAGTGCATATTCGCTATCTAAAAGAAATCGAAGCGTATCAGCTCATCGAGCGACCGGCTAAAGATTTTTCCTTACATTATGACTTTGAGTCCAGTCACCGGGTTGTAGAACTTACCCGTGGTCATCCCTTCTTAATACAGTTACTCTGCTCGGAAATCGTGGAGTACAAAAATGAGCAAGATCCTGCGATTCGCCGACAGGTCCGGCTGGCTGATGTTGAAGCGGTCGTCCCGGAGGCTTTACGCCGTGGCCGTTTGTTCTTTGCAGACATCTCCTGCAATCAGGTCGATAGCACCGGGCAGGCCATGTTACAATTTCTCGCAGCCCAGGGCTCAGAAGCCATAGTCCCTCACGATATGTTGGCTCGTCATTTCCCTGAGCAGCCAGAGCAAAGCCTTACCACTCTCTTCCGTCGAGAACTTATCGAGTGGGTTGACCGAGGCCATGAATCGGGATACCGCTTCCAGGTGGAACTGATTCGACGCTGGTTCGCTCAACCTCTTTCCTATACTCCTTGACATTTCCGCGGTAATCTGCTAAGAAAACCTGTATTTAAGAAGGATTTCTTCAATTTTTCCTTCAAAACTTGCCCGGAGGAGTAGGCGTGCTATGCTCTATCGCGAAAAGGTACTCGAAGCTCTGGAAAAGAAACGTGGGGAGTTTTATGCTTACGATGCAGGGTATTGGGACGAAGCGGCCCTGTATAGCAAGGCGCTGGAGGAGATCTACACCCTGCCCTGGGAAACCTGGTGCGCCAAACTGCAAGCACATGCCTGGCCCGGGGCTCTTCCCAGCCCGGAAGTCCTGGAGTATCGAACGCTACACATTCCCTTCTTCCCCCAATGGCAGAGTCACAAAGAAGCACGAGATTGGGCCTACCAGACCATCCTCTCCACTCCTACGTTTGCCGTGGATGGAAGCCAGATCCTTCCGAGCAAAGATTTTTCCGTACCGGTGGCATTGATTCAGATCTCCTGGTTTGAAAATCGTCATCTCCCTACTGGCGAATACGAGAAGGATTCCCGGGTGGCTGTCCTGACTCCCCAGGAAATCAGTACCTTCTCCAGCGGAGAACGGCTCTTTTCCGAAACGGCCATTTCGCTCCGCCGGTTTCAAATGGAGGTGGAAAAACTGCAGGAGTATATGCTGACAGCCCGGCAGGGGGATCACCTACCGCTGGTGTTTCTCGATGGCTCCTTGATCGCCTCCTTTGCCCAGCGTTTGCCAGACGAATATCGGGATAGTTATGTCCAGGCTACGCTCCGCCTCTTACGAACTGCTGCGGAAACCCGAGTTCCGCTGATCGGGTATATTGATACAACCTATGCCCGCGATCTGGTAGAAATGTTAGCTCTCATCCATGACCTTCCTCCAGCCACCTCGGTACATGATGCCTCGCTTATCGGTCGCCGTTTTGCATGGGGAGATCGGACTCCCTTTTTCTACTGCCGACGGGAAGGTATTCTCGCTCAGTATGAAGAACAGGCCAGTCGTATCGGGTTTCTCTATCTCAAAACGAATCGTGGACTTCCGCCAGCCCGTTTGGAAATCCCCTGCTGGGTTTACGAAGAGGGCTTGTTACCCTGGGTGGTGGATATTGTACGCGCAGATGTGGTGATAGGCAATGGGTATCCGTATACGATCGAAACGGCTGATGCCTCGGCTGTGTTGACTGGACAAGATCGAGAGTATTTCTATCGCCTCTTCCAGGAGTTCCTGGAGAAAGAAGGGATTAATTTGCGTATCTCCCGAAAAGCGATCAGCAAGGTGAGGAGACGTTAGCTCATGATTATCGGAAAAATCGTCAAATCCAATTCGCATATCGACTACTTTTGTCGAATATTAGACCGTCTCGAAACGGCTGAACCTCCCCAACCAGCGCACTACCCTTTCGGTCAGTTTGTCCACGTGGGCACGGAGGCGGTAGGTATTATTTATGACTCACAGCTCATTAATCCTGACTATGGAAATTACGGTCCCCGTCTGACCACCCCTCCCGAACAGAACGCGGTTTTCAGCCCTGATTATCTGAATGAACAGGCTACTCTGGTCAGTATACTGCTGCTGGGATGGCTGGAAGCGGAGGGAGGGGTACAGCATGTTCCACGCTATGTGATTCCGATTAATACAGAAGTAGGCACAATGGAGGAAGAGGCTATTCGACGGTTTCACTTAAACCAGCGTCAAGAATTACAACTCCATTACTATTCACATATCTTGACCCATACCGGTCCTATAGGAATCCAGCTCCTCTTGACAGTCATTGACCAACTGAGTAGACTCTTTGCCAATGATGTGTCTCGTCTGAAAATTTTACAGGATACCCTGAGCTGGCAACTTACCCTTGGACAGGTACGCTAAAGGAGTGAGAAGGAGTATGAAAACGATGCGTTTTTCTCGCAGAGCATTTTTGCAGTATTTGGGGATAGTGGGTACCAGTGTATGGTGGAGGGGGATGGCCACCCTCGAAGCTGGAGAAACTCCGTCAGAGCTCGTGCTGGCTTTGACTCCTTCGCAGAACCCTACTGCTTTACAGGAATCAGCCAGGCCGTTTGCGGAAACACTGGGTAAATTGATCGGGATTCCTATAAAAGTGTATGTCGCTTCTGATTACGCCGCAGTGATTGAAGCATTGCGCTCTCATACGGTCGATCTGGCCTTTCTCCATACGGTAGGATACGTTTATGCTTCCCGGGAAGCCAAGGCCAGGATTATTGCTAAAGATATCTGGCATGGCCGAACCTCGTACACTTCGCGGATTTGGGTGAAGAAGGAGAGCCCTTACCAGACTCTGGAGGATCTGCGAGGGACACGGATTGCCTTTGTCGATCCCCTCTCTAGCTCTGGATATACCTATCCCATGGTGATGCTTATCAAAAAGGGACTGGTGCAAAACAAGGATCCGAAAACTTTCTTTAAAGAGACTGTGTTTGCCGGGTCACACGATGCCGCCCTGCTGGCGCTGCTGAATGGGCATGTCGATGCAGCAGCTTCTTTTGATTTAGCACCACAACAGTATTTCAAAGACGAACGAGCGGAAGCCTTCCGCTATGTAGCGGAAACCCCTCCCATCCCGGAAGCAGGGATTGCCGCTCGGGAAGGATTGGATCCCCAGATTGTGGACAAGGTCTTTCGCGCATTGCTCGAATTTAATAAACCAGAGTATCAGCCAGTTTTAAAGAAACTTTACGAGATCGATGGTTTTGAGGCAGCAGAGGACAGGGAATACGATTCGGTGCGGGATGCAGTCGATTTGATGAATATTCCATTAAAAAAATAGGCTGACATGATTCTGGTGAAAAATCTGAGAAAAGTCTTCCCACCAGATACCGTAGCTCTGCGCGATATTACCCTCGAAGTGGCTGAGGGTGATTTCCTGGTGATGATCGGTTCGAGTGGGGCGGGAAAGTCTACCTTTTTACGCTGTCTCAATCGCCTCATCGAACCGACGGCTGGGGAGATTTTTCTCGACCAGATCAATGTGACGAAAGCGTCACGTCCAGAACTCAGGGAGATCCGGCGGAAGATCGGCATGATCTTTCAACAGTTTAATTTGATCCGCCGTCTCTCTGTGCTGGAGAATGTGCTGGTGGGACGTCTGGGGTATACAGGCCAGATACGGAGTTTAGTCGGAGCCTTTTCTGCAGCGGATCGACGTATAGCTTTTGAGTGTCTGGAACAAGTAGGATTAGCAGATTTTGCCGACCGACGAGCAGATACCCTGAGTGGAGGAGAACAGCAACGGGTGGGGATTGCCAGAGCGCTGGCTCAGTCTCCTCAGGTCATTCTGGCAGACGAACCCACGGCGAGTCTTGATCCACGCCTGTCACATTCTATTATGGATATTCTCAAGCGAATTAATGAGGAACGGCATATCACTCTCATCGTCAGCCTCCATTTGCTCGATTTGGCTTTGGAGTATGGGCGCACTATTCTAGGACTACGACAGGGGGCAGTGGTCTATAGGGGAAAAAAAGAGGGGCTTTCCCAGCAGATGATTACCGAGATTTATGAGGCGGCGGATGAAAACAAGGACTAAGGAGCATTTTCTGTTTAATTGGATCACTTTCCTGGTGGTACTGGGAATCCTCTATGGGTGGTTTGTCTGGGAAACCGAAGTCTCGCTCTGGCGGTTGCAGCGAGGGATTCCCTGGATGCTGAACTTCCTCGCCCGCATGTTCCCTCCCGATTTTTCCGTACTGCCGGGAGCGCTGCAAGGGGCGAGAGAGACTTTTGCTATTGCCTTTGTCGGTACCGGGCTTGCGGCAGTGCTGGCCCTCCCTCTTGGCTTTCTCTGTGCCCGGAACGTTATGCCTCCCGCTTTCTTCTATATCGCCCGTTCCTTGCTCAATTTCTTTCGCAGCGTGGATACCATGGTCTATGCCCTTTTCTTTGTAGCCGCAGTTGGGTTAGGCCCTTTCCCTGGCGTGCTGGCCGTGGTGGTGTATACCACCACCGTTTTGGCAAAACTTTACTCTGAAGCTATCGAGGGAATTGATCCTGGTCAGGTGGAGGCAGTGACTGCTACGGGGGCAAGTCCTCTACAGGTGCTCCGTTATGGCATCTTGCCGCAAGTCCTTCCCCTCTTTGTCTCCTATGTGCTTTACCGTTTTGAAACTAATATCCGAGCAGCCACTATCTTGGGTTTTGTAGGGGCCGGCGGGATCGGGTTTTATATTCAGACCTATCTACGGATGATGAATTATGCGGCAGCTTCCTGTATCCTGTTGGTACTCATTGTTATGGTCATGGCGGTCGATTTTGTCAGCTCCCGTTTACGGGAGAAGATGGTATAACCGGAACAGTAGTCAGTGTTGAGTGCCTGGTGAGACACCGCAGAACAGCCACTAACCACTGCCCACTCAACACTTAACACTTAATACAAATCTCTATGCCTCACAAAACATCGGAAGCGATTCGATTACAGAAAGTCATTGCCCAGGCAGGCATCACTTCGCGCCGACACGCAGAAGAGCTTATTACGGCCGGCAGGGTCAAGGTCAATGGGGTGGTGGTTACTACGCTGGGGACCAAAGTGTATCCGCACCGGGACCAGATTACCGTAGACGATAAACCGTTGCCCAAACCAGAACCCAAAATTTATATCCTGCTCTACAAGCCGTATGGCTACATCACCAGCCGGGCTGACGAAAAGGGGCGCATGACGGTATTTGCGCTCTTGCCAGAGGTGAAGGAACGTATTTTTCCAGTTGGACGCCTGGATTATGATAGTGAAGGGGTATTACTGCTGACCAATGATGGGGAATTAGCTCAACAACTGCTCCATCCTCGCTTCAAAGTGCTCAAACGTTATGCCGTCAAACTGGATCGTCTCCCTTCTTCAGAGGATCTTGGGCAATTAGAGCAAGGGGTGGTGATCGATGGGAAACCGACCTTGCCCGCCTTAGTCAGTGTGCGCAAAGTAGGAGAAACATCATGCTGGCTGGATATAACCCTCTACGAGGGGAGAAATCGGCAGGTTCGGAAGATGTGCGAAGCCCTTGGTTATCGTGTCCTCAAGCTGAAGCGTACAGCATTTAGCTTTCTGAATCTGCGCGGACTGCGTCCTGGAGAATATCGCTTTCTCTCTCCAGAGGAGGTACAACGCCTCCGGCGGAAAAGTGGTGCTTTGGAGCAAAAGGAGCAATTACGAAGTCGAAAGAGGGGACCAAGATCTCGACAAAAGAGGAATAGAAAGTAAGGTTAATACAGGAGGGGTTATGATTCTGGTGATTGGAGCGACTGGTGAGGTGGGAAGCGAAGTAATTCGACAGCTTGTTCCTCTTCGTGTCCCTGTCCGTGCTCTCCTTCGAAATCCTCAGAAAGCCTCATCGCTGGTGAATCTTGGTGTGGAGCCAGTTCTGGGAGACCTGGAGCGGCCAGAAACCCTGGAGATGGCTTTAGAGGGAGTCACCCGAGCCTTTTTGCTCTCACCTGTACACCCACGGCAGGTAGAGTTACAGGGTAATTTTGTGGAGGCCGCCCGACGAGCTGGCCAGGTGCATATCGTCAAAATCTCTGGTTTGGGTACAGCACTTGACTCACCGGTGCGGAGTGGCCGCTGGCATGCCCAAACGGAAAAGCAGATCGAAGATGCTGAATTACCCTTTACCTTCCTTCGTCCACTGGTCTTTATGCAAAATCTTCTCCGTTCGGCATCTTCCATTGCCACGCAGGGGGTAATAGTGTCTGCGGCCAAGGCCAGTCGGCTTGCGATGATCGATGTGCGGGATGTGGCTGCGGTGGCCGTGACTACCCTTACTCAAGATGGGCATGCTGGCCAGGTGTATACGCTCACGGGACCAGAAGCCCTATCCTATCCAGAGATTGCCAGGAAGCTCTCCCGGATTCTCGGTAAGCTGGTGACCTGTACAGATGTGTCACCGCTACTTTTTCGCCAGCAATTGCTGGAGGCTGGTCTCCCAGAATGGCTCGTCGAGGTGCGTATGGATTTTAATACGGCTTTCCTGGAAGGGCGAGCTTCCACAGTTACCAATACGGTAGAGAGAATAACTGGAAAGCCACCACGGACTTTTGAGCAATTTGTGCGTGATTATGCTTCTCGTTTTCAATTTTCCCCGGACCGGACTGTACCCTGATTTTGTCAGGCTGGAGAAAGCTGAAATCCAATATTTTCCTCCTCCCTGCGTGCTTATCATTCCCCACATTATTTCTGGGATTTACAGGGAGAAAGGGACTATACATTTCCTCCCCCTTGGCGGGGGAGAAGGGAGGTGGGGGGGGGCGGCAAAGGGACTTCCCTGCGCTGCGCTCCGGGAGAGGGCACAGAGATAGAGCAAAATCCTATGCTGGAATTTCAGTGGAGATAAGGACTATACTTGACATACAGCGCAGAAAATGGTAACTAGTGGTGTAAACAAGTTATTGAATTCTGAAACTCTGAAAACCGGTGAGGTGCTCGATGCTTTTTTCTCGCCCATGTCAGTATGCTATTCGTGCTCTTGTGCATCTCGCATCCCATCAAGGAGAGACCCTCTGTCAGGCTCAAGAGATTGCCGAAGCGGAAAATTTACCCGCTCCCTCGCTGGCTTCCGTGCTTCAGGATCTGGTGCGAACCGGCCTGGTAAAATCGCAAAAGGGACCCAAAGGGGGGTTTTGCCTTGCTCATTCTCCTCACCAGATCACCCTCTATCAGATTGTAGAGGCGGTAGATGGTATCCAGAGCCTTTCTCAATGCGCTATTGGTCTGGAGGACTGTTCCGGTGATATGCTCTGCCCATTGCATGATCAGTGGCAGGAGGTTCACCAGCGTATCATTACCTATCTCCAGTCGGTGACCGTGCACCAGATGACGACAGCCCTGGCCCAAAAGAAGAGCGATCTCCCTTCCATTCCCGCCGACCGTCTTCCCTGAGCGTTTTCCTCCACTTTTTTCTTGACATATCCACCTAGAGAATGATATAAGATAAAAATATTTTAAAATATTAAATATATTTGTCCTTAAGTAACTATGACTAAATTTCTTGCACTCTTCACCGCCATAAAAAATGTAGGGTGGGCTGTGCCCACTAAGCATACCCCTGGTGGTGTGGTAGGCGGAGCCCACCCTACCTCTGGCTTTTGTGAAAAATGCTTAGTGATACTTACTTAAAACTCTGGCAGGCGAAAGTGGGCTCTGAATAAGAGGAGAGGACCACGCTAAAGAATCTTCTGGGAAAGTACCCCACCCGGCAAGAGATTCTCCACTCCTTCCAGTCGTTCAGAGACCATCAGGAGTTCAATTTCGTTGCAGCGCTCATCCGGAGAAAAAGTTTGCCAAGAGAAGAAAACAACAAATAGAGAGGATTCTGCGAGGAGGAAAAGGCTTTATGCTGAACTGGTTGCCAGAAAATGTCTCGACCTATGGAGGAGAGATCGATGCAATTATCGCTCTCATCTATTACATCGTAGGAGCCTGGGCTGTTTTGACCTTTTTTTGTATTCTCTGCTTTCTGATCCAATACCGCCGTCGCGAGGGTCAGCCTGCCACTTACCTGCATGGAAATACCCTGACTCAAAGCGTATGGATCTTGATTCCGTGTCTGCTTGTACTCGGTTTCGACCTGTGGATCGATTTTCGAGGAGTCGGGGTATGGAAGACGGTCAAAGGGGAAATACCGGAGAGTCCTCTCCACATCCGGGTCACTGCCAAGCAGTTTAACTGGGAATTCCTCTATCCAGGGCCAGATGGGGAGTTTGGCACGGCGGATGATCGGCAGATAGAGAATGAATTACATGTGCCCGTCGCCCAAGTGATCCGGTTCTCTCTCCAGTCTCAGGATGTGATTCACAGTTTCTTTGTACCCAATCTCCGCCTCAAACAGGATGTCTTACCGGGGCGAGTCCTCGAAGGATGGTTTGAGGCCACTAAACCCGGTCGTTATGAGATTCCCTGTGCGGAACTCTGTGGGTTTGGTCACTCTGGGATGAAGGGCTGGTTAGTCGTGCATACCGACGAAGAGTATGCGCAATGGACAAAGAAACATTGGCCAGGCTCTTGAGAGGTATTCGGCCATGGGAGCTCTATGAGTCATCCCATCTTTCTCCCTGGTCTGGTTCAGGATCGCTTTGATATCTTCAGAGAGAAAATAATCTTTGCCTAAACTATAGCGAAGAGGGGAACAAGGAATGCGCAGCGCAGAAACAGCTTCACAGACTATACATCCTTCAGCAAAAACCGGATTTTGGCGTCAATATATCTTCTCCACTGATCACAAAGTGATTGGGAAACAGTATCTGACCCTTGGCTTGTTATGGGCTCTTCTGGGAGGCTTCTTTGCTTATATGATGCGCTGGCAACTGGCCTGGCCAGAAACACAAGTGCCCTTGACCCAATGGATACCAGAACCTTACATGTTTGATGGCTACATGGGACCAGAGTTTTACAATATGCTGGTCACCATGCATGGCACGATCATGGTCTTTTTTGTAGCCATGCCCATCCTCTTGGGAGCATTTGGCAACTTTTTGATTCCATTGATGATTGGGGCCCGAGACATGGCTTTCCCCCGTCTCAATATGTTATCGTTTTGGATTCTTACCCTTGCTTCGATCGTAATGCTCCTCTCTTTCCTTGTTCCGGGAGGGGCCGCCGCCTCTGGCTGGACCGCCTACGCTCCACTTTCTGCAAAAGCAGAATATACAGGGGTTGCGTGGGGGCAAAATCTCTGGATTCTCGCTCTGGCTCTGGAGTTTTCTTCCTTTTTGTTGGGTGGGGTGAACTTTCTCACCACTATCATCAATCTCCGTGCCCCTGGCCTCTCCATGTTTCGTTTGCCTCTCTTTGTCTGGATGCAAGCTACCGCAGCTATCCTCTTTATGTTATCCGTCGGTCCCCTGATTGCCGGAGCTATCATGCTTTTGTTTGATCGTATCACCGGAGCCGGTTTCTTTTTACCGGAACAGGGTGGTCAACCCCTTCTGTGGCAGCACCTCTTCTGGTTTTTCGGGCATCCCGAGGTCTATGTAATCATGTTACCAGGCATGGGGATCGCTTTAGAAATTTTTCCGGTATTTTGTCGGAAACCAATCTTTGGCTATCGACCGATTGTGTATTCGACTATTGGAGCAGGTTTACTTAGTTTTATTGTCTGGGCCCATCATATGTTTGTGAGCGGGATGAATCCCTGGCTGGCTATGCCTTTCAGTATCACCACCATCCTGATTTCCGTCCCCTTTGCCCTGATTGTCTTTGCCATGATTGCCACGCTCTGGCGTGGCTCTATCAGTTTTCCCTCACCGATGCTGTTTGCCGTAGGCACATTGCTCATGTTTATCATAGGCGGGGTTACCGGGATCTTTAATGGCTCTGCCCCTGCAGATATCTACTTTCATGATACCTACTTTGTGGTTAGCCATTTTCACTACACCCTCTTCTCTGCCGTCTTCTTTGGAGGCTTTGCCGGTCTGTATTACTGGTTTCCCAAAATGTTTGGCCGTATGATGCAGGAGACCTTGGGCAAGATCCACTTTGTCCTCACCTTTGTGGGCTTCAATGCGGTCTTTCTCCCCATGTTTCTTGTGGGTACCGGTGGAATGATGCGGCGAATCGCTAACCCCTTGCAGTATGACTTCTTACAACCCCTCCAGCCCCTCAATATATTCATAACAGTGAGTGCGATTGGTTTACTATTGGCTCAGGGGGTGTTTGTGGTGAACTTCTTCTGGAGTCTGCTAGCCGGTAGAAGAGCCGAATCGAATCCCTGGCAGGCCAATACCTTAGAATGGGTAACCTCTTCACCTCCACCACATGAAAATTTTGTGACCATTCCGGTTGTCCATCGGGGACCGTATGAGTATAGTCCACCAAACCACTCCACCGATTGGTTACCTCAGGATCAACCGCTATCGAATGGTTCTGTCCTGGCCTCATAAAATGGAAGTGTGTTCCGGTTCGGGAGCACGGAAGAGCTTGTTTTCTTTAACCTGAAGTAGGAGGGAAAAGATGCACCAGACCGATGTCATGAAACCCCATCCGGTGGTCAGTATCCCCACTGGAAAACTGGCGATGTGGTGGTTTCTTTCCTCAGAGATCATCACTTTTGGAGGATTAATTGGGGTCTATATTGTTTTCCGGCTTGGAAATGCGGAGTGGGCGGAAGCCACTACTCACCTCAGTGTAGTGTTGGGAACTGTGAACACTCTCGTCCTGCTGACCAGTAGCCTTGCGATTGCCATGGCCTCTGCCGCCACAGAAGAGGATAGCAAAGGAGTTCAGACCTGGTTGTTGCTTACAGTAGTCCTGGGGATAGGATTTTTGATTATTAAGATGTTTGAATGGCAAGGGAAAATTGAGGCCGGGTTTGTCCCGACCGTGGGAGGCTTCTGGGCATTCTACTATGCCATGACCGGCCTCCATGCCCTCCATGTCCTGGTGGGAGTCCTTGTGAATGCTATTCTGCTAAGTTTGGCGTTTCTTGGTCGTTTAAAGACCAAAGGCTACCGTATCGAGTTAGCAGGCTTATACTGGCACTTTGTAGATATAGTATGGATCTTTTTGTTTCCACTGCTTTATCTTTCCTAGGGCTCTGGCAACTTCATGGTGAGTGGTCATCCTGAGCCCTGCACTTTGCTCAAGGAGTCGAACGGACAACCCTACGCTGTGCTGCGGGAGTCGAACGGACAACCCTACGCTCCGCTTCGGGATGACCAATAGACTTCCCTGCGCTCCGCTTCGGGATAAACTCCGCGCAGGATCTCCGCAGCGCTGCAAAGAGATGCTGCGCCTTCGGCTCAGCATGACTACTCATCATAATTTATTTACCAGAACACTATCCATAATAATGTGGAGATGAGGGATAAGAGAGGAGAGAGACATGACTCAGACAAAAGCCCGTCATCATTATGTGACTATATGGTATTGGCTGGTGGGACTCCTGTTCGCTTCGGTGTTAGTCGTATATCTCCCGCTTGGGAAACCGCTCATTGTTTTGCTTGTCTTCGGTGCTGCCATGGTCAAGGCGGCCCTGGTTGCCTTGAATTATATGCATCTCAAATCCGAGCAGCTCTTGATTTATACCCTGGCTCTTGCTCCCCTGTTACTCTTCCTGGTGTTACTTGCGGTGCTCTTTGATGACCTAAGTTTTTAGTCCAGCTTGAGGGGTTTAGGTTAACCATATAGTGCCAACTGGTATAATCGCTGCTTGAATTTCGTTAATTCGGCAAGTTCCGAGGAGAGGCGGACCTGTTCATCGACAATCTGGGTGATAGCATCCTGGAGATCTTCCGCATTGTGCACTCGAAATGGACTGAAAAGGACCTGGCTCAAGTAGGTCTGGTATTGCTGGGCCAGGGTGTACTCACCCTGTTCGAATTCGCCAAGCGATCGAGCTAGCCGTTTCGCTGCTCCGAGTACAATAGCATCCCGAATATCGCCGAACCCACTCTGTAAATCCGCGTGCAGTTGGTGAACATGTTCACAAATTTCATTTGCCTGGAACAAGTGGTAAAACTTGTCTCGGTCAAGATCTTCGCTAATGATCCGCCTGTACTCATCAGGCGTCTTGGCAGCAGCCAACCGTGACAATTCAATTAACACAATAGCATGCGCTCTTTCAAAGCTTGCCACGACGTTTGACAGTGCCGATACTAACCGCTGTCGAGCTTCCTGTTGTGTTGCTCCCCACGCTTTCAACTGTTCAATGAGTCGATTAAACACTGGCGTATCTTCAAATAGTGCGTTTAAGGCTTCCAGCACACGTTTCAACATGGCTTTCCTCTCCCAGAATAGCAGGGCAAAGAGTGCCCAGATCTTGTGATGTAAAACTGCCCGATTCTCTTACCGTACAGGTCTCACCAATAAGCCGGTGGTTCGGGCAGGGTCTGACCACACGTGCATTTCCCGTGAGCTTTTGTGTAATCCATCATGCGACCACATTGTAAACAACGAACCCAGGTCGGGTTAAACCGTTCCGGAATCCAGACACTGGTATACCCTCCGGCTGCGATTCCCAAGCCGAGGAAGGCCCTCATTGCTTCTATATGAGTCCCTTCTCGAGTCAATCGGAGGGGACTTTCCGGACTATCCCAGGCGGTCACGGTGAGCATCCGATTACCGATGATCATACCGGTCCAACCGATGAAGTCTGGCATAGCCAGCATTTCAGACGCTATTTTCCGACTATACTCCTGTACCTGTTCTTTTTCCTGGTCGGAACGTACCTGGAGGACGGTGATACTGAAAGCGCCTGGTTTTTGCAGTTTTCCACTCTGTACCGAAACAGCGGAACCGAACTGATAAGGGCCAAGGGTATGGGGTTGTACCAGAATCTGTAACCCCAGTTGGCGCGGTACCTCTCCAGCGTCGAAGTACCCCTGCACCGAGCGAATTCTATCTCCTTCGATGGAGATGAAATCCGCCCCTGGCAACACCACAGAGCGTCCACTGGGGGGAAGGCCTTGGAAGGAACCGTTATTGGTCCCCTTCATCACCCATTGAGCAGCGATTAACCCTTCCCCGGCAAGTGTTTGACCCACAAGCTCAAACGACAGATCCGGGAAGGACGTCCAGAGCCGACGGGCATAGGCGGCAATAGCCTCACCACAGAGTTCATGAACAAGAGGATCACTGTAAGTACCGTCTTCAGCGAAGGTGGCTACGATACCTTCGGCATCGTGACGGTTCCAGGCGCCGAAATAGGTCTGGGCAACCTGCAAGAGATCGGACATGGCTATTCACCTTTGTGTTGGCAAGAAAACATTATTCGGTAAAAGAGGCTGCTTCTACTATTGACTCTTTGCTTCATAAAGCATACCATCAGGTTAGACGGGATTTCAATAACCAAACGGTATATTTTTGATGAGGGGAGACCATCTGAGAATTCGCACAACACTATTATAATTTGAGGATTTATCCTGTATAATTATAGAAATGCTTTTTTCTTTGTATCCACGACTGCGTAGCACCTGGCAGTAGCCTGTAGGGTGGGCTGAGCCCACCAACACAGCGCTGGTTCTTCTCGGCGGGCTGAGCCCACCCTACTTTTGGCTGGCAGCTTTCTATAATAAGGATCTTTGTCTATGGCTGGCATGATATCAGCCTATGCCTGAGTGAACACAGCACTAGCAAGAAGGGGAAAACCGATGAAGGCATTACTCGCCTTAGCTGATGGAACCACTTTCTTTGGCGAATCGTTCGGAGCAGAAGGAGAAGCGGTCGGAGAGGTGGTGTTTAATACGAATATGACCGGTTATCAAGAAGTGCTGACCGATCCCTCCTATAAAGGGCAGATTGTCACCATGACCTATCCCCTTATTGGGAATTACGGAATTAACCGAGAAGATCTGGAGTCTCAACGGCCTCAGGTAGAAGGCTTTGTTATCAAAGAAGGGAGTCGTCTCGCAAGCAACTGGCGGAAAGAACAAAGTCTGGAAGAGTTTCTCGCTGAGCATCAGGTTGTAGGTATCCAGGGCATCGATACCCGAGCTCTCACCCGACACATCCGTACCTATGGAGCCCAAACTGGTATGATTTCCACCCGGGATTTAGATCCAGAAAGTCTGGTAGACCGGGCCAGAAAGGCTCCCACTCTGATCGGAAGAGATCTGGTACGTGAAGTGACCTGCTCCGAACCTTACCTCTGGCATCAAAGGACCTGGGAATGGGGTAAAGGGTATCAGAATCAACAGCCAGATACTGCGCAATTTCGAGTGGTGGCTTATGATTTCGGAATGAAGTATACTATACTCCGACAACTGGTGAGTCATGGATGTCAGGTACAAGTGGTTCCGGCAACGACGCCCGCAGAGGTCATTCTGGAAATGGCGCCAGATGGGATTTTTTTATCCAATGGCCCGGGCGATCCAGAAGGAGTGCCTTACGTTATTCACAGTGTCCAGCAATTGATTGGAACTGTCCCCATCTTTGGCATCTGTTTGGGACATCAAATCCTGGGTCTTGCCTTCGGCGGCAGGACGTATAAATTAAAATTCGGGCATCGTGGTGGTAATCAACCGGTGAAAAATTTACGCACCGGCCAGATCGAGATTACCTCCCACAACCATGGCTTTGCGGTGGATGCCTCGAGTTTGCCCTCTGGGCTAGAAGTGACCCATATCAACCTGAACGATCAAACGGTAGAAGGAATGCAGCATCGAGAATTACCCATTTTTTCCGTGCAATACCATCCAGAGGCGTCTCCTGGCCCCCATGATTCGCACTACCTCTTTCGGCGCTTTGTCGAGCTTATGCAGCAGTATAAATCTCCCTTACCTCCACTTACGCATTAACAAGAAGGGTTTTTGGTATGCCCAAACGGACAGATATCCGAAAGATTTTTATTATTGGAGCCGGTCCGATTATCATCGGACAGGCTTGTGAATTTGACTATTCTGGTACCCAGGCCTGTAAGGCGCTGAAAGAGGAGGGATTTGAAGTAGTCCTCCTCAATAGCAATCCAGCGACGATCATGACCGATCCAGAGATGGCGGATAGAACCTATATTGAGCCGATTACACCAGAGACGGTAGAAAAGATCATTGCTCGAGAACGTCCACAGGCTTTACTCTCCACGATGGGTGGACAGACGGCTTTGAACATGGCAGTGGCTGTCGCAGAGAATGGGGTACTGGACCGATATGGTGTAGAACTCATCGGCGCAAAGCTCGAAGCCATTAAAAAAGCAGAAGATCGCCAACTGTTTAAAGAATCCATGCACCGCATCGGGCTCGATCTCCCCCGGAGTGGCTATGCTCATTCGAAAGACGAGGCCTGGGAGATTATAAAAGAGATCGGTTTTCCGGCGATCATTCGCCCCTCTTTTACGTTAGGAGGAACAGGGGGCAATGTGGCCTATAACCAGGAGGAATACGAAGAATATATCGATTGGGGATTAAACGCGAGTCCCAGACATGAGATCCTGATCGAGGAATCGGTCCTGGGCTGGAAAGAATTTGAGCTCGAAGTCATGCGCGACCTTCGGGATAATGTCGTGATTATCTGTTCCATAGAGAACTTTGACCCGATGGGCATCCATACCGGGGATAGTATTACCGTGGCCCCAGTCCAAACCCTGACAGACAAAGAGTACCAACGAATGCGGGATGCTGCCATCCGCGTTATTCGAGAAATCGGGGTAGATACCGGAGGATCCAATATTCAGTTTGCGGTCAATCCCCAGGATGGTCGTATGGTAGTGATCGAGATGAATCCACGAGTCTCACGCAGCTCTGCTCTTGCCTCAAAAGCTACCGGCTTTCCTATTGCCAAGATTGCCGCGAAGCTTGCTGTGGGATACACTCTCGATGAAATCCCCAACGATATTACCCGGGAGACTCCAGCCTCATTTGAGCCCACCATTGACTATTGTGTAGTAAAATTCCCTCGATTTGCCTTTGAAAAGTTTCCTGGAGCGAATCAGACTCTGACCACTCAAATGAAGTCGGTGGGAGAAGCCATGGCCATTGGCCGGACATTTAAAGAAGCGCTCCATAAAGCTATTCGCTCGCTGGAAATCGGGTGTTTTGGCTTTGAACCTCCCGATGGTGGAGAAAAAGATCTGGAAGCGATTCGTGCCAAACTCCGCTGGCCGAATTGGGAACGGGTCTGGTATATCGCAGAAGCGTTACGTCGAGGATGTTCTGTTGAAGAGATCCATGAATTAACCCATATCGATCCCTGGTTTCTGGTGAACATCCAGGAGCTGATCTCCTTTGAAGCTCTTCTTCAACGCGAAAGCCATCTCTCCCCTTCTTTGCTACGTCGGGCCAAGGAATATGGCTTTTCTGATCGGTATCTGGCAACCTTGTTTCAGCAGAAGGAAGCGGATATTCGCTCTTTGCGGTATCAACAGGACCTGAAAGTCCGGTATAAACGGGTCGATACCTGTGGTGCAGAGTTTGAGGCCTATACACCCTATCTCTACTCGACGTATGAGCAAGAATGTGAGGCGCAGCCGACTACACGGAAAAAGGTGATGATCCTAGGAGGAGGACCCAACCGGATTGGCCAGGGAATCGAGTTTGATTATTGCTGTGTGCATAGTGTCATGGCCTTAAAGGAAGAGGGATATGAGACTATTATGGTCAATTGTAATCCCGAGACGGTGAGTACCGATTATGATACCGCCGATCGTCTCTATTTTGAACCCTTAACCCTGGAGGATGTGCTCCATATTGTAGATCGAGAGCAACCAATCGGCGTGATTGTTCAGTTTGGCGGTCAGACTCCTCTGAATCTCGCTGTGGCTCTCGAGGAGGCGGGGGTACCGATCTTAGGTACCTCGCCAGATAGTATTGACCGGGCCGAAGATCGGGAGCGTTTTAAGGATTTACTCCAGAAACTCTCTTTACAACAACCAGCCAATGGTACCGCCACCAGTTTTGCCCAGGCGGAACAGATTGCTGCCCGCATCGGCTATCCAGTGATAGTTCGCCCTTCCTATGTCCTGGGAGGGCGAGCCATGGAAATCGTCTATGACTCTTCCCAACTTCGTGAATATATGGAGAAGGCGGTTATGGCTTCCCCTGAACATCCTGTTCTGATTGATAAGTTCCTCGATGATGCTATCGAAATCGATGTCGATGCCATTTCTGACGGTCAGACCGTGGTCATTGGGGGCATCATGGAACATATTGAGGAAGCCGGTATTCATTCTGGCGATAGTGCCTGCTCGTTACCCCCCTACTCCTTGTCTCGAGAAATTATGGCTGAGATCAAACGCCAGACCTATCTCTTGGCTCTCGAGCTCCGAGTCATTGGTCTGATCAATATTCAATTTGCCGTCAAGAATCAGGCTGTATATATCCTGGAAGTGAATCCCCGCGCTTCCCGTACTATCCCGTTTGTAAGCAAGGCCATCGGAGTGCCCTTAGCCAAACTGGCTGCCAAGGTGATGGTAGGGAAAAGTTTGCAAGAACTGGGCTTTGTAAAGGAGAAGGACATAAAGCATATCGCGGTAAAGGAAGCTGTTCTCCCCTTTGCCAAGTTTCCAGGAGTGGATACTCTGCTTGGCCCCGAAATGAAATCTACCGGAGAAGTGATGGGGATTGATCATTCCTTTGGCCGAGCTTTTGCCAAATCGCAAATCAGCGTGAATGGCCAATTTCCTCCGCAAAAAAGCAAGGTCTTTCTGAGTGTACGGGATAAAGACAAGGGGCGGGTCATACCGATTGCGAAAGATTTACATCTCCTGGGGTTTGAGTTGCTCGCTACCCGTGGAACTGCGGAAGCGATTCGAGCAGCAAACATCCCTGTCCAGACCGTGCTCAAGGTGCAGGAGGGGCGTCCACACATTGTCGATTACATCAAAAATGGAGAAGTCGGGCTGGTTATCAACACTCCGAGTGGCAAAGCTTCCCAGGAAGATTCGTCTGCTTTACGGCGTGCCGCTCTGGTGTATAATGTATCCTATTGTACTACTATTGCCGGAGCGTATGCAGCGGTGCAAGGGATAAAGGCGCTGCGCGAAGAGTCTGGAGAAGTCTTCGCTCTGCAAGACTATCATCCTAACTCCACCATCTCTTCTTGCTGATGCGGCGCATAAATTCTTGCACCTGATGATCCCATTCGCGCGTCTCCAGGGTAACGATGGTGGCCTTTTCTGCTTCTTGCATATCGATGGAAACATGACCTCCGCCCCCGGAAAATGTCACGCCAAAAGGATGCTCTCGGAGCAGGGCTAGGCCCAATCCTCCTTTTCCAAAAAAGGAGAGAGCTTCTCTCTTTACCTCTTCCGGCGTTCGAGAGGTTTGCACTTCATAACGCATCTGTTTTGCCCCCTCCTCGTCCCTTACTCATGTAAAAACAAGCTTAAACTACTTTGACAAAGTTCCGCAGGATACCGATGCCGGCCAGCTCTACCTCTACCACATCCCCCTCCTGCATCGCCTCGGTTGTGCCTGGTGTTCCTGTATAGATAACATCTCCAGGGAAAAGGGTGATAAACCGGCTAATATAGCTGATCAAAAAGGGAACATGAAAGATGAGATCGCCGGTATTTTGATGCTGTACGACTTTGCCGTTGATGCGCGTCGTCAGATCAATGGTTGCTGGATTTAACCCCTCGACAATGCATGGCCCCAGTGGAGCGAAGGTGTCGATCGATTTTGCCCGCATCCATTGGCCATCATTGCGTTGATAGACCCGAGCGCTTACGTCATTGCCACAGGTGTAACCGAGCACATGGTTGAGTGCATCTGCTTCAGAGACTCCCTTAGTTTTATTTTTCATCACCACCACCAGTTCTCCTTCCGAATCTACCCGTCCTGCTTCTTTCGGCATGAGGATGGCCCCTTCCGGGGGGAGAAGTGCGGAAGTGGCTTTCAAGAAGAGAACCGGTTCGGTGGGAACTGGTCGATTCCCCAGATGGCTGCGATAGTTGAGACCCACAGCCACAATCTTGGAAGGCACGCAGGGATAGGTGAGGGAGACCTCGGAGAGTTGGAGCTGCTCCTTGGTGACCTCGTATTGAGCAAAAATATCTCCGCGGATTACCTGAATCGTTTCTCCTTCGAGGAGACCATATCTCTCTGTGCCCCCTTTTACAAAGCGTACAAATTTCATCGGTGTTCCTCCTGTGCGATGCTAGTAAAATTTCTGGTTACGAGCTAAGGCTCGAAGCAAACCAAGATTCCGACGATCCGCATCATGGTCTTTGGGAGTTTCCAGAATCATCGGAATGTGGGCCAGTCTGTGATCACACACGATCTGGGCAAACCCTTTCTTTCCGATGTACCCTTCTCCAATATGCGCATGTCGATCAACCCGACTACCCAGGGGCTTCTGGGAATCATTCAGATGGATGACAGCGAGCTTGTCAAGACCGATGATACGGTCAAACTCCTTTAAGGTCGATTGATATCTCTTCGGGGTACGAATATCATAGCCAGCAGCGAAAATATGGGCTGTATCCAGACAAACAGCCAGACGTTTTGGTTCTTGTACCCGGGCTAAAATTTCCGCCAGGTGCTCAAAACGATACCCGAGCATTGTCCCCTGACCCGCAGTGGTTTCTAGCGCAATTTTGACCTGCAAATGTACGGTCTGTTTATGGAGGCGATCCAGTGCCTCCACGATACGAGCAATTCCCACGGCTTCGCCACTCTCCTTATGCGCACCCGGATGCATAACCAGTATTGGAATCCGCAAGGCTTCACACCGTTCCATTTCTATCCGAAATGCTTGGAGTGATTTTTGAAAGGTGTGCTGATCCGGGGAAGCCAGATTAATAAGATAAGAATCATGCGCAATGACCGGCTGAATGGACGAAGCGGTTTGGGCATGCAAAAAATCACAAATATCCTGCGGGGTAAGGGGTTTCGCCTGCCATTGATTTGCATTTTTGGTAAAAATCTGAATCGTATCACATGCCAGAGCCTTTCCGCGCTCCAGAGCCCGGGCGAGACCACCAGCAATCGACATATGCGCTCCAAATTTCATCAAACTGTTCCTTGTCCCAAGCTTATGGTTATCCTTCTCCCTTGATTTTATTATGAAAGGCGGTATAGGAAGAATACCCTACCATGGAAGAAAAGAGCTGGTCAAGTAAAATCCTGAGCAAAATGCAGACACGAGACAGGGGGGATTTCTCCTCAGGAGATGATTTCTGAAATAGCCCTCCAGAACTGCCGATGCATGGTTTTAAAGGATTGAAAGCGGAGGAGGGTGTTATCAATAAGGAAACGAGTGGCGGTATTGGTACTAGAGAAATGCCGCAAGCGTTTCTCTAGAATCCGAAGCTCTCGAACAAGCTGATAGGTTCGGGCCAGATGGCTTTTGTTTTGCCATTGTTGGCCAAGAGAGAAAAGATTTTGTTCCTTTTCCAGGGCCTCAAGCCGGGCCCGAAATGCCTGGAGATCTTGTTGAAGGGCAAGTTGAGGATTTTTTTGCCCTTCTCTTCTGAGGTCGTGGGGCTTCCCCTTGAGTTGTTTGCCTAATTTCTCTGAGGCATACCGTCGATCAAAATTTTCTCTCATGCATCACCCTGACCAGTAAACTCCTACACCATAACTCCTCGAAAATTTTTCTTGCCTCATGGGGAGGGAATAGGATAACCTCCTCCTCAATCTATGTAGCATTATATACCAAAATAGAGTAAAATACTATACTATAGAATAGATTAGATCTGCAAGTGCGTAGAAAAGGAGTGAACGCTGCAATGACCAAAGACATCTTGATTCAGCAAGCATTGAAGCATACTCGGAACCGATATCTTCTGGTCCATCTTCTCACCCAGCGTATTCGCCAGCTCCGCGAGGGAGCCCGACCTCTGGTGTCAGCTCGTGAGGGCGCTTCTTTAGAAGAGATTGCTCTCCGAGAACTGGCTGAACAGAAACTACGATATATACTTCCTTCTCCGGCCAAAGCCTCTCGCGAGAGTTAATTCTTCGTCGCTTGCATACTCTGTATCATCTACCTCTTTTCATGCTTTCCGCTTGTTGACAGAAAAACAGAGCGGGAAAGCATGGGCTATCCAGCGGTGAGATGAAGAGTTTATAAAGCCCAAGACCTTCAAAACAAGAGTTTACTCCGAAAGGATGAAGGGATATGAGAGACTTTTCCTCTGTAGAAACTCAGCTCGATCGAGCCGCCGATCTTCTGCTCACTGCCCGTTATGTTACAGCCCTGACCGGAGCCGGCATATCGGTGGAGAGTGGTATCCCCCCTTTTCGTGGACCAGGGGGACTCTGGACGAAACATGGGGAGCCACCCTTGAATGGGTATCAGTTGTTTCTGGCTGATCCAAAGCATTACTGGGAAACCCGGCTACGGAAGCCGAGTGAAGTGGCTCAGGCGGTAGAAAGAGCCAAACCCAATGCTGGCCATTATGCGCTGGTAGAGTTAGAGACGATGGGAATCCTACGCATGGTGATCACGCAAAACATTGATAATCTTCATCGGGCTGCAGGTCAAAGGTTTCTTGTAGAAATTCATGGAAATGGCACCCTGCTCCGTTGTATCGAATGTCATAGGCGTTTTCCTCGGACGGTGATTTCTCTGGAAGTGCTTCCCCCACTCTGTCCACATTGTCAAGGTATAGTCAAATTTGATACGGTGAGTTTTGGAGAACCTATCCCGCCAGATGTGTTGGCGATATGTGAACAGGTAACGCAGCAGAGTGATTGTATGATTATCGCTGGCACTTCCGCGTTTGTGTATCCGGCAGCAGCCTTTCCCCAGCAGATTAAACAAAAGGGGGGCAGGTTAATTGAAGTAAACCTTTACGAAACCCCCCTGACGCCTCTGGCTGATGTTTCGTTGCGCGGTGCAGCCGGCGAACTGCTTCCGGCCCTGTGTACCCGGGTAAAAGCTAAACTGGAGGAGCCCTCTGTTTCTTAAAACTATTTCTTGGCAGAGGCTTTCCCTAGAGATAGGCTTTAGGACGACCAGGAGTGATATTCCCAAGGATGACTCTTTGCCTTGCACCGGTGGCCGTGGGGAGATTGCCTGGTCTCCCGGCCAGGGTTTCACAGGCAAGCAGGGCAAAAATTATGGCTTCGAGTGCATCCGGATCGATCTGATAAGCCGCAGTAGTTCTAACCGGTATGGGAGATAGGCCTTCGGCAATCAGACGGCAGAGAGTGGCATTTTTACTCCCCCCTCCGCAGAGGACCACTTCGTGCAGCGTATGTTGAGGTAATATGAACCGCTGGTAACTCTGGATTATTGTTTCTGCCGTAAAGGCGGTCACTGTAGCCATCAGATCTTCGACCGCAAGTCGATATTGCTGCCCTTTTTCCCAGATCGTCGAGAGGTAGGCAGCACCAAAATCTTCCCGTCCCGTAGTCTTGGGAGGAGTTCGTTGCAGATAAGGATGCGAAAGTAGAAACTGGAGAAGAGGAAGGTATACTTGTCCCTGGGCGGCAAGGGCCCCATCCCGATCATATTTCTCCTGTTTGCCGGTGGCCAGGGCCATGATACCATCAAGCACCATATTCCCAGGACCGGTATCAAAAGCAATGATCTCTTCGATATTCCCGGAAGCGGGAAGGAAGGTCAGGTTACTGATGCCACCGATATTGTGGATAGAACGAGCCTGCTGAGTTCTGCCAAATAAGAGATAGTGACCATAAGGAGCTAAAGGAGCTCCTTCTCCACCTGCAGCGATATCTCGGGGACGAAAGTTCGCTATGGTAGTGATCCCGGTCCGTTCAGCAATAACGGCCGGTTCGCCAATCTGGAGGGTAGACCCAGGGTAGATACCGGCCGGAACGGGCAGATGATGAATCGTCTGGCCATGAGAACCGATCACCGTGATTTCGTCGAGCTTTACCTCCCCTTTTGCTGCAATCTGAAGAGCAGCTTGTGCAAAGAGTTCACCCAGGAGGAAATTCAATCGACAGATTCGATCCACGGTCCCTGTGCGTGGATCGGAGACCGCTAAAATTTCCTCGTATACCTCTGTCGGATAGGGATAGGTATGGAACGCTAGCAAATGGACGATGGGCGTATGCTGGTCTTCCCATTCGACACTTAAAAGAGCCGCATCGATACCGTCCGCCGAAGTGCCGGAGATTAGCCCAACAGCCAGCATGACTCCTACTCTACCTCTTTCTGCTCTGCCATAGTGTCAGGGAAGGGTTTGGGATAAATATGCTGATAGATCTGGTAATAGGCCAGTACTTTTTGTACATAACGTCGTGTCTCAAAAAAGGGGATGTTGGTAATAAATTCATCAGACTCCAGATGCTGCCATCTCTCCCACCAGGTTGCCACGCGATCCTCTCCAGCATTGTAACTGGCGATAGCTGGAATCAATTGATAATCAAACTGCTGTAAAAGTTGGTGCAAATAATGCACCCCTAAGGAGAGGTTGATGCGCTGATTAGACAGAATCTCCTCTGAGGGAAAATCCAGACCCAGATCCTGAGCGAGTCTTTTACCAGTATGAGGCATAATCTGCATAAGGCCGATGGCTCCAGCAGGAGAACGGGCTTCGGCATTCCATAGACTCTCAGCAAGAATAACCGCGGCCACGAGTCGAGGATCGAGGTTCGGAGGGAAGGAGAGCTCTTCCTTCCCCGTTGAAAAACGGAGTGGATAGGCTATATACCAGAAAATCGGAGGAAGAGTCTCGTCTTCGGTGCTAAGTGCATCCCAGAAATGACGGCGTAATTCACGGGCTGCTTTGCCTTCCTCACCCCCTCGATAGAACGCAACGGCTGTCTGAAAATAATATAAGAGTCGATCTTCGGGTGGAGGAGTAGCCAGGGCCATTTCTACGGCTGCTTCTTTAAAAAGATGTAATGTCCAGAGTTCCTGGATTTTAGGGGACGATATCACCAGCTGGTCTGGCCAGCGCCTCTCCAGGCCATGTCCCGGATTCTTTCCTGCTTTTTTCAGTAAGGGAGTGGCTGCCGGATAAACAGCAGCAATCTCCTTTAGGTATACATCGATCTGCTGCGCATAAAAAGTCTGCGGATACTGAGTACGAATCTGACGGAAAAGATTTACGGCTTGAGACCACTGCTGCATCTTCGCAGCAGCTCTTCCTTGCCAATATATCACATCGAGAAGATATTTTGATTTTGGATAGGATCGGGCAAGGCGCTCCCAGGTTTGGATGGCTTGAGGGTATTGGGTGAGAAGGTAATACGTCCATCCCATATGCCACAGGGTATCTTCGACCAGCTCATGCTGGGGAAAGCGGGTAAGGAGCTGCTCAAAATACTGGAGAGCCTCCTGGTAAGCTTTGTGTTCTTCGTAGAAGTTGCCAAGCAGATAAAGAAGTCGAGGAGCATAGGTACTGCGTGGCGAGTCCTGGAGCAATTTACGACTCACGGTGAGAAAGCTCTTGGGCTGTTCGAGACGTAGATATAATTTCCCCAGCGTATATTCCGCTTCCAGGGCTTGTGGATGATCAGGAAATTCCTGGAGAAACTGATGAAAAGCAGCAATAGCCTGTTCGTTTTGCCATAACCGGTAGTAACACCAGGCGATCTGGTAGAGGAGTTTTGCGCGCCAGGCTGGTGCTGACATCTGTTCTAACAGCTCTTGATACCCCTCTAAAGCTTCTTGAAAACGGTACGCCTTAAAGAGGATATTGCTCCGTGTATAGAGCTGGTCTGGAGAAGGAGGAGGAACCGGTGTGGTCTTGCGCAGTTGCTCTTCGGCATTCCGGGCCTGTTCTGCAAAAGGGTCTGCAGGATTATGGATCCAGAGACGACGCCACTCTCGTACAGCCTCTGTGTTCTTGCCTAGTTCCTGGTAAATGATTCCTCGTCGATAGAGAATCTCACCATACCGCTCATCTTCAGGATAGGCCTGGAGATAAGCCGTGTAGAGAAAGAGGGCCTGGGCCAGCTCTTTTTGGGCTTGCGCAATAGTTGCTATTCGGAAGCGAGCTGGACGCACAAGACGACTGGCCGGAAATTGACTTACCAGACGCTGATAAATCACCAGGGCTGGTTCAAGCCGGTCCAGGGCAAAGAGCGACTCTGCTAAGTAATAGTGGGCATAGTCAGCGAGTACCGGATAGTCTTTTCGGATCAGAGTATGAAAATACAGAGCACTCATGGCATACTCTTTGAGAGAGAAATGGTAATAACCGAGCAGAAACAGGAGGCGTTTTTCCTCCATATCATTCTGGTTTGCCCTGTGTAAAAATTTTTCTCGAAGCAGCACCAGACGTTCCTCTGCTGGTTGATCCTCTAAGGAAGAGAGCAAAGAAGAGAGTGGAGAGGCCAACCCGACCTGTGCAGTAAAGACTATGCCGAAGAGTGGGGAGAACAGACAAAGTACGGTCGTAGCTCTACCCTGTAATTGCATGATACTCTTCCCCTTAACCCTATAGCTACAGATTTAGGACTCTGTAAAATATATTTTGACTTGTCATGCTGAGCTAAAGGCAAAACATCCCGGTTTGGAGAGACTGCGCAGAGGGCATTCCTGCACTTTGTCTGGGACCGGTTCTCCATAAAGCGATGGACTCAACATGACAAATCAGCATTCATTTAACCGGGCACTATTCTGGAGTGATTCTGTCAACTAAAAATTCCTATTCTATTGTAAAAAAAATCGTCCTTGCTATGCAAGCAAAATTTCTCTGTAATCGAGGGTGAAAACTGGTTAACACACCTCCAGGAGAGCGCTTTGGCATTGCAAAATCGAGTAGGGAATGGATATCCTGAGAAGGTGAGAATCCGTTTTCCCCCTGGCGCTTTGTCAAACTTATTCTGGGGGTCTCTTTTTCTTATTGAAACATTCAGGGTTGAGCACAGGAAGGACCCTGGAGACTCCAGGGGTCTGTACAGGGCATGGTCCCTTGCTGTCTCCTAGAGAAAAGGTTTCTAGAGAATGTCTTGCTCTCTCCTTTCAATGCTACGGCTACTCTTACAGAGAAAGAGGAGAGAAGGTCTACGATTTGAGTATCCAGAAAAAATACCGTATATTAATACATAGGAAGGAGGAAACCAGTTTGTCTGGAGGAGATGAAGCAGGAATATGATGGAGAGCAAGCAATGAGTCAGATCATCGTCTTAAATGCAGGTGGACAATATTGCCATCTGATTGCACGCCGTATCCGTGAGCTTGGGGTCTATACCGAGATCCGGGAAATGGAAACCCCTGTAGAGGAAATGGCTACGGCCAGAGGAATAATTATTTCCGGGGGGCCTCATAGTGTCTATGCTCAAGGCAGTCCTTCGGTCAATCCTCAGCTTTTTAAGCTCGGTATCCCTGTCCTGGGTATTTGCTATGGTCACCAGCTCATTGCTCAGCTTCTGGGGGGAAAAGTCACGCCGGGGGAGGTGAAAGAATATGGTCTTGCCTATCTTGCGGTCAAACAACCGGTAGATATTTTTGCTGGACTTGATACCCGGGAAACTGTCTGGATGAGCCATTCTGATGTGGTGGAAGCTCCGCCACCCCATTTTGAGGTATTTGCAACTACTGATGATTGTCCGGTTGCCGCTATGGGGGATAAAAAAACACATATCTATGGTGTTCAGTTTCATCCAGAAGTCATCCATACGGTATCTGGCCAAAAAATTCTGCATAATTTTGTCTTTGCCATTTGTCACTGCCAAACCGATTGGGATCCGAAACAGACTCTGCCTCGCCTGATCACCGCAATACGAGAAAAAGCGCAAGGGAAAAAGGTGTTTTTCCTGATGAGCGGTGGGGTCGATTCTACGGTAGCCTTTACCCTCTGTGTCAAAGCGCTTGGCCCGGACCGGGTGATCGGTTTATATATTGATACAGGGTTTATGAGGGCAAAAGAGACAGCGTTTATTCGTGAAGCGTTTCAACAGTTTGGTATCCAGAGTGTACAAATCGTCGATGCCAGCGAAGAGTTCATCTCTATGCTATCCGGGGTGTATGATCCAGAAGAGAAACGAGTCCGTATTGGGCGCAAATTTCTGGAAGTTCAGGAACGGACCCTCAAACAGATGTATCGTCCGGATGAAGAGTGGATCTTAGGGCAAGGGACGATCTATCCAGACACCATCGAATCGGGAGGAAGTGCTCAGGCGGCTGTGATTAAAACCCATCATAACCGCATTGACCTGGTACAGGAGTTAATGCAGCAAAATAGAGTACTCGAACCCTTGGTCGAATTCTATAAGGATGAGGTGCGAGAGATTGGTCTGCAATTAGGTTTACCACCGGAAATTGTCTGGCGACATCCCTTCCCCGGTCCTGGTCTGGCTATCCGTTGTCTCTGCTCTCGGGAACCGGGTTCGATGCGTACCTCTCCAGAACTCACTCGATTGGCAAAGTCGTTAGGAATCGATTTAGCCCTTGCCCCTCTCAAAACAGTTGGGGTGCAGGGAGATTATCGCAGTTATGCTGATCTTGTTTTGGTGCAGGGGGAGATTCCGTTTCCTCGACTCCAGGATATTTCTACCACGATTACCAATACCATCCCTACGGTAAACCGGGTAGTCTACCTGGTAGCAATCCGATCGGGGAAAGGGCTCTGGGACCTGCAGGGAATCAAAGCGGGAATAGAGCGTGCTCGTTTAGACCTTCTTCGGGCAGCGGACGAGTTGGTGATCAATTTTATCCGCACTCATGACCTGTATTCAGGCATCTGGCAATTTCCAGTGATTCTTATGCCACTCAGCCTGGGTACAGGGGAATCCATTGCGCTACGTCCAGTGAGTTCGCAGGATGGGATGACTGCAGAGTTTACAAAATTCCCTGAGGCTCTGCTCCAGCAACTTACGCATAACCTCCTATCGTTGCCAGGTGTCGATGCAGTCTTCTATGACGTGACCAATAAGCCACCGGCTACTATTGAGTGGGAATAATCCGAATGTTTTTTGTCTTTTCAAAAGTGCTGGCCTTTTTGATTTACCCATTATCGTTCTTTTTGCTCCTGCTATGGGGAGTTTTTCTATGCTATTACCAGAAACAAGCTCGTCGAGTCCTGGCCGTGGCCTTGAGTGGACTCTATATCTTAAGTGCTCCTTTTCCGGTCAATTATTTCATGCACTGGCTGGAGGGACCACCTCCTTCCCCCACTACCCTTCGGCCCCCTTATGAGATTGTGGTTGTACTGAGCGGGATGGTCAATCTCGGGTTGAGCAGGGAGAATTGGATCGAATTCAATGAAGGAGTTGACCGGATTTTAACCGGAATTTCTCTGATCAAACAAGGGCTGGGGGAGAAGTTGCTCATTTCAGGAGGGAGCGGGAGTCTCTTTGACCAGAGTCTCAAAGAAGCAGAATTATTAAAAAAATTTTCTATAGAATGGGGTCTTTCGGCTGATCAAGTTCTGGTGGAAGCCACCTCAAGAAATACGTATGAGAACGTGGTGCACTCGGCAGAGATTATTCGCACGCAGAACTTTCAACGCATCTTGCTGATTACTTCTGCTTCCCATATGCGTCGAGCTGCAGCGGCTTTTCACAAACAAGGGATCTTTCCCGATCTCTATCCAGTCGATCTCTCTGCGCAGACCGACACTGTCACTCTGTGGAGTTTTCTCCCTTCAGCTATGGCGCTCAATATGTCCACTCGTCTTATCCATGAACTGGTGGGACTAGTAATGTACCGTGTCCAGGGGTATATCTAATACCAGCCACGGCCTTTTCTGACCAGATTCGCTCCTGGTTCGGCCTCACAGCAGGAATCCGAGCTGAACGGCTGACTGTCTGGCTGCCAGTATGCGTAGTTCGTCACCGCACAGCCCAAGCATCACACCCTCATCATCAACATGCTGTGGGTGGAGGGTGTAAGCATCGCCTCCGTCTGTATCAAGAGGTGCTGGAGACCTTCCGCAACGTGCGCCATCCCATGTCCCCCGCGATGATCGGCGCACTGTTTGGGGTCGGGGCGATACCCTGGTCGAGGAGGTTTGAGGGGCGTGCGGGCATAGGTTTTCCCTCTTCAAACCTTACTTTGGTTGAGAAATAATTGCAATGACTTGCAAGAAATTTATATAAAAGACAGATTCTCGCAATAGGTAAAAAATATTATTGACAGAGTATTAGTTTTTATCTACATTACCTAAGTACAGCTCATCATAAAAAAGTATCCAAAATCGATCAATCTTCAGCAAGTGTGATTGCTCTAGCAGAAAATGAAATTGGATACTTAATTGTGACGAGCTGTACTGACTGTAAGTATAGAAGTATATCCGTATACCATCTCTAACAGGATAGTATACAGGTAAATTCCGTATAACCAATTGTTCAGCGCCAGCGGTGCTGGAGAAAAGCCTGAAGAGCAGCAAAGAAACGAAAAATCACCCGGTGCCGCGCGACGCTTGAAGCCTCCTGCGCAGTGTGGCAGGCTGTGACCCTTAGGCGGACATTTTTGCATCTCAAACCAGGGCAGAAAGGCACAAAGCAACTGGTGGCGCAGTAGAGGGACCGTCTTGTCTGTGTGCGTTATCACTACGCAAACGCAGGAAGCGGTTCAAGACCGTGGAATTAATCGGTGCCGAACGTGAGTGGACACTACCACCGCCACGCCTGGCCGCAGTAACGATGGTGGGGGTATGCGTTGGCTTTACCGAGCGAGAGCTGCGGGAACAGGTCAAGCAGGCGGGTGGGCAGTAGAATCGCAGCCGCAAGGGGTGGGAGATGCGCTATGATCAGGTGGTAGTGCTCAAGTTGGAAGCCCGGAAAGTCGAGGAGAAAGTATCGAATAGTAGAGACCCTGGTTGAAAGAGGAAGTATCTATAGGTGGATGCTTAGCTGGTCTCTACATATGGATACTTGCATCTAATACTGGATACCCGCATCTATTAGTAGTTGCTCATGTTTGAACTCTAATATAACGTGCAAGCGGAGCACGAAGCGGTCCGCTTGCACGTTAGGCTGGGCTCGATGTAGGATTGCCCAGAGAACCCTGCTGATTTCTGAGACTATACATGTTATTATTTGTCAATGTTTGACCTGAGGTTGTCCCATGATTACAAAACGCGAAGCAAAGATTTGAAGACCTTTACCACGTACCTGAGAATGGCAAGGCGGAAATCATCCAGGGAGAACTGGTACTGATGCCCCCGATTGGATTCCTACCAAATGTTGCGGCGAGTGAAATTTTCGTGAGTCTTCGCGAGTATGCGCGTTGCACAAAGACTAGCTCTGCCCTCACTGACAATGCTGGCTTCATCGTGAATATCCCGTATCGCAAATCCTTCAGTCCTGATGCCGCTTTTCACACGGGAAAAAGCACGGGCATGCAGTTTCTGGAAGGCGCTCCGATTTTCGCAGTCGAAGTCAGAAGCGAAGGTGATTATGGCCCGCAAGCAGAGCAGGCTCTTGCGGAGAAGCGCAAAGATAATTTTACTGCCAGTACCCTCGTAGTGTGGGATGTGGATTTACTCTCTGATGAGGTCGTGAAGGTTTATAGGGCGAGCCATCCAGATCACCCAACCATCTATCATCGGGGAGAGACAGCAGAAGCGGAACCAGCCGTGCCAGGGTGGAGCATGCCAGTGGATAATCTCTTTCCTTAGCCACGCCGAACCTCTATATGACCTCCCTTTGTCAAGAGAAAAATTACCCCCGAGAGGCGGAAAGTTCATTTTTTTACATCTTCTTCCGTCTTTGAGCACAAGATGCTCTGGCAAAGGGCTCTAGGCCTCTGGCTCGGTGTCTCGCTCCGGGTTTCAGGCTCCTCTCATGGGCCTGCCCCAAACGTCTATAGAGAGGAACCATTCCAATCGGAGAGTCGAAGTAACGGGTGCAGTCTGAGTTGCTCTCGCAAGGTATCGGTACCCTTGTACCGGCTTACTCAAGGGTCGGACTTAGCACTTATGAAGCTCTATCCAGTGAGGGGGAAGCTCGGGGAAGGGGCAGAACACGCGTGAAACCTTGGTAAAGCATCGCATAGTCGGTTGGACTCGACAGGAGGGTCCAAGTAAAGCACCGAAGGTCCGGGCAAGGGTCTAAGCACGCCTTGGCGTTTGGGGCACGCAGGATTTCATCTTCCCTTCCGCATGCTGATCGAGCCCGACCCTATGCGGCCTGAGTGAGGCGGTGGGCTCACCCCTTCCCGTCCCAGCTCAGGATGTGGGTAAAAAACGGAGGAAGGCAATGAGTACCTATGTGCTGATTCATGGCTCGTGGCACGGCGCTTGATGCTGGTACAAGGTCGTTTCACGGCTCGAGAGAGCAGGGCACGCAGTGCTTGCCCTCGACTTGCCCGGCCATGGGCGTGACTGGACAGCGGCCAAGGCTACCTCCCTGCGGACCTATGTTATGTGTGCAACGTGCTCGATACCTTGCAAGAGCCAGCGATTCTGGTAGGGCACAGCCGAGGAGGCATCGTCATCAGCCAGACGGCTGAGTATCGGCCTGACAAAGTCAAAGCATTGGTGTATTTGGCTGCGTTTCTGATTCCCAATGGCGAAGCCGTGCTGCCGACGACGCTGAGCGACACGGAGTCGCTGATTGTGTCGAATCTGGATGTCAATGAGGAGCAGGGCTGGCAGATGCTGAGGGAAGAGGCGTTTAGGGAGGCGCTGTATGCTGACTGCCCAGAGAAGGACGTGGCATTAGCTCGGTCGCTTCTTACCCCCGAGCCCAATGCGCCCGTTGCCACGCCTTTAGAGCTCACGGATGGCAATTTCGGTCGCATCCCCCGTGTCTGCATTGAGACCCTGCGGGACAAAGGGGTCTCGCCATCCTTACAGAAGAAAATGTACACGGCGGTGCCGTGTCAAAAGGTGATCTCGCTGGACACCAGTCACTCGCCGTTCTTCTCGGCACCGGATGAGCTGGTGGCGCACCTCACCTCCCTGTAGACGGAGGCTACGATGAAGGAGCGCCGCGATGGGCGACTCCAGGGAGTTTCACAGGAAGCAGGCGGTTGCAACAACGATGGTTTTTGCCGCGTTGTGCCTCGTGGCTTTCGTGAATCAACAGAACGCATGGAAGAAGAACGTCTCGCTGGTGAACAAGTGTCGCCAGATCCCGCGACTCCTCGGGGCGTCGGAGGGCTTCAACGAGGAATGAGAACCATATTCGTACCTTCGTGCACCTGGTTCGTACGCGGAACGATCGCTTGGTTCATTTTAAACCCGCTGGCGAGACCCATCTGACCGGAGGAGAGCCGGACCGGCGCTACTTCGGCGATCTCTTGGGCGATGTGGAACTCGCTCAACGCTACGTCTGTGTCCGCTCAATGATCGAGACGCTCCATCAGCTCACAGGTCGGCGTTCCCCCTGCCGCGATTTCTTGAAGGCGAGGAGTATTTATCAACGATATGGGCATCCGTGACCGTCCCGTATGAGGCACTTGGTCCCGGTGGCGACTAACGTGTTGCCACTCTTGCCGAACCCCTATAAGGCCTCCTCTTGTCAAGGGTACAAATATCCCCTGAGAACATAAAAATAGTTTTGTTCGAAAAGGCTGATGATGCGGCTCCAAGGTTCAGGGCTCTGGCTTGGGTAGCAGCCACTGGGTCTGCCCCACACCCCTATGGAGGTGCATCCCGCCCTGCCGGCGTAACCGAGGCAAGCGGCTTGCAGCCGGAGGGCGGCCAGTCTGCGCCCGAGAAAATTCTGCGGATCCGTAGACCGGCTCTCTTCAGCGGACCGGAGCAGGTCTCTGACCGGTCTCCGTTCCGGTGGGGGCTGGGGGCCGGGGCAGCACCCGGGGACGCTTGGGCACTCCTCAGCACTATGAGGGGCCAGGGCAGAGGGCCAATTACCGGCAAGGGCCTCTGGGAGGTTACCCGATGGCGCCGTGTGGCATTCCGCGCTGCCCAGTTTTTTGCAGTCTGAGGCGCCGCGCCCAGGTTGGCCCTGGGACGGGTCAGTTCGGCGATAGGCTCTCGATAAGGGGCCATGACGCGCCAGCACTCCTCGGGAGAGGTCTGCAGGTTGCGATGCCCCCAGAGAGCGCCGGCTTGGTGCACGATGCAAACGGATATAGAGCGCGCGTGCAGGGCAATACCGCAAGAAGACTTAGGCTGTTTCGTAGAGAATTGCATTGGACTTCCTCCTCTGGTCGGGGTGCTCTTTCTGTTTCACGAGGGTCTACTACTCCTAGAGTATACTCTGCCTCAGGAGGAGGTCTTTATAAGTATCAACACACTGCAGCGGACGGCGCTGCGCGCCGCCGCTGATGCTGGTCGTTAGAGCTTGGATTGAGACTGTATCAAGCAGAGGCTATTTGTCCAAGAGAAAGAGTCTGAAAGCGTAGAGCAAAGGGAGGACTCCGCCCGCCTTGATAGCCGTGCTTGCCCATGTCGATGTTTCTCGTGCTTTGCTCGCTGTTGTGCCTCGTGTCTGTTACTCCTGCGCTGCGGAGCGCTTAGAGCTCATCTCCAGAGGTCTCCTATGATGTTGATTTCGCAGCGGGTTTCGTGGTATACTATTTTCTACAATCTATGATATGGACTGCTACAGCCCTAACTTGCGCATCAGCAAGGCACAACCCTGACCTTGTAGATAGATTTACCAAAGGAGCGGTTATGGTATCCGATACTATTGCCACAGTGATAAAAATGATGGAATCCTTGCCGGAAACTTTACAAGAGCGGGTAGTAGACCATCTACGGGAGTATATTACAGACCTGCAAGACGAGCAACACTGGGATCTTTTGTTTGAGCGAACCCAACAACAGCTTATCGCCGCTGCACGACGTGCCAGACAGGAAATGGCCGAAGGGCATGCAGAACCCCTAGATTATGACCGGTTATGAACTCTGCCACTCTTCCCTCTTTTTGGACGGCGTATGCGTCTCTTGAGGAGGATATCAAGCAGAGGGCCAGGAAAGCGTATCGTCTGTGGGCGCAGAATCCCTTTCACCCCTCTCTGCGTTTCAAGTGTATTAATCGTGAGGAAAACATTTGGACAGTGAGAATAACACAGGCACCCTAACCCAGGCATCCAGCCGACGCCGGTTCCGCTACGCTCCATGCGCGCTCCTCATGCTTGGCCGTTCGGCAAAAGCTATCTCAAGTTTGATAAATGACTGTCTCATCAAAAGGATTTTTGGACATGGCGAAGCTAAAATACATTTATTGGCAAGATGACGATATGTGGTTAGGATATCTGGAAGAGTTTCCTGACTACTGGACCCAAGGTGAAACCGAGCAAGAAGTGAAAGACAATCTTATCGATATCTATAGAGAATTGACAAGTGGCGTTATTCCTAATGTTCGTAGAGTCGCCGAGTTAGAAATTTCATGAAAAGGCGAGACTTGGTAAAAAGGCTTGAGGAAATGGGTTGTATTTTTATTCCTCATGGAGGCAAACATGACTGGTATCAAAACCCGAGGACTAGAGTTTCTCAGCCTGTGCCAAGACATCGTGAAATCCAGGATCGCCTTGCAAAACACATCATTAAAATGCTTAGTGATGACAATGCCTAACACTGCTTCCAGCCGACCGCTTCGCTCGCTGCGCTCGCTTCACGGTGGCTGACGCCTATCGTTGGGCGGCGGTAGTGAAAATCATTGACGCCAAGAACTGGTGCTGACACCAAAAAACTTAAAAGCCCCAAGATAAACCTGGGAGCAATATTCCATTCCATGGCTTTAGAATTTAAGATAATGTGTGTAGGAATCGGTGGACTGCGTGCCAAGCTCGGACGGTGTCTTGAGCGAACTGAGGCGAATTCGATACCAATATTCTGACCTTGTCACGCTCCTAGACAATATTGAAATTGAAAATGGATGCTCAGGCAGAATATCCTATTGGCAGCGGCATGGGTGAGAGCGCCTGCCAGGGGCGTCCCGGATGCCTGGCCGACCACTCCAGAATCTCTTCTACCTGCTGCTCGATGGCTTCGAGCGTCGGCTGGATGATGGCTTCTGGTTGTTCCATTTCCCTTCCCTCCTGCTCATGGCCTTGTTGCTCCCCAACATCTCTTCACGCTACCGGTGTATAGCAAGCCGTATTCGTGCTCTGCCTTTATTATACCCCTTCTTGACAAAACTGGGACATACCCTCGCTAAAAGCCGTTCAGCTACAAGACAGAATAGCTCTTGTGGAGAGTGTATAGAGTGTATAAAGAGGATCTAGTACTCTGGTAACTTCATTTTGATTGGTCATCCTGAGTCCTTTGCTTCGCTCAAGGAGTCGAACGGACAACCCTCCGCTACGCTCCGGGATGACAAATGGACTTCCCTTTGGTTCAGCATGCCAACTCGTCAGAACGGACTTGCCAGAGGGTTAATCTCATAGCACCAGGAAGGAAAGAGGACAAGGAGGGGCGCTACTGATATTCCAGACCAAGAAAAACCAGCTCATCATCTGTATAGAGAAGAGCAGCCTGAATAATCAAAGCGCACTGCAACAGAGATTAAGCAGAAAAGAGCGATCCGCTCCCGGTTCTTCACTACATCGATCACACTGTTGATAGATGATTTCGGTAGTAGCGAAGGCCTCCTGCAAATGGAACAAAAACTCCTCGTTGACCTCTATCCATTTTTTTTGACGATATTGCATACGTTGATGTACGGGACAGAAGACCAGCAAGCCCGTCTTTTTCCAGCAGACAGAGTGATAATGGTTATGGTTATGAACTATTTGTTCTGCACAGGAATCTATAATCCCTAAACAATAGTTACAATAAATCTCTCTAGGTGACATCATCTCTACCTCCCTTCTCTCTGTTTGATCATTGCTAAGCAGTATAAAGGAAAAAAGGGATGGGTGCTGTGAGAGATATCACCGGTTATTTGTGATAAGTGTCACGCGAGGAGAGCACCTCCTTGTAACCCATTACCTATGCCTTTCTAAGACCTGGTGAGGCTTGGAAGGTGTTTCATAGCTTGTGCTAGCCTTTGTTAGAGAAATCTCAGAATAGTGAAGAGATGACCGCCTTTGAGATACGGCAGTTTGTGGTTGACGATTCAAAAGGATTATCTTATAGTAAGTAAAGATAAAGAGGATGAGAAGAGGCACTATGGTGATCTTGCTCTACATAAGGAAAATCACTATGAAACTTGAGAGCATATTAGCCACCAAGGGTTCGCATGTCATAACCATTCGTCCGGAACAATCGATCAGAGAAGCAATTGCGTCATTAGTAAAACATAATATTGGCGCTCTTGTTGTAATCAATGAGAAGGATAAGCCTGTTGGTATCCTCTCGGAACGAGATATTGTTCGGGCAGCAGCCAAAGATGAAGCGCTATTCTCTCACTCCGTTGCTGAACTGATGACAAAAAATGTAATCAGTGCCCTCCCACAAGATGATGTAGAATCGGTTGCCCATACTATGACCGAAAAGCGCATTCGTCATGTGCCGGTTATTGATCAAGGGAAACTCGTGGGTATTGTGTCAATTGGAGATGTGGTCAAGGCACAACGTGATCACTACCGAGGTGAAGTAGATACGCTGCAGACACAAATTTTAGCTACGGAAACCTAACACTATCGCGCAACACACAAGGTAGCCAAGCAGAGGAAAGGGCCAGCTGTTTTTATGTTTCTCTCCTCCCCTTTAGCTTAAGAAGTCCTTCCCTTTCGAGGACTCATCCCTTATCTAGACAAAGAGATATTATGGTGTAGATTGGGAATCGATATAGGCCAGGAAAAAGGGCTTCTGGTGTATGGGCAGAACACCTCTCCACCAAGGTTCAAAGTATTCCCAACATAACAAAGGAGTGTTGGATGAGGCAGCTAGGCACAAATACGCATCCTGTACGGGTCGCCATTATTGGCTCTGGTCCCAGTGGATTTTATGTGGCAGAGCATTTGCTGAAACAGAAAAAATTTGTGGTAGAAATTGATATGTTTGAACGCTTACCCACTCCGTATGGGCTGGTGCGTTTTGGGGTGGCTCCAGATCATCAAAAGATTAAATCGGTTACCGCTGTATTCGAAAAAATTGCGGCGTACCCACGTTTTCATTTCTATGGGTATGTTGAATTTGGCAAAGATGTTACCCTGCAAGATTTACGAGACTACTACCATCAGATTGTCTATACAACTGGTGCTCAAACAGATCGGCGGTTGGAGATCCCAGGTGAAGATTTGCAAGGAAGCCATCCCGCTACGGAATTTGTCGCCTGGTATAATGGTCATCCTCATTATCGGAACTACCAGTTCGATCTGACCCAAGAACGGGTAGCAGTGGTAGGAGTAGGAAACGTAGCCGTAGATGTGGCACGTATTCTGTGCCGCACTCCAGAAGAATTAGCGGTCACCGATATTGCCGATTATGCTCTGGAAGCTCTACGACACAGCCGAGTCAAAGAAGTCTATATGCTGGGACGGCGTGGGCCTGCTCAAGCGGCCTTTACCAATCCAGAGATCAAAGAGTTAGGAGAGCTAACCGGAGCGGATATTCTGGTACGGCCAGAAGAGGTAGAGCTCGATGAGTTGAGTCAAGCGGCACTGGCAAAGAGCCAGGATAGAACTATTCTCCGGAAGATAGAGATTCTACAAGGTTATGCCATCCAGAGGGTTCATCAGAAGCCTCGCAAGCTTATCCTGCGGTTTCTTGTTTCACCAGTAGAACTGATAGGGAAAGGTCAGGTGGTGGCTATGCGTTTGGTCAAAAATAAACTCTACGTAACCGAAGCAGGGTCGCTCCGGCCACAACCTACCGATCAGTTTGAGGAATTACCAGTTGGCCTCGTTTTCCGTTCGGTGGGATACCAGGGCGTACCCTTGCCAGGGGTTCCTTTTAATGAACGCTGGGGGGTCATTCTGAATCAGAAGGGACGTGTGCTTCTTCCAGAGAGCTTGCAACCTGTGCCTGGCGAATATACAGCAGGATGGATCAAGCGAGGGCCTACAGGGGTGATTGGAACCAATAAACCAGATGCCTTAGAAACAGTCAACTGTATGCTCGAAGACCTGGAAAAAGGAGCGATTCTCTCCCCTTCTCATCCTGAATCCTCTGCTGCCGAGCAACTCATTCGAGAACGGCAGCCAGACTATTTCTCCTTTGCCGATTGGCTCCGTCTCGATGCCCTGGAAGTAGCCAAAGGAGCGGCCTCAGGGCGTCCACGAGTGAAATTTACCCGGATAGAGGACATGCTCGCTGTACTCCGGGAACATAAATCCTGATATTTTTTAAGTAAAGAGAAAAACTATGTTTGCAGTGATTATGGCTGGAGGTTCAGGCACACGGTTTTGGCCGGCCAGTCGCGAGCGATTACCGAAACAATTCTTGCGAATCACCAGTGAACGCACCCTCCTCGAAGAGACTCTTGCACGGGTAAGTCTTTTGGTAGAAGCTCCTCGTATCTCTGTAGTAGTGAATAGCCTGCATGCAGCAATGACCCGTCAGTTGCTCGGCAACTCAGCCGTACAGGTGCTTGTAGAACCAGCAGGACGCAATACAGCCGCGTGTATTGGATTAGCTATGCTCTATATCAGTCAGCAGGATGCAGAGACCCCGGTAATTGTCCTTCCTTCCGATCACTTTATCACGGATATCGAACGTTTTGTCCATGTACTCAGGGCCGCTGCAAGAATAGTAAGTTCAGAAGAGGTTATCGTCACCCTCGGAGTGCCTCCCACACATCCAGAAACAGGGTATGGTTATATCGAAGTAGGTAGTGAAGGAGGACGGGTCTTCAATAGACCATACTTTCAGGTGCAACGGTTTGTAGAAAAACCAAACCAGGAAACCGCCCTCCACTATCTCGCCAGTGGAAAGTACTTGTGGAATAGTGGAATCTTTGTCTTTACCGCAAAGACCATCCTTGCCGAAATTGCTCACTATATGCCAGCGCTCTACGCCGGGCTCTGCGAGATCAGAGAAGCTATAGGAGGTTCAGAGTACGAGTTGGTAGTCCAAAACGTATACCAAACCCTGGAACCTGTTTCAATCGATTATGGAGTGATGGAGAAAACTCGTGTCCCCATTTATGTCCTGCCGGCGGACTTTGGGTGGAGCGATGTAGGCAGTTGGCAAGCCCTCTATGAACTCCAGAGTGATAAACGAGATGCTCAAGAAAACCTGGTGTATGGCAAATCCGTGCTGGTGGATGCGCAACGCAATCTAGTTTACTCTACCACAGAGCGAATGATAGCCCTGCTGGGCGTGGAAGAACTCGTTATTGTGGATACTCCAGATGCCGTACTCGTCGCTGACAAGAAACGGTCGCAGGAAGTGAGAAAAATTACTGAGCTTCTGAGGCAACAAGGACTCCAAGACTTATGCTAGTGGGTAGTGATGAGTGTTAAGTCTATTCTGGACACTCATCATTACCCACTAACCACTAAACATTGAACACTAGCAGTCAATTCTACGGTTTGTCCCTTAGGTCAGGAGAGCGAAGGCTCGTTCATATTGTCGGAACAGAATCTTTCGGTCTCTATCCGTCATAATAAAATCCCAGGGAAGCTTAGTAGAAAGATCCTCTTGAGGAGCGAGGAAGCTTTCAAGAGACCAGTTTAGTTCTCGGAGAGCCTTCCGCCAATCCCCCTGCCATCGATGGGTCATCAGCAGAAAACGGCTCAAGCGACGATCTCCGCGAGAAAGAATCCCTTCCAGATAAGCACTCTTAAAACTTTCATGTTTGACTGTAATGGCCGGATTCTTCTTGAGAGCATTGCGGATATAGTCTAGTTTTTGCTTAATTACTTTCGGTCCAGCCATAGCACACCATTGAAATGGGGTCAACGGCTTGGGGATAAATGGGTTGATGCTCAGCGTCACCTCCCCAATGGAGCCTCTCCCTTTCCTGTAGGCTACCATGAGCCCATAAATTTTTTGGGTGAGCTGAATCAAAGCATCGATATCCTCCTCAGTTTCGGTAGGCAATCCTATCATAAAGTAGAGCTTGAGATTTTGAAAACCTTTCTGGATGGCTCGTTCTGTCCCCTCCAAAATCTTTTCCTCTGTCATGCTCTTGTGGATCACTTCCCGTAAACGCTCCGAACCAGCCTCAGGCGCGATAGTAATCGAACGTCCATCACTTTCTGCGAGAGCTTGCAGTAGCCCCTCGGGAAGTTTATCCACCCGCAGAGAAGAAACACCTATTTTCATCCCCAGCTCACGTAGACCAAGAGCGAGTGGTTCAATCTCACGATAGTCACAGGTGGCGGAACTGACCAGGCCTACTCGTTCTAAAGAACTCCCCTCGGCTACCTCTCTGTGCTGTCGTTCCCGCACAAGCTGGAGGACAGTGGCGGCCGGGACCATACGAAATTTGGGATAAATATAACTCACCGCGCAAAAACGGCACATCCGTGGACATCCCCGTGAGATCTCAATAAGCATCGTATTCTTAAATTCAGTATGCTGGGTAATCACTGTCGAATAAGCCGGATGCTCTCCCAACTGATCCAGACGCTGCTTCAAAACAGGAGAGGAATGAAGAGGGGTTGTTTCACGCTCTTCCCACGAGGTCAGGGCAGGAACGTAGATCCCCTCGATAGTTGCCGCTGCGGTGAGATGGGCTTGTCGTGATCGTCCGCGATCTGCAACAAATTGATCGAGATAGCGATTGATCACCTCTTCCCCATCTCCGATAGCCATCAGATCAGCAAAATCAGCAATGGGTTCGGGATTAATATAAGTAATTGCTCCTCCAATCAGGATCAAGGGATATCGCTCATCACGATCAGCAGCCAGAAAAGGAATACGGGCTAGCTCGAGGATTTTGAGCATGTTCAGATAATCGTTTTCGAAGGAGATCGAAAAGGCCAGGATATCAAATGCTATAAGCGGAGTTTGAGATTCAAAGGAGAAGAGAGGAACATTCTGACGTCTGTACTCTTGTTCCTCTTCTCGATCAGGGAGAAAAGCGCGTTCACACACCGTATCGGACCGCAGATTGATATGGCGGTACATGGTCTGAAAACCCAGATTCGACATGGCCACATAGTAAATATTCGGGTAGGCGATGACCATGCGCACATCTTTCCCTCCCACCTCTTTGCGGATCGTACCTCGTTCAGCTTCGAGGAGAGAAGCTATTTTTTGTTTGAGTTTCCAGCTCATGCTATCCTGAATCTCACCTATAGGGTCTATAATCTCGAAGTTTACTCTTTACTCCACTATACTCTGCTCTCTTAGTGCATGGAGCAGCCACAGCCTCCTCCTCCACAACCACATCCACCACCGGCACCCGCCGAGACGAAGCGGTCTCCACTTTTGGAGGCAAAGAGAGAGATTTTGCGCATGACATGTTCTGTTCCACAGGCCAAGCAGACCACTCGCTCGTTCCCATTGCGTACCAACTTTTCAAATTCATGTTCGCAATCGAGACAACGATATTCGTAGATAGGCATTCCTTCTTCCTCCTTCTCTGCGAATCTCCAATCAGACAGTCCTCTCTCTATTCTTCCTGAGTATCAAACGTCTTTCGAAGAGAAAGTTCGCCAGCAGTACACCTGCTTCCTCTTATGTGTACAGTCCATAGGCTTTGGCTACCCGTTCAAACCCAGGAAGAGCATTCTCAATAGTACGATCCTCGACACAATACGCGATGCGGAAGTGCCCTCCTCTCCCAAAGCCACGTCCAGGTACCGTTAAAATATTCTCTTGTTGGAGGGCTCGAACAAACTCTACATCGTCAGGAATGGGGCTTTGGGGAAACAGGTAGAAGGCACCTGCTGGTTTTACCATACTATAGCCCATTTTTGTCAAATTGTCAAACAGGGTATCCCGCTTTCGTTGATACCACTGCACATCGATGGAGACATGCTGTAGTCCAATAATAGCTCGTTGCATAAGGGCAGGAGCATTGACAAATCCCAAAGTGCGATTGGCAAAAGTGAGCGCCTCCACTACCAGCGCTGCCTCTGGCATCTGCGGACTAACCGCGATGTACCCGATCCGTTCGCCAGGGAGGGCAAGATCCTTGGAATGTGAGGTCACCACAATGCTATGCTCGTAGTGAGGGAAAATAGAGGCAAAGGAAAGACCATCATAGAGGATGCGTCGATATGGTTCATCGGAAATCAGGTAAATAGGATGCTGAATCTCAGCACTTTTTTGGCGTAGCAGGTTCCCCAGAGCTTCCAGGGATTGTGCATCATAAACCACGCCAGTGGGATTATTGGGCGAGTTAATAATGAGAGCTTTTGTCTTCTGAGTGATTCCGGTCTCGATCTGGTGGAGATCAAGCGCAAAGTTGGCGTCAGTTTCAACGATACGACTCACTCCACCGTGATTATCGATATAAAAGATATACTCTACAAAGTAGGGGCTGAGAATGAGAACTTCATCGCCTGGATCCAACAGCGATTTGAGAACGACATTCAGGCCTCCTCCTGCTCCACAAATCATCACAATATGCTGCAAGGTAAAAGGAAGTCCTTCCTCTTCGACCAGATACTTGGCTACAGCCGCTCTTGTTTCAGGATAGCCAGCATTGGGCATGTAGCGATGCATGCCTGGTTCTGGATGATTGACCAGCCTCTGGAGTCGTTCCTGGAATTGAGGGGGTGGCTCCAGAAGAGGATTGCCCAGAGAAAAATCATAGACATTTTCTTCCCCATATCGGGCTTTGAGAGCTGCCCCTTCTTCAAACATACGGCGAATCCAAGACGCCTGAGTCAAGAATTGCTCTATCTTTTTGGCAATGGTCATACAGGCTCCTCTAGGTTATCCTTACTAAAAGTTGACAAGCTCATGTGGCCCTGTCGCCCAGAGCGGAGGGAATCGTCCTATTGCGCTACACTCTGGATGATCTGGCCTCAATCTAGGAATTTGACCTGGTCAAGTTCATGGATCTGTTCTTTTCGTGTTGTATCGTTTCTTCTTGTATCAGAATCTTCCTGGGTACGCAATTTTTTTCCCCTTGAGCTTCTGCGAACAGTTGCCGATCAGTAAAATAGAGGATACAATAAAAGAAACCATAAATGCAGAGGCCTTTGTTATCCTGCTGAGGAGGGACTGTATGGTACGGAAGCAAATTGGCAAAAAATTCCTTCTCTATCAAGATGATGATGGACGACGATGGATTGAGCTGCGCACAGTCGCAGCCCTGTTTCAAGAAACCCCAGAGAGCCTGCTCGAAAAGTATATTGTCCTCTATCCAAATGCCAAACTCCCTGTATACAGTAGGAGAAGACAGGCGATGTGGAGAGCTTCTCTTCAAGAGATTTTAGTCCTGCAGGAAGAGATAGAAGTGCCCCTTGCTTGGGTCTATGCTATCCTGGACGCACAATAATACTTTTCTCCTTTGGGCCGGTGTTCGTACCCGGTGGTCTGTATTGCTAACCACTGCATCCATCAGTAAAGGCCTCTTTTCAGGATATTTCCCGAGAGGCAAAGGATCTCAGCAGTGCCTCTCCAGGATCTTATCGCCCGTAGGTAAGATAATGGAGGAGAGGCTTATTTTTGTATCTTTCGGTATTTTGCGAAACAAAATTTAGAGAGTCTCCACAGCCTCTCGGATTACCTGCAGATTACGTTCAGGTGTTCGAGTAGGGATGGAACACTCCCCAGCCAAAATCCAGCGGACCCCTCCAGTCTGCTCTTTCGCGTCCTCCGCTTGGGCTACCACCTCCTCTGGGCTCCCAGTTTGTAAAATTCCTCGATGGTCTATACCACCGACGACCGTTTTGGCATAGACCGTTCCCTCCTGTAAACTTGGATTAGAGGGATCCCGACTCGCCCAGTTGAGGGCATGGACGGGATAATCGGCCAGTTTGTGGAGCATATTGTGGCCACGACAGACATGAAGCAAATTGAACGCTGCATCCTGAACCGCTTCCAAAACTTTGAGATCATATGGGCGCCCGAATTCAGCATATTCTTCATCGGTTAAGAGTTCGTAGCTTGCCCAGGCGGTCGTGGCATAAAATAAGCCACTTGCACCCACGTCCAAACAGGCTCGGGCAAATTGTCGATAAGTTTCGGTGATCTTCTCCAAAGCTTCATGAACTGCCTCTGGGTGTTTGTGCATGTACTCCTTCAAGGTCTCTTCAGATTCTACCAAACGACCAGCGATAGAGAGGGGCGTAAAGACGGTCTCTAGAAAATAGATCTCATCATTTAACCCTGCCTTGATCAGTTTGAGGGCCTGCAATTGTTCACCTAACGATCCTTTATCTGGAGGAAGTACCGTAATCTTCTTCCAATCCTCTACCTTTTGCACTGCTGCTTCAGTCATGACTGGAGCGATATGAGGGTCGCCACTAAATTGAAACCGGCATCCCCAATCTTCCACGTGGTAACAGGCACGGGGATTTACCTTCATAAAATCCCAATCAAACCGTTTCTGAAAGCCGAGCATAGCCTCAGCCAATCCTTCAGCACTGGTCTCTTTCTCAAAAAAATGTCGCCAAAAACTGACAGGCGGTCGATCTACTTCTTTGCCTTGTAAGGCTGCTTTTACCCGTTCTTTTTTGCTCATAGTAGCCATCATGTTCCTCCTGAATGGGCTGCAAACCCCTGGCGTCTCTCATATCCGCAAAGGAGTTCTTTTGCCTCGTGACAAAACCAGGCACAATCCTGTACAGATCTTCGTCCTTCATTCCTCCCAGATTAGCTTCGAGAAAATGAAGTGCTTAGAATGACCTAAGGAGACCTCCTGGCATTGATTCCATTGATTCTAAGATTTTCAATTACGTGGTAGTCATAACACGAATACCCCTCTAGAGCAAGGGGAAATTTGCAAAGTACCCTCCAGGGCCAGAATCTGCTGTTAGTGACCAGAACGTTCGATAGAAAATCGATTGACCCTCGGGAGTGTCTTCCTCTTTTCCTTGACTCAGGGGGAAAGTTTTGCTAAAAATAGCGAAACCATGAAACCAGGTTTTAAGGAGAAGAGCACTTCCTATGGGTTTGGTACCACTGAGACGCGAGGATGAAGAATGGCTTGATTTGCCAGGACCTTCTCTGGAAGAGGTGAGAGGAAATCTGCAAGATATGCAGATAGTTAATCGCTTTTTTGGTGGACAACGAGTGGTACTTTTGTACCTGCGACATTTCCTCTCAGCAATTCCCTTTGATCAAAAACTAACCATATTAGATATCGGTACTGGTTCTGCCGATATTCCTCGATCTGTAGTCAAGTGGATTCGATCGGTAAAGAGAGATTTGCACATCATTGCTCTTGATCGCAACAGCCACGTGCTTACCTTTGCCCGTCAAGAAATCGCTGCTTATCCAGAAATTCAACTTATTCAGGCCGATTTATCACACCTTCCCTTTCCCGAGCAGAGTGTGGATATTACCCTGGCTTCACTGATCTGCCATCATCTCTCTCCCGATGCTGTAGTTCAGCTTCTGATTACCCTCAACAGGATCTCACGGTATGGATTTCTCATAAATGATCTCCAGCGCGGGTATATTCCTTATATCATTACCTGGCTTTTTACCCGGTTAATCAGTCAAAATCACCTTACCCGCAATGATGGTCCTCTTTCTGTGCTTCGAGCCTATAGAATGAAAGAATGGCGGGCTATGGCTGTTCAGGCTGGTCTTCCTGGACTCCGATTTGCCCGTCATCCTTTTTTCCGGATCGTGGTAGTAAAGGAACAGAAGCACCATAATAGTGGCCTATAGCGTAATCCTGCTCTTTTTTACTGAATCACGGATTTAGGAGTCGGAATGAGGCGAACGACCTTAATCTTCTCCCGGTCCATCATCTCCGGAACATGAGGGGATATTTCATTCTTCCAATAATCACTCTGATAGACTGCGTCGTAGAGCTGTTTTCGTTCCTCTTCATCTTTGAAGCGACGGATCCAGATATAAAGATCCTCCTCCTCTTCTCCTACAAAGCTTCCCAGTACTACCATCCCTTTAGAGATTTGAAAGGGAATTATTTTCTCTTCCATGAATTTGACCCAATTTTCACGTTGACCAGGCTTTGTACGATATTCCCGCAGTTCAAAAAGCATAGCTCCTCCTTCATTCTTACCCTACACTGAACGAGCTTTTTTTCTAGAATCCTGCCTTAACCTATCCTATCTTACCAATTCCCTATTGTTCAATCTTTCTCCGGTCTTGTCAACCAGTTTTTCTGGAAGTTTGAAAGACTGGTATAAGCTTGGCTCCTCTTAGCAGGAGAGAGTTTAGAGGCGCCCCATGAGGCGCCTCTTTATCTCAGGGAAGGGGCTGTGAGAGGGTAAGGTGGGCTTCCAGTTGGAGTTCTTTAATCAAGTTCACCAATTGATTCCAGGTATCATCTTCCACGAAGATCCCTTTTTGAAGATGAACAAGTTCCCGGCGTTGCTCGATCTCCCCTGGATAAAGAATTTCCTCAAAACCGGGGGCGAGTGGTGCTGATTTCATATAGCGGGCCAAATCCTGTGTCTCTGTGATAAAGTCAGTCAACGGGCGGAAAACCTCAATGTTGATCACGATGAGAAAGGTTCCATTGCCAAAACGGGTCACATTCTCTCGACTATAGCCAGCCCCAGTTAAGATTCCCCCAAGCACATCTACCAGGAAAGAGAGCCCATAGCCTTTATGTCCAGCGATCCCCCCTAGAGGAAGGAGGACCCCTTCGGGAGGTCCGAAATACTCCTGAGGGTCAGTGGAAGAGACTCCTTCTGCATTCAGGATCCAACCCTCTGGAATCGGTTCTTTCCGTTGCTTCTTTACAAAGACTTTTCCCCATGCCGCTACACTGGTGGCCATATCCAGACAAATCGGTGCTTCGGTCCCATTCGGTACCGCGATGCAGATCGGATTTGTCCCCAAACGACGAGCTCTTCCGCCCCATGGAGTGACCGCCTGCCCCCCCCCAGAGCCATTGGCAACCATAATACCAATCATTCCTTCCCGGACTGCCATCAAGGGATAATCAGCCAGCCGGCCAATATGATTGACCTTCTGCATCCCCACAGCACTAATGGCATGTAGACGGGCTTTTTCAATAGCGATACGAGTCGCTTCTCGGGCAATCACCTGTCCAAAACCCCAATTCCCATCGAGTAGAGCTGTAGCAGGGGTTTCTCGTATTATTTCCATGGGAGCCCCCGGTTTGACTCCTCCCTTACGGATATTTTCGACATAGATAGGCACTAAGGCTACCCCATGAGAGTCATGACCGGTAAGATTCCCTATGACGAGGTGTTTACTCACAATATCTGCCTCTTCCTCAGAGGCGCCAACCGCCCGAAAAATATGAAAACTCATTTGTTCCAATTCTGATGCAGGTACAACTGGCATAGTATTCTCCTCTACGAAATCGATCTCTTGCCCAGAGAAACTGCATGGATAATGATACGGATAACCGAGGGAAACAGGAGGAATTTCCTCTTCGTCATAAGTGCAGGGCAGATAATTTTTGTTGTAACCAGACCTGTAAAGCAATACGCAACTTGGTATGGAGTGACAAGCTGATCCGTTCTGTAAAGACCTGATAGGCTTTTTCTTCGATACGTTGTAAAAGCTGGGCATAAATACGGCCCATAATTTCGGCTGCACATAATGAAGACCTATCTTCAGGAGGAAGAAGCGCCCAAGCTTTATGAAAATAGCTCCAGGCACGCTGACTCTGAAAGTGCATCAGCTTAAGAAAAGCCTCATTATACACCCCTTGCAGCAGCTCTGCCTCCGAATAGCCAAAGCGTGCCAGCTCTTCTTGAGGAAGATAGATGCGTCCTCGTTCGGCATCTGGCCGTAAATCCCGGAGGATATTGGTCAGTTGAAGAGCTAATCCCAAATTGATCGCATATTCTTGGGTTTGCCTGTTAGTATAGCCAAAGATCTCGATACAGATCAACCCGACAATAGAAGCCACCCGATAACAATAGCGATACAAATCATCAAAAGTGACATAACGAGTCTTTTCCAAATCCATCTCCACACCGGTGATGAGTTCTTCAAAATACTTCTGCGGAATAGGAAAACGGTCCAGTATTTGATCTATTTCCCTGGTCAAGGGATGGGCAGGTCTTCCCAGATAACAATTTCGAATCTCCTCACGCCAGAAATGTAACTGAGCAGTCTTGTGGTCTAGGTCACTCTCTTCATCGACAATGTCATCGATCAGGCGACAAAGAGCGTACACCGAAAAGAGCGCTTTGCGTTTCGTACGCGGCAGGAAAAAGAAGGAGTAGTAGAAATTGGTCTTACTCTTCTTTGCTACTTCCGCACCGTAATGTTGAGGAAGCCTGGTCACATGCATAGCGATACCACCAGAAGTTTATAATATAAAGCTAAGAGATTCATCATCCGGGTCCCCGGTCTGTACAAAAGCTACCTGCCATTGTAGCGAAGCACACCATGAAGTCAATACCAAAAGCAGGTTTTTCCTGCCTTAAAATGCTAGACAACGTGCGCCTGGTGCTTTATAATCATAGAAAGTTCATGTGAGGCATCATAGGGCCATCTTGCGTTTACCTTTTCTTTCCTTCTGCATAATCTGAGGAAAGAAAGAATCGTGTTGAGGGTTACAATGAAATGAATGTTGATGGGTGAGATGATACATTGCTCTATTCGCTGGAACCCATAGTGTAACGTACCCGTTATCTGCAATTTTCATTTCCACTTAAAGGGAACAGTATGGCCTTTGGACGTATCAAGGAATTGTTTGTCAATCAGGGACGTGGTATTATCCGCCAGGAAGATGGAAAGGAACTTCCTTTTACAACGCATGACCTGCAGAATTGGGGTGATCTCTGTTACTATACGCCTGGTCAGGTAGTGGAATTCGACCTCGAAAATAGACCGGAGGGGCCACGGCCAGCACGGATTCGTCTTCCCTCATGGGTCTATCCAAAACACTAAAGACCAAAATAGCGACGAGCTCCTGGCTGGAGAAAAGGATTGGATTGCAATTCATGTCCAATAGTAGTGCTGGGACCATGGCCAGGATAGACTTTGGTGCTTGGATCGAGTTTAGCCAACTTCTGATGAATGGAATCGAGTAAGTCCTGGGCTGACGCTCCTTCCAAATCCACTCGTCCTACCGATCCAGCGAATAAGGTATCACCCGCAAAAAGGGTGTGTTGCTCAGCAAGATAAAAACATACGCCTCCTGGACTATGGCCAGGGGTATGAATTACCCGGGCGTGCAGGTTTCCAATAATGATGACCTCTCCATCCTGCAGGTAATGGTTGATCACTGGTCTTTTGATCACACCAAAGCCATAAAGCAACGCTTTCTTTTCTACATCTTCCAGGAGGAATTCATCCGCTTGATGCATAAAAAACGCTACACCGGTCTTTTCTTTTAACTCTTCTACCCCGACGACATGATCAATGTGACCGTGTGTATTGATAATTTTGGTCAGGGTAAGCTGATGGGTTTGCAGAAGGCTCAAGATTCGGGGGATCTCTCCACCTGGATCAATCACCACTGCCTTACCACTCTCCTGATCTCCAAGGATATAACAGTTCATCGCAAAAGGACCAATCGTGAGGCTTTCGATGAGCATGGGTATCTCCTTTTCTCTATTCACAAATCATAAGCAACGGCCAGTCGAGTCATGACTCTTAATGTTCCGGATTGAGTGTTCAGTCCAGTATAACCAAAGTATTATAGGAAAAAGAGCAGGAAGATGCAAATAGGAGGAAATATATGATGCAGAACGCTCCCTTTTCTTCGTTCTTTGACAGTACGGGTCACCCGTTGTCGAAACCACCAGAGACGATACGACCAGGTACGACTGCTGTAATATTCAATTCTCAGGGGGAGATTTTACTGGAAAAGCGGTCTGATAACGGTTTTTGGGGGATGCCAGGTGGGGCTGTTGATGCAGGAGAATCGGTACAGCAAGCCATTATTCGGGAGGTAAGGGAAGAGACGGGTCTCCAGGTCAGAGTGAAGCGTTTGGTCGGTATCTATTCTGATCCACAATATTATGCAATCGCCCGCTACCGGGATGGGAAAACGGTGCACTATGTCTCTACCTGTTTTGAGTGTGAACGAATCGGGGGAGAGCTTCGTCTATCAGAGGAGAGTACAGATATCCGTTACTTTCCCATTGCGGCATTACCGGAAAACCTCCTCCTCTCCCATCGCATACGTATTCAAGATGCCCTCACTTATCGCGTGGAGCCCTTTATACGCTGAGTGTTCCAGAGGAGGAGTGGAGGGAGAGCTACCTCTCCAGACAAGCTGTATGACATAGGTACCTTTCCTTATGAGGTCACCTCTTTCAATTTGGTCGGAAACTCTTTTCTCAATTTTTGTATTTTGGGATCAATGACCACACGACAATAAGGCTGATAGGGATTCCGCCGATAGTAATCCTGATGGTAGTCTTCAGCTGGGTAAAACTGTCGTAAAGGAACTATCTCAGTCACAATCGGATATGGCCACAGCCCAGAAGCATCTGTTTCTTGTTTGGATTTTTCTGCAATCGCCTTTTGGGTCTCGTCATGATAAAGAATGATAGAACGATATTGGGTACCGACATCAGCACCTTGTCGATTAGGAGTGGTGGGGTTGTGGGTACGCCAAAATACGTAGAGCAAATCTTCATAAGAAATAACCTCTGGATCAAAGGTTATTTGAATCACTTCAGCGTGTCCCGTCTCTTCGCTGCATACTTGTCGATACGTTGGATTCTCTACCGTCCCACCGGCATAACCAGGCACGACCTTCTGTACCCCTTTCAACTCTTGAAAAATAGCTTCTGTACACCAAAAACATCCTCCTCCTAAAGTGGCAGTTTCCAGCGTCTGCGACATAGAATCCTCCCTTCTTTTAATCGGGTACTCTTCTTAAGTAACTATGACTAAATTTCTTGCACTCTTCACCGCCATAAAAATGTAGGGTGGGCTGTGCCCACCAAGAATACCCCTGGCTGTGTTG
>FWPU01000240.1_pt1 | contig 51384 bp, 46 predicted proteins | sample 2228361 | NCBI WGS metagenome assembly FWPU01 (sample SAMEA103939777, study PRJEB20133) | metagenome | reverse complement strand
CATACGGATTCTTGGCCAGGGCAGCGACAAGTATCCCAACAACGATCGGCGAGTCAGGGCAGTATCCCAGCTGTTTTGCTGCTATTCCTACCGTGGCAAACGGTCGCGCATCGACCAAGAGCCGATGTGCCAGGAAGAGGGCAGCTCCCATCGCAAAACCTAAATCGCCAACCCGGACGACGCAGAGGGGACCATCAACGAACACATCCCTTCGCGGCTGCGTCATATCGATCTGGCCTATGGCAGTAGTGCGGCGCTCGTACAGAAAAGAACAGTCCGCCTTTCCACCACAGGCACCACAACTGGCGTCCATAGGCGTCTCTGCGGCGCGGTAATCGCCCAAAAGGACCACACAATCCGATTCCCGTACCATCACTGCCTCGTATTTGAAAAGCCGATCCATCACAGGGTTCCACGACGCCATCTCCTCCATCTTCCTCGCCAGGCGTCGCTGCTCTTCGTAACCATACAAGATATGTGCTTCTATTTGCGGCACCCCGCCTGCATTGGGTGCTGTCATAGCTGCATTGACCATAAGTCGAGCAGCCTCGATGACACTGCGACGTCGATTATGATCATGGTGGGAAAACGGTGGCCAGTCGTTGATGTAGATATCAGGCATATGGGCCCCCTCCTGTGGGAGTATCCTTTTGGTGGAGGTATGCACCCAGCGCAGCAACGCTAGGTGTAACCGAGCTTCTCGAGGATAAAGCACGTTACGATGCCTGTGTCGCCATGGCGGAATCCACCACCGTTGTGCGTCATGCCGATCCTTGCGTTGGGCACCTGGCGCTTACCACAATGGCCTCGCAGTTGCTCTACCACTTCGAATATCTGGCCTGGTCCTGTTGCGCCCAAGGGATGCCCTTTTGCAAGGAGTCCTCCGCTGGGATTGACCGCCACCTTACCGTCGAGATTTGCATGACCCTCGGCCACGAACCTTCCGCCTTCTCCCTTCTTGCAAAATCCGAGATCTTCATAATGTTGAATCTCGGCAAAGGTGAAACAATCGTGAACCTCGGCAAGATCTATATCCTCAGGACCGATGCCTGCCATCTCGTACGCTTCCTGAGCAGATCGGCGGGTAGTGTCGGCGTTTAATTCAGGGTCGTCCTTATACGTCCCTGACTTTTGGGAGGCAGCTCGCACACGAACAGGCTTTCCAGAAAAACGCTTTGCCACATCGGCACCGCACATAATCACTGCAGCACACCCATCACTGATCGGACAACAGTCGAGGACATTGAGCGGATATGCAACTGGCCTCGAATTCAATACCTGTTCCAATGTCACAGGCTTTTGATAGTGTGCCTTGGGGTTGAGCGAGCCATGGTAGTTGTTCTTTACAGCTACCATTGCAATCTGCTCTCTTGTCGTTCCATAACGTTCCATATGCTTGACTGCTGCCATTGCAAAGACCCCTGGTGGGAAAAATCCCATCGACCCTTCAAGCATGGCATCTGCCCCGCCCAGACGGGCAAGAATATGAAACTGCTCAGGAGAGGGGGTGGTGAGCTTTTCTACGCCGACGGCAAGTGCAACATCATACAAACCTGATTGCAGGGCAATCCACGCTTCCCGCACAGCATTTGATCCGCTCCCACATGCATTTGCGATATTGGTAATGGGAATCCCTGTGATCCCCACCTGTTCCAAAGCGATCTGCCCGACCAACATAGGGGTATCGGGTGCCATGGCTTCGGTTCCGCAGTAGGCGACCTCGATGTCAGAAGGCCTTGCACCTGCGTCCTTAAGGGCCTGAAAGACCGCCTCTTCTGCTAATTCCCTGACGCCATACTGGGGCAACTTGCCGAAACGCGTCATGCCGACGCCTACAATCCAGACTTCTCGCATAGTGGTGTGCTCCTTTCATAAGCGACACGTTCTTGTGCCATAAGGGGCGCTGGCAGTACATGTGGGTAGGGTTGAGGGGCCGTTCCGCTTGCCGATCATGCTCACTCATGCAAAGCTCGAACACTACACCTTCTCAGACAGGGCGGAATTTGTAGCACACAATAGGATTTTCGTATCGGTCTGTCATCATGTGATCAAGGACCATTTCCATTTCCATGCCTATCTTGAGCTTCTCCTCGAATGGCTCACAGTCTGTAAACAAGGAATACAGCATAATGCCTTCAGGGAGCATGACATATCCAAAGGCATATGGGATAGGGAATCCGCGCAACGGATCACGGGAGACGGAATAACTTATCAACGTGCCTCGCTTACTCAATGGGACAGTCTCCACGCCATCCCATTCGAGACAATCAACACACACTCGTTTCCTTGGAAAATAGACGCGTCCGCACCTCTTGCACCTGGAGCCCACTACCTCGACCGTTCCATCGCTTCTTCTGGCAAAAAACTTTGAATCAACAAGGACACCCTTTACCGGTTCGCTCATACAGGATCCTCGCTCAGTCGTCGATAAATGTCGTTTCGACCTTCTGCAGGGCCTTCATTCCCAGTTGCTGGAACTTGGCATACTTGAGCAACTTCTGCATATCTCCCTTTACCCGTATCTTTCCTTTCATCATCATCTGCATCGCGTCAGCCTCGCGTTTCACTATCGCCTTCCACACTGAGTACGGGCCAGAGATGACGTACTCAGCAGTCCGTTCCGTAGGGCTGCTCAACTTGCAGGCTTCAATAAGTTCACCGTGATGGGGTTTGGAATAGTAACAAAACGGCTGCTCGAGTTTTCCTGGTTCTGCCTCTATAATTGTGATAATATCCCCTTCCCAATCGGCACCTGCTTTCTTGTACTCCTCGTCTGCTTCCACGATTGCCTGTAGTGCCTTGATCCATTCTTCACTAGGAAATACGGGCATCTCAGGTCCTCCTCTCTCTAAGAAGAAACGGCGATAGGTCCTCTATACGAGGACCAACGTTTGCTACCCCTTTGCAGATTGTAACTGTCGTTTCTCCTTGTGGATATCTGACTGCACTTTTTTCATCCACAGCTGAAATTCCGCACTGGGAATCTCGGAGAATATTTCCTGCAAAAATCTCTTGCCCACATCTACCATCTCCTCAGTATAGAGTGCATGCTTCTTATTGATGCGGTCCTTCTCCACGAGCTCAATCATACGGGCGAGCCAAAGGATACGGACCTCCACGTACAGTACGCCCACATCTCCGATGAGCCGCTGAAACGCCGTGATCCTATCTTCGTAGGTAGTGCGGATATTGCGGAATTCTTCAAGGATCTTGTTGTGTAGCTCAAGCTGATACCGAAGGTGCCCAAGAATCTCCTCTTTGCCGAGCTTGTCGAAAAAAAATACCTTTATTACAAGCGGCTCCTTGAGCTCCTCGAACTTCGTCACTGGCTCCCTGAGCCACTGTTCAAAATGCTGCCTGCCCTGATCGGTAATGGAATAGAGGTGCTTATTTGCAGTTGTATCCTGCCGTATCACGGTAAGATCGATCAGCCCTGACTCGTACATTTTTTTTAGCGTTGGGTAAAGCTGACCGTCGCTCACGCTCCAAAAGTGCTTGATGACATTCTTGAAAAACTGTTTGATTTCATAGCCCGTCATAGGGCCATCACAGAGGAGACCAAGTATCGCCTCGCGTAATGCCATGAGCTTCCCTTGTGTTTAGATAATGAAAACCCCCTATTGCATAGAGCACACTCTATTAGAGGTATTCGTACCGTACCATAGCAATTTACACACTGTCAATAAGGAGGAACACAAGGAGTGTCGGAAGGCAAAGGGAGACCTTATCCACTTACAGCGCTTCTGTGGCTGCGTACCCCATCATACTGGCAACAAGTTCTCCTTCAGGTTGAGAGATTGCTGAGGGCATAGTCCCAGTTGAGCAGCGAATCAAGGACCGCAGTAAGGTAATCTCCCCTGCGATTTTGATAGTCTAGATAATAGGCGTGTTCCCACACATCAATCGTAAGAAGGGGCTTCATCCCCTTTACGAATGGAACCTCTGCGTTCGGAGTCGTGGTAACCTTAAGCTTTCCACCGTCTCTGACTAGCCAGACCCAGCCACTTCCAAACACAGCCATACCAGCGGCATGCAGCTCCCTCTTGCAGGCCTCTACGGTGCCAAAAGTTGCGACAAGGCCATCCTTGAGTGCTGCAGGGGGGTCACCTCCCCCGCCTGGCTTTATACTGCGCCAATAGAAAGTATGATTCCAGATCTGGGCTGCATTGTTGAATACAGTGGCCTTGTCAGACCTTCCAGCGGTTTCCCTTATCATGTATTCAAGCGACATCTGCGCGTATTCGGTACCGGCCACCAGCTTTTTCAGATTGTCTACGTATCCCTTGTGGTGCTTACCATAGTGGAAGCCTATCTGTGTCCTGGAGATGAATGGTTGCAATGCATCCTCAGGATACGGCAACGGAGGAAGGTCGAGGTCACTGGGGGAAGCTCGGCCAGCACCTACAAATCGACCTACAGTTACAAAAAACGCGCTCGCTCCAGCTGCCAAAAGAAAGGTACGCCGTCCAAACGCTCCACGTGTATCTATTCCAGAGAGACGTTCTTCGTCCATTGGTCCTTCTTCCTTTTCCATTCCTTTCTTCTCCAACGCGAAAAGCGTAGCCGCCTTGTGATCCCATGCTATCACGTCAAGGACGGCATCTCAATCAAGAGAACCTGCACCGTAAGCCGTATGGCGGTCTCAGGGTACGTCCATAAAGCTGGACCGCTGCATCTAATACGACAAGGAGGATTGGATTGTATGCAAGAGCTACGTAGATCGTGGGATGCTGATGTGACCTTCTCAAGGTGCAATCGGCTCAGGGAGTGCGGTCAGAGAGGGTGCATGTTTTTCGAACGGTCTGACCATGCCCACTGTTGGCAGTATGTCTCGCCATTCAAGTTGCGGCGGCGGCCGTCACTCTTACTGAAGGATACTGCTGAACGATGCGAATGTCTCTCGATCCTGTGCCAGCAGTGTCAGTTCTTTGACCCCAAGGAGGATTGAAACTGGATATGACCACTGGGGCTGGCTGTTGGTGGGCTCCTGTACATGGTAGTAGGGCCTGGGAGGACAGGAAGTCTAATGGACTATTATAGAAGCCTCAGCTGACGTAAAGCCATAAAGTATCTTCTCGAAGTGCCTCGACAATAGTCTGTCTCGGGCCGGGACACACCGGGTACAATTGTGGGTCGCTCGCATACATGAACAACGTCACGGCAAAAGTCCTATCGCTACTGCAGGCCAACAAGGGGTCTCGGTGTCGAAGCGAACAGCCTACCGAGGACATCATCATTGTCAGGGTTTGTTGTCAACAGGTGAGGCGCCCCAGTGCGTAGCAACTCCAGAACAAGTTGTACCGCGTGCGGGTTCTTGCGGGCAATGCCCTTGGCAATCTGAATAACCTCTGACACAAGCTCTTTTCTCGGCAGGATCCCTTCTACCAGCCCTAACTCCTTTGCTTCACGTGCATTCAGCATGGTCCCACGTAGAAGGAGTTCTGCTGCCTTACCATGTCTGACACTTTTCAGGAGGAGTCTCATGCCGCCAAACGCGGGAACGATTCCCAGGGATAGTTCTGGAAACCCAAACACCGCTGTGTCACTGGCGTACCGAACATGGCAGGCAAGGGCCAGCTCCAGTCCACCCCCTAGGCAGACGCCATTAATTGCTGCTAACACCGGGACAGGAAATCCCTCAAGGTGATGTACAAGATCTCTACCTTTTTCCAGGAGGTCTTGTGCTCGCTCCTTTGTCTCTATGTGGCGTAGCTCCTCTATATCCATGCCTGTGCAAAAACACCGATCCCCTCCGGTGAGCACAATAGCTTTGACTCCTGCCCATGGCAAATCGTGCATAAGCCCTACAAGCTCCTCTAGTATGCATGTCGTCAACGCGTTGCGTGGCGGATTGTCGATTGTTATGATCCCGACGGCATCTTCCTCTCTATAATGGATATAACGCTTCACCACTTCTCTACCCCATCGGTGGGTCTTTTGTTACACATGTCTCGGCCAATTCATGTGGAGTAGTGGACTCGTGCCCTGGTGCCTGCCGTGTCTCCTCACAAGCATGCACCTTACGTTGTCCTTGGCACATCATTTCAAAGGGCCCTTTCCACATATTGAGGGCTCTTTTCATTGCCCAATCCACATCAACTGCACTCCCAACGACTCCCTCTTCAAGACAATAGAGCGCCTCATCGACCATAGCATAGAGTGCAACATCCCTGTGCAAGGGCACGGAGACCTCGTCCGTACGTCTCCGTCTCACGTGCTCGAGTATTGCTACGAGTTCAGTGTCAGTGCCATCCTCGACAATGTCTCCCTTAGGTGTATATGTGTAGTACCCTCGTCCTGTCTTCCGGCCAAGACGTCCCCTCTCGCAAAGCATCCTCAAGGATTCGCTCAAGGGAAACCGTTCCATGCCGGGCCTGTCATACGCTTCGTGGAGATTTTTATTAATGCGAAGCAGGATATCCAGGCCTATGAAATCCGCCTGATAGAATGGTCCCTTGGCCATAAGCCCACGAGACAACTCTGCTTCGATCTCGAGAAGCGAACCAGCCCCTGTCTCGAGCATCTGTACTGCGGTGCTGAGAAAGCGTGCGAAAATTCTGTTGACGAGGAAACCCCTGCCATCTTTTACACACAACGGCACCTTGCCGATGCCCTTTACAAACGCGATTGCTGCGTCGAGTGTGCCTGGCAGCGTCTGCGCACCTGCGACCACCTCAACCACGTCCACAAAGGACACCGGACTGAAAAAATGCAGTCCCAAAAACCTCCCAGGGTCAGGCATTGCATAGCCAAGTTCGCTGATAGACAGAGAAGACGTTGTGCTTGCGACAACAGTGGTGCAAGAGGTTTGGGCTGCAATGTGTGCCAACACCGACCGTTTTGTTTCAGCATCTTCAGTAACTGACTCTATGACTACGTTGACGTCCTCGAATGCAGAGGCATCGGCTACGGCGCGCAACAAGGACAGTCCCTTCTGGAAATCCTCGAATGCAATGCCTCGGGAGCGCCGCCTGCTGCACATCTGTGTGAGCGATGTGGCAAAACATTCCACGCGTTCCGGTCGGCTCGTCAGTATAGAGACCTCATGTCCATGACGAACGAGCCACTGGGCGATCCCTTGTCCTATGGTGCCAAAGCCGACGATACCGACCTTGTAGACGTTCATGGTCTGTGCTCAAAGATCGAATAGTGCATCGGACAGGGCAACATTGACTTCGATATCCTGCCAGGTCACTCGAGAGATGCACCTGGTCCCTTTGAAACGCTCTAATTGGAGAATGACCGGACGATCTTGCTCCACCACCATTCGGTACAAGGTTATGGGGCCTTCGCTGTATGAATCAAGGATTATGACCGGGATGCCATTCCAACGGTCGCGATGTAGATCGTACCGAGTTACTGTGCGCTCTGCATCAAGCGCTGCCTTGATGATTGAACCGTAATCAGCCGTGAGTGCCGAGTCATCTGTCACACCAATCAGTCGCGGGTCGTCAGGCCTCAAACCAACCTTGATAAACGAAAGCATGCCTCCCAGGTGTGCTTTGATTGTTCCGTCGGGCCGTATGACCAGCACGGCCCCCTTGCGAAAAGGTCCTTTTTGGACAATGCGCATAAACCCAGGGGCCTTGTACCAAAAAAGTTGACACTGCTCCTTTGGAGGATCTTCGAAACGCTCGAGCCTCATAGAGCACCGATAGGTGCTGATGCCCGAGAATGTGTGCGCAAGTGTTGTGAGAAAACGAGACCGACTGAATTCCTCTGTCGCCTCAACCGTTGCCGTACGCAGGATCGCTGCACACATACACCCCCCATAGACCAGGACGAACATGCATGTTCGTACCACCTTGTTGCGTGTCGCACACTGCAGGCCTTGTCGCATCGATCTAGCCTCCTATGAGAAAAAATGCACTGTATCCTCGAAGGCCTTTCGACCAGTCATTGGCGACTGGATGCCGGGATGCTGGTACCCCACTGCTAGAATCGCTATCAAGGAGCCCTGGGCCCCCAGCAGTCTGTTTATCTCCTGCTCGCAAAATGCCGCAATCCCCAGCCATGACATACCAAGGCCAAGGGACGTCGCTGCCAGCCACATATTCTCGATTGCTGCTGCTACACTTTGCACCTCATAGCTCTTTACCTGTTCCACATATTCTGGATCGATGTCCTTCACCTTTGCAATGCGACACGAAATAGGGCATCGATTCCAGACGACCACGGCTACAGGCGCGCTCTGTATGATTCGAGCTGCCTGCTCCATCACTGCATGAAACCCAATCATCATGGTCGCGCTGTGCCGATGCAGCACCTCTGAAACCGACTGCTTTTTCTGTCCTCTCACGATACCAAAGAGCCATGGTTGCACATTGTGCACCGAAGGTGCCGTCCTAGCAGCTTCTAGTAACATCCTGAGAAGATCGTCGCCAATATCCTTTTCTGAAAAATCCCTTACACTACGCCTCCGAGCGATCACGTCCAGCAGACTGGATCGATCAGCTTGCTGCGTCGCAACCGATGGGCATCCCCAAGTTGTTTGCCCCCACACATGATGGTGGGTAAAAGTAGTGTGCTTCATTCAAATTACCCCAAGACGTGTACCCACTCGTTGGAGAATGGATAGCGCTTCCTCAAGATCCTCCTGAGTGTGATGTGCACTAATGTGCATCCTCAGCCTCGACTTGTTGGGTTGTACCGAAGGAGGTATCATAGGAGATACAAACAGCCCTTCATCCTCGAGCATGCGTGCCATCTGCACCGTCACGAGCGGGTCGCCCCCGAAAAACAGAGGAATGATGGGAGTCACACTATTGAGGGTATCATAGCCAAGTCGTTTCAATTCCTCCTTGAAAAAGGCTGTATTCTTCCAAAGCCGTGCCCCCAGAACGCTGAACTCAGTTTCGATAATCTCCAGTGCTGCAGAGGCTGCAGCCACCGCTGGCGGCGGTAAGGCTGCGGAGTACACAAAAGAGCGTGCATAATGTTTCAGGTAATTGACAATTTCCTTACGCGAGGCGATGAATCCGCCTACGCTGGCCAAACTCTTGCTCATGGTTCCCATGATCACGTCGACCTGGTCCTCCAAGCCATAATATTCGACTACCCCTCTCCCTCGAGGGCCCATCACTCCTGTTGCATGGGCTTCATCGACCATCACGAGTGCGCCGTATCGTCTGGCCAGTCTGCAAATCTCCGGAAGGTCGGCTAGATCGCCATCCATACTGTAGACACCGTCAACAACTATGAGGATGCGACCTGCTCCATGTGCCTCGTTGAGTAGTTTTTCCAACTTCGCCATATCGTTATGGTTGAACGTCCGATAGCGTGCTCCGGATATCTTGCACCCATCGATAATCGAGGCGTGATCGAGCTTATCGATGAGTATCATATCCCCTGGACCAACAAGGGACGAGATTGTACCAACATTTGTCTGGTACCCTGTTGAAAATATGACTGCATCTTCCGTGCCCTTGAATGCTGCTAGTTGTCTGCATAGGCGTTCGTGCAGGATGGTGTAGCCATTGACCACGGGCGATCCGCAACATCCGGTCCCAAATTCTTTAATGGCTTCTACAGCACGTTGTTGCACCACGGGATGTTGTGCTAAGCCGAGATAGTTGTTCGAGGTGAACATGAGCATCGGCTTGCCGTTTACTCTTACCCGTGGTCTCTGGGCTGTCTCCAGCGTGCGGAGATAGAAATAGTACCGCTCTTGTCGAGCGTTCTGTATGAACGTGTAAAAAAGTGACCAATCCTTCCTGAGCACATCCATGATGGATAGGATGTCATCCTGACCTATCTGTTGGATCATGGCTACAAAGGAGTCCACAGCTATGCCTCTCCCCTGACACACGGTACTGAAAGCATTTCTTCCACGTACTGTATCAGCCTGCCTACGGTTGTTATAGGATGCGCTCTTAGGTATTCGCTTATTTCATGCGTCGATACGCTGAGGTTGAACTCATCCTTGAATTCAGCGATCATTTCCAAAAACGATAACGAATCTAGCCCAAGCTTGGCCAGTTCTGTGTCGTCAGTGAGGATGTGTGGTTCTACCTCGAGTTCATAGGCAAGGATCTTTACTACTCGGTCTCTTACCGTGTTCATGTCCTCCCCCTGTCTCAGTTAGAGAGCGCGATACAGCAATTGTTACCCCCAAAGCCAAATGAGTTGGAAATTGCTGCGCTTACCGTCTTTGGGACAGCCTGATGCGGCACGTAGTGTAGATCGCATTCAGGGTCTGGTGCGTCTAGGTTGATAGTCGGAGGTATCATGTGATGGCGGATACTGAGGGCAGTGACTGCAACCTCGATGGCGCCCGATGCCCCTATGGTGTGACCGAGCATCGACTTAATGGAACTTATGGGAATACGGTAGGCACCCTCACCGAAGACCAATTTTATCGCCCTGGTTTCGCAGATATCGTTTACCTTGGTCGAAGTACCATGGGCGCTTATATAGTCGATTTCAGATGTAGCAAGCCCAGCATTGAGGAGTGCCGCTTCCATGACCTCTGCCATACCGTAGCCTGTCTCGATAGGTATTGCCATGTTGTACGCCTCAGAATTCGACGCCCATCCTCGTATCCGACAATAGGGAGTACCCCCTCTCTCTATCAGGTGCTTCTCAGACTCGAGGACGAGTATGCCGGCCCCTTCGCTCAGTACAAAACCGTCTCGATCCTTATCAAACGGACGACTGGCCTTCCTAGGGTCATTGTTTCTTCTGGATAAGACGCCAAGCGAACTAAAGCCAAGTATGGCGACAGGACTGATCGATGTATCAACGCCCCCTGCCAGGGCCATGTCGACGCGATTCATTCTAATGAGGTCATAGGCCACACCGATCGCATGACCTCCTGATGCACACGCTGTGGTTACGGTGAGGGAAGGGCCATAAATGCAAAAATTGATGGCAATATTGGAGGCTGCAGCATTTGGTGTAAGCTTGACGATCGAGAGCGCATCTCCACTTCGTCGGTCCTTGTAGTAGGTAAGAACCTGCTCCTCAGTAAATAAGAGACCACCTGTGCCGGTCCCTATACAAATAGCTATCCTGGAAGATGCCTCCTTTGTTTTCGTACCCACATTGATGCCTGCATCCTCGAGTGCCATCCCTGCACAGGCCACCGCGATCTTTGAAAAACGAAGGGTCTTGCTGCACAAGGTTTTCTTCTTGAAAAACGCCCTTGCAAGCACCTCAACATCCGAGGAAAGCTCGCCGGCTATGCGAACCGGCAGGTCGCTGGCATCAAATAGGCTTATAGAGGAGATCCCGGAGACTCCCCCAAGGAGACCCTGCCACGTGACGCTCGTGCCAAAACCCAAGGGGGTGATCAGTCCTATGCCGGTAACGTACACATCGTTTTCAGCCATCGGTAACGGTCTCCTGTAGGATCATCGATGGTTTAGTGGGCTGAGAAAGGGTGTGTCGATCGTACAGAATAGCAAGTGTCGTGCCACACAGCAGGCGTGAAAACATCTTGTAGAAAGGTACGGGTCCAGGGGCCGTACAGCATACTGCCACGGCAGTGTAGACGGCATGCAACGGTGTGAGAGGAATTGGTCTACGGCCTCCACACACCTACCGCTAAGGTCTCTTGGCAGTTAGCGTTTTCAAGGTGTTCTCAATACGTACAGGTAGGTGTGGCGACCGGTTGGCACACTGGCAACCTCAGCCGGCATATAATGTTATTACCCTAGACATACATGCCCAGGCGCTATCACACTGCTTTGAGCCCATAGAATGGGTCGGTCCCCACCATGAGCTCTCTTTGTCAGGAGAGAAAATAGGTCAGACTCGGACAGAGTATGTGAGGCCGTGCTGAGGTGCTTCGCTTGGTTGCGCACCTGCTTCGGTTAAGTCTTTTAAGCTTACAAGAATCAAAAAACCGGATTTGCCTTTCCGTTATAGATTCCACGATCGACCAGTGATCCCACAGTCGACCATCGAGTCCTATGAGGATGGCCCTCTTATTTCCCTCATTAAGAAATCGCATCATCTCAGACCAAAACTCATCAAGCGGTGTGTCAGGATGCTGTTTAAATGGCATCGACTTGTGTCGAATCCTGTCTCCCACCACATCGTTGAGGATCCTTCCGATCGTATTCAAGCCGATGCCAGAGATGAGGATCTTGGACAAGTCGCTGGTCTTCTCCAGATATTCGATGATCTCCTTGAACAGCTCCTTGGAATCGTCTTCGCACAGTCCTGAGATGATACGAGCTGCATTAACGATGCTATATACAGCACAGAGCCCATCGAGGGCCCCTTGTTCATATGGCTTCATGGTTTACATCCTCCTCTCCTAACTTATTGCTCTATCTATCTGCTCGCGGAACACAACCTCCGTGTGTGCGTTGTTGGTAGTGCATGAGTTCGGTCGCTAGGCATCTCTTGGCTATGAGATTGCCTTGTGTATGGCCGGCCACCTTCATCGCCCCCGCCACAGGGGCACAGATCCCGGGTCAAGCCCACGTGCTCAGTAGTGGATGGCGCCTTGCGGCGAATCTAACCAACATGCTTCCCATCTCGCCGTATGAATATCCTTTGTACTCGGCTGCACATGCCATACTTGCATCAGAACTGATATCTGCATTCGGATTCACGTCCAGCACATAAAACACACCCTTATAGAATCGAACGTCCAGCCGAGCATAATCGCGGCACCCTATCGCTTTATAGGTAGCAACAGAGAGGCGCCTCAGTTTCTCGTATTCCTGAGCGCTCAACGGTGCCGGAAGGACTGTCTTGATGTCCTGGTAATGTCTGGATGTCGGTACGAATTTAGCCTCGTAGGTACAAAGCCGGTCCCGTACCTCTGAAAATGCTGAAAAATCCATCTCCACAGGAGGCAACATCGTCACCCGGCCGTTACCCCACAGTGAAACATGAAACTCGCGGCCATCGATAAACTGTTCAACAAGGACAGGCTGCTGATGCACATCGAGCATATAGGCGAGACGTCCCCGCAGCTCTTCCTGAGTCAAGACCACAGCCTCTGAGGTCACTGTGTCGCTACAATGTTGGTGGGCCGCCTTGACAATTGCTGGAAAGGCATTCCACCCATCCCCATCCTTCAGGGTAGTGCACAGCCGCCACACTGGTGTAGGTACCCTGATCCTTACAAGGTGTTCCTTGAGTCGGCACTTGTCTTCGCTAAGTGACAGAACCTCCGGAGGTGAACCTGTATACACGAAGTTAAGTGACTCAAGTATAGCAGCAGCCTGTGCCTCGCTGTTGGGGATGCCGGGTATGGCCTCGCACAGGTTGAAGACGACATATTCCTCACTACTATAATAGCCTAGCAGGGTGGCAAGATCTGCGTCAAGGACCGGAACAAGGGTGACAGGGTGACCTATGTCTTCAAGGGCCCGACCCAGCAGTTCTGTCTCGTCACGCACCTGTTGTCTTTCATGGGATTGCCAGGCAGGATCAAGGTTAAAAAGCAATAAAATCGGTATGTTACCATTCCGCCTTCGCTTCATTGCACCCCCTGTACGTGTCTGATTATAAGGTTTCTTGTTCCTTCTTATGTTCCCCAAAAATACCATAGAACATATCCGAAGCAAGTTGTGACTTTTCTACGTGTTTCTCTGATCTGACCTGAAGGCATGCCTACATCATCCTAAGTCATCACTGGGTCGTCTCCCAGAGTGTTAGGACGTCCTGTCTGGATCTGGCCCTTCTTTTGTGCTGGTACGTGCATCTAAACTCAAATACAAGCGTATCAAACGGAATTATGGAACACACAGTAAGGAGGAACTACGATGAGCACCTTATTGTATATTCAGGCATCTCCTTTGCCGACCAGATCTTATTCAACACGTGTTGCTGACGCGTTCGTAGATGCCTACACGAGCATCCATCCCAAGGATACCATCATAAGAAAGAACCTCTATGAGACCGATCTGCCGTCGTTTGACGGTCCGAGGCTTACTGCCAAGTATGCGATTCTTCATGGACAAACCCATACCGACAAGGAACGTGCTGCCTGGGACCTCGTCGAGCAGCTGATCAAAGAATTTATCAGTGCTGATAAGTACGTTATGGCAGTCCCCATGTGGAATTTCGGTATACCCTATCGTCTCAAGCATTATCTGGATCTTATCATCCAGCCATCGTATACGTTCTCCTATTCGCCTCAGTCAGGATATCAAGGACTGGTCACAGGTAAACCTATCTTCCTGGTGTATGCTAGAGGTGGCGAATACCCAACAGGAAGCCCTGCTGGAGCAATGGATTTTCAAAAGCCTTACATGGAACACATACTAGGGTTTATAGGGTTCACACATATTCAATCGCTCGTGATCGAACCTACCCTTATGGCTGGACCTGAGGCGGCTGCCAAGAAAACAGAAGAGGCTTGTGCCACGGCTAGGCGTATGGCTGCGCATTTCTAAGCAAAGTCTGCTTCGAACCTCATGGTGCAACCCCAACAAAGCCTTGGGGACCCGACCTCTATAGCGCATCCATACGAGCCATCGACTGCTTCTGCCAAAAGGTGCAAGATCATATGCTGTCCAGGAGTACTCTATGGGACTGCACTTGATGTCCCTCTTCGATTCGCATATGTTAGGCGTATATATCGAGGCACACTCGAGCGTATGGTAAGGACATTGTTCTCTATGACGCCGACTGAGAATGTTCCCCTTACATCGCTTGCACGAAAGGCAGGTTGAGCCTGCAAGATCGGCCTGGCGGAGCTGGGCGCGGTACTTGGAAATCTGCCTCCGATACAAGACCCTCACGTGTTGGTTGGGGCCAACACCCGGGATGATGCAGCAGTGTATCGTTTGTCAGATGATATAGCTCTTGTCCTCACCGTAGATGTAATAACCCCGATCGTCGATGATCCATATGTATTTGGACAGGTTGCTGCGGCAAATGCACTCTCAGATATCTACGCAATGGGGGCCCGGCCTATCTGTGCCCTTTCCATAATCGGGTTTTCTACAGAACGCCTACCCTTGTCCGACATGGAGCGGATACTGAGAGGCGGCATCGACAAGGCACGAGAGGCTGGCATCGATATCCTAGGAGGGCATTCTATAGACGACAACGAACCAAAATACGGCCTCTGTGTGACAGGCATCGTACATCCTCAAAGGATATGCAGAAATAGCACGGCTATGCCTGGAGATGTCTTGCTGCTGACAAAACCATTGGGATCAGGGATCCTTACAACTGCCCTTAAAAAAAAGCGGCTTGATCCTGCAGCACTTAATGAACTGGTGCGCGTAATGAGCCAATTGAATCGTGAGGCCTCAGAGGCCATGGTCGCAGTTACACCTGATGCCTGCACTGACATCACGGGCTTTGGCCTGCTCGGACATCTACTCAGTATGGTCCAGCGCTCGAACGTATCCGCACGTATCCGATACTCTGACGTACCTGTGATCGAGGGGGTTACCGCACTCGTACAGGAAGGGATCTATCCGGGGGGCACGAGGAAAAATCTCGAGTGTTGTACACCTCACGTGACGTGGGCAGAGGAAATCGATGAAGCAAGCAAGCTCATCCTTGCTGATGCCCAAACATCAGGAGGTCTACTCATCGCTCTCCCTGCCCCTCGTGCTGATGAGTTACAACAAGCAATGCACGCGCGGGGCGTTACTACTTGTGCACGGATCGGCGAGATTATTAAAGACACTACCCCTGGACGGATCGAAGTCTATCGCTGTTAACGGAGTGAACACTACTGTACTCGTACCACTGCTGTACCCTATCCATCGAGGGACACATGTGCTCCCTCTGGCTGGGACCTAAAGGAGCTGTCCCATGCGTTCTCTACTAGCTGTGGTGGCCCGTATCCTCTTGGTGGTCGTGGCCGGGTGTGCTCCGCGAGGCGATACACAAGCTGAGGCTGCAAGACAACGTGCTCGCCCACCTGTGCCTGTCGAAACTGCACCAGTCTCTGCCACCGACCTTACTGAACGCATTGAGGTAGTGGGTACACTCAAACCCAAACATGAAGCTGAAGTTCGGTCTGAGTTTTCTGGTGTTGTCACCGAGGTCTATGTGACTGAATGGGTTCCTGTCAAGAAAGGCCAAGCCCTGGCGCGGCTCGATAGCAGGGAGAGCTCGGCTGCAGTAGAAGCCGCTCAAGCTGCCTTCCTCAACGCCCAGGTCGCCGAAGCGCGGGCTAACCGCGAGTATTCCCGCGCCCTCAAGCTGAAGGAGTCAGGTCTCATAACGCAACAAGCCCTTGAGGATGCGCTGACAGCTGCCGAGGCGGCCCAGGCAGCAACGTCCTCTGCTCGTGCCCAGCTCAATGCGGCACAGACGCGGCTTGAAAAGACCCTACTACGGGCACCTATCGATGGGATTGTCTCTTATAGGGGCGTACATGTCGGAGATTATGTAGAACACATGGGGGCGCCACGGCCTATGTTCAGGATTGTCGATAATCGTCTTATGGAACTGACCGTCTCGGTGCCTACGCCCAAACTCGGTCTCCTCCAGGTCGGCCAATCATTGCACTTTTCTGTGGATGCCTTTCCTGGACACCAGTTCACAGGCTCTATCAAGTACATTAATCCAGCTGTCGAAGAGGGAACCAGATCTGTGAACGTGGTTGCAGAAGTCACAAATGAATCTGAGATGCTCCGTGGGGGGTTGTTCGTAAAGGGTCATATTATAACCGCTACACGGCCGAACGTGCTTGTCATTCCTCGCTCTGCCCTCCTCAAGGTCGACGTCCAAGCGGGTATGGCTGACGTTTTTGTCGTCGAGGAAGACCGGCCTATCCGCCGCACAGTGCATATCGGAAGCACGACTGATGATATGGTGGAGATCACATCCGGGCTGTCACAAGGCGAGAACGTCATTACGCGTGGCGCCTTCAGTGTACGCGATGACGACACCCTCCTCGTAACGTCATCTGGGACGTAAACTACTTCCATGTTCATTTCAGACCTTTCGATACGTAGACCTGTCCTCGCCTCGGTCATGATGCTGGCACTTCTCACCCTTGGTGTCTTCTCTTACCTAGGCCTGGCGATCGACATGTGGCCTGATGTCGAAATCCCGGTGCTTTCTGTCGTTACGATCTATAAGGGTGCCCCACCTGAGACCGTTGAAAAGGAAGTCACTAACCCTATCGAGGAGGCACTCAACACCCTGGCCGGGGTAAAGCACGTATCATCGAGATCCCGAGAAGGGGTCTCCGAGGTGGTTGTGGAATTTCACCTCGAGGTCAAGATCAATGAAGCATCCCAAGAGGCCCGAGCCAAGATCCAGGCAATTCGTGGAAATCTCCCCCTGGACATTGAGACCCCCGTCATTCAGAAAATCGACTTCTCGGCCATGCCGATTGTTTCCTTGGCCGTACGCTCAGACAACCTCTCTGGCCGTGAGCTCACTACGCTGGTCGAAAAACGCATAAAGAAGCAATTCGAAACTATTCGAGGTGTGGGTCGTGTCGATCTTGTCGGAGCATTGAAGCGCGAAGTGAGCGTTGAAATCGATCCCCTGGCAATCGAGGCGCTTGGGCTGGGCATCGATGAAGTCATCGCAGGTATTGAATCCGAAAACATCAATACCCCTGTGGGCAGGCTGTGGAGGAACGGCACTGAAGTGCCTGTGCGGCTCCAGGGGAAGCCTACTGCAGTGGAACAGTATGCCTCGATGGTGATCACTCACAGGAACGGCAGACCTATCACATTGGGGGAAGTCGCCCGCGTCTATGACAGCATTGAGGAGCGACGGTCGTGTGCATTGCTCAATGGAAGTCCTGCCATTGCCTTGGACATCATGAAACAGTCAAGGGCCAACACGGTCGAGGTCGTCGAGGCAGTCAAGAGAACCAGCCAGTCCCTTCAGCGACAACTGCCTCAGGGAACGAGGATCGATCTGGTAAGAGACGCCTCGATCCCAATCCGTGAGTCGGTCTCCGATGTCCAGCACACGCTCATCATCGGCGGCATCCTTACCATCTGTATCGTGTTCTTGTTCCTCAATTCGTGGCGCTCGACCGTTATTACAGGGTTGACGCTTCCTATTTCTGTCATTTCCTCGTTCATACCCATGTATTTCTTGGGCATGACCATGAATGTAATGACCCTTATGGCGCTCTCTCTTGCCATAGGTCTGCTCATCGACGACGCAATTGTGGTGCGCGAAAATATCGTGCGCCATCTGCAAAAGGGCGAGGACCATTTTACCGCAGCTCGCGAAGGGACCAACGAGATCGGTCTTGCTGTGCTTGCAACGACCTTTTCTATCGTTGCAGTATTTGTCCCTGTTGCCTTCATGAAAGGTATCATTGGTCGGTTCTTCTTTCATTTTGGAATAACGGTTGCCTTTGCAGTACTTGTCTCCCTGCTGGTTTCTTTTACGCTTGACCCCATGCTGTCCTCACGCTGGCATGACCCTGACATCCATCGTGCAGGTAGGCGTTCTGGAGTCGGCCGCCTGCTGGATGGCTTCAATCGCGGCTTTGATCGAGCCTCAGCCTGGTATCAAGTACTGATTGCATGGGCTTTGAATCACCGTGTGACAGTCATTGCGATCGCTGTAGGTGCATTCGTAGGAGGCCTATTCATTCTAGGAAACCTTCACACTGAATTCGTACCGTCTGCAGACCAAGGCGAACTCCAGATCATATTTACTTCTGCTCCTGACGCCTCTTTCGAAGAAACCTATGGAAGGCTCGAAGCCGTGCTTGCTGCCGTACAGGCAGCTCCAGAGGTCCACCACACCTACGCAACAATTGGTGCTGGAGAGGCTGGCACGGTACGGGACGGCGCGGTCTACGTGAAGCTGGTGGACAGAGACAAACGGTCGCGACGCCAGGAAGAGATCCAGAGAGAGCTACGGCAAAAGCTTTCACAGATCCCTGGTATCGTGCCGACGATCATGGAAGCTGACCGTATGGATACAAGAAAACCGCTTCTTATAAGTGTCAGAGGCGACGACCTGGATCTACTCAAGAACTATGCCCGAACTATACAGGCCCACATCAGCACCATCCCAGGACTCGTCGACATCGAGATGACGTTGGAACACGTTACCCCTGAGTACCGACTGACCGTAGATCGTCAGCGTGCCGTAGACCTGGGAACTTCTTCAGGCCACATTGTCCGCACCTTAGCCACGCTTGTGGGTGGCAGAGCAGTAACCACCTACGAGGACGAGGACGGCGACGCGGTACAAGTCCGAATCCGCTTGCCTAAAGAGCTCCGTAAGGATGTATCACAGATCGAAAATCTGCGCATGGCAATCCCTGGGACGCTCACGAGTACAGGACCCACAGCCTCACTGATCCCGTTAGGGAGTCTTGTATCGTATACTGTGAGTGGAAGCCCTTCGGAGATCAACCGCCAAGATCTGAGACGAGAAGTCGTAGTATCAGCCAATCTCGACAATCTGCCCCTGGGTACTGCTATCGAGAAGGTCAAGCGCATCACCGATCAGATCCCTATGGCCCCTGGCTACCATGTTGTCTTCGGCGGAGAGGCCGAGAGCATGAGTGAGTCCTTCGAATACTTGCGTCAATCGCTGATACTGGCAGTGATCTTTGTCTACCTCATACTGGCTGCACAGTTCGAATCCTTTCTCGATCCGCTGGCAATTATGCTCTCCCTTCCGCTATCGATCGTAGGGATGGCCCTTACCCTACTGTTGACCGGAGATAGTATCAATATCATGTCGCAAATAGGGCTCATCATGCTCATGGGACTCGTCACCAAGAACGCAATCCTACTGGTGGATTTCACCAAGACCCTCAGAAGTCGCGGTCTATCTCGTCGTGATGCACTGATCCACGCAGGTCGCATCAGATTGAGACCTATCATGATGACCACAAGTGCCATGATCTTCGGGATGCTGCCCACGGCCCTTGCCCTGGGTGCTGGTGGAGAATGGCGGGCGCCTATGGGGCGCGCAGTTATAGGCGGTCTCATCACCTCCACCCTGCTCACGTTGATTGTCGTGCCGGTTGTATACACCCTGCTAGAAGACTTCGGCTTGTGGGTCCGTTCCTTGTGGCAGGGCCAATCGAGGAACAATGTATGAAGGCTTGGGTCCTGTATGTAGTGCTCGGGTGTGTGATTCGTGCAACGGTTTTTCTCCCTCTGCCTGCCGCCACGGCATCAGATGGTCAACCCCCCTTGGTCCTCACATTAGAAGATGCCTTGGGCATAGCAGCTGAACATAATCGGGACATTCAAAAGGCTGTAGAATATCGTAGGTGGGTCAAAGGCAAGTACACAGAAGAGCGAGCCAGTGCCTTCCCACAGATCGCCCTGATCGGGAGTGCCACCAGAGTCAATGACGAGAGTGTCAAAGACCTGTATAGTGACATCCCCCTTCCAGAAGGAATGTTTCCTGACCGGCAGATCAGTACCCTCTTTTCAGATCTCTTCCCAACACGTCAAGACATCGTGGCAGCTGAGCTCGGCGTTTCTCAACCACTTTTCACTTGGGGCCAGATCGGGGCAGCCATACGAGCTGCAAAGGTCGGGGTAATGATTGCTGAAGATCAGCTCCGCTTCTACCAGCAGGCCACCACGCGCGATGTCGCCACGGCCTTTTACGATCTTCTGCTGGCCAAGGAACTTTCTGCGCTGGCGGCAGGGGACCTTGCACTCAAAGAACGACACGCAGAGGAGGCTCGCCGAAGAAACGAGCACGGCACAGCCACCGACTATGACGTGTTGGCTGCAACGGTCTCGGTCGAACATGCTCGGCCTGAGCTCATACGAACTCACAATATGGTCAGAAAGGCTCGAGATCATCTGTGCTTTCTCCTCGCACTCGAACACACCGATGTCGACGTTACTGGCACACTCACTGGTGTCATAGGACCGTATCCCGACTACGAAACATCGCTTGCTGTTGCCTTCGAACATCGGCCAGAACTGGCTCAGATAGAACATCGGCGCAGCATACTTCGAGAGCTGATCAAGATCGCTCGTGCAGGGGACAAGCCTCGGCTCGATGCCAAGGGCTCGTACGGGTGGAAAGAGGTGGGCCTGGAACACCGTGCCTCCAACGGCTTTAACTGGCAGGTAGGCCTCATACTGAGTGTTCCTATCTTTGACGGACTCAGGACCAGGGGAAGGGTTCTACAAGCCAAGAGTGATCTTGCACAGCTTGAAATCGAGGCTGCAAAACTCCGCGATGCCATCGCCTTGGAAGTACGCAATGCTGTAGATGCTGTCCACGAGGCAGGCCAAATTGCACTGGCCACCTCAGGGACCCTGCGACAGGCCGAGCAACTTCTCTCTCTGGCCGAAAAAGGCTATGAATACGGGGTAATGACCCATCTCGACGTTGAAGATGCCCAACTCAAGCTCATGCAGGCCAGGGTCCAGAGCGCCCAGGCGTATCGAGATTATCGAGTCTCGCGTATTGTCCTTGAGTGGGCCACAGGAACACTCGAGCTCCCTCCAAAGTAGCAAGACGTGTGGGTGTTCATCCCTGCTGGTTAGCCCATCCTGCCATAGCCTGGGACGAACAAGTAAGGGATGCGCTGCAGCAGAGGCGGCATGCGATCGTAGGTAGCAAGGAAGGTTGTGGCAATGCGTGCACGCCACTGATCTGGCATATGCACAAGGGCCTTCCTCACGCACCAGAGCGGATAGAATAAGAGATTGAGTCTGCGAAACTCTTTCAAGGCCTCGACAGGATCTGTGACTGCTTGGGCAGCGATCCTTCCTGAGATCATGGCCCCAAGCATACCAAAATTCAACAACGGATCCATGTTGCCGCCCAAACTCCCTGCCACTATTTTGTCCTTCCAAAACAGTCGCGGATTGGTCAACGATCCACTGGGGCATGCCCCAAAATCAACATCCCGCCAGGTTTTGAACTCAAAGGGTTCACCGGCTCGTACAAGATCCCGAAAGACGTTCTTATCGCTGGTAGAAAGTGGCCTACCTCTTTGAAACACAAACGCCAATGCAACTCCATTGACCGTACAAGAAAATCCATAGTCTGCTGTAAAGGACCCCATATAGATTGCTACGCTAGGATCCTGTGTCCCAACAACTGCTTTGGCGCAGTAGGCATGCGAGACTTCATGGGGAAGCCCGAGGACCTTAAAGGTCTCGTACTCGAGCCCTGTGGCCACGATGGAACCAGGTGGCAAGGCCTCGAATTCCTCTCTCTTGGTAAACTTCCTGCCAAATACTATCTCGACGCCCTCCTTTGTGGCGATATCGAGCAAAAGTGCATCGAGCGATGAGGCCCTGCTGCCCCGTTCGACCATGTAGCAGGAAACTGTCCTCGGAAACTCGATCTGGTACGTTGTTCCCCACAAAAAGTACCGACATGCTCTTAGGGGACGTGCAACGGGCGAAATGTCGATCCCTGTGTAGGCCCTGAGGTAGTCCAGAGAAAAGGGACTGCCTGCAGGATCAGGCCTGAAATCACCCCTTCCTCCTATGCGTGATCGAGCTTCGTAGACAACCACACGAAAGCCTTCTCGCGCCAAATTGATAGCTGCAGTAAGCCCTGCAAGCCCTGCTCCTACCACAAAAATCGTCTTGGAACACCACAACGGCGACTGCTGGTACTTTTTCCGTACGCCTACGCCACGCATACGCCCCTCTGCAATGTTGGCCTCTTTAGAGATAGTGACCTTCCTTTCCTGCCCTGTAATTCCACAGAAAAAGCATAATCACAGCTGCAGCAACAGCTCCGCCTATCCACAAGTAAAAAGCGGCATCCCACCCAAAGTGTGCCTTGACATATGCGGTCCCGGTCCCTGCAACTGCAGCGCCAGCATAACCCAACCCGTCAATGAGCCCTGAGGCTGTCGAAGCTGCTTTTCTGCTTCCCAGATCCATAGCGATCGTCGACCCCATGAGCAGATGGGGTCCATATAGAAAAAACCCTATCACCCCCAAACAAATGGTAGATAGGAGCCAGGCTCCAGGTGGTAGCAATCGGTAAAGGAACGCAAAAAATGCCAGAGCAAAAAGCATGACAGATATCACTGGTGCGCGTCGGCCGCCGATACGGTCAGTCAACCAGCCTGAGATAATCACGCCCGCTGCACCTACGAGCGGCATCATCACCAATTGATACGCAGCATGGGAAATCCTCACCCCTTGATCAAACAGGTAGGTCGGTGCCCAGACCATAAAACCGTAGCGGATCAGGTCCACACCGAAATAGGCAAGCCCCACAAGCCAAACACGGTAGTTGCCCAGCGAGGCCTTGAGCACAAATCCCCAGCCTGCATGCACATCGTCTCTGTCAGGCTCTTCATGGCTACAGACTACTTCATGGCCCCAGGCCGGCTCTTTGGCATCCTGACTGGAGATAAGCCGTTCATAGGCTTCTATGGTAGGAAGGCCGACGCTCTCTGGCGCATTTCTCACCCTTACATAAAACAATATGGCAGAACCAAAGAGGATCACCCCCGGAACAACGAACGCCGACCGCCATCCAACATGTTCCACAAGATACCCGGCCAGCAGCCAGCAGGCCACGTTGCCTGCAAGGTAATCTGTCCCGCAAAGCCCCATCATGGTGCCCCGTTCTTTCGGAGAAAACCAGTTTGCCATGGTCTTTATGCGCATCGGCGCGCCCGTTGCCTGAACAAACCCATTCCCAATCCACATCCCAAAGGCCATGGGAATCGAAAAACTCAGACCAAAACCGATATTGCACAGCCCTGAAAGTAGTAGACCAATGGTTCCCACCTTTCTCGCTCCAAAGCGATCCCCTAGCAGGCCGTTGACAACCTGGCCAATGGCGTAGGCAATGAAAAGTCCTGTTGCAATCCACCCAAGTTGCACATCGCTCCACCCCAACTGTTCGCGAATGTGTGGCATCGCTATGGAGAAGTTCTGGCGACCGAGGTAGTACGAAGCATAGAAGGTCCAGCAGGTGATAAGGATCCTCAGCTTCCACCGTTTGAAGTAGGAAGTGAGTGCCTCCAGTGACTCATACTTCCTCGCCTTACCTTTCACCCCGTGCCCTCTATGCAGTACGTTCCAACACGTGTGCAGAACCGGTAGCGGCACGACAGGATACCACTTGGCTCCCTCTAAGACGGGCTCCACAACGTAGGGAAAGCTGCTATATGCTCCCTATTCGCTTAAAGGAAACGCAGGGGTGACTTCAACCACCTCGATCTCTTTCACCCCAGGGACAGTCCGTGCAAGGGCCTTTATTTCTTCCACATGGCCTGTCTCTTGGGCCCCGTGTATCGGAGCAACAATACGCACAAGACCGTCCTTTACAGTTACCTCAATGTCTGGCTTCATATTGATCACTACCGCCTTGACCTCGGATGCGAGCAAAAGATCTTCCATTGTCTTCTGAGACTCAGCTGTCGTGGCAAACCGTTCAGACTTTGCTGCCTGACATATGAGCTCTACGGCGTCGTTGACGGTAAGTCTTTTTAGGTGAACAACGATGTCGTAGAGGAAAGGATCCCATGGGTCACTCCCATACAGATAACGGGTCCATTTCCTTCTTTGCTCGTCGAGCTTCTTGATGAACCGGGCTGCTTCTTTCTTTGAAACACCGTCTCGCTTCATGACCACGGCAACGCGATCCTCCACATCCGCAATGATCCGTACCTTGAGCACATGAGGAATGCCGGGGATCAACAAGTGACCAGCAAACCCGTGGTAGACAATGTTGTCCTTTCGTAAATGCCTAAGCAGCGCAACCTGAATGTAAGCGATGTACCGCTCTTTGCCAAAACTCAATCGATCCAGGAACGAGGGAGCATCCTTTATGGCTTGCAAGAGCTTCACCTCTGGTACATTGAACTGTTCAGATGCTTCGAGCAGTACTTCTCGAGCAATACATTCAAAACCAAGACAGGCAGCAACGCCCTCTGCCACCTCTTTACCGTAACTGTAGGAACCCCGTGAAATGGTAATTATGGACATATCCTTCTCCTTTGACGTGCGTTGGTGACTACAACCGTTACCTCCTTGTTCCCAGCCGTACAAGGCTAAAGGCATGCTAGCAAATAGCCCTCGCCACCGCAACGTTTTCGAGCAGCTTGAGACAGGCCGGCTGTGTGGGTTTCACTTATTTGACACGCTACGTACTTCTCCCTAGACTCTGTTCCAGGTATAAAATACTCACGCACCGAGATTCCCGGGGCTGCGCTCTAGACAACATGAGCCCCTTGCAGTACGCACCGGATCTCCTGGTGATTTCCCCCTCGCAGCTCGCACACAAACAGCTCTCAGAAGAGCTGGCTTATTTGACAGGATCATGCAAAGGAGTTCCTGCGCCACACGCGAATAGATAAAATCTGTAGGAGGTATCCCACGAGGAGGACTGTGCCATGTTTGAGCTCTCTGAGAACGCACGAATGATCGAGGAAACCCTGCGAAAGTATCTTGCCAATGAAGTGGCTCCCAAGATCGATGCAATGGAAGACGGCGAGATCATGACCTTTGATGTGGCTAAAGAATTGTTTACAGCCCTCGGTATAACCGAGATGGTAAAGGTGCAAATCAACAAGCTGATCGAAAGAAAGCGAAAGATCGAGGAAAGCGGGCAGGAGCCTGAGAGCACGCGCAAAGAGTACAGGAGCGGGGAAGGACTCATGGGCGGTGGCGACCCAATGCTCGGATTCATACTAGTCAAAGAGATAAGCAGATGGAGCCCATCCATGGTGCTTGTGCTCACAGGTCAACTTGCACTAGCAGGCAACACAATCCTCTCAAAAGGCACGTCCGATCAAATAGAAACATACGGCCTTCCCCTTTTTACGTTCGAAAAACAAGGATGTTGGGGCCTGACTGAACCAGAAGCAGGATCAGATGCCTTTGCCTTGAAGACGACCGCAGTCCCTGACGGCGACTACTATATACTCAATGGCTCCAAGACGTTCATCACGAATGCGCCCTATGCAGATATCTTCGTCATTTGGGCGCACATTGACAGAAAAGGATCAAGCCGTGCAGACAAGAGACTCATCTACCCGTTTGTCATGGAAAAAGGTACGCCTGGTCTCTCTGTCTCAAAACCGATGAACAAGATGGGGATGAAAGGTTCGCCGACCGGAGAGATCTTTCTCGACGTTTCGCGTGTCCACAAAGACCAGCTCCTCGGAAAAAAGGAAAAAACAGCCCGCCAGGAGGCTAAGGAGTCCCTTTCAGGCGAGCGAGAAGGATCGCCTGCGATGGCATGGGGTATTATTGAACGATGCTTGGACGACTGCATCGAATATGCCTGCACGCGCAAACAGTTCGGTAAATATCTCATAGAGTTCCAGCTCATCCAGGAAAAGATTGCCAAGATGTACATGCATCTCGAAAATGTACGGAATCTGGCATTCAAACAGGCCTGGGCCGTCAAAGAGGGAAAGTCACGCGAACAGGACTATACCATCGCCAAGTATTATGCATCACTGGCTGCGTGCGAAGTTGCCTCTGAAGCAGTGCAGTTATTAGGCGGGTATGGTTACATGAGAGAGTACCATCTAGAGCGACTCTATCGGGACGCAAAACTCATAGGTATTGGCGGAGGAACACAAGAGATTCAGCTCCTCAACTGTTGCAAGGCCCTTATCAAAGACCGCAAAGGGTGGCGACTATCCCTTGCTGGAGGATTCCTGGACGAAGCTAGCTGAGCACCACACCGGGAAACCTCCTCTTGGAAAAACCTGGTACTATGGTAGGATTGATGGTACGGCCGCGACAAAAGCCGGAAGAACTGATGTCACCCTCGCCACTGAATGTGTATCTGGTCATACTGCTCAGGCAACAGTAGCATTGTATGATCCCACAGGTAGCAATCTACATAAGGAGGACGGTATCATGACACATCACTTGAACCCAGTGACAAAGGTGAGCGAAAAGCTCAAGCAACTGCTCAATGATGCAATTGCACGTGAAATTGCCGTCAGTGTCCAGTACATGTGGCAACATGTGCAGGTGGCTGGGGTGAAAGGGATCGCGGTGCAGGACCAATTCAAGAAGACTGCAGTTGCCGAAATGAAGCACGCCGAACGCATAGCGGAAAGGCTCTGGTATCTCGGCGGCACTCCGACCACTAAACCCACGCAGATCAACGTAGGCAAGGGCTTGGCAGCGTTTCTCGAACTCGACGTAAAGGCAGAAAAAGAGGCCATTGAACTCTACAAGAAGATCATCGATCTTGCTGAAAAGGAAAAAGACGTCACCACAGCCCACATGTTCAGGGACATCCTCCAAGACGAAGAAGAGCACCACGACCTGTTCACTACCATGCTCGAAGAAGTGTAACGCCCACGCTCAAAGACGGGCTGAACCAAAGGGATCCTGTTTCAGGGACAAGAGCTGAACGGCTCAGGCAGCTCTGCCCCACGAATTCGAGTTGCTCCAAAGGTCGATCCCCGTAAAAATACGACATCGGATCGCGTGGGAAGCAGCTGTACTACACCGTCAAAGGTGCCACAAAAGGTATCCTCTGAGAGTGTCTTCCCTGTAAGAGTAATATCCTTGATCGTGAGCGGAATCGGCGACTCAAGGATCGGGTACGCGAGGGGATGGAGTGCTCGCGTACCAAAGGATACCTCAAAGCTTCCGTCGTCGCGTAGCGGCACCCTTCTCGTGATCCACGGTTTTCCTACGGCCTCCTTTGTGCCAGGCTCAAGGGGCTGGAGTGTCATATCCATGGCCTTTTCTTTGATCACAACCTCTGCCTTGAAATACAGCGGTTGGCTTGGCCAGATCACTGGGCTTACACTGAGAAGGTGTGCTCCGGTGACATCGAATACCTGCTGGTGAGGAGGCAAGGGCCTTGCAAGGCATTCCTGCTCTGGCGGGGGTGGATTGCACGATGCTGGCGCTGCTCGAAGGTCTATATCAGCAAGCCAGATATCGCTGGGCGAAAACTGGCCATCGAGCCACGCGCGTTCCGTGTCCACAGGACTGCTGTACCACGAGAGCAGATACCGGTCAGGTCCAAGCCATGCCTTTCCTGTATACGCAGTGTCTCCTGCACTCTTGAGTTCAGCGATCTCGCACACCTCTACCGGTGATGCTGGATCCGTAAGGTCGCCACGCAATTCATAGGCCGCAGTCCTCTTGAACGTGCACGGCAGATGCTTTCTTGCAAAGATAAAGTGCCGAACCGTTTCACCCGCCCGCCAGACGATCCAACTGGGGCCATCCAAACGCTGCTCGATACGCCGCGTACATTCCCACGTTTCAAAGGGCTCTCGCGAAGTGCAAATAGCTGTTTGACCATCGCTCAGCACACCCTGGTTGTCCAGCCTGACGAGGGAGACAGCTTTTTCGTTGTTCACCCCGAAAAACTCAAGCTCTGCCTCGCTTGGCACATCGTTATACGAACTGAGTATGATCGCCTTTTTTTCCCATCTGAGGCCATCCTGAGAAGCGAACAGCCCCACTGAGATGTCACCGTCATTGTAGCCAGTAGCATACAACGTGCGGCTGGATCTACCATGGGAATCTTGAAACCTTTGCACAGTGAATCTCCAAAATCCCCAAAACGTCTCACGACCTGCTGTGTCGACGTCTGCATAGGTCTTGACAGGCTCTGTCCATGTTCTGCCACCATCCAATGATTCAGAGCGTACCGTCCAGGCTTGACCGAATAGATCCCGGTAGGAAAACCCTGGCAGCCGGCTTATGGCGAAAAGAAAGTGCGTTCCATCCAGGTATACCAGCTTAGGGTCGCGTATATCGCGGCCCGCAGCTGTATCTGCTGGATCCTTTGGCATGGCAACTTCACTTATCATCGTAAAGGTACGACCTTGGTCGGTAGACTCGAAGATCTTGATCCTGGCACGTGATGAACCTACTTGCCCAGACTCTCCACCCCTAAAAGCCAAAAGGATTCGGTCGCCCAGCCTACACAGCTCAGTATTCTCGTTGTGAAGCCCGTCTGAATACACGATCCTCTCATTGGTGACAAACCCTTTGCTCTCACCATTCGGTCCTTCCTGAACCGACTTGTCATGGTCTTGGCCACAGCCGAGAAGTACCATGCACAATAAAAGGACCGATACTGTGTTCCTCATGGCCATCCCTCCTCCCTTCTCTTCCTTGGTACACGACAACCACTCTTGCTTCAACAGCCGGTGTACTGCCAGCTCTCCAAAGGGACCTTGCCGAGGTGCCCTTTTGTGTCCACCACAAATGTCGGGACACAAAGCCCACTGACTGTTCTGCGCAACCCATGTGCAAGTGCAATCGCTGTCTTGAGCGGGGTGCGAAAGTGGCCTGCACCGCGTACTGGATCGCATTGAAACACATAATAAGGTCGGACCGATATCCGTTGCAGCGCATGACACAAGTTACGCATCACATCGAGAGAATCATTGACTCCTTTAAGCAGGACAGATTGGCTCGAGACCGGGATGCCACCTCGAAGAAGCCGTTCGCAAGCTCGTGCTGCTTCGTGCGTGACTTCTCGTGGATGATTGAATTGTGTATTAAACCACAGAGGCCGATACTTCTTTAACGTTGCGCACAGTTCCTGGTCGATCCTCATGGGCAGTACCACCGGCATACGACTTCCTACGCGCAAGACCTCGACATGGGGAACCGCCCTTAAGGCAGAAAGCAACCAGTCAAGTTTTTTGGTACTCAGTGTGAGTGGGTCTCCACCTGATACGATCACCTCGCGGATCTGAGGATTCGATGAGACGTAATCAACCATACGGAGGAGTTCTTTCCGAGAGCGTTCTCCCCGCATTGCCTTCCAGAACCGCTTGCGCATGCAGTGGCGGCAGTACACAGCGCACCTATCCGTGACCATGAGCAGCGCTCGGTCGGGAAAACGATGCAAGAGACCTGGAACCTTTTCATGCTGTTGTTCTTCGAGCGGATCGTCCTTGTCGTCAGGACCGTACTCCTGTTCCTTGATATCCGGAATACACTGCTTGCGTATAGGATCACAAGGATCGTCCTTGTCCATGAGCGACAAATAGTAGGGAGTAACCGCACACGGGTAGGTGGCGATGAGTGCTCTGTACTGTGTACGAAGTGCACCGTCCAGACCCACCACCTGCACAAGGTCAGATACTGTATGAATTCGGTGTCTGATCTGCCACCGCCAGTCACTCCAGTCGTTCCGTGCGGCGTTTGCCATGTGCTGCAGACGGTTCATAGTGACGGTGGCTATTTCTCCCCAACCATTGCTACCATAGTGAGTGGCTGCCCTCGATGAGCGAGCCCACATAACGGGCGATTGGCAAGGCACACGTAAGGCCTGGGGAATCAATCCCGACAAGGTGGATCACCTGTGGATACGATTGATCAGGTGCTATGTGAAAATCCTTTTGTGCTGTCTCTCCGAGGCCTGTAAGCTTGGGCCGTATCCCACAGTAGCCAGGTCTCATATCAGACTTCGAAAGACCTGGAAAGATCCTTGCTGCTGCTTGATAGAAACCTTCCACATACGGGCACGCGAGGTCCAGATCGCCATCTGAAGTAAAAATCGGTAGATCCCTGTAGTCTTCCTTGGATGCAACGTATCGAGCGTCAGGTCCCAAAAGAACTGTGCCATCCCACAGCTTGGTAACATGGATGCCGAGGCCGGCGGCTTCTGGTACTGGATAGACTGCCATCTGGATTTTCGCTGCGCTCCTTCCCTCAACCACAAAGTAGTCGCCTCTGCAGGGATAAATGGAAAAGTCATTGCCGAGCGTGTTTGCGATCTCGTCAGCGTAAAGTCCAGCTGCGTTGACGACAATGGCTGCCGGTACTGCTCCCCTCGATGCAGTCTCCACTTCGATATACTGATTGTGTGGACTCAAGCGAATTACTGGCGTCTTTTTGAGAACCACAACGCCTGCGCTGTACAGCATGGCCTCAACCGTCCTGAACCACTGGGCTGTATCGAATACTCCTGTCTCAGGTGCATAGAGCGCCGCACATCCTCCAGCATTCGGCTCCACCTTTTTCATGTCACGTTTGTCGAGAATACACAACCCCTGAGCTCCGTTTGCCTGGCCTTGCGTATACAACCGCTCTAACATCGACACCTCTTCTGGCGAGGTGGCAACAATGAGCTTGCCAGTCTTGCGGTGAGAAATCCCATACTGACGGCAGAACGAGTAGGTTTGCCTGTTTCCCTCTACACAAAACCGTGCCTTGAGTGATCCCTGGGGATAGTAGATCCCTGCATGAATTACGTAACTATTACGGGTGCTGGTGCCATCGCCCAGGTAAGCCCTTTTTTCGAGCAAGAATATCGTCTCAAATTTCTTGCGGCCAGCCAAATCCAGGGCGATCGCGCACCCTATAATCCCGCCACCAATAATCACTATATCTGCGACATCTGTGGGTGGCATACGGTCGTCAGCCTGCAGGGCATACAACTGCCCGCTGAAGGTCGATGTGTTCTCATGTCCCGAGATCGTGTCAAAACAGGATCCGCAGCATGGTCTCGAGCATCCCAAGTAACGTAAGGATGGAGGAGACTTCTTCTTTTCCCACGGTGAGATCTGTTATCGGGGTGTACAGTCCCCTGCGGTTGATATGTAGCTCTGGCACAGTCAAGGCAATCTCTGGCCGTTGCATGGCCGTGGCCAGCGTACCCTTGATGGCAACCAGGTCTGCAAGCACCTTCTCCCGCATGTGTCTCCTGAATTCCTGCGGGCTCATGTCTCCTATACTATAAAGGGTAATCGCATCGAACACGTCAAGGGCCAAAAAGATGATGTCCACCAGGGCCTCTCCACATAGTGCCGTACCTGAAACCTTTTGTGCTGCCGCAGCCATGTGGAAGTAGTCTTTGGCCTTCTCAAGATCTGCCTTTGCTAACCAATAAATACCCGCGCTGAGGAGTCCTTCCGGATCGGTAGGCAGAGGCTCGTTCCACTGGTGGCAGTCCCCTTCCTCTGGGACCATGGTGTCTTGGATGGCCATTCCGGTTTCTGCTCCTACCAACATCATTGCGCCCACACCGTACGGCACTTGGTCGCCAACCGTCACGCGCGCATAATCTGCCAATGATCCTGGCGACGTACCATGGGAGGTGCCTGTTACCTTGAGCCCACCAGCACAGCCACGCCTGAGCCGTGTAACAAGCCCCTGCTGGCTTCGCTCCACTGTCGTGGCAAATCGCGTATCGAGCAACCCAAGACGAACCGCCTTGGCCATTCCATAACAAAACAGTGCGCTCGCCGACGTTTCAAGATATGTTTCAGGGGCATTGAGCACTGTATGCCAGAGCCCTGAATCGTCCTGATACCTATACAGCGAACCTGCCATTGAACTACACAGCTGCTCCATATCGGACCTCGCAGGATGCCACGAGGGTAAACGCGAAAGCACTTCGACCAGCGTGACAAATACCCACGCATTGCCCCTTGCCCAATACACTGGTCCATCGGGTACCGTGCGGCGGCTTCCATCGTCCCACATGTGAAGGAAAAGACCTGTTGCCTGATCCCTCAAATGGGAGCTGAATATCGTGATCTGATCGACCAAAAAATCGACGTATCGCCCTTCGCCGGTAAGATCAGCCATATTCAGCAGGAATATCCCGAACATGAAAAGTGAGTCGATCCAGAGCTGATCTCTCGTGACCCAACCCATGTGATTGAGCCCCCCATCACGGGTCCGCAATGCCTTGGTTTCCACATACTGAAGGGTCTTTTCAGCAACCGTGCGATATCTCTCTTCCCCTGTCTTCTGATACAGACGCACTGCCGCAATAGCTGGGGGACAGTTATCGCTGAAAGCTACGTAGTAGCCTTGCTCTATGTGGAAATCCATCCAGCGCGTTATGTAGTCCCAGTACTGAACTGTCTGCCATTGTCGAGCAACCTCAGAGAGCCCGAACATAAGCACCCCATCTCCCCAGCTCCAATCATGCTGCTCTGGTTTTACCTCGCTGACCCAGGCATCAGCTACAGCAGGCGCGACGTCACGTATGTGTCCCTCAGTCCCCTTTGGCATGTAGTCACCATCACTACACGCGTGAACAAGAACCACCAGACTGCTTAGTGCCCAAGCAATAAAAACTCGCTTCACTATCTGGATCGCTCCCTTGCAGTGGTGCGCATGTACGCATGACAGCAGTTGTAGCTCGGAGAACGATTATACCACTACCTTTGTAGCTTCAGGCAAGGTAGCGTTAGATACTCGCTCTCTCTTTGCAGTGTGTGGGGCTGACCTGGTTGGACAATGACCCCATCAACGTGGGCATAACGACCTGCTCAAAAAATCTCCGGGTACAGGCTCGAGGACGGAGAGGAGCATGTTGCCGGTACGGACAGGGCATTGCTCAATGACGAACCTCGCACTGCCTGAAACGTACAACGCGGGTTGGTTCTCTTCAGTCACAAGTCGAACCCTTGTCATGGTGGCATATGAGATCGCACTTATCTATAGGGTCCCATGAGAAAGAACAGAGGCGAGGTGATAGGTGCAGCACCGATCCGAGGCTCGATGATGCGACAGGAGGCACTGCGAAAGGACCGCATCTGGTCCCCTCGCGTGGTTAGTGCTCCGTGTCCCGTCACCCTGCGAGCAAAGGCAGGGGTTGATCGCTTAGATCTTGTTCTGGAGGAAGATAGCGATGATGAACGTATACAGCACCAGGGATTCGATCAAGGCCAAGCCGATAATCATCGGAACAAACATCTTGTCAGAAGCGCCTGGATTTCTCGCAATGCCTTCAAGGGCTGAGGCAGCGGTCTTGCCCTGTCCCAAACCACCTCCAAACGCCGCTAGTCCCATGCCCAAACCTGCACCGATAGCTAGGCCAAATTTCATGAGGAAGTCCCCACCCTTGCCATCTTCGCCTTCCTCAGCGAACACGGCTGGAACGACCGCAACAGTAAGCAGGATGAGTGCCGCCATTGTGATACACGCCTTTTTCCTTCTAGCCATGCCTCTTGCTCCTTTCTTGTTCGTTATGGGTCAGCTCAACCTATACCTATACACAATACGATTTCATACGCGTACCATGTTCAGCCTATTCTCAAAGAGCCGCTCAGTGCTCATGGGATACCGCAAGAGCGATATACACGGAAGAAAGCGCTGAAAACACAAAGGCCTGAATCAGCGAGACCACGATCCCCAAAATCATGAAAATGATCGGCACAAACAACGGTACAAGTCCTGAAAAAATGGAAAGGACCATGTGGTCACCAAACATGTTTCCAAAAAGTCGAATGGAAAGCGACATAGGCCTGAAAAGATGACTCAGCAGCTCGATGACGAACATGAGCGGTGCAAGCCAAAGGACCGGGCCTGCGAACTGCTTGAGGTACCCGATCCCATGCTCCTTAAAACCGAAGTAGTTGTACAGCAAAAAGACCATAAGGGACATCGACAGATTCGTATTCAGGTTGTCGGTAGAAGGTACGAACCCTGGAATCACTCCCAATATGTTACAGAAAAAGATGAACACAAAAAGACCGCCGATGAGCGTAAGATACCGCTCGCTCCCATGGCCAATAATGGCGTGAAGCTGTGACTGAACGGCCTGAACAACAATTTCGAACACGTTGCGTAAAGAAAACCTTGGCTCAGGGATGAGTGGGTCAGCCGCTCTGGCAACAGAACGTTTAATGCGCCAGCCGACCACAAGTAAGATGACGAACGCAAGACACGAATGGAACACATGAATAGGGACCTTGTTCGCTATAGGTAAAAGCGAATACCACGTAAAAGGATGTTCCATGCTCTCATTCCTCGTTTCTTTGTGGGTCCTCTACATCACGGAAAAAAGATCCCTCGAACAAAGATTGCTGCAAGCAACGACAGCGTGCCGGCGAAGAAGGGGAGTATCGGTGCCTTAAGATAGATAAGGACGAAAGCTGCTACCGCGAGCATACCAATACATAAAAAGAAAAGGCCAAAGAGAAACCGCTTCTTGTTCTTGTCAGTGTGTTCCACGACCCCTTTGGAAAAGCGCCACAGAAAATGAAAGTTGGCAAGCATGAGCACGCCACCTGCAGCTAAGCTGAGGCTTGATTCCCATGAACCAGTGATAACGCCGCAGAGTAGTACGAAAAGGGCGATCGCAATACCTGTGTCACGTTCGATGAGCGTGAGCTTTCGTACTGCCTGTTCAAGCGCCATCACACGTTCCTATCTACGAGGAGGCCGTGCAGCTTACACCTTATCCTTAAGGAAGCGCCATACCTTGACGAACGTGAAAATCCCAGCTACAAGGCCGGCAAACATACACACGACTGTCAGCGTTGGCGAAGTCTTAAATTGCTTGTCCAAGATGTAACCGAAGACCGTTCCAGCCGCAACGGAAAGGGACATCTCAATCGCCATCCCCCCGAGTACAGCCAGTCGTTTAAGGCTATTCTTCGTGGCGACCTGCCCCGCCAGTAATTATGTATGTTCGATCCTCTATCTCGCGCCGGTCTACGACTACCAGCATCAACTACAAAAAGTGGATGCGTATTGTAGACAATGCTGCCCATCAAGTCAATAAACCCCTACGCAGCGGTCAGCGATCTTTTAACCCGGCCGTTGCACGTCCGGTCCGTTCACAGAGGGGATAGAAGGCGCGCGTACTCAAAAACATCTAATCGATCCTACGCATGAACCTGCGTGCACAGGCTGCTCACCTGTTGTCACCACAGAACTACGTTATCCAGGGATTGAGAGTCTCTCTTTGTCCGGATCGGGCTCATGAGGAGCAAGGAGTTTAACGAATAGCTGTTTGCTTGTTCTCCGATGAAAGTGCTCTGCAACGTAGAATAGCGAACGGAGCTAAGCCTCTTTGGCTGCTCCGACGCCTTTTGGCAAAGATCAGGATAAGCGGGAGCACTAAAGGAACAAACCAGGATGCTCCACTTCCATCGGTTAGTGCAGAACAGACAGGTAGGAATGTCACAGAGAAATCAATAATACGCTTAGGTTGAACAACGCTGCATCACGTTGCCTTCGGGGCCTGGTGCTTTCTGATCCGGCACGCTAGCGCCACCTTGACGTAGAAAGCGCAGTTTAATTCTTAATTAGATGGTAATAATCTGATAGCTTACTGTTCTCGTAGCTGCAACAAAAAGCCCAAACCGGTGATGAATCGCGCTAAGGAGGGGTGGGACGAAGAACACGCATCAGGCACCACCCACCTTCAACCCCATTGAGCAGGAGGGTGCGTCATGGGAAAGGTCTATTACGACGAGGATGCAGATATCAGTTGGATCAAAGATCAGATCATCGCAGTCATCGGCTATGGCAATCAGGGTCGGGCCCAGGCACTGAATCTAAGGGAGAGCGGTCTAAGGGTCATCATAGGGGTCCCTCATGACGATACTTTCTCCCAGGCCATGCAAGATGGACACAACGTCTTTCCTGTGCGCGTGGCAGCAGAAAAGGCTGACATCATCCTGATGTTGATCCCTGACGAAGTAATGCCAGAAGTGTTCAACGAAGAGATTCTCCCTGCACTGATCCGGCCTAAGACCATTTGCTTTGCCTCTGGCTACAATATCGCCTTTGAATTCATCCATCCGCCAAACCACGTCGATGTGATCCTCGTTGCGCCCAGGATGATAGGAGCTGGTGTGCGTCAATGTTTCCTCGAAGGCAAAGGGTTCCCCAGCTTTATCGGCGTCCACCAGGATGTAACCGGCAACGCGCTCAAGACCGCTCTGGCCCTATCAAAGGGTATCGGATCAACCAAGTCTGGTGTCCTTGAGCTCTCTTTTTCCCAAGAAGCTGAACTCGATCTCTTCACTGAACAAGCTTTTGGGCCAGCCTTTGGCCAGGTTTTACTCTGTGCGATCCAAACACTGATCGATGCAGGCTATCCTGTAGAGGCCGTGATGATCGAACTGATCCTGTCTGGAGAATTTGCCTACACAATGCAAAAGATCGTCGAACTCGGTTTCTTGAGGCAGATGGAACTCCACTCCCACACATCTCAATACGGAACTATGACACGATCTGCACGCTTCGCTCTCCCCCAGATTGCCGAGCAAATGAAGATGGTACTCCACGAGATCTGCTCAGGATCCTTTGCAAGGGAGTGGGAGGAAGAAAAAAAGGCTGGCCTTCCACTCTTCACGCAACTGTTGGAACTTCGAAAACGCCACCCAATTGTCCAATGGGACAATGCGACACGCGCTGCTTTTCGCATGCAGGGCGAGTAATAGTGGAGCCCAAGCGGGATATATCTTGAGTGTCTATTCTTGGAGTGTGGTATCGATCACTTCTAAAAGATCATGGGCAGAAGGCCGTGAAAAGACCCACTCGCCTATCTGCTTCCACACGATTGCACCCTCGCGGTCAATAAGAACCACACAGGGCACAGCGATGGGAGCCCTTGCGTCAGCAACACCATACATAGAGATCACGTTACGTTTGGTATCAGAAAGGAGAGGAAAGGGGATCTTTAGCTCGCTGGCTAGCTTCCTCGAATCCTGGACCGAATCAGCGCTGATTCCTACCACTGCCACGTTGCGTCTTTGAAACGCCACTGCGTGCTCTGCCAGCTCGCCGAGCTGGCGCCTGCAGAAATATCACCAGTGGCCACGATAGAACACAATCATCACTGGCCCTTTGGAAAGGAGCTGCTGTAAATCTACGTGGTTGCCATTGTGATCAGGAAGAGAAAACAAAGGGGCCCTCCCCTCTTGGTACAGGGCACCGTCCCTTGGCTTTACAGAAAGCGAACACCCTCCCAGTCCTCCATGTACCAGAACGATCACCAGGAAAAGCTTCACCACCGTCATGGTCAACGACCTCAGCGATCTGTGTCTAGCCAACAATGATTGTAGAGCTCGCGCCCCACGCGCGGTACTTCCTTCACTCCATACATGCTGCTCATGGGACAACCCTTTTGCTATGCTGTGTCAGCGAGCAATCCTGTGTTCTCTCAGTGTCTTTCTCAGTCTTTTCTGCGAGACCCCCACCTTTTTGCTGCCCCTGGCCAACAATCCCGGTTGACACCTCATGTGCGGTACAGGATCCTCTCGAATGCATTGCTTATAGCACCCACAGCTTTCCTTAGGTCTTCATCGGTGTGCGCTGAGGACAAGAAGGCTGCCTCGAATTGGGACGGTGGCCAATAAATCCCCTGCTCCAACAGATACCTGTGGAATCGCCTGAACTGATCAAGATCTGAACGCCTGGCGTGTTCGAGGTTTTCTACCGGGCCGGGCTGAAAGAATATAGTAAGCATGGATCCAAAGGCTTGCACAGCAACCGCAAGGCCCACCCGTACGGCTGTCTCTCTAATGCTACAGGCCAGCATCTGGCCCTTTGTATTCAGCGCCTCGAAAAATCCTTCTGATGCGATCTCATCTAACGTGGCACCTCCGGCAGCCATCGCAAGGGGATTCCCAGAAAGTGTGCCTGCCTGATACACCGGCCCCTCAGGAGCGAGCATGTGCATGATCCGAGCTTTTCCAGCCACAGCACCCACGGGAAGGCCTCCTCCAATTACCTTTCCAAGACATGTAATGTCCGGTTCGACGTTGAAATAGCCCTGTGCCCCTTCTAACCCGATGCGAAACCCTGTGATAACTTCATCAAAGATCAGCAGCGCACCATAACGCTCTGTGATCGCCCGCAGCCCTTTCAAGAATCCTGGGTGAGGAGGAACTACACCCATGTTTCCTGCAACAGGCTCGACAATGATACAAGCGATCCGCTCACCACTGTCCTTCATTACAGATTGTACGGTCTCGAGGTCATTATAGGGCAGGACGAGTGTGTCCCTGGCGAGTGTCTCGGGCACACCTGCGCTATCAGGTCTTCCAAAGGTCAGGGCACCTGAGCCAGCCTGAACAAGGAGGGCATCGCTATGACCGTGGTAGCAGCCAGCGAACTTAATGATTCCTGTCCTGCCTGTGTACCCGCGTGCAAGCCTCACTGCCGTCATCACTGCTTCGGTTCCTGAATTTACAAATCGCACCTTTTCGATCGAAGGCATTGCCTTCATCACCCGGCGAGCCAGTGCAGTCTCGAGTTCTGTGGGTGCCCCAAAACTTGTTCCTCGGCGGGCAGTTTCTTCGATCGCCTTTACCACTCGTGGATGTGCATGCCCAAGGATAAGTGGGCCCCATGAATTGACAAAGTCGATATATCGATTTCCGTCAAGGTCTTCTATAACCGACCCCCTGCCACTTTTGATAAACAACGGGTTGCCGCCAACCGCTCGGAAGGCACGTACAGGGCTGTTCACCCCTCCGGGAAAATAGCAACATGCCTCCTCAACCGCCTTTTGCCAATGTTCGGTCTTCATCATTGTTGGACTCCCTCGCCTCCTCCCAGTACAATAGATCCTGCATCTTGTTCAAAAGCGCTCTGTCCCTCCCGGGATCCACCCTTCTGGAGCATCCCCGGTGAAATCGTATCGTCTTCACCAGGTCAAAAGCTTGATTGTGGGGCTCCTAGGCAACCATCGGTCTCCTCGAGAGATAGCCCTTGCTCTGGCCCTAGGAGTATGGATAGGCGTTAGTCCCTTTTGGGGATTTCACACCCTCATGGCAATTGGACTCTCGATCGTCTTCCGTCTCAATGCAGCAGCTGTCCTGCTGGGGACGATGATTTCTAATCCCTGGTGTGCTCCAGTCATTATCATCATGAGTCTCGAACTCGGCGTCCTGCTCTTGAGAAAAGACCCTTCTTTTCTCTCTCTCGAGCGAATCAGCCAGTTTATTGCTCATCCCACTTGGGACAAGGCCTACCAGGAGCTGCTGGTCCCTTACCTTGTGGGAAGCCTTGTGTTGGGAACAACGATAGCGCTCCTTACGTTCTGGATCAGCCTGTGGGTTGCCAGACGCGCAGTGAGATCGTCATCTGCTGCTGACTGATACCCCTCGTTTTCATCTCCTGTAGTACTCCTGCAAGGGTCTCACACTGAACACCCCTTTTTTCGCAGTCTCGATTGCCAGAACTGTCGCAGCAGCGCCTGCCACCGTAGTAACAAGGGGAACCCCATGGCTGACGGCCGTGGATCGGATGACGACTTCATCCTTGCGTGGCGTCCTTCCACTTGGTGTATTGATAATAAGATCAATGCGGCCCTGGTGCATAAGATCAACGACATTGGGCCGTCCTTCAGAGACCTTTGCAATAGTAGTAACGCTGATGCCGTTCATCCGAAGCGTCCGCGCGGTACCTCGAGTAGCGATTAAATCAAATCCCAATTCCTGTAGTTTCTTCGCAATGAACAGCATGGGACGCTTGTCCCTATCCTTGAGGCTGATAAATACCCGTCCTTGCGTGGGAAGCCTCTGGCCAGCCGCGAGTTGGGCCTTTGCGTATGCCTTTCCAAACGTACTGTCTATGCCCATTACCTCTCCGGTGGACTTCATCTCCGGTCCCAGCATTGCATCGACACCGGGAAATCGATGAAAAGGGAACACGCTTTCTTTGACGGCTATATGCCCAACAGGAGGCACGTCGAGGAACCCAAGCTCTCGCAGGCTCCTTCCCACCATGACCTTGGTGGCGATCTGCGCTAAAGACACACCTATTGCCTTGCTCACAAATGGTACCGTCCGAGACGCCCTGGGGTTCACCTCGAGCACATAGACGTGGTCATCCCTCACTGCGTACTGAACATTCATGAGCCCCTTCACCCCCAACTCCAGCGCCAGAGCCCTTGTATTGTGCTTGATCTGCTCGATCAGCCGCTCGCTTATCGTGTAAGGAGGTATACTGCATGCACTATCTCCTGAATGAATGCCAGCTTCTTCGATATGCTCCATAACCCCAGCAACGACAACGTCTGTACCATCCGAGACAGCATCCACATCGATCTCGATTGCGTCTTCTAAATACTTGTCGATAAGCACTGGATGCTCGTGGGATGCTTCCACTGCCTTTGCCATATACTCTTCCAGATGTTCCTCGTCATAACAGATCTCCATGGCCCGACCGCCTAATACGTAGGAGGGCCGAACGACCACAGGATAACCGATCTCTCTGGCGACCTTTTTGGCCTGTATATAGGAGGTGGCTGTTCCATTGGCAGGCTGGATCAAGCCAAGCTGAGCCAATAGCATCTTGAACCGTTCTCTGTCTTCTGCCCTATCGATACTGTCAGGAGAGGTCCCTAGTATTTTCACGCCGTGTTGCTGTAACGGAACAGCAAGACGCAAAGGCGTCTGGCCGCCAAATTGTACGATGACCCCCTCGGGCGTTTCTGCCTCATAGATATTGAGAACATCTTCTAATGTCAGCGGCTCAAAATAGAGTTTGTCAGAGGTGTCATAATCCGTGCTCACTGTCTCTGGATTGCTATTTACCATAATGCTCTCTATGCCCTCTTCTTTGAGGGCATATGAGGCATGCACACAACAGTAGTCAAACTCTATCCCTTGTCCAATCCTATTTGGGCCACCACCTAGGATCATTATCTTGCGAGTAGCACTCGGATGATTCTCGTCCTCGACCTCGTACGTAGAATAGTAGTAAGGAGTATAGGCCTCGAACTCAGCTGCACACGTATCTACCAGTTTGTACGTGGGGGTGATCCCTAGCTCCTTACGCCACTGCCGTATCACGTCTTCGGACACACCCAGGATCGTCCCTATTTGATAATCTGAAAAACCGCTCTGTTTTGCCTGCCGGAGCATCCTCGGAGGAAGAGGACAGGATGCGCCGCATGAACCCTCACTCCTACTCGTTAAGGCCCTGCGGCGTATGTTACCTTCGATATCTACGATCTCCTTTATGTTGTGCAGAAACCATGGATCGATCCCTGTAAGCTCGTACATGCGCTCGATACTCATCCCGCAAAGCAGTGCATACCGAACGTAGAAGATTCGCTCTGGGGTCGGCCGTACTAACGCAGCCTCGATCTCCCGTGTTACTGTTTCCCTCTCAGTACACCATCGCTCGAGGATCTTGCTGCGTATGTCCTTCTGATCTGCCCCCAGCCCCATACACCCGATTTCGAGCGACCGAAGGCCTTTTTGTAACGCCTCCTTGAAGGTACGGCCTATGCTCATGGTCTCGCCAACGGACTTCATGGACACGCCGAGCGTATCGTCTGCCCCGGGAAATTTTTCGAACGTAAACCTGGGTATCTTTACCACACAATAGTCAATCGCCGGTTCGAAGCACGCTAGCGTCTCCCTTGTGATGTCATTTGGGATCTCGTCAAGCGTATATCCTATAGCAAGCTTTGCAGCGATCTTAGCAATAGGAAACCCTGTGGCCTTTGAGGCGAGTGCAGAAGAACGAGATACACGGGGATTCATCTCAATAACAACCATCTGCCCGCTTGTAGGTTCCACAGCAAACTGGATATTCGAGCCCCCTGTCTCTACGCCGATCTCTCGAATGATGTCGATTGCTGCATCCCGCATAGCCTGGTATTCATGATCTGAAAGCGTCTGTGCCGGGGCCACCGTGATACTGTCCCCTGTGTGGATGCCCATGGGATCAATATTCTCGATAGAGCAAATAACTACAACGTTGTCCTTGAGATCTCGCATGACCTCAAGCTCGTACTCTTTCCAGCCAACAACTGATTGTTCCACCAAAACGGTATGTATCCGACTCGCCTCCAGTCCGCTAAGAACCGCCCTTTCGAACTCTTCCTCGGTCCTCGCTATGCCTCCACCAGTGCCGCCAAGGGTAAAACTCGGTCGCACCACCACAGGAAGGCCTATGGCAGCAGCAATCTCCCGAGCCTCCTCGATCGAGCCTGCATATCCACTGGCCGGCACTGTAAGTCCTATTCGTTCCATGGCCATCTTGAAGAGTTTTCGATCTTCAGCCTTTTTGATGGCCATCAGATCAGCGCCGATCATTACCATCCCAAAGGCTTCAAACACCCCCTGCTCTGCCAGCTCAGTTGCTACATTCAGAGCTGTCTGACCTCCCATCGTGGGGAGGATGGCATCAGGCCGTTCCTGCTCGATAATCCGGGCAATGATCTCCGGGATGATCGGCTCAATATAAGTGCGGTGGGCAACAAAAGGGTCTGTCATAATGGTAGCAGGGTTGCTGTTCACAAGTACTACCTGATACCCTTCTGCCTTGAGCACCTTGCATGCCTGGGTTCCAGAATAGTCGAACTCGCATGCCTGGCCTATGACAATTGGGCCAGAGCCAATCACAAGTATCTTATGGATGTCGTTACGTCGAGGCATACGTACCCTTGCACACGCGCCGTTGGTCCGACTGCGACACTATCGGTACCGATCCATGTAATCGATAAAGGTATCGTAGATTTCTATGCCGTCGTGAGGACCTGCTGATGCCTCTGGGTGGTGCTGCACACAGAATGCCGGGACCTTTTTGTGAGAGAATCCTTCCAGTGTCCTGTCATTGAGATTGATATGGGTGATCTCAACTTCTTCCGGGTCAAGGCTCTGAAGGTCCACACAGAATCCATGATTCTGCGTTGTGATCTGAACCGTTCCTGATGCGAGGTCCTTTACCGGATGATTGGCCCCGCGATGGCCGAACTTCATCTTAAAGGTGCTGCCTCCAAGTGCGAGTCCGAGCAACTGGTGTCCTAGGCAAATACCAAAGATCGGCACCTTACCTAACAGTGCTCTCACTGTTTCGATGGCGTACGTTACCGCTGCTGGATCGCCAGGTCCATTTGATAGAAAGACCCCTTCAGGATTGAGCGACAGAATGTACTCTGCTGTAGTCTGGGCCGGGACCACCGTCACATCACATCCCATCGTGGCCATGATCCGTAATATATTGAATTTGATGCCGAAATCCATAGCCACCACTCGGTACCGCCGACCGTTGGCAGCAGAGGTTCTACGGCCTTTGAGCGGCGGCCTCCTCTTCCAGGACTCGGACAAGGTCTGCTCTGATGGCCACTGAAAGGCCTTTTTACACGTAACCCTTTGTACCATATCTTGCCCCACCAAGCCGGGCCACTCCCGAGCTTTACGTACGAGGATCTGTTTGTCCAACGTCGTACAGGAAACGACAGCTCTCATAGCCCCCAAAGTTCGTATGTGTCTGGTAAGGGCACGCGTATCGACCCCGTAGATCCCAGGGATGTCGTGCGCTGTAAGATATGCGTCAAGGCCCTGCTTCTGACGCCAATTACTCGGGTACCTGCAGTATTCTCGTACCACAAAGGCCTCAACCTGAGGACAAGGTGCCTCGATATCGTACTCATTGATGCCGTAGTTACCTATCAGAGGGTACGTCATTGCAACGATCTGACCCTTGTAGGATGGATCAGTGAGAATCTCCTGGTATCCTGTCATGCTCGTATTAAAGACAATCTCTCCCACTGCATCGCGGCTACTGCCAAAGGACCATCCAGAAAAGAGCGTACCATCCTCGAGGGCAAGTACTGCTTCTCTTGGTTCAGTAGTAGCTGAAACACTCATGGGTCTTGTATCCCTTCTTGTAGTCTTGTAGTGCTATCCAACCAGGGTCTTGATGATAAACCTCGGCGTGAGCGCTTCCTTTCTAGGCAGCTCACCAGAGAAAAGGCCTGTCACCTTACGTGCGTAGGTAAGATCTCTCAACCCCCTGCGTGTCATCCTCCGTATCGCCCAAAATGCCAACTTCGACATAATCGCGTTATAATACGGCAGGGATACCAAGCGATCTGCCCTGCCCAGGTCATCCTGCAGCTGGCCTCTCCAGCGGCGTTCGTATCGTCCAAGGAATCCCTCGTCAAAGCGACCAGCAACCAATGCCTCTAAGGCCGTCGCTGCTGCAAGACGAGCGCTCTCCACTGCACCATATATCCCCTCTCCAGAGAGAGGATCTGCAAAGCTACCTGCATCTCCAAGGATCAATACATGGGGTGCATAGTTTTTCCACGCCTGTCCGTAAAGACCGATAGGCCAGCCTTTGACGTCACTCGCTCGATGAGCTTCCTTCAATTTCGTTGCCAGGACAGGGTGTCCTACCAGAAAATCGTAAAAGTGGCTTCTAATGCTCTTTCCTTGTCGTAGACACATATCGGCCCTGATCCCCAACCCGATGTTTGCTCTGCCATCCTCCATTGGAATAAGCCACCCATAGCCTGGCATAATGTGTGGAAGAAAATAAAGCTCGAGCGCGCTCCCTACGTCAGCGACACCTGTATAATAGCAACGGACAGCGAAAATCATTTTCTGGGGATTTCGTTGAAGCAGCCCGCTCTCCCGTGCAACAGTTGAATGGACACCGTCTGCACCCAGTACCAGCTTGGACAGAAATAACTTCTTTCCTTCTTCTGAATGCACAAGACTCAAGATGCCACGCTCGTCGTAGCGCTCTATCCTGACAAACTGATGTCCCTCCAGCAAGTGTGCACCAGAGGTACACGCCTTCTCTCTCAACCAACGGTCAAGACTCGAACGCTCTAGTGCTACTCCATATCCTCGGTACGGGCCTGCCTGGTAAATGGGGCTCCATCCAAGGAGCCTTCGATCATCGTAGATCTTGACACTGTCAATAACGCGGCCTTCACGAAGTACGGCTGCATCAAGTAGGCCGAGCGATCCCAAGAGCTTCAACGAACGTGGTCCAAGCAGATCGCCACATATCTTGCTGTCCGCGGAGGAACGCTTATCCAAGAGGGCAACTGAAACCCCCTGCCGGGCAAGCACATGCGCAGCAGTGCACCCTGCAGGACCGGCACCAACGACGAGTACGTCGCATTCAGTGTAGTCCTTATGAGTCGTTTGGTCCATGCAATGCAGACGTGGCGACCGTAGTACACTCGCAGGCGAGATAGTCACAATCCGTAGATCTCTTCATCGAGCACATGAACCCAATTGCGTTTGAGTACAGCTATCGCCTTTTCATGCTGGTCAACACCAATCACAAGAATTGCGTTGTTGCCCGACCGACCCAAGTAACTGTAAAGTTGCAATACGTTGATGTCTTCTTCTTTCAGGGCGCTCAGTACCGCATGAAGCCCTCCTGGATGATCCGGAATTTCCACAGGTATGACTTCAGAACAGGTAAATTCAAAGCCAGACGAGGTCAGGGCATTGCATGCCTTCTCATGATCGTCGACCATCATGCGAACCAGTGCATATGCTCCAGGGTCGACAACCGTAATCGCTCGTATGTTGATACCCTCAACCTTGAAAATATTTGTCACTTGCTTCAGGACTCCGGGACGATTCTCAAGTCTTAAACATATCTGCAGTACGGCCATCTTCAACTCCCTGATTCCACTAAGGCAACGCCTTTCAAGATACCATCTTTGTTCATAACAAGCGCCTCCTGCTTTTTCCCAGAGAAGATATTCGGCAGTACATCAAGCATTGTGTCGACCTTCACAAGCCCAGAAACCTTAACAAATGCACCGAGCATGACCATGTTTGCTACCCTCACATCGCCGATCTGATCGGCAATGTCAGCAGCAGGTATCTCGTACACCACGATATCTCGTCGGGAGACCTTCTGGTGAACGATCGACGTGTTGACAAAACAGCCACCTCCTCGTTTCAAAAGGTTCTGAAAACGAGCCAAAGACGGAGCGTTCATGATGACTAGATAATCGAGGCTCGAAGCAATGGGCGAAGCTATCTCCTCGTCTGCAATCGACACCGTACAGTTAGCAGTCCCTCCACGAACCTCTGCACCATACGAGGGTAGAAACGTTACGTACTTATCTTCCATCATAGCTGCCGTTGCCAACGCATATCCCATAAGGAGGATGCCTTGACCACCAAAACCCGCAAAGATCGACTTGACGATCATTAAACTCCTTCCCCCGAATCCTTTGCAAATACGTTCTTTACCTCGCCGACTGAAAAAACTGGCATCATTACTTCTTCAATCCAACGAGCCGCAGCAACTGGCGTCTTTTTCCAGTTGGATGGACATGGTGAGAGAATCTCGACCATCGAGAAGCCTTTGTCATCCAACTGTGCTTTGAACGCCTTTCGTATATACCCCTTCGTCCGTTGGATATGCTTTGGAGAATGTACACTCCCTCGTGCGATATACACTGCGCCCTCAAGCTGGGCCAAAATTTCACACATCTTCAACGGCGGTCCATCTGCAGCTTTTTTCCTCCCGCTCGGTGTCGTCGTCGTCTTCTGGTCCAACAAGGTGGTCGGTGCCATCTGTCCTCCAGTCATGCCATAGACACCGTTATTGACGAATATAGTGGTAATCCGTTCTCCACGATTGGCTGCGTGAAAGACTTCAGCAATACCAATTGCTGCCAGGTCGCCGTCTCCTTGATAGGTGAAGACAATCCGATCAGGAAGACATCTCTTGATCCCAGTAGCTACGGCTGCAGCCCGTCCATGTGCAGCCTCGACCATATCAACATCGATGTAGTAGTAGGCCAGCACAGCACAACCACACGGTGGGATCCCAATGCTCCGGCCCCTAATACCCAGCTCATCAATCACCTCTGCAACAAGTCGATGGATAATACTGTGGCCGCAGCCAGGACAATAGTGAAATGGCACTTCTTTCAGCGTCCGTGGTCTACCCAACACCTTTTGCATCACGCCCTCCTCCGGCTGAGCGCCTGGTATCTTCGGGTGACGGCGCGTAACAGCTCAAGGGGGGTAATCACTACGCCTCCAGGTCGGCCGTAAAACTCCACAGGGGCTGCCCCCTCAACAGCCAACTTCACATCTTCAAGCATCTGGCCCATACTCATCTCAAAGACCAAAAATCCTTCTACCTGTTCTGCCAGTTGCCGAAGCACCTTTGATGGAAAAGGCCAAAGAGTGATCGGCCTCAGCAGTCCGATCCGAAGTCCTTTCTCTCTGGCTCGCTTTACCGCACCCTTTGCAATACGTGCTGCAGTTCCATACGCAACGATCACAAATGCTGCTTCATCGACCTGGTAGCTTTCGTAGCGGACCTCTCTCCGTTCTATCCTCTGGTATTTTCGGTAGAGCTTCCAGTTGTGCTCCTCAAGGACGTTGACATCGAGAAGGAGCGATCTTACAAACCTGCTGGGTCCGTCACCTGCCCCTGTAATTGCCCAGTCTTTCTTGGGAAGATCCTTCCTAAAAGGAGGGAGCGTTACTGGCTCCATAATCTGGCCCATCATTCCGTCCCCTAAGATGATGACTGGGGTCCGATACCGATCGGCAAGATCAAATGCCTCGTAAGTAAGATCAGCAGCTTCCTGCAAAGAGGCTGGCGCCAATACAATGCACCTGTAGTCTCCATGGCCACCGCCTCGGGTTGCTTGAAAGTAATCACACTGGGATGGCGCAATGTTACCCAGTCCTGGGCCTCCCCTGACTATGTTCACAACGACGGCTGGTAACTCACATGCAGCTAGGTACGATAATCCTTCCTGCATAAGACTCATTCCAGGGCTCGAAGAAGATGTCATAACCCTAGTCCCTGTGACACTCGCACCTAACACCATATTGATCCCAGCCAACTCGCTCTCTGACTGTAGGAACACAGCGCCCTCGATCTCACCCATGCGTCTGGACATATATTCTGGCAGTTCATTCTGTGGAGTGATTGGATATCCAAAGTAACATCGGCAGCCTGCCCGTATGGCAGCCTCACCAATAGCTTCTGTTCCTCTCAGTAATACCTTATTTTTCACGATATACCTCTATAATCACCTCTGGGCACATAATAGCACACAATCCGCAACCGGTGCAGTCTGCCTCCTTGACGAACTCGGCTGGAAAGTAGCTATGCTCGTTCAAGTGGCTCGAAAGTCGAATCGCGCCCTTAGGGCATGCAGATATGCACAAGGAGCAACCTTTGCACCACTGTGATCTTATTTTAATTGTACCTTTCATCGCTCGCCCTTGGCTCCTATGAGCCTGCTTGCTGGACATCCCCGGGATCCGTCAACATGCCCTCCCGCAGCTTATCACAACATCAACCCGGTTCAATTTCCAGGTAAATTTAATACGTTATCACTATGCGTGCGCAAAGTAAACCAGGCGAGGACATAGATTTCGTACAAATCTACTGGCAGGGCAACATAATTCCTTGAAAATACCTTCTACTTTTGGTAAGAATGCCTCGGTGAGAAAGCGGGCCTGATCACTCGTGCCGATGAGCCAGACCCTTCCTCTTTGCAAGATACTACCCAGGGCACGAGAGCTTGAGATCCTTTGGGAACGACTGCGTCGTAAGGCAGTGGGCCGGCTCAGGATCGAGCAACCTCGAAGCGTATTCAGTCATAAACGATATATTAGTACTGATTCCACAAAAAACAGAAGGTATCTTAGAAGGTTGCTATATGTAACTATCTGATAATAAATGATGATATCACTTTTCAACAGGTGTTGAAAATCCTGTGAAAAATTTAGGTTCAGTACCGTGAATCTGCGTGCAATGGCTGTTTGGCTAAGTAATCCCTTGTATCGAGATCTCAGGTAAACGCCACATGGATGAACTTCATAAAAAGTACACGTTTGATACGTTCGTAGTAGGCACCTCCAACCAGTTTGCCCACGCTGCTTCCCTGGCAGTAGCAAACCAACCAGCCACTGCGTACAACCCTTTGTTTATTTACGGCGGTGTGGGCCTTGGCAAGACTCATCTCATGTATGCCATCGGTAACCAAATCCAAAAGGTATGGCCAGAGCTCAAGGTTGTTTACCTAAGTTCGGAAACATTCATGAACGAGCTCATCAATGCGATACGATACGACAAGATATCGGATTTCCAATATAAGTATCGTACCATTGATATACTACTCCTTGACGACGTGCAGTTTCTTGCTGGAAAAGAGCGAACGCAAGAGGAATTTTTTCATACCTTCAACTACCTTTACGAATCGCAAAAACAAATAGTGGTCACCAGTGACAAAATTCCGAGAGAAATACCTGAACTCGAGGAACGACTTAGATCGAGGTTTGAATGGGGACTAATCGCTGATATCCAGCCTCCTGAAATGGAAACAAGGGTTGCTATCCTCAACAAGAAGGCCGAGCAAGAGCATATGGAGCTCCCTCAGGAGGTCTCCATATTTCTAGCCTCTCATATATCCTCAAATGTTCGTGTGCTGGAAGGCTGCCTTACGAGACTCAAGGCCTTTTCAGCGTTAACAGGGGAAAAGGTATCTGTTGACATGTGTAACAGGATTCTCAAAGACATCCTGGAGACAAAAAGTTCATCCTTAACACCTGACGATATTGTAAAGGCAGTTGCCAAGTATTTTGATCTTAAGCCATCTGACCTCAAGTCTCAAAAGCGGCTCAAGAAGATCTCTCAGGCTCGACAAATCGCCATGTATCTCTGTAGGGACATCACATCGGCATCCTTTCCAGAGATTGGAGAACGATTTGGAGGGAAGGACCATTCTACGGTTATCTACGCAGTAAAAAAGATCGAGGAGCTCATACGAGATAATCCTGAGGTTCGAAACGATATCAAAAAAATACAAAAGTCGTTATTGGCATAGCACAGTTACATTGTGGCTCATTGGTGATACTCCACAAACTCTTTTTTCTGTACTCGTTGATAACTTTGCCTTATGGTTCAATAGGTTGATAGACTTATCGACTGTCCACCGGTTCATGTTGGTCGTTGTTACTATTACTACTCCGTTCCTATATGAATGAAATAGAAAAGATCAGGTAACAACTAACAACATGAGTAGACCGATTAACAAGAGGTGTACGTACTGGATGTGTTGAGTACATCATAAGCATACGTCAATAAAAAAGGACCAATAGCCCATGGAAGCAATACTTCAAAAGAGCGAACTCATGCCGCATATTCAACGGGCACAAAACATCGTCCAGAAAAAAACGAGCATGCCTATCCTCGGAAACCTGCTTTTGGAGACTCAAGAACATGGCATGATGATCTACGCTACGGATCTCGAGGTTGGCCTCGTTGTGGAGTGCCCAGCAAAGGTAGTGAGTCGAGGAAGTTGTACGGTAGGAGCTCGGAAGCTATTTGAGATTGTAAAAGAGCTACCAGACAAGGAAATTAGGTTCGCTGCAAGAGACAATGCGCTCGAACTCCATTGTCATTCCAGTAAATTCAGGCTCAAGATACTTTCACCGGATGAGTTTCCACGACTACCGAAATTCGAATCGTCAAAGCTTGTACCTATTCCCTCATCTGTGCTGAAAGATTTGATCCGAAACACCATATTCTCTGTCTGCACGGACGAGATGCGTTACCATCTCAACGGTTTTCTCACTGAAATGGGGACCACAGAGGATGGCATTCCATTTATAAGAATGGTTTCAACCGATGGTCATAGATTGTCGCTCTGTGAGCGGAAGCTTCCAGAGGGGACTCCTTGTCTAGATGAAGTGGTTCAAAAAGAGAAAAAGGCATCAGAACGAAGAAACATTATCCTTCCAAGGAAGGGAGTACTCGAGGTGGGCAGGATGGTCGAGGACGGGCAAGGAGAAGTCCTATTCGGTGCGGATAAGACGAGTGTCATCATGAGGAAAGAAGGGACCACGCTTTTTATGCGGCTTATTGAGGGTACCTTCCCTGATTATCGTTCAGTTATTCCATCCGGCAGCGACCGGCGTCTTCACATAGAATCGCAGAGCCTCGCAGAGTCTTTGAGAAGAATGTTGACCCTTTCATCTGAAACGTCAAGGGGGGTTCTGTTTCATCTCAAAGATGGTGAATTACTCCTTACTTCGAGCAATCCAGAGGTGGGAGAAGCTGAAGAACTGTTAGAAGTAGTATACACAGGCGATGAAAC
>FWPU01002450.1_pt1 | contig 51405 bp, 59 predicted proteins | sample 2228361 | NCBI WGS metagenome assembly FWPU01 (sample SAMEA103939777, study PRJEB20133) | metagenome | reverse complement strand
TAAGGCAAGGAAATAGATTTTTTGCACTGGGCGGCGAAGCCGCCCAGTGCAAAAAATCTGCTTTTCACCCTTCCCTTATCGGAGGCGAAAAATCTACCCTTGTCAATGCCCCCCTCCCCGTTGCGGCGTTCGCCGCACGGGGAGGGGGAAACCTCACCTTCTCCCCCAACCCCTCTCCCTCTCCCACTGGGAGAGGGAGGGGGTCCTGCCTGCGGCGACGGGGTGAGGGTGAGGTCTCCTCCGCCCGTCAGGGCAGGGGGAGAGGGGGGTAGGGGCATTTGTCCGGTGTTGCTCCTTTTGGGCACTTTTGAGGCAACCCCTCCTGGCATCGGAGCGAATGCGCTTGCAGAAAGTGTCACCAATAATGAACCGTCCCAGCCGTCAGAACAGTGTCGGTTGTTCCGGCCGCGGGTAGGGGATGCCCAGGTGCTCGTAGGCCCGGGCGGTAGCGACCCGGCCGCGCGGGGTGCGCTCCAGGAAGCCCAGTTGCAGGAGATATGGTTCTATCACGTCCATCACTGTATCCGCTTCCTCGCTGATTGCCGCAGCGATAGTCTCCAGCCCCACCGGGCCGCCGCCGAATTTCTCAATGATTGTCCGCAGGACGCGCCGGTCCAGGTCGTCCAGCCCCAGTTCGTCCACTTCCAGCAACTCCAGCGCCTCCCGCGCCACTTCTCCGGTGACGCGGCCGTCGTAGCGGACTTGAGCGTAGTCCCGCACCCGTTTGAGGAGACGGATCGCCACGCGCGGGGTGCCCCGCCCGCGGCGGGCGATCTCCGCGACCCCTTCGTCATCCACCTTCAGGCCCAGGACACCCGCCGCCCGCCGGACGATGGCCTCCATCGCTGCCTGGTCGTAGAAATCCACGCGGAAGGTAGCCCCGAAGCGGGAGCGCAGAGGGGCCGTCAGCAGGGCCAGCCGGGTCGTCGCGCCGATGACCGTGAAGCGGGGCAGGTGCAGGCGGATGGAACGGGCCGCCGGCCCCTTCCCCACCACGATATCCAGCATGAAGTCCTCCATCGCCGGGTAGAGGATTTCCTCCACGGCGCGCCCCAGGCGGTGGACCTCGTCAATAAACAGCACCTCTTTTTCCCGCAGGTTGCTCAGGATGGCGGCCAGGTCCCCGGCGCGCTCAATGGCCGGCCCGGCGGTGACCCGGATGGGCACCCCCATCTCGTTGGCGACGATGTGGGCCAGGGTGGTCTTGCCCAGCCCCGGCGGGCCGTAGAAGAGAATGTGGTCCAGCGCCTCCCCCCGCTGGCGGGCGGCCTCAATCAGAATGCGCAGATTTTCCCGCAACCGGTCCTGGCCGATCAGGTCGTCCAGCCGTTGCGGACGAAGCGCCTGGTCCAGTTGCGCCTCCTCCGGTCGGACGCGCGGTGAGATAATTCGGGGTTCCATAGCGTATTCCGTATTGCGTATTGCGTAAAACGTAATAAAGTAAAACGTAAGGGCTAAACTTGCAAACTTGCCCACTTGCAAACTTGCCCACTTGCGAACTTGCCCACTTGCAAACTCGCTTACTCCCACCACACTCCGGGGATCGGTTCGCCACAGTAGGCGCAGGCACTGTTCTGGATGCGGTAGGCCGTCACACTGAAGCCCTCGCGGGCAATCAGCACCTCCCCGCAGCGGGGACAGTAGGTGTGATTCCCCGGATGCCCCCAGACGTTGCCGACGTAGACAAACCGCATTCCCTCCTCCAGCGCGATCTCCCGCGCCGCTTCCAGCGTCTCCACGGGCGTCGGGGGCAGGTTGGTCAGTTTGTAGTTCGGATGGAAGCGGGTGAAATGGAGCGGGACATCCGGGCTGATCTCCCGCGCCAGCCAGCGAGAAAGCGCCCGCAGTTGGTCCCGCCGGTCGTTCAGCGTCGGCACCACCAGGTTGACGATCTCCAGATGGATGCCGCTTTCGCGGATAATCCGGATGGCCTCCAGGACGGGCCGCAGTTCCCCGCCGCAGATTTCCCGGTAAAACCGTTCGTCGTACCCCTTCAGGTCAATCTTGATGGCGTCCACTGCGGCGCAGAGAGCCCGCAACGGCTCCGGATTGATGAACCCGGCGGAGATGACGACGTTCTTCAGCCCCGCAGCCCGCGCCTGCCGCGCCGTCTCCAGCATGTACTCGTAGAAGACGATCGGTTCGGTGTAGGTGTAGGCGATGACCGGCGCTTCAACTTTCAATGCCGCGTGCACCACCCGCTCCGGCGGGAGGTCCATGTTCTCCGTCTCCTCCGGCGGAAACTGGGAAATCGTCCAGTTCTGGCAGTAGAGGCAGCGCAGGTTGCACCCGGCGGTCGCCAGCGAGAAGGCCGCCGCCGTGGGCAGGAAATGGTAGAAGGGCTTCTTTTCAATCGGGTCCACGTGGACAGCGCAGGGGTTGCCGAAGACGACCGAAAACAGGCGCCCGCCGCGGTTTTCCCGCACCCGGCAACGCCCCCGCTGCCCCTCGGCGATCAGACAACCGTGCGGGCAGAGGTTACAGCGGACGTAGGTGCCCGTGTGGGGCGTATGGCAGTAGGTAACGGGAAGGGTCGGTTCGGTCTCTCCGTGGCAGGCGGCGCAGTGCAGTGTCCCCTCCTCCACCGTGGGGACGGCGTAGTCGGCCTCCACCGACCAGCGGGTCGGCGGCGCGGGGGTGGGGGACGGCGAGGACGCCTCCACGGCCTCCCGCTCCCACCACCGCGGGTTCCAGCCGGCGGCAATCCCCAGTCCAACACCACCCGCAACGACCAGTGCATTCAGAAACCGACGTCGCGTCCACCCACTCATCCACCACTCCCTCCACGAACCCGGAAATACCACGATACGGAAACGCCTCTTCGCTCCACCCGAAAAAGGGGTGGGGGGTGGGGTTCATACTGCGCTAACTTAAGGGCGAGAGAGAGCCTCCCCGCCGGAGGGTGAAATAACCCTGCTTCGCAGGCCGGTAAGGGCGACGCATGCGTCGCCCCTCCCGCTGCGCTTCGTGGCTTACTACGAACAGCCCCGAAGGGGCTTTCGCTTTGAGCCCGACGGTTTAGCGTCGGGCGGAGCGCGGCCAGCCACCCCCGCAAACTCCGCGTTTATCTACCCCCGCGTCTGCGCCAGATACTCCACCACCTCCCGGTACTTCTCCTCCGAAATCCGCCCGGCGTCCCGCAGGATGGCGAGCATTCGGGTCAGCGGCAAGACGGCATGCAAGCGCACGCCGTGGCGGGCGAGGTCCTCCGCCCCACCTTGCTCCCGATCAATCAGCACCAGCACATCCCGCACCATCAGCCCGGCCTCCTGCAAGGGGCCGATGGCTTCCAGTTTGCTGTCGCCGCGGGTGATCAGGTCGTCCACCAGCAGCACCGTCTCACCGGGGGCGAACGTCCCCTCAATCGGCCGGCGGGTGCCGTGTTCCTTGACCTCCCGACGAGGGTAGATGAGGGGGCGGCCCAGCTCCAGCGCCAGCGCGGTGCCGATGGGGAGCCCGGCATAGGGGACAGCGGCAATACGGTCAAAGGTCAGGTCGCGCGTCCGAACGGCCATAGACCGGGCCACTTCCTGCAGTAGCGCCGGATGGCTGGCCAGCAGGCGCAGGTCAATGTAGATGGGGGACGTCAGCCCCGATTTGAGGGTGAAGGTGCCGAACTGGACGCATCCGGCGTCAAACAGGTGCAGGGCCAGTTGGGTGAGGGCCCGGTCTCCCGGCGTGACGGGGGCGGCAGCGGACGCCTCCCGAAGCATATCCACCCAGCGCTGGGCGGCAGCGCGGGCAGCCACGGCGAAATCCGACCCGCGAGACGCGTAGAGCACCGCGCGGGAGACGTTGACGATGGGGCCGATGCCGGAAGCGGTCGGGCCGTAGCGGACGGCCGCCTCCACATCTCCGCCCTGGGCGCCCAGGCCAGGGATGAGGAAAGGCAGGTCCGGGACGGCGGCGCGCAGGCGGGCCAGTTCCTCCGGATACGTCGCGCCCACCACCAGGCCGCAGGCGCCGGGGTGGGCCGCGTCCCATTCCCGCGCGATCCGGGCGACATCCTCGTAGAGCGGGCGGCCCGCCGTGGTGCGGTCCTGCACCTGTGGCGCGGACGGGTTGGACGTGCGGGCCAGGACGAAGGCGCCGCGGTCCTCCCGCTCCAGGAACGGCCGCACTCCATCCAGCCCCAGGTAGGGGTTGACGGTGACGGCGTCGGCGCGCAGGACGTCAAAGGCGAAGCGGGCGTACTGGGCCGCAGTGTGGCCGATATCCCCGAATTTGCCGTCCAGGATGATGGGCACGTCTTCGGGGACGGTCTGCAGGACGGCCTGCAGGGCCGAAAGGCCGGCCATACCGTGGGCCAGCCAGAAGGCCAGGTTGGGCTTGTAGGCGCATGCCAGGTCGGCGGTGGCCTCCACGATCGCCCGCCCGAAGGCGGTCAGCGGGTCCTTCGCCTGCCGCACGATTTCCGGCATCTGCTCCAGTACCGGGTCCAGGCCGACACAGAGCCAGGAGCGACGGCGCTCCTGGATGCGGCGCAACTTGCTCCAGAAGGGTTTTTCTGGCATCGCGTACCTCCGGTTATCCCCGTTCATCCGCGTCCCGTCGTCTTTATTGCTCAAAGCCGGTCTGTGACCGGCGTCCGGCGGGTCACAGACCCGCCGGGAGCAAAGGTTATCCGTGTTCATCCGTGTTCATCCGCGTCCCATCATCGGGATCGGGGGGCCGCATCCTCGGCCCCGCGGCCACCCGAAAGCCCACGCAATGGGATCGGTGGGTTCGGCGGGCCCGCTCCCGAATAAACGTTCGCGCGTCCTCGGCGTAGAAGTTCCACGCGCCGCCGCGGATGATAAACTCCTCCTCATCGTACGGGGTCGCCGTCCACTCCCAGACGTTTCCGGCGCAGTCCATCAGGCCGTAGGGGCTGGCTCCCTCCGGATACATGCCGACGGGAGTGGTGCTCCCAATGCCGCCCTCGCGGACGTTGGCCCGCGTCGGGTCAGGGGACGAACCCCAGGGGTAGAGGCGCCCATCCTCCCCGCGGGCGGCCTTTTCCCACTCCTCTTCGGTGGGGAGCCGCACCCCGGCCCAGGCACAGTAGGCCCTGGCGTCCTCCCAACTGACCAGCACCACCGGATGGTTGGCCTTCCCCTCCGGGTAGGTACGGGTGACGGGGTCCCAGTTGTAGGGACGGGCCCATTCTTCGTCCACGTACGGGACCGGATACTGGGGGTTGGCCGCCAGGAAGCAAGCGTACTGGGCATTGGTGACCGGGTAGCGGCCGATGCGAAAGGCCATCGTCATCACCGAGCGGCGTTCTTCGCCGTAGAGGAACGGCCCGCCGGGAATATCCACCATCTCATCCAGGTCCCGCGGGTCCCCCAGATAGCCCAGGGCGGTGGCGGCCGAGAGCCGTTCCGCCGCCGACGCGCCGGAACCGGGCTCCAGCACGCGCACCAGCGCATCCACATACCACTGGACGGTTCCCTGATCCCGGATCGCTTCCACCGCGCTTCGCAGGCGTGTAGGGTCGTTGCTGAGCAGGTCCGCCCAGCGCCGGGCCGGCAGGTCAGCAGGGAGTTCTGTTCCCTCTGCACCGGTCGTGCGGACCAGGAAGATGTAGGCGGCAATCTGCTCCCGGTTCAGGGTGGCGAAGGTCGGGCCGATACGCAGCATTCGCAGGAGCGGCCGGTAACGCAGGTACTTTTCCAGCAACGTCCCCGTCTCGGTGGGCATCGGCGCGACCGGGCGCTGTACCTCCGTCCCCTCCCGTGCCGCAATCTCCAGGTCCTGGATGAGGACGGGGTACTCCTGAAGGTCCCGGTAGAGGTCGCGGTAGCGGGTCTGGATGACAACTATTTTCGCCAGCAGTCCCGGCACGATCGGCCCCATCACCCCGGCATGCTCCCGACGCCTGGCCAGGTCGGAGAGGAGCCGGAAGATGTTCAGCGCCCGCTTGACCACCCGCGGGTTCGGTTCCAGTCCGGCGGCGAAAATCATCCGGCAGACTTCGTCCACTTCGGGCGCGTGGTCGGCGATGTAGGAGAGAATCTGCTCCTCTTCCAGCGGGGGCAGGTAAAAGGGAATCTGGACCAGTTTGTCCAGGTAGTCGCGCCCGTGGAAGGGGGTATCGCCCTCCGGGCCGTACTGGCTCTGGACCACCCGCTCAATGATTTCCCGGTCCGCGGCGATGACGAAGGCGCATCCGGGCACGTCCAGGTAGAGTTTGATCGCCTCCAGTACCTCCACCGCGCGCGCCGGGAAACAGCGGTCCAGGTCGTCCACGAAAAGGACCAGCAGGCCGTTGCGGGACCAGATGTATTCCCGGACGATGTGGGCAAATCCTGCCTGGAACTCCTCCAGGAAGGAGAGGCGGCGGCGGTGGATTTCCACCCGTTCCCGGCGGAACGCCTTGACCAGGTCCTCCGCCACGGAGATGTTCCCCTGGGCCAGTTTCGCCAGTTCCACCAGAGTGGAAGGTCCGGGGATGAAGGAGAGGCCCAGTTTGAGGGCAGCCCTCCCCGCGGCGGGCCAATCCACCTGCAGGGAGCCCCACTCAGTGCGCTCCACGTCGGTGTAGAGGCGCATCCGCCAGTCCTCTATCTGCCGGGCGTCTTCCGGAGAGAACTCGTCCCCCCGCAGGCCGTCCAGGATGTGAAGGAACAGCGCCCGCCAGAGGGTCGCCTCATCCCGTTCGTACTGCCAGGCGTTGAACCAGACGATGCGGGCGCGCCGATGGCCCGGCGTCCGCTGACCGGTCAACCGCTCGGCGATCAGGCGCATCAGACTGGTCTTCCCGCTCCCCCAGGGTCCGAAAATCCCCACGGTGATGGGGGTATCAGCGGTGAGGATGATCTGGGCGAGGATGTCGGCGTAGTCAGCGAAGCTGAGCCGGTCCTCCTGGCGGGTTCGGATGGGCTGGTCGGTCCAGAGCGGTCGCGGCGTTTCCATAGGCACCTCGGATGGGTCTATAGAAATGATACCACAAAGGAAGCCGGTAGCAAGTGGGCAAGTGGGGAGCATCCGCGTAGGGCAACTCCCCAGGGGTTGCCTGCTACCAGCAAATCTGGAGGGAAACTATGAAGGTTGTGGATGCCCGAGGACTCCCATGCCCTCAGCCCGTCCTGTTGACCCGCGACGCGTTGCGAGAAAGCGATGAGGTGACCACCATTGTGGATAGCGACACGGCCCGGCACAACGTGACCCGGATGGCGGAGAAGGCCGGGTATACGATACGGGCGGAAAAGCGGGAGGACGGAATCTATCTGCACATCACGCGCAGGGCGGTATCCGCCGCCGAAGCGCCCGCCCCTGCTCCGGCCCCTTCTGCAGGCCCGCTGGTTCTGGTCATCCCCGCGGAGTTCATGGGCCGCGGGGAGCACGACGAACTGGGGCAAATCCTCATGCGCGGCTTCCTGCACACCCTCAACGAGTGCAGTCCCCTGCCCGATGTGGTCATTTTCTTCAACAGCGGAGTGAAACTGGTGGTGGAGGGGTCACCGGTCCTGGAAGACCTGCGGACGCTGGGGCAGCAGGGGGTCCAGATTCTGGCCTGCGGTACCTGTCTGGGGTACTACGGGCTGAAGGAGAAAGTCGCCGTCGGCGAGGTCTCCAATATGCTCACCATCGCCGAGACGATGCTCCAGGCCGGGCGGGTGGTATCGTTGTGAGGGTTACGGGCTATGTACTGACAACAGTGGAGTGACGACTGCGGATTGACCCTATAATCCCCGGCGGCAGGCCTCCAGCACGCCCGCGGGGCCGTGTTCCACCTCCAGGCGCAACATCCGGCGCAATCCTTCCCCGTATATGCCCTCGCGCCGGGTCATCCGGGCGGCCTCCCGAACGGCCCCCATCGCCTGGAGGGTATGATAAGCCACCCATTCGGAAAACCCTTCGCGCCATATGGGGTCTTCCAGCAGGGGACAGTTCTCCCCATGCCAGGCATGCGCCCACTCGTGGGCGACCGTCTGAATGAAAAGCACTCGCGGAAGGCCGTAGAGGACGTACATCGTCCGCCGGGGGCCCTTGCGCACGAACAGGCCGATGACCCGCTCCGGGTCCTGCGGCGGATGAGGGGACATTTCCCGGGCCAGACGGCGCAGATGCTGGGCGTCGGCGAGGGTGAAATCGGCGCCCACGCGCAGCGTCAGCCCCATACGGGTGAGAACGGCGATAACCTGGGAGAAGAGCGTCTGCGCCAGAGCCGGGTCCTGCACGGCGGTCCGGGCGCAGGCGGGGCAGATATGCCGACCGTCGGGCAGAGAGATGGCCTGGTCGGTCCGCGCAGGCATCCCACAAACATCACAGTGAACGGCGGCTTCACGACAGCGACGGCAGAGGACCAGTGGAGGCCCCTCATCCTCCGGACGGTAGACCCAGCCCCGTCCTAAGAGCCGCCGACCGCAGAAATGACAATAGCGAAACACACCCATTTTTCAAACCATCACCGGAGCGCGTCCCCGGCGAACCGCTCGTACAACACCTGCAAGTCCTCTTCCGAATAGTAGTAAATGATGAGTTTGCCGCCCTTTTTGCCGGGCCGGAGGTGGACGCGCGTGCCCAGCGCCTGGCAGAAGCGCTCCTCCAGGGCGCGAATTTCGGGCGCGGGCGCCGGAGCCGACGGCCGCGCCGGGCGGGTCTCCAGCAGCCGCTGGACCAGTTCCTCCGTCTGGCGGACGTTCAGCCCCTGGCGCAGGACAGTGCGCAGCGCGGCGACCTGGACCTGGGGGTCCTCCAGCGCCAGGAGTGCCCGGGCATGCCCCTCACTGATACGTCCATTCAGCAGCGCCTCCTTCACCGCATCGGTCGCCTTCAGCAGGCGCAGTGTGTTGGTGATGGCGACCCGGCTTCGGCCCACCCGCTGCGCCACCTCCTCGTGCGTTAGCCCGAACTCCTCAATCAACTGCCGGTAGGCCGCTGCTTCCTCCAGCGGGTTCAGGTCCTTGCGCTGCAGGTTCTCCACCAGCGCCAGTTCCAGCGTCTGCTGGGGGGCCAGTTCCTTGACGATGACCGGGACGGTGATCAGTCCCGCCAGCCGGGCCGCCCGCCAGCGCCGCTCCCCGGCCACCAGCTGGTACCCGTCCCCTTCCCGCGTGACGATGAGGGGCTGGATGACGCCGTGGGTCTGGATAGAGAGGGCCAGTTCCACCAGTTCGTGGTCGTGAATCGCCATCCGCGGCTGGTGGGGATTGGGGCGGATCGCCTCTATCGGCACCTCCTGCACCCCGGGCGCTTCCTCGCTCCCCGGAATCAACGCCTCCAACCCTTTCCCCAATCCGAACTTACCCGGCATGCTCCACCTCCGTTGCGGGTGCCCGTCCGTCGCCGGTGAGCAGTTCCCAGGCCAAGGCGCGGTAGGCCAGGTCCCCCGGCGACCGGGGGGCATAGGCCAGAATGGGGAGCCCGTGGCTGGGCGCTTCGCTCAACCGGACGTTGCGCGGGACGATGGTCCGGAAGACCCGGTCGCCGAAGTGCCGTCGGACCTCCTGGACCACCTGCTGGGCCAGCGTGGTCCGCGGGTCAAACATCGTCATCACCAGGCCCCGAATCCGCAGATGTGGGTTCAACGCCCGGCGCACCAGGTCCACCGTGCGGATCAACTGGGAAAGGCCCTCCATCGCCAGGTACTCGCACTGGACCGGGATGATGACGCCGTTGCGGGCGGCAACCAGGGCGTTGACGGTGAGGATACCCAGGCTGGGCGGGCAATCTATCAGGACGTAGTCGTAGCGGTCGCCCAGGCCGTTCAGGGCCATCTCCAGACGGCGCTCGCGCGCCAGCATCGGGACCAGTTCCACCGTGGCACCCGCCAGCTGCGCCGAACTGGGCACCAGGTCCAGGCGGACCCAGCGGGTCAGGGTGACGACCCGCTCCAGGGGCACCTCGCGCACCAGGGCATCGTAGACCGTCGTCTCCAGCGCGGCGCGGTCCACCCCCAAACTGGCCGTAGCGTTAGCCTGGGGGTCTATGTCCACCAGCAGAACCCGCTGGCCCCACTGGGCCAGATAAGCGGCCAGGTTGACCGCTGTTGTGGTCTTGCCGACTCCACCTTTCTGATTGGCGATGGCGTAGATGATCATCGCGTATCGCTTATCGCATATCGCTTATCGCAAATTGTCATTACGCTTCTTCTGCCCTCCAGTACCTCCGCCCCTCTGCTCCTCTGCACCTCCGCTCCCCTGCTGCAGACTATGGACTGTGGACTGCGGACTACGGACTGCCCCCACACCTCTGCACCTCTTCCGGTGTGGGAGTGCCAGCCAGGCCCGGCCGGGTGACAGAGATCGCCGCGATACAGTTGGCCCGGCGCGCGGCCTGCACGGGGTCGTCCCCCTGCCACAGACGGACGAAGAAGACGGCGGCGAAGATGTCCCCCGCACCGGTGGGGTCCACCTCCTCGGCCGGGAAAGCGGGCAGGTGCCAGACCCGACCACCGGCATAGACGGAGCAGCCGCGGGCGCCGCGCGTGACTGCCAGGACGCGCGCCCGGGAAGCCCAGTGGGCCGCCAGTGCCTCGTCGCCGCCGATGTCTTCCTCGCTTAATACCACCGCATCGGCGCGAGGGAGAAGTCGCTCTGCCGATTCCCACGGGCCGGGAAAGACCCGTCCTTCCCCGTCCCACCGCCGCATCCAGCCCTGCGGGGTGAGGCCCAGGAAATCCGCCGGGATGACCTCGGCCAGGGCCGGGTCGCACTCCGCCGCCACCGGCCCCAGGTGAAGCACACCCACCCGCCCCGGAAGAGGGGGGATAGCCTCCGAGATCAGCGGCGCCGCGCGGGAATGCAGGAATTGCACCCGCCCGGCCGGGGTGTAGCGGTTCTCAAAGACCGTCGTCTGGGGCGCGGGGATACGATAGACCTCTATCTCCGGAAAGACAGCGGCCAGGTCCAGGCCGTCATCGGCGCTGGTGATGACCCCTACCCGCAGCCCCAGCGCGCGGGCGGTCCGGGCCGCATAGGAGACCGTCCCGCCGGGCGTTCGCGTCCCGTCCAGCAACAGGTCCTGGGTGATGTGGCCGATGACCAGATAATCCATATCCCGCCGCGGGAATGGTAGGCACGGCGCCGTGCCCCTACCGGACGTCATACCGGTAGGACGCCACTTCCGTCGTTACGGGAGCGCAGGCGGAGATGGCGATGATCGCCCGGTCGGCATCCCGTCCCAGGGGGATTTCCCATTCCCCCGTCGCGTCGGGACCCACTTCCAGGCGCTGCACCGTCGTCTGGGGGCCGAAGAGCACCTGTTGCACCAGCCAGCGCTGGGGCAGGACATTGGCATGGCGGACGAACCCCGCCGCCTCCCATCCCCCGCCGTCGGCCTCAAAATCGGAGAAATAACCGATTTCGGGGATGGCCACATCGTCCAGCGCAAACCCCGGCCGGTTGACCGCGTCATCGGTGATGTATTCAAAGCGCACCAGCACCTTTTTGCCGGCGTAGGGGGTCAGGTCCACCTGCTCTTTGATCCACTCCGGGCGCGCCCCACCGCTGCGACCGGTATAGGCCCAGCCGAAGGAGTTGCCATTGGGGTTCTCCGGTGTCCCCGAGGGGGTGACCAGAATCTCCCACGTCCGGCCACCGTCGGTGGAGACCTCCACGTAGGCGTAGTCCCAGTCCTCTTCTATGTCGTACCAGCACCAGTACTCCAGCGTCGCCCGGCTCACTCCGGTCAGGTCAAACTCGCGGGTCAGGGTCATATCGGAGTCGTCGCCCCGGTTGGACCACCAGAGGTACTTCCCGCTGTAGGCACGGGTATCCACCAGCCCCACCTGGGTGGAGCCGGTGAAAGAAAAGCGCAGAGGGCGGTCTCCCCTCAGTTCTATGTAGTCCACCGCGTACTGGTGGACACTCCCCTCCCGGCTGGCCGGGTAGTCAGAAGGGCCCAGCCGGGTCTCTACCTTCATCGGGGGCGGGTTGATTTCCCGGTAGCCGTACCGTCCGTCGGCCAGGTCGGGGTCGTCCAGCAGGTTGGCGATGACCCAGTCGGCAAAGAAATCCACGTGGGTCATTCCGGTGCCCAGGTCGGCCAGGACCGCGTCCACCGAGGCGAGGCCGTTCTCCGGATGAGCGATGAGGGCCCGGGTGGCATCGGCGCCGAAGCGGTCCAGGAAGTAGGCCATAAAGAGGTACGCGGCGCCGTAGTTGGCGCCCGCCGCGCCCGGCCCTTCGGACCAGGAGTTTATCTGGGTGTCCGGCCGTCGGGAGTAGGCGTAGTCCGCCCCGCCCACGTCGTACCCGTTGAGATACGCCGCCAGTTCCGATGAGCCCTCGTTGAGCCAGGTGTCTTCGTTGCGGTCGTTGTACCAATGGATCATGTGCTGGAACTCGTGGGCCAGGACGCCATTGTAGAAGTCGTCGTTGACGGTGACGTTTTCAATGTTGACGTAGAACATCTCCATCGCGTTGGAGTCGTCCCGGACGGCGGGGACGAACTCATCGGCCGAGGAGTAGTACCCGGCGACGGTGCTTCCCAGGTTGCGGGCGTGCAGGATGTGCAGGCGCGGGTCGTTATCCACCCCGGGGCTCCACTCCGTCCCGAAGAAGGCGCGGTTGGTGGGGTACGTCTTGCGGGCGAAGAGGTCGGCGGCGGCCTGCAGTTCCGCCTCGTCCACCTTCACCCCGTCCTCCACCCACATATAGAGGACGTCGTTCTTGTAGCGCAGGCAGGCGGTGACGTCAAACTGCTCGTCGGTATCCACGTTGGAGGCGTGGAAGGTGCGGCAGGTGCCCAAGGGATAGTCCGGTGCGCCCTCCGGGTTGACGGTGCGGGGGGTATCCGGCGGGACGCCGCGCAGCCGGATCGCCAGTTCGTGGAGGTCCCGCACCGGGATGAGGGTCTCCTCCAGCAACTGCTCCGTCTCCCAGGCCTCGGGAGGCAAGGGCTGACGGGTCAGTTGCGGGGTGACGGGGGGCGTCTCCGGCGTGGGCTCCACGAGTGAAAGGAGCGGGTCCAGCCAGCGCTCCGGGTCAATGTTCGGAAGCCAGGCACAGCAGATGCAGGCCATGGCCAGCAATAGCAGAGCCAGGGAGAGAGTTGCGAATGTTTTCATGGGAGTTTCCTTTCATCCGGTGCCCCGCCGTACAGGGCAGGGAGTGTTTCGCGTTTGGGGGCGATGTCGCCCCTTCTCTCGCCTGACCGTAAACGGTCAGGCTGAGCTTCAGAAGGGTGCTGGAAGCGCCCTCTTCCTCCCAGCTCCGCCTGTTTACGACGGGGCCGGGGCCCTCCGCTCCGCCGCGAACCGGCGGGGCTGGAAAGACCGGGGAGAGGCCTCATCCCCGCGTCGCCGAAGGCCGCGCGCCCCTCCTGACCTCACCCCCGCGTCGCCGAAGGCCGCGCGCCCCCTCCTGACCTCACCCCCGCGTCGCCGAAGGCCGCGCGCCCCCTCTCCCAGGGGGAGAGGGGGCTTTCCCCCTTCCCCTCGCCCCGTGGGAGAGGGGAAGGGGGCCAGGGGGATGGGGTGAGGTCAGATGACCTCACCCTCGACGCACTTGCCGGCCCACCAGGAAGAAGAACGGCACCGCGGCCAGTTGCATCGCCACGGAGAAGGCGATAAGCGCCGGAAGAGAGCGGTCGTAGAGGACCCCCATCAGCGCGCTCCCCAGGAACCAGAAGACCCCGTAGCCGATGTTAAAGATGCCGTAGGCGGAGCCCCGCCGCTCCAGGGGGACCATCCCGGCGATCGCCGCCCGCAACACGGACTCCTGGGCCCCCATTCCGATACCCCATACCGCCATCCCCAGGGCCGCCAGTTCAAAGCCCCCCAGGAAGACCAGCGGCGCAAAGAACGCCGAGAGGGCCGCCGCCAGCATCAGGATGGGGATGCCCACGCGGTCAAACCAACGGCCGAAAAGCAACGCCGCCAGCGCGTCCACCCCCATCGCCAGGAGATAGAGGAGCGGAATCCAGGTGCTGGGCACAGAGGCGGTTTTCTCAAAGTGGTACGCGATGAGGGGGAAGTCCGCATATCCCGCCGCGACAAGGGCGACGGCTGCCAGATATATCCAGTACGTGCGCGGGAATCCCCGGGTCTGGATTTCGGGGGTCGTAGGCTCCAGGTCCTGCGGGCATGGGTAGAGGAAGCGCGCCGTCAGCAATACGAGGAGCGCCAGGACGGCCGGGATGCCGAGGGCGAGGAAGGCCGGGGGATAGGCGTTCCGCGTGGCGATGACCACTGTAACGATGAGGGGCCCGGCGACAGCACCGATCTGGTCCATCGCCTCATGCAGCCCGAAGCCCCAGCCGCGCCCCGTCTCCTTCGTCGCGTAGGAGAGCATCGCGTCCCGCGCCGGGGTGCGGATCGCTTTTCCCACCCGCTCCAGAATCAGCAGAGCCGCGGCCAGCGGCCAGTAGCCGGCCAGCGCCAGCAGGGGCACCGCCAGCAGGTTAAGCGCGTATCCAACGATGGTCAGCGCCCAGTAGCGGCGCGTGCGGTCGCTCAAATATCCCGACACCAGCCGCAGCCCGTACCCGAAGAGTTCCCCGACGCCGGCCACAATTCCCACGACCGTCCCGCTGGCCCCCAGCAGCGTCAGGTACGGCCCGGTGATGCTCCGGGCCCCCTCATAGGTCGCATCTGCCAGAAGGCTGACGATGCCCAGCAGGACAACGAAGCGGATGGCCGTTGTTCGGGTCAGAGAGGACGATGTTGCCAGCGGACGGTTCATCCGGGGTCTCCTTAAGGGTTCTCCACCACCGGCAGGGTGAGCAGCGCGTGGGGGACGATGAGGACGTCCAGGTTAGCCCCCAGGTCGCCGACGATGATATCCAGCGCTTCCTCCATCGTGGCGGCGGGGATCATCTTGCAGGCTGCCACCACGTCCGGATGCTCGCTCCCGACGATGATGATTTTCGCCTCTTCCAGCACCTTCGCCACCACAAAGGCGCGCTGCTGGCCGGGCGGATAGCCGTACCGGCGCGCGTCGTCCAGCACAGCCTGGACCGAGGGGGCATCCCGCAGGGCGGCGAAGAAGCGTTGCTCGCCCACCCCCTCCCCCGCGCCCTCCTCACAGCGGGCCGGGATGATGTAATAGCCGCCCCGCCGGACGACAGGGGTCGGGGCAAAATGGAGGTACGACGGCGCCCGGCTGGCCTGGTAGAGATTGGTGTCCTTGGGATACCCCGCCCCCCCGATGGCGACGTCGTACTGATGAGGGATGGGGACTTCGTAGACGGTGCGGGCGAAGGCGACCAGTTCCCGGAAGGCCTCCTCTGGATCGCCCGCGGCCACCCGGAGAATCCGCTGATCGTCGTCCAGGACGGCGTTGAGGATGAAGCACAGGCCGGCGCGGCGGGCCGCCTCGGTTATGGCTTCGTGGAAGGGGTTGCCCTCAAGGCGGCCCAGGCGGGTGCCGGGATGGTCTATGAAGGCCGGCCCGTGGGTGTGGGCGATGAGCGGTTCCCCCGCCGCGCCGACGGCCACCGTCTTGCGGCCGCCGGAATATCCGGCGTATTGGTGCGGCTCCACGATACCGGTGGCGATCAGCAGGTCGGCCTCCACTGCGGCGCGATGGACCAGCACGGGCACGCCCCCCGGCGTAACGCCCAAGTCCACCAGCGCATCAGGGTTCTGGGGCTCGTTGTCAACGACCTGGTAGCGGGCGACGACATCGGCCCCCAGTTTGGCGATTTTCTCCTCTCGGGTGGACGGTCGGTGCATGCCAACGCCGCAGAGGAGGGTGATATCCTCATCCCGCACCCCCGCGGCCTCCAGTTCCGCCAGGAGTGCCGGGACCAGCAAGTGGTCCGGGCTGGCGCGGGTGACGTCGGTGAAGACGATGCAGACCCGGTCGCCGGGGCGGGCCATCTCCTGCAGGGGCGGCGTCCCGACCGGATGGGCCAGTGCCTCTGCAACCACCGCGGCCGGGTCGGGCAGGGGCGGTACGGGCCGGGATTCCACCACGGTAGCGCGCATCCCCGGTGGCAGGGTGAATTCCAGGCAGGTTTTGCTGTAAGGGACCCGGTACATTTGCCTACCTCTCCGTCAGTATGGGTTTATTATAAGACGGAGGGAGAGAATGGGCAAGCGGGGGGTAAAGGGTAAAAAGTAAAACGTAAAGCGTAAAACGTAAGAGGTAAAGGGGCCGGTTGACAAAACCCCTTCCCTATGCTACCATATTCCAACGTATGCGGACAGTGGAATGGCGCGAGGATAAAGTCTGCCTGATAGACCAGCGGGTACTGCCCGCGGAGTATCGCGTTCTGCAACTGGAGACGCCCGAGGAGGTGGCCTGGGCGATTCGGGATATGGCGGTCCGGGGGGCGCCGGCCATCGGCGCCGCCGCGGCCTTCGGGCTGGCGATGGCCGCCCGGCGCAGCCCGGCTCATGACCGTCCCGGCCTCTGGCGCGACCTGGAGGAGGCGGCCGCCGTCCTGCGGGCCGCCCGTCCCACCGCCGTCAACCTGACCTGGGCACTCCAGCGGGTGTTGAACCGGATCGCGGCCGAATCGGACCCCGAGGCGATGCGCGCGGCAGCGCTGGCGGAGGCCCAGGCCATCGCCGACGAGGATGTGGCGATCAACCGGCGCCTGGGGGAGATCGGCGCGGCGCTGATCCCCGACGGCGCTACCATCCTCCACCACTGCAACACCGGCGCGCTGGCGACGGTGGACTACGGCACCGCGCTGGGGGTCATCCGCACCGCCCACGAGCAGGGCAAGCGAATCCACGTCCTGGTGGATGAGACCCGCCCCCTGCTTCAGGGCGCCCGCCTGACCGCCTGGGAACTCCAGCAACTGGGCATCCCCTTCACCCTCATCGCCGATAACGCCGCCGGCCATTTCCTGCGCACCGGGCAGGTGGACATCGTCCTGGTGGGGGCCGACCGGGTGGCGGCCAACGGCGACGTCGCCAACAAAATCGGCACCTACAAACTGGCGGTGGTGGCGAAGGAGAGCGGCGTCCCCTTCTACCCCTGCGTCCCCACCTCCACCATTGACCTGAATACCCCGACGGGGGACGACATCCCGATAGAGGAGCGCCCTCCTGAAGAGGTGACTGACCTGACCTTCCGCGGGAAGCCCATCGCGCCGGCGGGAGTGCGGGTTGCTAACCCGGCCTTTGACATCACCCCGCACCGCTATGTCACCGGCATCATCACCGAGAACGGCATCGCCTATCCGCCGTTTACTATAAGCCTGCGTTCACTCAAAGAAAGGCTCGATGAGCGATGAATGACGAAAAACCGCCGCAGTGGGTCCGTGTGTTTCAGATGATTACAAGCCTGATCCTGGGATTTATGGCTTTTGTCACCGCGGTGGTCCAATTTGTGAAACTCTGGCGAGGGGACACCCGTCTGGTGACCATTGTGCTGTTCATCAGCAGTATGCTGCTGGGAATAACGGGCTGCGCCTACGTAGCCTTCAAGCGGGCCCCATCGCCTGAGGCGCCGGGTAAAAAAATCTGGCGGTATCCCAGAGGCCGACCATGGGCAATTGCCGGCCTGGTTGCCATAATAGGGATTGGCGTGCTCAGCCTTTTTCGCCCGCTGCCATTCCTTCCGCCAACTCCTACGCCCCCTGCTTCGGTGACCCCTGTCTCACCAACACGGCCTGCAGATACTCCCACTCCGACTTTGACGCCCACTTCATCCCCTACGCCCACAGCCACCCCTGCACCGACCCCCTCAACTTGTATCTATAACGCACAAGTTGTAGATGCGGGAAGGTACCCGGACCCGGCGGAAACCGCGCTGGCTCCGATGCAGCCGGTCATCATCCAGTGGAGCATCACCAACAGGAGCACCTGTCCATGGCAACGTGTTTACTGGCGCTTCAGCGGGGATAGAGAACTGGACGTCCTGCCATACTACCCGCTGGAAAGGGTGAACGCAGGAGAAACTGTCCAGGTCTGGGAATTGATTTATGCTCCCAGGACTCCCGGACGATACCGGGGGGTATGGCAAATGCAGGGCCCTGCGGGGCCGTTCGGTGATCAATCCTTGCTGGAAATGGAAGTAGTGATACCGCAACTATCCCCACTGCCTCCCGATTGTACAAACAATATGTGGTTTCGTGCCGACCTGACCTATAAGGATGGCTCAGTCGTTGCGCCTGGCCAGCGAATCTATAAAGCATGGTTGTTGAAAAACAGCGGCACCTGTCACTGGACCGAGGGATATCGGCTGGTTTACGTGGGCGGTACAGCGCTGGAGGGGAGCGATACCGCCTACATACCGGTTACTCCCAGTGGAGAGCGGACGGTTGTCATTGTCAGCCTTATCGCCCCTGCTGAACCTGGACACTATCGCACTTACTGGCAAATGGTGGACCCCTCTGGGAACCCGTTCGGTGAGAAAATCTGGATTGATTTTAATGTAGCACCCTAAACCGGGGAGGAAATATGCGCATCATCGTCACCGGCTCCATCTCCTACGACTACCTGATGCGGTTTCCGGGCCGCTTCGTAGAGCACATCCTGCCCGAACAACTCCATCGCATCTCCCTCAGTTTTCTGGTGGATGAGATGCGCCGCCAGTGGGGTGGCTGCGCCGCCAACATCGCCTACAACCTGGCCCTGCTGGGGGAACGCCCCCTCCTGATGGGCACCGTCGGGCAGGACTTCGGGGAATACCGCCAGTGGCTGGATTCCCATGGCGTGGACACGTCCCTCACCCGCGAGGAACCCGACCTCTTCACCGCGTCCTTTTTCGCCAACACCGACCTGGACGGCAATCAAATCTGCAGTTTCTACACTGGGGCGATGGCGCGGGCGCGGGAACTCTCCTTCTACAATCTGGACATCAACCCGATAGACCTGGTGGTCATCTCCCCCAACGACCCCCAGGCGATGGTCCGCTACGCCGCCGAATGCCAGGAACTGGGCATCCCCTACCTCTACGACCCCAGCCAGCAGATCATTCGCCTGAGCGGGGAGGAGTTGCGCCAGGGGCTTCAGGGCTGTGCCCTTCTGGTGGTCAACGCCTACGAGTTTGAGATGCTCCGCCAGAAGACGGGCCTGGACCCGGAGGAGATCCGCAATATGCCGGCGCGCGCCTGCGTGGTCACATACAGCGCCGACGGCTCCCACATCTGGGCGGAGGGCCGCCTCTACGAGATTCCCGCCGTGCCGCCCCGGCATCTGGTAGACCCCACCGGTGTGGGGGATGCCTACCGGGCCGGCCTCATCAAAGGGCTGGCCCTGGGGCTCCCCTGGGACCTGGCCGGACGGATGGGCAGTCTGGCCGCTACCTACGTGCTGGAGAACCCCGGCGGTCAGGGCCACTACTACACTCCGGCCGAGTTTGTCGCCCGATTCCGGGAACATTTTGACGATAAGGGATTGCTGGACCGTTGCTGGAGCGAGAACGATGACCGAGGAGATTCGCTCCCTGCTGAATAGAATTGTGGAGATAGTGGTCGCGGAATATGACCCGCAGAAAATCATCCTCTTCGGGTCCTATGCGTATGGAAGCCCCCAACCGACCAGCGATATTGACCTCCTGATTATCAAAGAGACCGACAGGTCATTCCCCAAGCGCTGGGCAGAAGTTTGTGAACTGGTAGCGGACATCGTGGGAACCATCCCCTTCTCGCCGCTGGTCATCACGCCCTCGGAACTGGAGAGCAGGCAGGCGAAGGGCGACCAGTTCCTGGAAGAGATATTGACCAGAGGGGAAGTTCTGTATGCCCGCTGAGCAGGAGTCTACTTATCCGGCGGACTGGATCCGGATTGCGGCAAACGATTTCCAGCGCGTGTCCAGGCGTCTGGAAGAGGGCGATATCGCTGACGCTGCCCTCCACCTTCAGCAAGCCCTGGAGAAATACCTGAAGGGATTTCTGCTCTCCAGGGGTTGGGCCTTACAGCGCACTCACGATTTGAGAATATTGCTGGAAGAGGCCGCCCGGTATGAGCCGGATTTGAAGAGATTCCGCCGCCTCTGCGCGGAAATCACCGCCTACTACGTGCAGGAGCGATATCCCTTCTTCGGAACAGAGCCCAGCCTTGAAGAAGTGGAGGAGAATTTCCGGCAAGCCCGAAGCCTCGTGGAGCGGATAGAGGGGTTCATGAGGAAATGAAGGGGGAGCCCAAGATACTCAACACCCAGCAAAGGAGCCGTTATGCCCATTGACTACGACATCAAAGACCTGAACCTGGCCCCCGCGGGCCGCCTGCGCATTGACTGGGCCGAGCGCGAAATGCCGGTCCTGCGGCGCATCCGGGAGCGCTTCGCCGAAGAGAAACCCCTTAAGGGAGTGCGACTCTCTGCCTGTCTCCATATCACCACCGAAACGGCCAACCTGGCCCGCACTCTGCAGGCCGGCGGCGCGGAAGTCGTCCTCACCGCCTCCAACCCCCTCTCCACCCAGGACGACGTTGCCGCCGCGCTGGTCTCCTACTACGAAATCCCCGTCTTCGCCATTAAGGGGGAAGATAACGAGACCTACTACAAGCATATCCACGCCGCGCTGGACCACAAGCCCCACATCACGATGGACGACGGCGCCGACCTGGTGAGCACCCTGCACAAGGAGCGCACCGACCTCATCGGCAACGTCATCGGCGGGACGGAGGAGACGACCACCGGCGTGATCCGGCTGCGGGCGATGGCCCGCCAGGGAGTGCTCCGCTACCCCATCATCGCCGTCAACGACGCCCTGACCAAACACCTCTTTGACAACCGCTACGGGACGGGGCAGTCCACGATGGACGGCGTCATCCGCGCCACCAACATCCTGATCGCCGGGAAGACCGTCGTCGTCGCCGGATACGGGTGGTGCAGCCGCGGCATCGCCATGCGGGCCAAGGGGCTGGGGGCCAACGTCATCGTCACCGAGGTGGACCCTCTCAAGGCGCTGGAGGCCGTGATGGACGGCTACCGGGTGATGCCGATGATAGAAGCCGCCCCCCAGGGCGATATCTTCATCACCTCTACCGGCGACATCAACGTCATTGACCGGCAGCATTTTGAGGTGATGAAGGACGGGGCAATTCTGGCCAATTCCGGCCACTTCAACGTGGAGATCAACATCCCAGCCCTGGAGGAAATGGCCGTTGCGCCGCCGCGGCGAGTACGCCCCTTCGTGGACGAGTACGCCCTTCCCGACGGCCGCCGTCTCTACCTGCTGGCGGAGGGCCGGCTGGTGAACCTGGCCGCCGCCGAAGGCCATCCCAGCGCGGTGATGGACATGTCCTTCGCCAACCAGGCTCTCTGCGCCGTCTACATCCTGCGCAACGCCGAGCGGCTGGAGCGCACCGTCTATGCCGTCCCAGACGAGATTGACCGGGAGATCGCGCGCCTGAAACTGGAATCCATGGGAGTGCGGATAGACGTCCTGACCCCGGAACAAGAGCGGTACCTGGCGTCGTGGGAGGAGGGAACGTAGGAGCGTAAGGCGTAAAAAGTAAAACGCGAAACGTAATACCAATTGCTCATAAAAATGTCATAACGCAATTGGTATAAAACGTGAAATTGGTGGTAGTAATAAGTCACGGAGCGTGACAGAGTGGCGCTTCAGGGTCTTACTGGGAGGATACGATGAAACGCATGCTCTCCGGAAACGAGGCGATCGCGCTGGGGGCCTGGGAGGCGGGAGTGCGCTATGCCGCCGCCTATCCGGGCACCCCGTCCACCGAAATCCTGGAGAACCTGGCCCAGTATCCGGGCGTCGTGGCGGAATGGGCCAGCAACGAAAAGGTCGCGCTGGATGCCGCCATCGGCGCCGCCTTCGGCGGCGCCCGCGCCCTGGCGGCAATGAAACACGTCGGTGTGAACGTCGCCGCCGATAGTTTGATGTCCCTCTCCTACACCGGCGTCCAGGCCGGACTGGTACTGGTCACCGCCGACGACCCCGGCTGTTTCTCCTCGCAGAACGAGCAGGATAACCGCCAGTACGCCCGCTTCGGCAAGTTCCCCTGCCTGGAACCGTCGGATAGCGAAGAGGCGCGGCAGTTCACCCGCCTGGCCTTTGACATCAGCGAGCAGTTCTGCACGCCCGTTCTGCTCCGCTCCACCACCCGCCTTTCCCACTCCAAATCGCCAGTGGAGGTGGCGATGCCCGAAGGGCCGCGCGCGCTGGAGCCCCTGCCGCTCTTTGAGCGCCACCCGGAGCGGTACGTCATCGTCCCGGCCCACGCCCGTCGCCTGCATCCCTGGGTGGAGGAGCGCTTGCAGCAAATCGCCGCCTGGGCCGAAACGGCGCCCGTCAACCGCATAGAATGGGGCGACCGCTCCCTGGGCATCATCACCTGCGGGATGACCTACCAATATGTTCGGGAACTCTTCCCGACGCACTCCATCCTCAAACTGGGAATGGTCTACCCCCTGCCCCGCCGGATGATGCAGGAATTCGCCGCGCAGGTGGAGCGGCTGGTCGTCATAGAGGAACTGGACCCCTTCATTGAGGAACAGGTACGGGCATGGGGCATTCCGGTCGCGGCGGGGAAGGACTATTTCCCCATCACGGGCGAACTGACGCTGGCGCGGGTGCGGGAGGCAGCGTTGCGGGCCGGCCAGCCGGTGGATCCGCCGCCGGAGCGGGTAGAGCCGCTGACCACTCCGGTCGTCCCGCCGCGCCCCCCGGCGATGTGCCCCGGTTGCCCACATCGGGCCTTCTTTTACAACCTGCGCCGCTGGCGACGGCAGGCCGTCTTCCCCGGCGACATCGGTTGTTACTCTATGGGCTTCCAGCCCCCCTTTGACGCGATGGACACCATCATCTCCATGGGCGCCAGCATCGGCGTCGCCCACGGGCTGAAGAAGGCGGGGGCGCAAGAAAAGGTCATCGCCATCATCGGCGACTCCACCTTTTTCCACGCCGGCCTCTCCCCGCTGGCCAACGCCGTCTACAACAACAGCAACATCATTGTGGCGATTCTGGATAACCGCATCACGGCGATGACCGGCGGGCAACAGCACCCCGGTACGGGCATCACCCTGCAGGGTCAGCAGGGCCGCGCCATTGAGATTGCGCCGGTGGTCCGCGCCCTGGGCGTGGAGCATATCTGGGAAGCGGACGCCTGGGACGTGCGGGGGATCAACGACGTCCTGAAAGAGGCGATGGCGGTGGAGGAAGGCCCCGCGGTGGTCATCATCAAGGGGGCCTGCGTCTTCACGCCCTACTTCCAGCGGCGGCCGGTGGTGGCGGTGGACCCGGATACCTGCAACGGTTGCGGGACCTGTTTCCGGGTCGGCTGCCCGGCCATCCTCAAGAGCGAGGTGATAGACCCGCGCACAAACCAGCCCAAAGCGCAGATAGACGCCCTGCTCTGCACCGGCTGCACCGTCTGCCTGCAGGTCTGCCCGCAGCGGGCGATTTATGAGACGGGGAAAGACTGAGCACAAGTCGCAGGTCGCAAGTCGCAGGGCGCAGGTTATATGGGCGCAAGGGCGCATCCTTTGCCATGAAGCGCATTATGGGGAAAAATAAAAGGGTGACCGGCAAGGAGTCGGTCACCCTTTTCGTTCCAAACCGAACCGGAATTACCGCTTGGTGTATTGCGGCGCTTTGCGGGCCCGCTTGAGGCCGGGCTTTTTGCGCTCCTTGACCCGCGCGTCCACCGTGAGCAAGCCCCGCTGGCGCAGGATGGGCCGCAGTTCCGGATTGGCTTCCAGGAGCGCCTGCGCCAGGCCCAGGCGCACCGCGCCGGCCTGACCGGTCATGCCGCCCCCTCTCACCTGGACGGAAACGTTAAAACGACCTTCCATCCCGGCGACCTTCAGGGGTTCCATCAGACGCATCACATCCAGATCGCGAACGAAGTACTCCTGCAGCGGCCGGTCATTCACCACGAACACGCTACCATCGCCTGGATACAGGCGCACCCGCGCGGTCGCCTCCTTGCGACGTCCCACACCCTCGTAATATTGCTGTTGCTCCGCCATACCTTCCCCTTCCTATATTTCCAGAGGCTTCGGATTTTGGGCCTGATGAGGATGATCGGGCCCGGCGTAGACTTTCAGTTTCTTGAACATCCGCCGTCCCAGAGCGTTCTTGGGCAACATCCCCCACACCGCGTACTCAATGACGCGCGTCGGGTGACGGGCCAGCATGTCCCGCAAACTGATCTGCTTGAAGCCGCCCGGGTAACCGGAGTGGCGGTAGTAGAATTTCTCAGTCAGTTTGCGGCCCGTGACCCGCACCTTCTCGGCGTTAATGACGATGACATAATCCCCCACATCTATCATTGGGGAGTAGATGGGCTTATGCTTGCCGCGCAGAATGCGGGCGATCTCCGTCGCCAGACGCCCCAGGGTCTTCCCCGTGGCGTCCACGACGAACCATTCCCGCTGCACCTCGTCCGGTTTGGTCACATACATCTTCACGTTTCCTTACTCCTCCAGATGTTATAAGTCCGCAGTCTACAGTCCGCAGTCCACAGCCCTCCGCACGCCTCTGGGCTACCGGCGTCGGGCTTGCTCTCCCTACCCCAGTGAGTCCAGATAGCGAAAGATCGCCTGGACGTATTGCTCAAAAAAGTCCAGTTCTTCCACGATGATTTTGTACAGGCGCTCGTAGTCAATGTCCCAGTACAGATGCACCAATACGTTTCGCAAACCGGCCATTGCCTCCAGTTTCCGGCCCAGGTCTGCTGAAACCACTCCCCGCTCGCGGAGAATTTCGCCTATCTCCCGATACTCTTGAGGCACCCCCAAACCGGTTCGGACGATGACGTGTCGGCCCAGGTCCAGGGATGCTTCTATGGCGATACGCAGGTAGTGCTCAGAGAGTGCCCGGTATCGTTTGTTTTGTAAATAGGCTTCCAGGCCTATCTCTTCCAGGCCCAACGCCCGCAGTTCCCGGACGGCGTCCCGGATCAGGAAGACAAACCGCTCCACCCGCGCCCGCTCAATCATACGGATCTCCCCCGCTACTCCCCGAAGCGCCCACTGCCGTACCGCATCCCAGTTCTCCCGGCGCCATCCGTCCAGATCGGCGTATCTCGTCAGCACCTGCTCCTCCCAGACCGCCGCGCCGTCTTCATGGAGAATCCGGATGCCCTCCACTACGACCCGGGCCTGCAGGGAGAGAGGAGCGCGGTCCAGCAAGACCAGATCAATGTTGTCCGCCTCCAGCAGTCGGCACAACGCCCCGTGCAGCTGAGTGTAGTAATCCAGCCAGTCTTCCAGGCCGACCGGTGGAAGAACGGCGATGTCCAGGTCCCCTGGCAGGCCTACCGCCGGGTTCACCACTGAACCGAAAAGGTAGGCCGCCCGTACACAATGCTGACGGAGGAGGTCCCGCAAAGAAGGAACAACGCGGGCTAACTCCTCCGCATAGAACTGTCTCGGGTTCAGGTATCCGTCCCGACGCATTCCCCACTTCTATCCGGCCTGCCGTCGGTATCTCCACCGGCATCCCACCTGTACCGGACCGCCATCAGGCACAGCCCGTGGGGCGGAACCGCCGGCCCGGCGCGCCGCCGGTCCCTGGATTCCAGAATCTGCCGGAATTCCTCCACCGAGATCCGCCCCAGGCCGACCCGAATCATCGTGCCGACCAGGTTGCGTACCATCCGGTAGAGGAAGGCGTCGGCCTCAATATCAAAGTACAGCCACGGCAGTTCGCTCCGCCATACGGCCCGGAAGACCCGTCGGACGGTGTTTTCCCCTTTGGGCGGTGTGCCGAAGGCAGCGAAGTCGTGCTCCCCGATCAGCAGATCGGCAGCGGACTGCATCGCCGCCACATCCAGCGGCCGGGCCACGTGGAAACTGGTCCGGCGGGCCAGCGGCGAACGGATCGGATGGTTGTAAATCGTGTACCGGTAGTACCGGCTGACCGCGTCGTAGCGGGGATGGAAATCCGGCGGCGCCGGTGCCAGCTCCCGCACCGCCACATCGGGTGGAAGCGCCGCGTTGAGCGCCCGCAAGAGGGCCGTCAGCGGATGCTTCCACTTCGCGTCAAAGGCGATTACCTGGCCTTCGGCGTGAACTCCCGTGTCGGTGCGACCAGCGGCCAGAACCGTCACCGGCTGCCCGGTCACCTGCTCCAGGGCCCGCTCCAGGACCTCCTGGACAGAGGGGCCGTTCTTCTGCCGCTGGAAGCCCTGGTAGTCGATGCCGTCATAGGCCACGACCGCCCGCACTCGCATGAAAAGGCCACAAAAATTTAAAGAGGGGACTTGCTATGGACAGCCTCGCCGTCCGCAACAAATTATTTTTACACCAACTCCAGTACGACCATCGGGGCCGCGTCGCCCTTGCGAGGGCCCAGTTTTGTGATCCGGGTGTATCCGCCAGGCCGGTTCTGGTAGCGCGGGGCGATCTCTTCAAACAGTTTTTTGACCAGGTCTATCCGCTCCCCTTCGGACGTCGTCGCCCAGCGGTTCAGGCGCGCCGCCGCCAGACGACGGGCATGTACCCCATAGGCCGGGTCGTCCGCAGCCAGCCCCCGCTTGGCCAGCGTGATAAGTTTCTCCACATGCCCGCGGACCGCCTCGGCCTTGGCCTCGGTCGTCTCAATCCGCTCGTAGCAAATCAACGCAGAAACCAGGTTCCGAAACAGCGCCCGGCGATGGCCGCTGGAACGATTTAACTTCTTTCCCGCAACCCGATGTCGCATCTCGTTCCTCCAGACTTAGTCCTGCTCTTCAATCGCCTCTTCAGGTTCTTCTGACTCTTCCTTTCGGGGCAGATAGACCAGGTACCCGGCCTCTTCCAGTTTCTCCATCAGTTCTGCAAGAGACTTATCGCCGAAATTACGGATCGTTCGGATGGCCTCATCGCCCCGGCTCAGCAACTCCAGCACTTCCCCCACTCGCGAAAGGCCGGCCCGCTTCAGGGCATTATAGACGCGGGCGCTCAACCCCAGACTTTCTATGGAGATTTCGTAAATTCGGGCCGGGATGCCCCGTTCCTCCTCGCCCACCAGTTCCGGCTCCTCGGTGACGCCCGCGATGAGCCGCAGGTGGGTAACCAGGATACGAGCCGCCTCCTTCAGCGCCTCCAGAGGGCCGATCCGGCCGTCGGTCCAGATTTCCATATTCAGCCGGTCGTAATTGGTCCGTTGAGCGACGCGGGCCCGTTCCACATTGAAGGCCACCCGGCGCACGGGACTGAACAGGGCATCCACCGGTAGTTCGCCCAGGGACCTCCGCTCCCGCTCTTCGGCAGGCGAGTACCCCCGCCCCTTCTCCACTGTAAACTCCATTTCCACCACCGCGCTCGGAGAGTCGGTGGTGAAAAGGTAGAGGTCGGGGTTGAGAATCTCAATCTCCGGCGGCGCCTGGATATCTCCGGCAGTGACCACTCCGTCCCCGCGGACACTCAACGTCATTCGCATCGGGCCATCCCCATCCATCCTCAGGCGCAACTGCTTGACCTGGAGAAGGATTTGCATCACATCCTCCCGCACATTGGGAATGACGGCAAACTCGTGCGGGACGTCGTAGATACGGACGGAAGTCACGGCCGCCCCGGGGAGGGAAGAAAGCAGTACACGACGCAACGCGTTCCCCAGGGTGATCCCATAGCCGCTCTCCAGCGGGCCGATGACAAATCGGCCATACTGTTGGGTCAGCACATCCTTTTCTATTTTCGGCAAAACCGATGCGGCAAACCTGGGCTCCCTGTACACAACCATTGGCGCCTACCGTGAGTAGTACTCCACGACCAGTTGTTCGTTGATCGGGATATCCACGTGCTCCCGTCGGGGCATCGCCAGCACCCGCGCCGAAAGGTCATCCACATCCAGAGAAAGCCAGTCGGGAACGGCCCGTTCGTCCAGCATTTCAGCCCGCTCTTTAAAGTACGTCCGATTCCGACTGCCCTCCCGTACGGCGATCTGGTCCCCCGGCCGCACCAGGTGCGAGGGGATAGTGACCCGACGGCCGTTCACGGTGAAGTGGCCGTGTTGCACCAGTTGACGGGCCTGGGCGCGCGAGTCGGCAAACCCCAGCCGATAGACGACGTTATCCAGACGGCGTTCCAGCAGGGTGAGCAGATTTTCGCCCGTCAGGCCAGGCATCCGCTCTGCCTCCTGGAAATACCGGTGGAACTGGCGCTCCAGAACACCGTATATCCGGCGAACTTTTTGCTTTTCCCTCAATTGCCGGAAGTAGTCCGTGGGCTGGCCGCGCCGGAACCGGGCGACCTGTCCGTGCTGTCCCGGGGGGTAATCCCGTTGCTCCAGGGCACACTTGGGCGACGTGCAACGGGCCCCTTTCAGGAACAACTTCTGCCCTTCCCGACGGCATAATCTGCAAACCGGGCCTGTATATCTTGCCATACGTTTACTCCGTACTTCGTATTCCGTACTCCGTGTTCCGTGTTCCGTGTTCCGTATTCCGTGTTCCGTGTTCCGTGTTCCGAATCCCGAACTCCGAACCTACACTCTGCGTTTCTTCGGCGGCCGACAGCCGTTATGCGGGATCGGCGTCACATCGGTGATGGACCGAATCTTCAGCCCGGAGGCCTGCAGCGACCGGATCGCCGCCTCCCGACCGGGCCCCGGTCCCTTCACCAGGACGTCCACTTCTATTACGCCGTTATCCAGGGCGTCTTTGGCCGCGCGCTGGGCCGCCTGGCGGGCTGCGAAGGGCGTGCTCTTGCGCGAGCCCTTAAAGCCCACCAGCCCGGCGCTGGCCCAGTTGATCACGTTTCCTTGAGGGTCGGTGATCGTGATGATGGTGTTGTTGAAACTGGCGTGAATGTGCGCCAACCCGCGCGGCACCACACGGCGAGTCCGCTGAGTTACTCTTCGTCGTCTCTGAGCACGAGCCATGGTTCACCCCATAAAAAGTAAAGCGTAAATATGGATTACTTCTTCTTCGCGCCACGCCGGCGGCCGCGGCCGGGGACGGTCTTGCGCGGCCCTCGCTTGGTACGCGCGTTGGTGCGGGTGCGCTGTCCGCGCACCGGCAAGTTCATCCGGTGGCGCAGCCCCCGATAGCACCCGATCTCAATCAGGCGCTTGATGTTCATCTGCACCTCGCGCCGCAGGTCGCCCTCTACCTTGTACTCGCGATCAATGATCTCACGCAGACGGGCCACCTCGGCCTCGCTGAGGTCCTTCACCCGTTTATCCGGGTCCACGCCGGCCTTGCGCAGAATCTCGTTGCTCAGGCTGCGCCCGATCCCGTAGATGTAGGTCAGACCGATCTCCACTCGTTTGTCTCGGGGCAGGTCCACCCCTGCGATGCGTGCCATTACTCCTCCCTGATACGTAAAGCATAAAACGTAAAACGTAAAACGTAAAGCGTGAAGCGTAATGCTGCTTAACCCTGGCGCTGTTTGTGCTTCGGGTTCTCGCAGATGACCCGAATCACGCCCTTGCGCCGGATGATCTTGCACTTCGGACAGCGCCGTTTCACCGAAGGAGATACTTTCATCAGATGCCTCCTTACTCCCTACTCCTTACTCCCTACTCCTTACTCCTTACTCCTTACTCCCTACTCCTTACTCCCTACTCCAATTTCGTCAAAATCTCCGCTTCCCCATCCCGCACCAGGACGGTGTGCTCAAAGTAAGCCGTCAGCTGGCCGTCCACCGGAACCACCGTCCAGTGGTCCTCCAGCGTCCGCACCCGCCAGTCACCTGCCAGGACCATCGTCTCTATCGCCAGGGTCATCCCCGGCCGGAGCAACGGGCCCCGCCCCGGCTCTCCGTGGTTGGGAATCTGGGGCTCTTCGTGCATCTGGCGGCCGATCCCGTGGCCGGTATACTCCCGCACGACGTTGTAGCCGTGGGACTCCACAAAGGACTGGATGGCGGCGGAGATGTCGCCGACACGGCGGCCGGCCTGCGCCTGGGCGATCCCTGCGTAGAGGGCGCCTTCCGTCACCTGCAGCAATCGGCGCGCCGCATCGCTGACTTCCCCCACCGGCAACGTGATTCCGGCATCCCCGTGATAGCCGTCGTAGATCACGCCGACGTCTATGCTGATAATGTCCCCCTCCTTCAGCGCCCGCGGGCCGGGAATCCCGTGCACCAGTTCTTCATTGATAGATGTGCAGATGACAGCCGGAAAGGGATAGGGGCTGCCCGGCGGGTAGCCCTTGAAGGACGGGATGCCGCCCCGCCGAAGGATCAGGTCCTCCGCTTTCCGGTTCAGTTCTGCCGTCGTAACGCCGGGAGCGACCCACTCCCGCATTCGCTCCAGAACCTCGGCCACGATCCGGCAGGCCCGGCGCATTTTTTCAATTTCTGAGGCCGACTTGATGTGAATCATCGGCCGCACGCAGTCTCCGCGGCCGCCCGCAGGTCAGCCTGGACATCGTCAATGGACTGCTCGCCGTCTATCTCTACCAGGAGGCCGGCCCGGCGATAGTAGTCAATCAACGGCGCCGTCTGCTCCTGATAAACCTTCAGCCGACGGCGGTGCGCTTCCTCGGTCTCGTCGGAGCGCTGATAGAGTTCCCCGCCACAGGCATCGCACACCCCGGCCTGGCGGGGCGGGTTGAACAGCGTATGGTAAACCGCGCCGCAGTTCCGGCAGGTCCAGCGGCCCGCCAGCCGGGCCAGAGCGACCTCCTCCCGCACCCGGATCAGGGCGACCATATCCAGCGCCGTCCCGTTCTGGTTCAGGAGACGGGCCAGCGCCTCCGCCTGCGCCACCGTCCGCGGGAACCCGTCCAGGATAAACCCATCGGCGCAGTCCGGACGGGAAATCCGCTCGGCGATCATGCCGATGGTCACCTCGTCGGGCACCAGTTCGCCGCGATCCATATATCCCTGGGCCAGGCGTCCCAGTTCCGTCCCCTTGTGGAGGTGTTCCCGGAACAGGTCACCGCTGGCGATGTGGGGAATGCCCAGCGAGGCGGCCAGTTGCTCCGCCTGTGTCCCCTTGCCCGCTCCGGGCATTCCCAGCAAGACGATACGGCATCCCATCGCCACGGTCCCGCTAAGCACTTACCGGATGAACCCTTCGTAGTGCCGCATCAGCAACTGGGCCTCCAGTTGCCGCATCGTATCCACCACCACACCGACAACGATGAGCAGCCCGGCGGACGTGATGAGCAGGACGTTCGTTTTCAGCAACAACTGGATGATAAAGGGCAGAACGGCAACCCCGCCCAGGAAAAGCGCTCCGAAAAGGGTGATTCGCTTGTAAATGCCGTTGATGAAATCCGCCGTCTGCTTGCCCGGACGGATGCCGGGGATGAAGCCGCCGTACTTCTGCAGGTTCTCCGGCAGGTTCTGCTGCTCCACCAGGACAAAGGTGTAAAAGTACGTGAAACCGACCACCGCGGCGAAGTAGAGAACGGCGTACAGAAGCGTGGTATACCACTCCACCGTGTGCCCGCTGAAGAAGTTCATCACGTCGGTGGCGAAGCGGGCCACCCCCGGATTGGACGAGTTGACCATAAACTGAGCAATCACCGCCGGGAAGGTCAGGATGGACTGGGCGAAGATGAGCGGGATCATCCCGGCCATGTTGACCCGCAGGGGGATGTAGGTGCTGCCGCCGCCGTACATCCGCCGGCCCCGCACCCGCTTGCCGTACTGCACCGGAATGCGCCGCTCCCCTTCCTGAACGTAGACGATGACGAAAACAACCAGCGCCGTAATGGCCAGGAAGAAGAGAATCCCCAGGAATCCGTCGGTGGTATAAATACGGGCCACGTTGTACGGCGTCCGGGCGACGATCCCGCCGAAGATGATGAGCGAGAGCCCGTTACCGATGCCCTGTTCGGTGATCAACTCGCCCAGCCAGATGGCGAACATCGTCCCCGCTGTCATCGCAATGAGCACAGAGATGGTCGGCAGGATGTGCGCGGGCTGGTCAAAGCCGAAGTTCGGCAGAACCGGACGGGCCGCGGCAGCATTGAACAACTGCGCCTGGCCCCACGCCTGAAGCATCCCCAGCGGGATCGTCAGGTAGTACGTCCACTGGTTCAACTTGCGCCGTCCGGCTTCTCCTTCCTCCTCACTCAACCGCTTCAGCGCCGGAATGACCGGCACCAGCAGCTGAATGATGATGGACGCGTTAATGTACGGGTAGACCCCGTTGGCCAGCACGGAGTACTCGGCTACCGCGCCGCCGGAAAGCAGGTCCAGGATGCTGATCAGCTGAGCCGCCCCGCCGGTCAGACTGCGCAGCGCCTCCCGGTCTATCCCGGGCACCGGCACGTGGGAAGCGGCGCGAAAGATCACCAGGATCAGCAGCGTATAGAATATCCGCCGCCGCAAATCGGGAAGCCTCAGCGCGTCACGGACTGCCTGAATCATCGTCGCTCCTTATCGGGTCCGGTAACCGCCTCGCTGCCAGGGCAACTCCTCCACCGTGCCGCCCGCGGCCTCAATTTTCTCCCGCGCGCTGGCGGAGAAGCGGTGAGCCTTCACTGTCAACGGCGTATTCAGTTCCCCACGCCCCAGGATGACCACCCACTCGTCGGAATCGCGGATCAGTCCTTCCTCCGCCAGCGTCTCCGGAGTGACCACGCTCCCTGGAGCGAACCGGTCCAGCTGGTCCACGTTGACGGGCGTGAAGCGCATCCGCCATGGGTTGCGAAACCCGACGCCCCGAGCGAAGGGGATTTTGCGCACCAGGGGCAATTGTCCACCCTCAAAGTAGGGGGGAATGCTCCCACCGCTGCGAGCCTTTTGCCCCTTCGTGCCGCGCCCGGCGGTCTTCCCCTGACCCGCCGCGATGCCGCGGCCTACCCGTTTGCGGCGTTTCTTGGAACCCTCAGCCGGTTGCAATTCGTGCAGTTTCATCCTTAACCTCTTCCACCTTCACCAGATGCTGGACCTTGGCTACCATACCCCGGATAGCCGGGGTATCGGCCTTCTCCACCGTCTGATGAAGACGACGCAGGCCCAGCGCCCGGACGGTTACTTTCTGATCTCTGGCGTAGCCGATAGGACTACGAACCAGTGTGATCCGCAGAATCCTTGACTTTTCCCCGTTCATCGTCCTCGCATCCAGAATGGCATCACCCGGGATTCGGGAAGGCCCCGCTGGCGGGCCAACTCTTCGTAGGAGCGCAGTTGCTTCAAAGCCTCCATTGTGGCCTTCACCACATTCAGCATGCTGGAACTGCCCAGGGATTTGGTCAAAACGTCCTGGACTCCCGCGGCTTCCAGAACGGCCCGCACGCCGCCGCCGGCGATGACACCGGTACCGGGAGAAGCGGGCTTGATCAACACACGCGCGCCGCCACACTCCCCAACGGCATCGTGGGGAATGGTCCGCCCGACCAGGGGAATGGTGATCATATCCCGGCGGGCGCGCTCCGTGGCCTTGCGGATGGCATCGGGTACCGCGCGGGCTTTTCCCACGCCAATCCCCACGCGGCCCTGATGGTCGCCGACCACCGCGGTCACCCGGAACGCGAACCGACGTCCGCCCTTGATGACCTTCGCGACCCGTTTAATCTCCACCACCCGCTCATCCATTTCCGCGGGCGCCACAGATTCCAGTTCAAATTCCTGATCCAGGTCCATTCCTTTCGGCCTCCAAGCAGATTGCGAATTGCAGATTGCAGATTGCAGATTGCGAATTGCAGATTGCAGATTGCGAATTGCAGATTGCGAATTGCAGATTGCAGATTGCAGATTAGAATTTGCAATTTGCAATTTAGAATCTGCAATTTAGAATCTGCAATTTGCAATTTTGAATTTGCTAAAACTCCAATCCTCCCTCGCGGGCGGCGTCGGTCAGGGCTTTCACCCGGCCGTGATACTTGTACCCAGCCCGATCAAAGGCCACCTTTGTAATCCCCCTCGCCAGAGCGCGGGCAGCCAGGACTTTCCCCACAATCCGGGCCTGTTCCATCTTCTTCAATCCGGCAACCTGCTGGCGGACCTCCGGGTCCATAGTAGAGGCCGAAGCCAGCGTATGTCCGACCGTATCGTCAATCACCTGCGCGTAGATGTGGCGCAGACTGCGGAACACATTCAGGCGCGGGCGTTCGGGAGTGCCGAACACCTTTTTGCGCACGTGTTTCCGTCGTCGCAGTCTTCCCAAACGGCGATCTTTCTCGGCCATCCCTTACTCCTTACTTCCTACTCCCTACTTCTTCCCCTTCCCCTTCCCCTTACCGGCCTTCCCGGCCTTCTGGCGGATCTGCTCGCCCAGGTAGCGCAGACCCTTGCCCAGGTAGGGGTCGGCAGGACGCCAGGCACGGATTTCCGCCGCCACCCGTCCGACCAGTTCCTTATCCGCTCCCCGCACCGTAATAACGCCCGCCTTCGGGTCCACCTCAAAAGTAATCCCTTCCGGGGGACGAACACGGACCGGGTGGGAAAAGCCCAGATGCATCACCAGCGTCCCATCGGGCTGGCGCTCGGCGCGGTATCCCACTCCGCGGACCTCCAGTTGCTTCTGGAATCCCTGGGATACGCCCACCACCATATTCGCCAGCAGAACACGGGTCAGCCCGTGGAGCGCCCGGTGGTGCCGGGCATCGGTAGGCCGGTAGACCCGCAGGGTATTATCTTCCTGGACAATCTGCATCGCCGGGTCAAACGTTCGCGTCAGCGTCCCTTTGGGGCCGCTCACGGTGACCTGGCTGCCCTGAATTTCCACCCTCACCCCTGGGGGGATAGGGATCGGCATCCGACCAATTCGCGACATCCCGTCCTCCCTACCACACGTAGCAAATGACTTCGCCGCCCACCCGCAGCCGTCGGGCCTGCTCACCGGTGAGAATCCCCTTGGGCGTGGAAAGGATAGCAATCCCCATCCCGCTCTTCACTCGCGGGATATCCGACGCGCGGGCATAAATCCGGCGGCCGGGCTTGCTGACCCGCTGCAGCCCCTGGATGACGGACTGTCGTTTCCTTCGCTCTCCCACGTACTTCAAGTGGATCACCAAGCGGTACCGGGGTTGCTCATTGGACTCCATAACCCGGTAATCCTCAATGTAGCCTTCCTCCTTAAGAATTCGCGCGATGGCGATTTTCATCTTGGAAGAAGGCATCTCCACCGTAGGCTTGCCCACGGCCAGCGCGTTGCGCATACGGGTTAACATATCGGCAATCGGATCTGTCACGGTCATCGGTCCGTCACCCTCACCAACTGGACTTGGTCAGTCCGGGGATCAGGCCTTCCAGGGCCAGTTCCCGCAAGCAGATGCGGCAGAGGCCGAAGCGGCGGTAATACCCCCGCGGCCGACCACAGCGCTGGCAGCGGTTCCGCACCTGCACTTTGTGTTTTCGTCGCATTTCCCGATAGGGCATACACTTTCTCGTCATCCTTGCTCCTGCCGGAAAGAAAATGACTTCTACTTACGCCGAAACGGCATTCCCAGAAGTTCCAGCAGCCGTCGCGCCTCTTCGTCGGTCCTCGCGGTAGTCACAATCGTGACCTCCATTCCGCGAATTTTGTCAATCTTATCATAGTTAATCTCTGGGAAGAGCAACTGCTCCCGCAACCCCAGGGTATAATTCCCCCGCCCGTCAAAGGCGGAAGGGGAAACCCCGCGAAAGTCCCGCTGGCGGGGAAGCGCCACATTGCACAATCGGTCCAAGAAAGCCCACATCCGCTCTCCCCGCAGGGTTACCTTCACCCCGATGGCCCGTCCGGCGCGCAATTTAAAACTGGCAACAGATTTCCGCGCCCGAGTGATCACTGGCCGCTGCCCGGTAATGGTCGCCAGGTCCTGGACGGCAAAATCTAACGCCTTCGGATTGTCCAGCGCCTCCCCCATACCGATGTTGACCACGATCTTGGTGATGCGCGGGACTTCCATCACGTTACGGTAGCCGAATTCCTTCATCAGGGTGGGCTGGACCTGTTCCCGATACAAAGATTGCAATCGCTGCATTGGACTCACTCCGCTCTTTTGCTGACTAATCCAGCGATTGTCCGCATCGCTTGCAAATCCGCACCTTGCGCCCGTCCTCCAGGCGCTCAAAACCGACCCGCGTGGGTTCCTTGCAGTGCGGGCAAACCGGCATCACGTTGGAAAGGTCAATTGGCGCCTCAAACTGGATGATGCCCGGCTGCACCTGCCCCCGACCGGCCCGGATGGGACGCTGGTGCTTTTTGACCAGATTCACACCGGAGACCACCACCCGGTTCTCCTTGGGCAACACACGCAGCACCTGCCCGCGCTCTCCCCGGTCGTCCCCGGCGATGACCTCTACTGTATCTCCCTTCTTTACCCGAATCCCCATTTTGACTCCTCGCGTTCTGGCGTATCGCGTATCGCTAATCGCTTATCGCCAATCGCGTATCGCTTATCGCTTTACGCCTTACTTTACAACACTTCCGGCGCCAGCGAGATGATCTTCATAAATCCCTTATCTCGCAACTCGCGGGCGACTGGGCCAAAGATGCGGGTACCGCGCGGGTTGACACCCGTGACGTCCAGCAACACCGCGGCATTATCATCAAAACGGATGGAAGAGCCGTCGGGGCGTCGGTACTCTTTGGCTGTGCGGACGATCACCGCTTTGACCACATCCCCCTTTTTCACCGACGCGTTGGGGGTGGCCTGTTTCACCGTTGCGATGATGACGTCCCCTACATAGCCGTATCGCCGCTTAGAACCGCCCAGGACGCGGATACAGAGCAACTCCTTCGCCCCAGTATTATCCGCTACAGTGAGGCGCGTTTCCTGCTGAATCATGCCACTACCTCCTCGGGCCGTTCCGACCGTTCTAGAATCTCTTCCACCACCCAGCGCTTCAGATGGCTGAGGGGCCGGGACTCCACGATGCGGACCAGGTCGCCCGTACGGCAGGAGTTCTGCTCATCGTGGGCATAGTACTTTTTCCGCACCCGGATCACTTTGCCGTACAGAGGGTGACGACGGGTCTGTTCCACCTGAACGACAACCGTCTTCTGCATCTTGTCGCTAACAACCCGACCGACCAACCGCTTGCGTCGTTCCCTCATTCGTTACCTCCCGCCTGCTGCATCATCCGGGCCAGTTCCCGCTCCCGCAGGATCGTCTTGATGCGGGCGATATCCCGCCTGGTTGCAATGATGCGGTTATTATCCTGCAACCGATTCATAAACCAGTCCTGGCGCAGGACGAACAGTTCCCGGTACGATTCCTCCAGTCGGGTCCGCAATTCTGCATCCGTCAACATCCGGAGTTCTCTGACTCGCATACTACTCTCCCGCTACCTTTTCTCGAATGACAAACTGACACTTGATGGGCAGTTTATTGGCCGCCAGCCGCATCGCTTCTCGGGCCATATCTTCGGGCAAACCGGCCAACTCAAACAGGATGCGGCCGGGCCGGACGACCGCGACCCAGTGGTCCACCGCGCCCTTCCCTTTCCCCATGCGGGTCTCCGCTGGCTTGGCTGTGACGGGCTTATCGGGGAAGATGCGGATCCAGTATTTCCCCCGCCGACGGACAAAGCGGACGATGGCCCGACGCGCGGCTTCAATCTGACGGCTGGTAATCCAGGCCGGTTCCAGCGCCTGCAGGCCGTAATCGCCGAAAGCGACCTCGGTACCCCGGGTCTCGCGGCCCTTCATCCGACCGCGCATCTGCTTACGGTATTTGACTCGTTTCGGCATCAACATAGGCATGCTCCGGAAAATGCAAATTCTAAATTGCAAATTGCAAATTGCAAATTCAATCCACCCCAACCTGCAATCTGCAATCTGCAATCTGCAATCCGCAATCTGCAATCCGCTACACCACGAAAGGCTGCTGCTCCTCCACCACCGGCTTCGCTTCTGGCAAGACCTCTCCCTTATAAATCCAGACCTTGACGCCGATCCGGCCGTAGGTCGTATAGGCCTCTGCCCGAGCAAAATCAATGTCCGCGCGCAGGGTCTGGCGGGGCACCCGGCCCTCTCGCATCGCCACCGGGCGGGCCATCTCGGCGCCGCCGATGCGGCCCTTGCAGATAATCCAGACACCCTGGGCCCCAGCCCGCATTGCCTGCTGGATAGCCCGCTTCATCGCCCGCCCGTGGGAAATGCGGCGCTCCAGTTGGGCGACAATGTTCTGCGCCACCAACCGGGCATCCAGTTCCGGTTGCTCCACCTCGCGCACGTCCACGTGCACCCGCTTGCCGGTGATCTCCTCAAGTTCCTGCCGTAGGGTTTTTACCGCGCCCCCCTTCCGACCGATGACAATCCCCGGCCGGGCGGTCCAGATGGTCACCTGGACCTGATTAGGGAAACGCTCAATCTCCACCCGGGAAATCCCCGCGGGAGCCAGTTCTCGCTCAATGTACTCCCGAATGCGCAGGTCCTCCTGGAGCAAGTCCCGATAAGTTTTCCCTTCGGCGTACCAGCGGGCCTTCCAATCCCGCAGAATTTTCAGCCGAAAGCCGTACGGATGAACCTTTCGTCCCAAAATGCCCTCCTAACTTGCAGACTTGCAGACTTGCAGACTCGCAAACTTGCAAACTTGCCCACTTGCTATTCTTCTATCTCCGCCAGCACCACCGTGATATGGGACGACCGTCGGCGGATGGGACGATACCGCCCCCGCGCAGCAAAACGAGGACGCCATCCGCCACCCGGTGCCACACCCGGCCCCTCATCGGCCACAATGTACGCGATGTAGAGATTCTCCCGGGAAAGCCCGATATTTTCCTCTGCATTCGCTACCGCAGAACGAATCACCTTCTCTACCGGGCGCGCTGCGGCATGGGGCAAAAGCCGCAGCACTTCCAACGCCCGCACGACGTCCATTCCCCGTACCTGGTCAATCACCCGTCGCACCTTTCGGGCCGACATCGGGATATGCTTTGCCTGTGCACGAACCTCCATACCTTCCTCCAATCCAGCCCCCAACCAACGGGCTACTTCTTCTTTTTCCGGACCTCGCCCTTCTTCTCTTTGGTAATGTGACCGCGATAGGTTCGGGTAGGGGCGAACTCCCCCAGTTTGTGGCCGACCATGTTATCGGTAATGTAGATGGGCACGTGCCGCCGTCCATCATGAACAGCGATGGTATGGCCCACCATTTGGGGGAAGATCGTGGAATCCCGCGACCAGGTACGGATCACCCGTTTCTCCCCCACCCGGTTCAATTCCTCAATCTTCCGCAGCAGCTTTGGGTTTACGTAAGGGCCTTTTTTCAGCGAACGTGACATCTCTTCTCTTCCCCCTACTGTCTCCGCGCACCGCGGCGGCGGACGATGTACTTATCGGTCGCCTTATTGCGCCGGGTCTTTTTACCCAGGGTCGGCTTACCCCACGGACTCTTCGGACCAGGCATCCCGATGGGTGAACGTCCCTCACCACCCCCGTGGGGGTGATCCCGCGGGCTCATCGCCGAACCGCGCACATGGGGCCGCCGTCCCAGCCAGCGCTTCCGCCCGGCCTTACCCAACTTGATATTGGCATGCTCTTCGTTGCCCACCTGGCCGATGGTGGCCATACATTCCTTCCGGACCAATCGCATCTCGCCGCTGGGCAGGCGGACCGTGACATAATCCCCTTCCTTCGCCAGCACCTGGGCCGCGCAACCTGCAGAGCGGACCAACTGCCCGCCCCGACCAGGATACAGTTCAATGTTATGAACCGTTGTCCCCAGCGGAATCCGTTCCAAGGGCAAAGCATTCCCCACCCGGATGTCGGCACCGGGGCCGCTCATTACCGTATCCCCGACCTTCAGGCCCAGGGGGGCCAGGATATACCGCTTCTCTCCGTCAGCGTAGACCAACAGGGCAATGCGCGCTGATCGGTTCGGATCGTACTCTATGGACGCCACGCGAGCCGGGATACCGTGCTTATCTCGCTTGAAGTCAATCAGACGGTATAGCCGCTTATGGCCACCCCCGCGATGGCGAATGGTGATCCGCCCCTGGACATTCCGCCCGCCCTTCTTGCGCCACGGGACAACCAGACTGCGCTCCGGCTCAATCCGCGTTATCTCCTCAAACGTGGCGCCGGTCATCCCCCGTCGCCCGGGCGACGTCGGCTTATAGACCTTAATCCCCACCTTAGCCCTCCAACAGTTCCAGTTCTGGGATTTGCTCCCCTTCGGCCAGAGTGACTATCGCCTTCTTCCAGGCCGGCAGCCGAACCACCCGACGGCGTCCCCACCGCCGGACGGCCTTGGCCGGCATATTGGCGATGTTCACCGACTCCACACGCACCCGATAAATGGTTTCCACCGCCTGCTTGACCAGCGCCTTATTCGCCCGCCGGTCCACCTCAAAGGTGTACTGGCGCCGACGAAGTTGAAGAGACCGCTGGGTCTTCTCCGTCAGAACGGGACGCTTGATGACCTCGTACAGATGCATCGCACTACCCCAGAATGGACTCTATGACCTGCAGGGCGCCCAGAGGCATCAGCACCTTCTCATATTGCAGCAGATCGCGGACGTTCAGATAACTGGCATGCAGCGTCCTCACTCCGGGCAAGTTGCGCACGGACTTTTCCACAACCTCGTCCCGTTCGGGGAGCAGGATCAGAGCATTCTCCCCGACATTCAGCCGCTGCAACACGCCGACCATTTCTTTCGTTTTGGGTTCGGGAAGTTTCAGTTGGTCCACCACCACAATCTGCTGCTGGCTGGCCTTCGCACTCAGGGCGCTACGAAGCGCCGCGCGGCGCATCTTGCGCGGCATCCGCTGCTCGTAACTGCGCGGTTGGGGCCCGTGGGCGATTCCGCCTCCCACGAAGATAGGAGCGTTACGGCTGCCATGGCGGGCCCGGCCAGTCCCCTTCTGCCGATACCACTTGGCTGTCGTCCGGTTGACCTCGCTGCGCGTCCTGGTCTTGTGGGTACCCAGACGGGCGTTCGCCAGTTGCCGCACCAGAGCCTGATGCATCAATGGCACGTTGATGGGCGCCTCAAAGATATCGGGCCGCAACTCTATCTCGTCTATTTTCTCTCCCTGGATATTCCAGACCGGAACCTTCATCACCCCTACTCCTTACTCCTTACTCCTTACTCCCTACTCCCTACTCCCTACTCCTTACTCCCTACTCCCTACTCCCCACTCCCGACCGCGCTCTTTCGTCTTACGGGCCGCCTTAATCATCACCAGGCTGCCGCGATGGCCGGGGACCGCGCCGCGCACTGCCAGCAGGTTCCGCTCCGGGTCCACCATCACGACCTCCAGATTCTGCACCGTCACCCGCACACCGCCCATCCGACCAGGCATCCGGGTCCCCTTGAGCACCCGGCCCGGCGTCGTGGTGGCACCGATGGAACCGTGCCGCCGTTCCCGGTCGGACTGACCGTGGGTCTTAGGCTGCCGGTGGAAACCGTGTCGCTTGATCCCGCCAGCAAATCCTCGCCCCTTGGACGTCCCCACGACATCTACCCGGTCTCCCACCTGGAAGACCCCCACGGTGATCTTCTCCCCTTCGGCGGGGACTTCTTCCGGCCTCACCCGGAACTCCCGCAGGTAACGGAGCGGACCGGGCAGTCCTGGCAGAACCCGCCTGCGGGGGTGCTGAGTATCTGTCTTCAAGAGCCCCAGATGGCCCATTTGCCCGCGCGTCAGGCGGGAAGCCCGGGTCGGCCCAAACCCCAATTGCACTGCGCTGTAGCCATCCCGTTCCGGCTTCTTGACCTGGGTGACCCAACAGGGTCCGGCCTCAATCACCGTCACCGGGATCGCCTCCCCCTCTTTCGTAAAGAGGGTCGTCATACCCACCTTTTTTCCCAGAATTCCCTTCACTGTTCTCACTCCTCCATGGGACTGCCAGCCCTGGGCCAGGCCGCATCATCCCGCGAGTGTGCAAGATTGCAAGTATGCAAGATTGCAAGTATGCAAGTGTGCAAGATTGCAAGTGTACAGGTGTGCAAGTTTGCAAGTTTGCAAGTTTGCAAGTTTGCAAGTTTGCAAGTTACCACGGCCTACTCATTGCTTGCCTACTCGCCTACTTGCATACTTGCCTACTTGCCTACTCGCTACAACTTGATCTCTATATCCACCCCGGCCGGCAGATTCAGCCGCATCAGCGCGTCTATGGTTTTATTATCCGGTTCCAGGACATCAATCAGCCGTTTGTGCGTACGAATTTCAAAGTGCTCGTGCGAGTCCTTATCAATGAAAGTGGAGCGGCGCACGGTGAAGCGCTCTATCTGGGTCGGCAAAGGGATGGGGCCGACGACCGTTGCCCCCGTGCGCTCAGCCGCCTCCACGATGCGTCGGGCCGACTCGTCCAGCACCCGATGATCGTACGCCTTCAGGCGGATACGGATCTTCTGTTTGGCCATCGAACCGCCTAATCCAGAATCTTGGTAATGACGCCCGCGCCCACGGTCAGACCGCCCTCGCGGATGGCAAAGCGGGAGCCCTGCTCCAGAGCGACTGGTTCAATCAGTTCCACCATCAGGTTGACGTTATCGCCGGGCATCACCATCTCCACACCTTCCGGCAGGGTGATGGTGCCGGTGACGTCGGTCGTTCGGATGTAGAACTGCGGCCGGTAGCCGGAGAAGAAGGCCTTATGCCGCCCGCCCTCCTCCTTGCGGAGCACGTAGACGTTAGCCTCAAACTTTCGGTGCGGGGTGATGGAGCCGGGAGCCGCCACGACCATCCCGCGGGTGACCTCGTCCTTGCCCACACCGCGCAGGAGCAGACCGGCGTTGTCGCCCGCCACGACCTTATCCAGTTTCTTGCGGAACATTTCCATGTCGGTGACGACAGTCTTCATGGGCTTGTCGCGCAGGCCGACGATCTCCACCTCGCTCATCGGTACCAGCGTACCCCGCTCCACCCGGCCGGTGACCACGGTACCGCGTCCCTTGATGCTGAAAACGTCCTCAATGGGCATCAGGAACGGCTTGTCCTCTTCCCGCACCGGAGTGGGGATGTACTCGTCCACCACGCGCATCAGTTCCCAGATGCACTGATACTCGGGCGCGTTGGGATCATTGCTGGGAGACTGGAGTGCCTTCAGGGCAGAACCCCGCACGATGGGCGTCTCGTCGCCAGGGAAGCCGTAGGTGTTGAGCAGGTCGCGCAACTCCAGTTCCACCAGTTCCAGCAGCTCCTCGTCCTCCATCAGGTCCACCTTGTTCAGGAAGACCACGATGGCCGGAACGTTCACCTGCCGCGCCAGCAGTACATGCTCCCGGGTCTGAGGCATCGGACCGTCCGCGGCGGAGACCACCAGGATCGCGCCGTCCATCTGGGCCGCGCCGGTGATCATGTTCTTGATGTAGTCCCGGTGACCCGGGCAGTCCACGTGGGCGTAGTGCCGCTTTTCGGTCTCATATTCCACGTGAGCGATGGCGACGGTCAGGATTTTCGTCGCGTCGCGGCGGAACATCTTCGCGTCCGCCTTGGCAACCTCGTCGTAGGACTTGTACTCCGCCATGCCCCGCATGGCGAGCACCTTGGTAATCGCCGCCGTCAGTGTGGTCTTGCCATGATCAATGTGTCCGATGGTCCCCACGTTCACGTGCGGCTTCTCACGGATGAACTTTGGCTTAGCCATCTCTCCTCACTCCTTTCATCTAATATAATAGTGATGATTTGCGATGGAAATGATTTTTCTACAGGTTCGGGATGGCGGTGACGCTGCCCCGAACAATCACCATACAAACGTTTGGGCCGGAGTTATCCCCCGGCCCAAACGGCACTGGAGAACAACCCCCAACTCGTGAGAGCGTCTTCTACCAGCCACGGCCTCCATAAAGGACGGCCTCCATCTGTTCTTTGTCCACCGGTGCGTAGTGGTGGAACTCCATCGTAAAAGTCCCCCGGCCCTGCGTCAGGGAACGAACGTCGGTTGCATAGCCGAACATTCGGGAGAGCGGAACCATCGCCCGCACGGCGCGTACGCCACCCGGCCGCGACTCCATACTCTCAATGTTTGCCCCCCGACTGTTCAGGTCGCCGATGACCTCGCCCACCGACGCGTCTGGCACGATGACCTCGGTCCGCATAATCGGCTCCAGGAGCACCGGCCTGGCGTCCTCCACCGCCTTCTTAAAGGCCATAGACCCAGCCACCTTGAAGGCCAGTTCGGTGGAAGTTTCTTTATCCCAGGACCCGTCCAGCAGGGTGACCTGCACATCCACCAGCGGATAACCGGCCAGGACGCCGCTCTCCATCGCCTCGCGGCATCCCTCTTCCACCGCCTTCACAAAAGGCGGCGGCAGGAGTTTCCCCCGACTGGGATCCTGAAACTGGAAGCCGCTGCCCGCCAGAAGAGGTTCCACCGCCAGACGCACCCGCGCGTACTGGAGGTTTCCGCTGATAGGTCGGTCAAACACGGCTTCCGCTTCGGCCCGGGCGGTGACCGTCTCCCGATAGGCCACCCGCGGCCGTCCCACCCGTCCTTCCACGCGAAATTCCCGCACCAGCCGGTCCACCAGAATCTCCAGATGGAGTTCCCCCATCCCCGCCAGGATGGTCTGCCCGGTATTCTCGTCGGTGCGGACGACAAAGGTGGGGTCCTCCTCCGCCAGTCGCCGCAGCGCCTGGTGCAACTGCTCCTGGTCCGCCGCGGTCCTGGGCTCAATCGCCACGAACACCACCGGCTCCGGGAAGACGATGGGCTCCAGGATAATGGGGGCCGTTGGTGGGCAGAGAGTATCGCCAGTAAAAGTCGCCTTCAGGCCAACCACCCCGCCGATATCCCCGGCCGTCAGTTCGGGGATCTCCTCCCGGTCCCGGGCGAACATCCGCAGGAGTTTGCCGATCCGTTCCGTCTGTCCCTTGCCGGGGTTGTAGACGGAGGAGCCGACCTTCAGTTTGCCCGAATAGACCCGCACGTAGACCAGCCGGCCCACATACAGGTCGCTGGCGACCTTGAAAGCCAGGGCCGCCAACGGGGCGTTGACGTCGGCCGGGCGGGTCTCCACCTCCCCGGTGCGGGGATTCTCTCCCTCCACCGGCGGGATATCCAGAGGCGATGGCAGGTAATCCACAATCGCATCCAGCAGCGGCTGGACCCCCTTATTGCGCAGGGCGGAGCCGCAGAGGACGGGGACCAGTGTCCCCTGGATAGTCGTCCGGCGCAGGGCTCGCCGCAGGTCGGCCGTAGGGATCTCCCCTCCCTCCAGGTAGCGGGTCATCAGGTCGTCGTCGGTCTCCACAATCTGTTCCAGGACCTGTTCCCGCAGTGCCTGGACTTCCTCCATCAACTCCGGGGGGATGGGTTCTATCACCGGTTCTTTGCCCAACCCATCCACCCAGGTCACTGCGTGCATCTCCAGGATGTCCACCACCCCCCGGAAAGAGGATTCCCGGCCGATGGGCCACTGGAGCATCACGGGGTTAGCGCCCAGCCGTTCCCGAATCGTCCCGGTGGCATAGGCGAAGTCGGCGCCCAGTTTGTCCATCTTGTTAATGAAAGCGATCAGGGGCACACCGAAGGAGCGGGCCTGCCGCCAGACGGTCTCCGACTGTGGCTCCACGCCCGCCACCCCGTCAAAGACCACCACCGCTCCATCCAGGACGCGCAAACTGCGCTGGACTTCGGCGGTGAAGTCTATGTGCCCCGGCGTATCAATGATGTTAATCTGATGGTCCTTCCAGAAGCAGGTCACCGCGGCGGCGGTGATGGTGATGCCCCGTTCCCGCTCCTGGACCATCCAATCGGTGACGGTGGTCCCTTCGTCCACCGTCCCCATCCGATGGGTTCGTCCTGTGTAAAAGAGAATCCGCTCGGTAGTGGTCGTCTTCCCTGCGTCTATGTGGGCGATAATCCCGATATTACGAACCCGCTCCAGCGGCCAGGCCATTTCATCCGTCCCCCCGGGTCGCCCGGGCCCCCCACCGCACGGGGGCTACCAACGATAGTGTGCGAAGGCCTGGTTTGCTTCGGCCATTCTGTGGGTGTCTTCCCGCTTCTTAATCGCCGCGCCGGTCTTGTTCACAGCATCTATTAGTTCGGCAGCCAATCTTTCCGCCATAGAGTGTCCCGATCGGTTACGCGAGGCAGATAGAATCCAGCGGATGGCCAGGCTGGTCTGGCGATGGGGCGGCACCTCCACTGGGACCTGATAGGTGGCCCCACCGACGCGACGGGGCTTGACCTCCAGGATAGGAGAGACGTTTCGCACCGCCTCCTCCAGCACCTCCAGCGCTGGTCGCCGGGTACGCTCCTGGACGATGTCCATCGCCTGGTACATAATGCGGGTCGCCAGGCTCTTCTTGCCATCTTTCATGATTTTGTTGATAAACCGCGAGACCAAGACGCTGTTGTAACGCAGGTCCGGTTCAATTTCCCGCTTCGGTGGGCGGTATCGTCTGGGCATGCTTCCTCCGAGAAAACTTACTCAACCGGATTTTGGGGAACGGGGCGATTGATACGAATGAGACGCCCTCTCAAATCGGATTCCCCGGCAATTGCTTGATGAATTCATTGAGCCAATCCCTTAAAATCTGGATCAAAAGAACAAACGATAATCCCCGCGTGGTTCGGCTGTTCTTCATGCAGCCGAATGAAATGTCTCCGATTCATTGTCAGCAAAGCCCGCCCCTCCTGAAGGGCAAACGCCAGAACCTCTTCGTCCAGCATCGCCCGCCCGGCCTGGCCCGCCTCCGACATCGTCCAGATATCGTGCTCCAATTGCCTCAACTCGTTCACAACCGGAAGCGGGAAATTCTCATCCGCATACAGCCGGGCCATTTCAGGCATCCTCATGCCGGCGGATTTGCTCTTCTATCTCCTCCGGATGGGCCCGGTAATATGCCCACGCGTTCGCCAGATCCTCAGCCCTCAACGAAGGGTAACTCCGCAAAATATCCGCTTCGGTAGCCCCCAAACGGCGGGCCTGCACCAGAAGCCAGACGGGGATACGAGTGCGCACGATACAGGGCTCCCCGCCACAGACCCCTGGGGTGCTCTCTATGCCGGGGAACGCTTCTCCCAGGTCACGGACGACCCACTGGAGCACCTGGGCCTTTTCGGCCCGGCTCATTTGAGCCAGGAGTTCTTCCACCTCCCGCAGGGCATTCGTCCGCGTCACTGGACCACTGAACATCCCGGCACTCCCGTACGAATTCTTCTGCAACAAATTTCACGAACTACACGAATTTTAAAATTTGTGAAATAGGTGTAATTCGTTGCCAGTTATTTCTTTCCCGGTTTTGCGGCAGGCTTGCCCGCCTTGGCGGCCTTGGTGCCGTACTTGGACCGTTGCTGGGCGCGGCCATCTACGCCAGCGGCATCCAGCGCGCCGCGGATGATGTGGTAGCGCACGCCCGGCAGGTCCTTCACACGGCCACCCCGCACCAGCACCACCGAGTGTTCCTGTAGATTGTGCCCCTCGCCCGGGATATAGGCCGTGATCTCAATACCGTTGGTCAGGCGCACGCGGGCGATTTTCCGCAGGGCGGAGTTCGGCTTCTTCGGCGTCATCGTCCGCACCTGCGTGCAGACCCCCCGCTTTTGGGGCGCGCCCTTCGGCATGCGCAGGCGCCGCTGCTTGTACGAGTTAAAAATGTATTGTAGCGCCGGGGCCTTGGTCTTTTTCTCTTTCGGCTTTCGTCCTTTGCGAACCAGTTGATTAATAGTAGGCACGGTCTTTCCCCCTACTCGTTTACAGGGTGCTGTGTGCATAACTCTCTTCTGCCGTTTTTCCGGTACAACGAACGTAGATTTTACCACAGATTGTGAATTTAGTCAACCTCATCCGTATGCCGATCTCCCAGACCCAGAAGCCCCATCGCCAGGCGCGGGATGCGCGGACGGCTCTCTTCCCGCCCGAAGCGCAGCACCTCTCCACCCTCGGTGACGGCCTCCACAGCCAGGCCAAGGCTTTGCAACTCTTTGACCAGCACTTTAAATGAAGCCGGTACCCCCGATTCAGCGATGGGTTTTCCTTTCACGATGGCCTCGTATGTTCGCACCCGTCCCTGCACATCATCCGATTTGATGGTGAGCATCTCCTGCAGGGTATAGGCGGCACCGTAGGCCTCCAGGGCCCAGACTTCCATCTCACCGAACCGCTGACCGCCGAACTGCGCCTTCCCGCCCAGCGGCTGCTGGGTAACCAGGCTATAGGGGCCGGTGGAGCGGGCATGGACTTTGTCCTCCACCATATGGGCCAGTTTCATCATGTAAATCATCCCCACCGTCACCGGCTGATCAAAGGGCTCGCCGGTCATCCCATCGTAGAGGATGGCCTTGCCCAGCGTGGGCAGCGGGTCCCGCGTATCCAGACTGACCTGAGTTGCCAGCAACTGCACCTCTTCATCCGAAAGGTTATTCACATCCTGCCCGTGGTCCTTCAGCCAGAGGCGCAGGCAGGCCATTTGCGCCGCGCGGTCCGCCTTCTCCCGTTCAGCCAGAGAACGATGGTCATCTTCAAAAGAGAGCAGGAAATCCGGGTCATATCCCTGCTCCCGCAGCCACTCCCGCAAGACGGAACGGCGGGCGTAGACGAAATCCCGGCTCAGTCGCTCCTCATCATATCCAAGGTCTGGAAGCCAGGCCAGGATGTAAAGCAGACGGGCTTCATCGTCATTATCAAGTGTCTCCAGAGGATACTCCTGGGCCTTCAGCCAGGCCCAGGCCCGTTCGGTGACCTCCTGCCAGGCCCGGTCTATCATCCAGGCGCGTGCCAGTTCGGCGGCAATCTGGTCCTCCGTCGCGCCATCAAAAACGGGACTGACCGCACGGAATCCGAGTCGGTTCACCGCCCACCCCAGGTGAGTCTCCAGCACCTGCCCGATGTTCATCCGACCCGGGACCCCCAGAGGATTGAGAATGATTTCTACTGGTGTACCGTCAGGCAGAAAGGGCATATCCTCAATGGGGACAACGCGGGAGACAACACCCTTGTTCCCGTGGCGGCCTGCCATCTTATCCCCTTCGGTGATCTTTCGCCGCTGGGCCACGCTGACGCGCACCATCTTCTCCACACCGGTGGGCAGATCCCGATACTCCCCCCGGTCAAACACCTTAATGTCCACCACCTTACCGCGCTCGCCGTGAGGCATACGCAGGCTGGAATCCTTCACATCGCGGGCCTTTTCCCCGAAAATGGCCCGCAGGAGTTTCTCCTCTGGGGTCAGTTCCTTTTCCCCCTTCGGAGTCACTTTGCCGACCAGAATATCCGACGGACCAACCTCCGCGCCGATGCGGATGATCCCCCATTCGTCCAAGTCCCGCAGCGCGTCCTCACCGACGTTCGGGATATCCCGCGTGATTTCTTCGGGGCCCAGTTTGGTGTCCCGCGCCTCTGTCTCATGTTTCTCAATGTGTATGGAGGTGAACTTATCGTCGCGGATCAAACTCTCGCTGATGATGATAGCGTCCTCAAAGTTCCATCCCTCCCAGGAGAGGAATGCGCAGAGGACATTATGGCCCAGCGCCAGTTCGCCGCCATTGGTGGCGGAACTATCGGCCAGTATCTGCCCTTTGCGCACCCGGTCTCCCTTGTGAACGAGAGGCCGTTGGTCTATACAGGTGGACTGGTTGGAACGATTGTACTTACGCAGAGCATAGACCCGACGATTGCCATCCTCCTCCAGGACGACGATACGGTCCCCGGCGACGCTGATCACCTCGCCATCAGCCTCGGCCAGGATGATCTGTCCGGAGTCCACGGCAGCCTGCTGCTCAACCCCGGTGCTGACCAGCGGGGCCTCCGGGAGGAGGAGGGGGACCGCCTGGCGCTGCATGTTGGAGCCCATCAGCGCGCGGTTAGCATCATCGTGCTCCAGGAAGGGGATGAGGGCAGCCGAAACGCCGACAATTTGCGCAGGAGCCACGTCCACCAGGTCCACCCGGTCGGGGGTCGTGAGCAGGAACTCGTCCCCTCGGCGCGCGGAAACGAGAGGGTTCAGGAAACGCCCCTTCTCATCCAGTTTTGTTGTCGCTTGAGCGATAGCGCGCTCTTCTTCTTTGTCCGCGGAGAGGTAGACGATTTTGTCAGTCACCCGCGGATGGATGGGAACTTTGTCGTTGAGGTTCAAGGCAGCGATTCGCTCAGCCAGTTCGGGCGTCACTTCTACACCAGCCTCTGCGACCACCTCACCCGTCTCCGGGTCCACAATCCGCTCCCGCAACCGTTCGCCAATCAGCGCCTCGGCAACCGGTGGGACGTAACTGATGACCTCGCGGTAGGGAGTTTCAATGAAGCCGAAATCGTTGACCCGGGCATAAGTTGCCAGACGGCCAATAAGGCCAATGTTAGGACCTTCCGGTGTCTCAATAGGGCAGATACGGCCGTAGTGGGAATGATGAACATCGCGGACCTCAAAGCCGGCTCGTTCCCGACGGAGTCCCCCCGGCCCCAGAGCGGAGAGGGTTCGCTTGTGGGTCAGTTCCGCCAGCGGGTTGGTCTGGTCCATGAACTGAGACAACTGACTGGAACCAAAGAACTCGCGGATAACGGCAACCACGGGCCGAATGTTGATGAGGGCCACCGGGGTAAGGGGTTCCGATTCGGGATGGAGGGACATGCGCTCTTTGACGACCCGCTCCAGGCGCAGAAGGCCCACCCGCAGTTTGTTCTGGATCAGTTCCCCAACCGTCTTCACCCGACGGTTGCCCAGATGATCTATATCGTCGGCATCCTCAACGCCGTTATTGATGCGGATCAGATGCTGAACGATGGAGACGATGTCCTCTTTGGTAACCGTTCGCCGTTCCAGGGGCAGGCGCAGTCCCAGACGATGGTTTAGTTTGTACCGGCCCACCCGCTGCAGGTCGTAGCGACGGTCGTCAAAGATTTGGGCAACCAGAAACTCCTGGGCATTTTCCAGAGTCGCCAGGTCACCGGGGCGAACCCGACGATAGAATTCCAGCAACGCCTCCTCGGCGATTGTTCGATCCCCTCGGGAATCCCAGTTCGGCTCCTGGCGGAAGGTGGTGAGAATCCACTGGACGTCGGGGAGCGTGTCCACATCGGCGAAGAGTTGGAGAATCTCCTCGTCAGTGCCCTCGGTGAGAACCTGGGAGCCGGTGCCATCATCCACGGCAGCCAGGGCGCGCAGGAAGATGGTCAGCGGGAGCGTCCGCTTCCGGTTAAACTTGAGCGTCAGGTAGCCGGTCTTGCGGCTTTCAAACTCCAGCCAGGCCCCGCGGTCGGGAATCAACTTGGCGGTGCATAGACGCCGACCGGTGGTCCGGTCTTCCTCCACCTCAAAATAGACGCCTGGGGAACGAATTAACTGGCTAACGACCACCCGTTCGGTGCCGTTAAAAATAAACGTGCCGTTTTCAGTCATCAGCGGGAAATCGCCGAGGAAAATCTCCGATGTGACAACCTCGCCAGTTTCCCTGTTCTCCAGAGCCACATCTACGTACAAAGGTACCGCGTAGGTGAGGTCCCGCTCCAGGCACTCCTCCTGGGAATGGGGGGGGGGCCCAAAGCGATATTTCAACCCAAATTGCTGGCTTTCCGGCTTCCGACTGGGAAAGTGCAACCGGAGATTGCCGGTATAACTTTCTATGGGCGAGATTTCAGTAAACAGGTCCAGCAAGCCCTCTTCCTGAAACCAGCGATAGGACTCCAATTGCACTTCAATCAGTGCGGGCAAGCCCAGAGAACTGATCACTCGCGCGTAAGATTTTCTGTCAGTGTTCCGACCGATCATCCCGCTCCCCCTGTGGAATTAACCAGTGAATTTATAGTATAGCACCAAAGGGCAAATTTGTCAAAGAGGCGTGTTCTTTGCTCAATTGGTAACTATTCAGCCGCCTCCGCCCGACGCTAAACCGTCGGGCTCAAAGCGAAAGCCCCTTCGGGGCTGTTCGTAGTGAGCCACGAAGCGCAGCGGGAGGGG
>FWPU01001192.1_pt1 | contig 51456 bp, 51 predicted proteins | sample 2228361 | NCBI WGS metagenome assembly FWPU01 (sample SAMEA103939777, study PRJEB20133) | metagenome | reverse complement strand
CGCAGGCCAATTTCCACTGCCCCTTCGGGGCAAGACCATTGGCAGGCCAACCCGAATCTTTACCAAGTTCCAGTTGGCGCACCGCGCTCTGATCCGGCCATTGGCCGCCGCATATTCGAAGTGCTATAATGTCTTGTTGTTAAGCAGCCTCTTCGGGAGAGGGGCATGTTGAGCAGGCCCTTAGCGGGGCGCGTTATTCTAACGCCTTTATAAGCTCCCGCCGCTTCCGGCTCGAGCCGAGCCGGCCCCCTCAGCGGAAACGTTCGACTGGCGCTTAACGACAAATCTTTGAAAGGATTGCGAGGAATATGAGAATCTGGCTGATAAGGATAGGACTCTCCATAATCCTGGTCCTCGCCGCTTATTATATCCATCCCCTTAACCTTCCTTGGATCTTTAACGTCGCGCTCGGCCTTGTCGTTGCGGTCTCTGCAATCGGCCTCGAAGCCAGGCTCAAGAGAAGCTCGCTCAAGAGCATCCTGGGAGCCAGCCTCGGAGCCATAGCGGGCATCGTCGGAGCTTTTTTAATCAGCTCTGTTGTGGCGCGCCTTGAGATCAGCCCGAATGTCGGCAACTTCGTACAGCTAGTTGTCCTGCTCTTTATGGCCTATCTCGGCCTGGTGATCGGAGCAAGCAAAGGGGAGTATATAGACCTGAGTGCGCTTGGCGGGATTTTTACAGAGAAGGGACAAAAGAAATCGGTTAAGATCCTGGACACCAGCGTAATCATAGATGGGCGCATTGCGGATATCGTGGAAACCGGCTTCCTGGAGGGAACGATCCTGATCCCGCAGTTCGTGTTGCGCGAGCTGCAGCAGATCGCCGACTCGGCCGATTCCATCAAGCGCAACCGCGGCCGGCGCGGCCTGGATATCCTTCAGAGGATACAGAAGAAGTCAGGAGTTAACGTTCAGGTCTACGAAAGAGATTTTCCCGAGACCAGGGATGTGGATATGAAGCTGATCGAGCTGGCCAAACAGCTCGATGCTAAAATAGTAACCAACGATTTCAACCTGAACAAAGTGGCGCGCCTCCAGGGAGTAGGAGTGCTCAACATCAACGAGCTGGCCAACGCCCTGAAGCCGGTGGTCCTGCCCGGCGAGACCATGCGGGTTTTCATCTTGAAGGAGGGGAAGGAGTACAATCAGGGGGTCGCTTATCTGGACGACGGCACCATGGTTGTGGTCGATAACGCGCGCCGCATGATCGGCAAGACCATCGAGACGCTGGTAACGAGCGTGCTTCAGACCACGGCGGGCAAGATGATCTTCGGCCGCGTCATGGAAGAGGTCGATGAGGATGGCGGCCCGGGCGGCGGCCGGCGCGGCGATTACGAGGAACGGATGCGCGGCCGATATTGAGAATGCGCGGCGCGGCCGCAGAGAGCACCAGGAAAGCCGTAAGTCGGAAGTCGTGAGGCGCAAGTCGGGAGATAATCCGCTTTCGACTTACGACTCACGATATATGGTCCGAGGGGAAAATCCAGGCATTGCTGCGATAATCGTAGCAGCCGGCGCAGGCCACAGGATGGGCCGGCCCCGGCCCAAGCAGTTCCTAGAGTTGGCTGGCCTGCCTGTTCTGGTCCACACCGTCAGGCGTTTCGCCGCGCTCGATGAAATAACCCGGATCGTCGTGGTCCTTCCGCCGGACAAGACCGATTTCCTGGAGCCCTTTATTCTGGAATATCGCTGGCGCGGCAGAGTTCTGGCAACGGCCGGCGGAGAGCATCGCCAGGACTCGGTGGCCGCGGGCTTCCGCGTCCTCTCCCCGAATGCCGGCCTGGTGCTGGTTCACGACGGCGTCCGCCCCTTCGCCGACTCCGAGCTGATAAGACGTGTGATCGAAAAGGCAAAAGTTTGCGGAGCCGCGGTCCCGGCCGTGCCCGTGTCCGATACCCTGAAGCGCGCCGAAGGGGAAATGCTAGTGGCAACGGTTGAGCGCAATTCGCTTTACGCGGCCCAAACCCCGCAGGGCTTCCATTACGCGCTCCTTGCCGAGGCCCTGGAGAGGGCCCGGCGCGATGGCTTCTATGGCACCGATGAATCGGTGCTCGTCGAGCGGCTGGGCCGCAAGGTCTGCCTGGTCGAGGGCTCTCGTCTCAATATCAAGATCACTTCCGCCGAGGACCTGCTCCTGGCCGAGGCGATATGCGCCCGGCTGCTGCCGGCCGCGCAATGAGCTATGTATCGGGTGGGAATAGGCTATGATTACCATCGCCTGGCCGAAGGACGCCGGCTCGTCCTGGGGGGAGTTGAAATATCGTTCGAGAAAGGATTGCTCGGCCACTCCGACGCCGACGTGTTGGCCCATGCCATATCGGATGCCCTGCTCGGAGCTGCCGCGCTCGGCGATATCGGAAGTCACTTTCCTGACAGCGATCCGAAGTACAAAAATGCTTCGAGCCTCAAGTTGCTCGCCGAGGTCGGGCAGATGCTCGCCGGGCAGAATTGGGAGATAGCCAATATCGACGCCGTCGTCGTAGCCGAGCGCCCGCGCCTGGCCCCATTTATCCCACAAATGCTCGAGCGATTGGCCCAAGCGCTCGGCCTGGAGCCGGCACGCTTGAGCATCAAGGCTAAAACGGCCGAAGGGGCCGATTCGATAGGGCGCGGCGAGGGAATCGCCGCACAGGCCGTGGCCTTGATAAGATTGCGAGTTTCATAAGGCGTGAGGGATTTTTAATCGCCTTACGTCTCACGCCTCACGATAGAAAATTATGGTGAGAGTCAGATTCGCCCCGAGCCCAACCGGCCACCTTCATGTGGGCAACATCAGGACCGCCCTGTTCAACTGGCTGTTCGCGCGCTGTCACAAGGGAGCTTTCATCCTGCGCGTGGAGGATACCGATGTGCAGCGCTCCGAAAGGGCCTACGAAAAGAGCATAATCGAGGACCTGCGCTGGCTCGGCATGGAGTGGGACGAGGGGATCGAAATCGGAGGCGAGTACGGGCCATATCGGCAGACCGAGCGCCTGGAGATTTACCGCAGCCGGGCCGAGCTGCTGCTCGGCGAGGAGAAAGCTTATTATTGCTTCTGCACGCCGGAGGAGCTGGAAGCTGAGAGAAAGGCTCAGCTCGCACGCGGCGAGATGCCTAAATATTCGGGCAGGTGTAGAAACATACCGCTGAAAGAGGTGCGCGAACGGCTCCGTCGCGGCGAGGCTGCGGCCGTCAGGTTAAAGGTGCGCGGCGGGCGCGTCGGCTTCGACGATATCATCTTCGGCCGCATCGAGATGGACACGGGCCTGATCAGCGATCCGGTGCTGCTGCGCTCGGACGCGACCCCCAATTACAATTTCGCCGCCGTGCTCGACGACCACTTGATGCTGATATCGCATGTCATCCGCGGCGAAGGGCATATCCCCAATACCCATCGTCAGATCCTGATCTACGAGGCCTGCGGCTGGCAGCCGCCGCTTTTCGCCCATCTCCCGACCGTGCTCGGCAAGGACGGCGGCAAGCTGAGCAAGCGCCACGGCGCTCTATCGATCGGCGAGTTCCGCCGCATGGGCTATCTGCCCGAAGCGCTCCTCAACTACCTGGCCCTGCTCGGCTGGTCCTCGCCCGACGGAAAAGAGCTGCTCGCGGTCGGGGAGCTGATCGAGAGCTTTTCGCTAGAGAGAGTGCACAAGAGCCCGGCCATCTTCGACCTGGACAAGCTGAACTGGATGAACCGGGCTTATATTCGGGCCGCAGACCTCGCCAGGCTGGTCGCGCTCTGTCGCCCCTACCTTGTGCAGGCCGGCCTGATTTACCAGAGGCCCGACCCGGCCGTCGATAAGTGGCTCGAACTGGTTATAGATTCGGTGCGCAGCCATCTCGATCGGCTCGAGCAGGTCGGCCAGGCGTCGCGCATTATCTTCGAGTTCAACCCCGAGACGATTACCGGCGATCCGGGAGCCGCCGATATCCTCGATTCGGAACGGGCGCAGCGCGTGCTGTCCGCCTTTTACGATGAGATAAAGGGCTTCGACCAGATGTCGCTCGAACAGTATAAGGCGGCGACGGCGCGGATCAAAGAGAAAACCGGGGCGAAGGGGAAAGAGCTTTTCCACCCGATACGGGTGGCGCTGACCGCGCGCTCGGCCGGCCCGGAGCTGGACAGACTTGTGCCGATTTATGAGGCGGGCAAGGCGCTCGATCTTCCGGTCGGGATCAAGGGATGCAGCGAGCGGGTGGCCGAGGTGCTCGAGTTCATCGCCCGGTTCCAGAAAAGCCGCAAATCGTAAGTCGTGAATCGTGAGCGGAGCCGCCTGGCCGTTATCGATTCGCGATTTACGATTCACGAGCGAAATGGCTGTAGTTTACGGAATCAACGCCGTGCGCGAAGCTCTGAGGTCGGAGGGGCTTTCGGTTGAAAGGGTGCTGCTTGCCGCCGGCTCGCGCAGCCCGCGCCTCAGAGAGCTGGCGCAGCTCGCCCGCAGCCGGGGAATCAGGTACGAGTTTCAACCGAAAGAGGCCCTGACCAGGCGCGCGGGCACGGCGGAGCATCAGGGGGCCATGGCGGTCATCTCAGCAGTCAGCTATTCGAGCTATCGCGAGATAATCGAAGGGGTGGGAGCAAAGCCGCTGATCATGATACTGGACGGCGTAGAGGACCCGCACAACCTGGGGGCCGCCATCAGGACCGCTGATGCCGCCGGTGTCTGCGGGATTTTCATACCCGAGCGGCGAGCTGCGGGCGTTTCCGAGGTTGTGCTGAAGGTCTCGGCAGGAGCGGCGGCCCATGTTAAGATAGCCCGTGTCGTCAATATCCGCGACCTGATTCGCGACCTGAAACTCGAAGGTCTCTGGGTAGTTGGCATCGAACCGAAAGCGAGCAGGCGATGGACGGACGTAAACTACAACCGGCCGCTCGCCCTGGTATTCGGCAGCGAAGGCAAGGGGATAAGGCGGGCCGTGCGCGAGAGCTGCGATCAGCTTGCCGGCATCCCCATGTACGGCCGCGTCGAATCGCTTAATCTGTCTGTCGCTGTCGGTATCGTGCTCTACGAGGCCATAAGGCAGCGAACGGTCTCGGCAGTTTTGGAAGAAGATGAGAAAAGAAAATCGCGCCTTTGATGAGCTGCGAAAAATCTCGCTTCAGCTCGATTATCTCAAGCACGCCGCAGGCTCTGTTTTGATAGAGGCAGGCGATACGCACCTCATATGCGCCGCCAGCATTGAAAACAAGATCCCGCCGCACCTCTACGGCAGCGACAAGGGATGGATAACTGCTGAATACGGCATGCTCCCGATGGCCACCGCCTCGCGCGCCGTGCGCGAGGCGGCGCGCGGCAGGCAATCGGGCAGGACTCTCGAGATCCAGAGGCTGATAGGGCGCGCGCTGCGCGCCGCCGTGGACCTGCGCGCCATCTCGGGGCGCACCATCTGGATCGATTGCGATGTCCTTCAGGCCGACGGCGGCACGCGCACGGCGGCGATCACCGGCGGGTTCATCGCCATGACCCTGGCGCTCGCCAGGCAGGTTCGCGCAGGAGAGATCGGCTCGCCGCCTCTCCTCAATTTCGTGGCGGCAACCAGCGTGGGCATCGTCGGCGGCTACATGATGCTGGACCTCGATTACAGCGAGGACTCTATAGCCGAGGTGGATATGAACGTGGTGATGAACGGCGCCGGCAGGTTCATCGAGCTGCAGGGCACCGCCGAGAGCAAGCCCTTCTCGCGCGACCAGCTCTCGGCCCTGCTTGACCTTGCGCAAAAAGGGATCTCGGAACTGATCGAGCTGCAGAAACAGGCGCTTGCAAGTAAAATCACTATATCGGATGTCATCCGCGTTTAGCCATGAGGCAATTGCTTCTGGCCACGAAGAATAAAGGAAAGCTGGCCGAGTTGCGCGCCGGCCTCGCGTCGCTCCCGCTGGAACTCCTGGATCTCGGCTCTTTTCCACAGCTGCCTGAATTTCGAGAGGGAACGGCATCTTTTGAAGAGAATGCCCGCCGCAAGGCCGAGCATTACTATAATCTGACCAGGTTGATGACCCTGGCCGACGATTCGGGCCTGATCGTCGATCAGCTCGGAGGGTTGCCGGGAGTCGAGTCGGCGCGCTTCGCGGGCAAAGGGGCCACGGACGAGGAGAACATAAAGAAGCTGCTCGGCATGCTCAAGGGGGTGCCGCGAAAAAGGAGAGCGGCGCGCTTCATCTGCTCGCTGGTGCTCTTCGACGAAGGGCGCGAGATATTTGCCGCCGAGGGAGTATGCGAGGGGATCATCCTGGAGCAGAAACGGGGCACGGGAGGGTTCGGCTACGACCCGATATTCTATGTTCCCTCGCTCGGCAAGAGCTTCGCCGAACTCTCGCCCGAAGAAAAGCTCGAGGTGAGTCACCGCGGCAAGGCGCTGCGCGAGGCGCGCGCGGAGCTGGCCGCCTATCTGGCGCTGAAGGGATGAGGGGAGAGGTGAGATGATGAAATGACGAAAAATAGATCGCGCTGGCCGTCTGCCGTCTCATGCAGGCGGGCTGGGTGAGGTGGGAGAAATTTGTTATATTTAAATGAGCAATCGGGGCGTGGCGCAGCCTGGTAGCGCGCGTGCCTTGGGCGCACGAGGTCGGAGGTTCAAATCCTCTCGCCCCGACCAAAGGCCGCCTTCACAGGACGGCAGCTTTTTGATATCATCCCGTTAACGGCGGGCCCATAGCTCAGTGGATAGAGCATCTGCCTTCTAAGCAGAGGGTCGGGGGTTCGAATCCCTCTGGGCCTGCCACGGCTGTGTGGTGAGCGTAGCTCAGTCCGGATAGAGCACCGGGTTGTGGCCCCGGTGGTCGTGGGTTCAAATCCCATCGCTCACCCCACTTCCTTTTTTCTCACCACAGAGAAATGTAGGGGCAGGGCTTGCCCTGCCCAAAAAGAGGCGCAGCAAGACGAACAGCTTAAGCCAACCCCATTGCGTGCTCTGCGGCGAAGATGTGGCAGAGCTATTGCGGTTTGCGTATAATTATATGAGGTTTAAAGCGCCCGTAGCTCAGGTGGATAGAGCGTCGGACTTCGAATCCGCAGGTCGGGCGTTCGAGTCGCCCCGGGCGCGCCAAAGAAAGTTCGAGAGTGCGCAGATTGATAGTTTCAGTGGGCGCCTGTAGCTCAGCGGATAGAGCGTCGGACTCCGGATCCGAAGGTCGGAGGTTCAAATCCTCTCAGGCGTACCACCTCTTTCCGCCGCGCCGCGGCGGACCATGGTGGGCCGTTAGCTCAACTGGCAGAGCAGCAGACTCTTAATCTGCGGGTTGGAGGTTCGATTCCTCCACGGCTCACCATTTTTATATTTTAGGGCATATTCAGCGGTTGCGGGCGTAGCCGAACTGGCATAGGCGCTGGACTTAGGATCCAGTGGGTTCTACCCGTGAGGGTTCGACTCCCTCCGCCCGCACCACCAGATATTAAATGGAGATAGAAGTAACCGACGCGGGAGCCTGCAAAAAGAATCTGATCGTCGAGGTCCCGGCCGAAGAGGCCGCGCGCGAGTTCGACCGGATCAGCCAACGCCTGGCCAAGGTGGCCAAAGTGCCGGGCTTCAGGCCGGGCAAGGCGCCGGTCAACGTTATCAAGCGCCGCTTCTATCAGGAGATCAAAAGCGAGCTGATCCACGACCTGCTGCACAAGACCTACAAGCAGGCAATCGAGCAGCGCCAGCTCGAGCCGATTTCCGAGCCGACGCTGGAAAAGGTCGAGTTCGATCTCGGCGCGCCGCTGCGCCTGGAGCTGAGCTTCGAAACGCTGCCCGAGATCGAAATCGAAGATTATCGCGGCCTGGAGGTGAAGATCGAAGAGCAGCCCGTGGGCGAAGCCGACGTCGATGCCGAGCTTGAACGGCTGCGCGAACAGTTGGCCGTCTTCGTCCCGGTCGAGGGGCGCCCGGTCAGGGAAGGGGATTTCGCCTCGCTCGATGTCGAGGGGAGCTACGCCGAGGGCGGCGCAGAGGTGGTTGCTGAAAAAGGTCGCACCTATCGAGTGAGCCGCGATGAGCTGCACGAGGCCTTCCTGGAAAATCTCGTGGGGGCGGCGCAGAGTGAACAGCGCGAGTTCACGGTCTCCTATCCGGCAGACTATCCCGATGCCAGGCTGGCCGGCAAGAGCGTGGCTTATAAAGTCAAGGTGGTGGAGATAAAGGAGAAGCAGTTGCCGGAACTCAACGACGAGCTGGCGAAAGATGCCGGGGATTACGCGAGCCTGGACGAACTGCGCAGCGCGATCAGGCGCGAGCTGGAGGAGCGGAGCCGGCGCCAGTCCGAAAAGGAAGCGCGCGAGAAGCTGCTCGGGACATTGCTCGAGCGCCATCGCTTCGAGGTGCCGGAAAAGCTGGTCGGCGAGCAGCTGCGCGGCATGATGCGCCAGCTTGCCGCCACCATGGCCCGCCATGGCATCGACCCGAAGCAGATCAACTGGAACAAAGTCGCCTCCGAATACCTGCCGCTCGCCGAAAGGGAGGTCAGGAGCGCTTTGCTTCTCAAGCACATCGCGAAGCGCGAGGGGATCGAGGTGTCGGACCAAGAGCTGGAGCGAGAGTTTAAGAGGATGGCTGCCGAGTCGCAGCTTTCGGTCGAGGAGATCGAAGCGAGCTACAGCAGAAACGATAGGATGGAAAGGTTGCGCGAGAGGATGCGCGATAAAAAAGCTCTTGATTTCATCTTCGAGAATGCTAAAATTATTAAGGGATGAGAAGCTATGTTGATCCCGATGGTAATCGAACAAACGAGCCGTGGGGAGCGCGCCTACGACATCTACTCCCGCCTGCTTAAAGACAATATAATTTTCCTGGGCACGCCGATCGACGACAACGTCGCCAACCTGATAACGGCGCAGTTGCTGTTCCTGGAAGCGGAAAACCCGGAGAAAGACATCAACCTGTACATAAATTCTCCGGGCGGATCGATCTCGGCCGGCATGGCAATTTACGACACCATGCAGTTCATCAGGCCCGACATAGTAACTATCTGCATAGGCCAAGCGGCGAGCATGGCGGCGTGGCTGCTGGCGGCCGGGACTCCGGGCAAGCGCTTCGCGCTGCCCAACTCGCGCATCCTGATCCATCAGCCTTCGATGATCGGACTCTCCGGGCAGGCGACGGATATAGATATCGCTGCGCGCGAGGTGCTTCGCCTGCGCGATGCCATGATCAAAATACTGAGCCGGCACACCGGACAGCAGTACGAGAAGATAGAGCGGGACATCGAGCGGGACTTCATCATGACGGCGGAGCAGGCCCAGGAGTACGGGCTCATAGACCAGGTGATCCATCACCGGCTGTAATCCGAGGTCGTCCGAGTTAGCTCTGCTATGCGGAGGAGGGGGGATTGTGAGAAAAGAAAGCTTCCACGAGGAGATCCTGCGTTGCTCTTTCTGCAACAAGAGCCAGCACGAGGTGCGAAAGCTCATCGCGGGCCCGACTGTCTTTATTTGCGATGAATGCGTGGATGTTTGCAATGAGATAATCGCCGACGATGTCTCCCCGCCGCCGGTCAGCCAGCACCTGCCTAAACCGAAAGAGATCAAGGAATTCTTAGACCAGTACGTGATCGGCCAGGAGACCACCAAAAAGAAGCTTGCCGTTGCCGTCTACAACCACTACAAGCGAATCGAGCTCTCCAAGCGGCGCTCGGACGTCGAGCTGCAGAAATCCAACATATTGCTGATCGGGCCGACCGGAACCGGCAAGACCCTGCTCGCCCAGACCCTGGCCAGGATGCTGAGCGTGCCGTTCGCCATAGCTGACGCCACGACGCTGACCGAAGCCGGATACGTCGGCGAGGACGTCGAAAACATTATACTGCGGCTGCTCCAGGCCGCGGGCGGCGACCGCGAGAAGGCGCAGCAGGGAATCGTCTACATCGACGAGATCGATAAAATCGCCAAGAAGGATGAAAACCCCTCGATCACTCGCGACGTCTCGGGAGAAGGAGTGCAGCAGGCGCTGCTCAAAATCCTGGAGGGAACCATAGCCAATGTCCCGCCCCAGGGGGGGCGCAAGCACCCGCACCAGGACTTCATCCAGGTCGATACCACTAATATCCTTTTCATATGCGGCGGCGCCTTCGTCGGCCTCGATAAGATCATAGAGAACCGTATTGGCAAGAAATCCCTTGGCTTTATATATAACAGCAGGCGCGAGGAGGAACAGAAGCTGCCAGACGAGAATATGCTCGATTATGTCCAGCCGCGCGACCTCATCAAGTACGGCCTGATACCCGAGTTCGTGGGCCGCATGCCGGTCGTGGGCACCCTCTCGGAGCTGGATAAATCGGCGCTGGTCGCTATCCTGACCAAACCGAAAAACGCCCTCATCCGACAGTACCAGAAGCTCTTCGAGTTCGAAAACGTCAAGCTGCGCTTCACTCCCGAAGCCCTGGAGAAGGTGGCCGAGCTGGCGCTGGAGCGAAAGATGGGAGCGCGCGGCCTCAAGATCATCCTTGAAGACCTCATGCTCGATCTGATGTATCAGATTCCGTCACAGAAGAAGTTGCGAGAATTCATGATAACCCGGGAAATGGTGGCCAATAAGGAATGCGTCTACAGCTACCTGGAGAAAGCTGGGTAGGCCTATGTCGGACGCCGGCTATGTTATGACCCATAAGCTCCCCATGGTCCCGATCCGGGACGTCGTGATCTTCCCCAACATGATGCACCCCTTCGTCATCGGCCGGAAGATGTCGATCATGGCGCTCGAACAGGCCCTGGCGGGAGACAGGCGTGTCTTCTTTGCCACGCAAATCGATGCCGCGGTCGAAGACCCTTCGCCCTCCGATATCTACTCGGTCGGAACAATCGCCAGCATAGTGCAGAGCTTGAAGCTTCCGGACGGCAACATCCGCGTCCTGGTCGAGGGGGTCGAGCGGGCCAGGCTGCTCCGGGTCGATAAATCGCCCGGCTTCCTGCTGGCTCAGGTCGAAACGCAAAAGGTAAAAGCCCCCTCTCCGGCCAGGATCTCGCTCATGGTCAAGCGGCTGAACAGCCTGGTCGACCAGCTGCTGAAACTCAACCCGGGCACGGCCTACGAGGAAGCGCTCAGCTCGGCTAAGAGCATCTCTGATCCGGAGCGGCTGGCCGATGCCATGGCCGCGAAACTGCCGCTATCGGTCGAGGAGAAGCAGTCGGTCCTGGAGATCTTCGATTCGGCGGAGCGGCTGGATAAGGTCAACGAGCTGGTCGAGCTCGAGATCGAGAAGATCAAGGTGGACCGCACCATCCAGGGGCGGGTGCGCCGCCAGATGGAAAAGGCGCAGCGGGAATACTACCTGAACGAGAAGATCAAGGCGATACAAAAGGAGCTTGGGCGCAAGGACGAGAAGAGCGAGATGGAAGAGCTGAAGAGACAGGTGGAAGCGGCGCGCATGTCGAAAGATGCACATGACAAGGCGATGAAGGAGATCCAGCGCCTGGAAATGATGCCCCCGATGTCGGCCGAGTCAACCGTCTCGCGCACTTATATCGATTGGCTGATCTCGGTCCCCTGGTACAAAAAGAGCAAAGAGATACGCGATATCGTCCGCGCCGAGCGGATCCTTAACGAGGACCATTACGGGCTGGAAAAGGTCAAAGAGCGCATACTGGAGTTCCTGGCGGTGCGCAACCTGGTCAAGAAGCCCCAGGGGTCGATCCTCTGCTTCATCGGACCGCCCGGCGTGGGCAAGACCTCGCTGGGGCGCTCGATCGCACGCGCCACGGGGCGCAGGTTCGTCCGGCTGAGCCTGGGCGGCGTGCGCGACGAGGCCGAGATCCGCGGCCACCGCCGCACCTACATCGGCGCGCTCCCTGGCCAGATAATCCAGATGATGAAGCGGGCCGGCACCAAGAACCCGGTCTTCATGCTTGACGAGGTCGACAAGATGAGCGTGGACTTCCGAGGCGATCCTTCGGCGGCTCTGATGGAGGTGCTCGACCCGGAGCAAAACGTCAACTTCATGGACCATTATCTGGATACCGGCTACGACCTTTCCTCCGTCATGTTCATCTGTACGGCCAACGTGGTCCATTCCATCCCGAGGCCGCTCCAGGATCGCATGGAGATAATCTTCATCCCGGGCTACACGGAGCTGGAGAAGCTCGAGATCGCCAAGCGCTTTCTGGTCAAGAAGCAGATGAAGGCCTGCGGGATCAGGCAGGAGTTGTTGTCATTTACAGATGATGCAATATTCACTATCATTCGCCAGTACACGCGCGAGGCCGGGGTGCGCAACCTGGAGCGCGAGATAGCCAACGTCTGCCGCAAGGTGGCGCGCAAAATCGTCAGCTCGAGCAAGTCGGGCGCGCGCGCGGAAACGGTGCTGGTCGATGGCCCGCGCGTCGCCGAGTATCTCGGCGTGCCGAAGTTCCGCGAGCGAACCATGCTCGAAGCCAACGAAATCGGCCTGGCTACCGGGTTGGCCTGGACGGAAGTGGGCGGGGAGGTCCTGCAAACCGAGGCCACATTGATGGACGGGCGTGGCAACTTGATGCTCACCGGAAAGCTCGGCGAGGTGATGCAGGAATCGGCTCAGGCCGCCCTGTCATATGTCCGCTCCAGAGCGGCTGAACTCGGTATCGGACGAGATTTCTACCGGCGGCTCGATTTCCATATCCATGTTCCGGAAGGGGCGATACCTAAGGATGGACCTTCGGCGGGCATCACCATGGCCACCTCGCTGGTCTCGGCCCTCACCAGAATCCCGGTGCGCGGCGACGTCGCCATGACCGGCGAAATCACGTTGCGCGGAAAGGTCCTACCCATCGGAGGGGTTAAGGAAAAAATCCTGGCCGCTCACCGCTTTGGTATAAAGACCGTCGTCCTGCCGAAGGATAACCAAAAAGACCTCCAGGATATCCCCCCGGAGGTCCTTTCGAGTATGACCATCAACCTGGTGGAGACCATGGACGAGGTCCTGGCCATCGCTCTGGAACGCTCGATTCTCCCCAGGGCCGAAATCGAAAAACCCTTTGCGGCAACGGAACGTAAGGGCGACCTACCGAATGAGCCGATTATGCATTGAGCACTGCCCTTTATATCCTGCTGAGGAGGCACGAGTCGATCGGCGTTAATCCCTTTTAACATGTTGCGGTGGTATGAGCGCCTGTGCTAAAATTTTACTCTACACCGCCAGCCAATCGCTTTGCTTGTACCCTCAAGTAAGTGAGTCGCTAGATGCGAATAACCCCGTTTGAGCCTGTTGGCACGGCCAAGATTGCACCCGCGGCTGCTGTCGAAAGGAGATGGTCTGCTGAGCTGATCTAATCTGATTTCAGGTCGCCAGCTCGATTCGGGGCGGGTGCATCCACGAAACTCAATGGGAGGTAATATGCCAGATCCAGAAATCAACGAGGTAAATAAGGCTTCTTCGCGCCGCCGGAGCCCGGGCGCTGGCGAGTCGAACCCGGAGCCCGCGCCGGCCCGAATGCGCCGGAGCCGGACTCAGGAGCTGGAGGAGCAGCCGCCAGGCCGCACCGCGCGCCGCTCGCGAAACGAAGAGCGCGAGGCGGTGGAGGTCGAGCCGGAAGAGGTGCCCGAACTCCAGGGGGTCAGATCGGAGGAGCGGGCGCTCAATATCAGAGAGCTGAAGGAGATGAACATATCGACCCTGACCGCCATCGCCAAGGAGTTGAACATCCCCGGCGCGACCAGCCTGCGCAAGCAGGAGCTGATCTTCGAGATCCTGCGCGCCCAGACCGAGAAGTCGGGACTGATCTTCGCCGAGGGGGTGCTCGAAACGCTGCCCGACGGCTTCGGATTTCTCCGCGCCCCCGACTACAACTATCTGCCCGGGCCGGACGATATCTACGTCTCGCCCTCACAGATACGCAAGTTCGACCTCAGGACCGGCGATACCATCTCGGGACAGATCCGTCCGCCCAAGGACGGCGAACGCTACTTCGCCCTGATTAAAGTCGAGGCGGTCAACTTCGAGCCTCCAGAGGTGGCGCGCGAGAAGATATTCTTCGAGAACCTGACGCCGCTCTATCCCAACGAGCGCATCCGCCTCGAAGCCGCGGCTGACAATCTGTCGGCCCGCGTCATGGACCTCATGACCCCGATCGGCAAGGGACAGCGCGGGCTGATCGTGGCGCCGCCACGCACCGGCAAGACCATGCTGCTTCAGACCATTGCTAATTCGATCACGCACAACCATCCCGAGATCTACCTGATCGTGCTGCTGATCGACGAGCGCCCCGAGGAGGTCACCGACATGCAGCGCTCGGTCGAGGGCGAGGTGATAAGCTCGACCTTCGATGAGCCGGCAGCCCGCCACGTCCAGGTCGCCGAGATGGTGATTGAAAAGGCAAAGAGACTCGTCGAGCACAAGAAGGATGTGGTCATCCTGCTCGATTCGATCACCCGCCTGGCGCGTGCCTACAACACCATAGTCCCGCCCTCGGGAAAGGTGCTCTCGGGCGGCATCGACGCCAACGCGTTGCAGCGGCCGCGCCGCTTCTTCGCCGCCGCGCGCAACGTCGAGGAGGGCGGCAGCCTGACCATCATCGCCACCGCGCTGATCGAGACCGGCAGCCGCATGGACGATGTGATCTTCGAGGAGTTCAAAGGGACCGGCAACATGGAGATCCACCTGGACCGCAAGCTCGTCGATAAGCGCATCTTCCCGGCGATAGATATCAACCGCTCGGGCACGCGCAAGGAAGAGCTGCTGCTGGCCAAGGATGAGCTGAACCGCGTCTGGATCCTGCGCAAAGTGCTCAACCCGCTCTCGACGGTCGAAAGTATGGAGCTTCTCCTGGAGAAACTGGGCAAGACCAAGTCGAACGCCGACTTTCTCTCCTCGCTCAGCAGCCCGGGCTAACCCTTGCCCCCGGATCTGACCCGACCCGGCCGGCGCCGGATGTAGCGCTGATAAAAGGCGTTGGCGCGGCTGAATTCATTCTCCAGCCCTCCGGCTTCGAGCTTAGCCCTTACCCTCTCCAGGGCTTTGATCATGTCGGCGAGCGCCTGCGAGATATCGGGGCTGTTGGTCTTGAGGATATCTCGCCAAACGCTGTAAGGGCTCGCCGCCAGGCGCAATTGATCGCGAAATCCTCCCCCGGAAAGCTGAAAGAAGAGTTGCTCGCTCTGGCTGCGCGCCGCTTCCTCCAGCACGAGCGCGAGCGTGGTCGAGATGATCTGAGGCAGGTGGCTGGTCCGCGCGACCAGGCGGTCGTGAAGCGCAGCATCCATCACCAGCGGCGCTGCCCCTATCGATCTCACGGCACGGACCAGAGGTGAAAGTACGGAACGAGGAGTACCGGGCAGCGGGCAGAGAGCATAAGTAGCACCGCGGAAAAGACCGGCCTCTGCCAGTTCGATTCCGGAGCGCTCCTTGCCGGCCAGCGGATGGCCGCCGATGAAAAACACCGAGTCGGGAAGGTATTTGCGGGCCGCGCGGCAAACTTCGGCCTTCGTGCTCCCGACATCGGTGACCAGGGCGCGGCGGCGGAGGTACGGGCCGATTTCGGCAAGCAGCTCGATGATCCGCCTCACCGGCGTGGCCAGCACCACCAGATCCGCGCCGGCCAGACCGGCAGCCAGGTCAGTGGTCTTTTCATCGATGGCGCCGAGCCGCTTCGCCAGCTCGAGGTTGCGCCGCCGCCTTCCGATGCCGCACACCACAATGTCCGGATAAGCACATTTGAGCGCCAGCCCGAGCGATCCGCCGATCAGGCCGACGCCTGCTATCGCAACCCTGGAGAAGGGCGCGCGGTTAGATGCAGCGTGCGATGGCCGGGGCAATGATCCTTAACTCCCCCATTAGCTTCTGAAACTGTTCCGGATAGAGCGACTGCGCGCCGTCCGAGAGAGCCATTTCGGGCGCATGGTGCACCTCGATCAGCAGGGCATCGGCGCCCGCGGCGACCGCGGCGCGCGCCATGGGAGGCACCTTGTTGCGCCGCCCCGTGCCGTGGCTGGGATCGACCGCAATCGGCAGGTGCGAGAGGGTCTTGATCACCGGTATCGCCGAGATATCCAGGGTGTTGCGGGTGTAGCGCTCGAAGGTGCGGATGCCCCGCTCGCACAGGATGACCTCGTGGTTTCCCCCCATCATGATGTATTCGGCAGAGAGCAGCCACTCCTCGATGGTCGCCGCCAGCCCGCGCTTGAGCATAACCGGCTTGCGCACCCGACCCAGCTCCTTCAGGAGATTGAAATTCTGCATGTTGCGCGCGCCGACCTGAAGTATGTCCACGTAATCCACGAACATTGGGATGTGATTGTAGTCCATGATCTCTGAGATCACGAGCAGGCCGCGGCGGTCGGCCGCTTCGCGCAGATAGCGCAGCCCGATTTCGCCGAGCCCCTGGAAGCTGTACGGAGAGGTGCGGGGCTTGAAGGCGCCGCCCCGCAGCACCTTCGCTCCGGCCGTGGCCACATGCTCGGCGATGGTCTCGAGCTGCTCTCGGCTCTCGACCGAACAGGGCCCGGCCATCACCGCGATCTCCCGGCCTCCGATTTCTACGTCTCCTATCCTGATCACAGTCCCTTCGGGTTTGAAGCTTTTATTGGCAAGCTTGTACGGCTCGCTGATCCTGATCACCTCTCTCACCCCATCCAGCACCTCGAAGTCGCGCGGGTCGATGTTATCCTTCATGGTCCCGACGACGCCGAGGACCGTGCGCTCGGCACCCGTGGAGCGATGGACATCGAAGCCCAGGTTCATCAGCTTCTCCACGACCCGGTTGATCTGTGATTCGGTTGCATTTTTGTCCATTACTATTACCATCTTTTCCCCCTCGGGTTGATTCCTAAAATTTCAGCTTTCCTTCGGCGGAGAGCCTCTCGATGCGGCGCGATTCATCTATGATGCGTTCGAAAAGCCGGCGCAGCGCCTCCTCATCGAGCGGCCCGTTGCTGTGCGCCAGGACGTTGCGCAGGATTTCGGCCTCGCGCTCCGCATCGTAAAGCGGCACCTGCCTGGCGCGCTTGATCTTTCCGATCTCGATCACGCAGCGCGATCTTTCGTTCAGCAATTCGACCAGCCTTTCGTCAAGCTCGTCGATTCTTTTCCGCCAATCAGCCAAATCCATCCTCAGTCCTCCTCTAAGAACAGAAGCTAGGAGCTAGGAGAACGATCTCGATGAAGCTACAGAGGTGGTGGCCTGGCAATGGATGAATGACATAGTCATAGAGGTCCTCTTGCCCCTTACATCTTTCGCCTTGCAGCCCATAGCTTTCTTCTAGCTTCTAACTCCTAGCTCCTAGCTTCTGCTTTTTATTCAGCCAGCGCGCGAAGCGTCCGATGGCCTCTACCATGCCGGGCTGCGCCACCAGTTCCTCTATTTTGGCCACGATAGCGCTGCCGACCACCGCGGCGTCGGCGACGCGCCGGATTTCCGCCACCTGCTCGGGCCGCGATATGCCGAAGCCGACAGCAACCGGTAGGCCGCTGTGTCTCTTGATCTCGGCTACCATCGGGGCAATTCCCTGTTCCAGGCTCTCGCGCATGCCGGTAACGCCGGTGCGCGAGACCAGGTAGACGAAGCCGGAACAGAGAGAGGTTATAAGTCTCACCCGCTCGGGCGTGCTGGTCGGAGCTACCAGGAAGATCGTATCGAGCCCGGCCTGCCGCGCCGCCTCGAGGTATTCTCGGCCGAGCAGCGCCTCCTCGGGCGTCAGGTCGGTGACGAGCACTCCGTCGATGCCCGCATCGGCGGCATCGCGCGCCAGGCGGGCCGGCCCGTATTGCAGCAGCGGATTATAGTAGCTGAAGAGAACTATCGGCACCTCGCTTCGCTGCCTGACGGCGCGCACCGCCCCGAGCAGCCCTTCCAGAGTGCACCCTTTTTTCAAGGCGCGGAAGCCGGACCTCTGGATCACCGGGCCATCGGCGATCGGCTCCGAGAAGGGAAAGCCAAGCTCAATGATGTCCGAACCGGCCCGCTCCAGCTCCAGAACCAGGTCCACCGTCGCCTCCAGGCTCGGATCACCCGCCATGATGAAGGGAATGAAACCCTTCTCACCTTTCCTCTTCAACTCGGCAAACTTATCAGCGATCCTGGACATTCGACGGCCTTACCTCTCTGGTTTTGCGCCTTTCAGTATTTCAGCGGCAACGGCGACGTCCTTATCGCCGCGGCCCGACAGATTAATGATGACGATCGAGCTGCGGCCGAGCTTGGGAACGAGCTTAATTGCCGCAGCTACAGCGTGGGCGCTTTCGAGCGCCGGTATAATTCCTTCGAGCCGGCTGAGCAGCTGAAATGCCGAGAGCGCCTCTTCGTCGTCGGCCTGGGTGTAATCGACCCTTCCGACGTCGCGCAGCAGGGCATGCTCGGGCCCCACTGCCGGGTAATCGAGCCCGGCCGATACCGAGTGTGTGCTTGCTATCTGTCCGTGCTCGTCCTGCAGCACATAGCTCAGCGTCCCCTGGAGCACGCCTGGCCTGCCCCCGGCGAAACGGGCGGCATGCTCGCCCAGCCGGGCCGCCCGCCCGCCCGCCTCGACGCCGATCATCTTGACCTCGCGGTCGCCGAGGAACTCGAAAAAGAGGCCGATGGCGTTCGAGCCGCCGCCGACACAGGCGATGAGGTAATCCGGCAGGCGCCCCTCCTTTTCCAGCACCTGCTGCCGCGCCTCCCGCCCGATCACCGATTGGAAATCGCGCACCATCATAGGGTAAGGGTGCGCGCCAAGCACAGAGCCGAGCAGGTAGTGCGTGGTCCTGACGTTGGTCACCCAATCGCGCATCGCCTCGTTGATCGCGTCCTTCAGCGTGCGGCTGCCGGCATCGACCGGCACGACGCGAGCGCCGAGCAACTCCATGCGGAAGACGTTAAGGGCCTGACGGCGCATATCTTCGGTGCCCATGTATATATCGCATTCCATGCCGAAGAGCGCGGCGACCGTAGCCGTGGCCACGCCGTGCTGTCCCGCTCCGGTCTCGGCGATGATGCGCCGCTTGCCCATGCGCCGCGCCAGGAGCGCCTGGCCGACGGCGTTGTTGATCTTGTGCGCGCCGGTGTGGGTCAGGTCCTCGCGCTTCAGATAGATGCGCGCGCCGCCGAGCGCCTCGGAGAGGCGGGCGGCGTAGGTGAGCGGGGTGGGGCGGCCGCAGTATTCGCGAAGATAATAATCGAGCTCCTGCTGGAACGCTGCGTCGCGCCTGGCCTCAAGATAGGCCTGCTCCAGTTCCTCAAGCGGCGCCATCAGGGTCTCGGGGACGAAACGGCCGCCGTAGGCTCCGAAGCGGCCATGGCGGTCGGGGTGGCGATCACCTCTGTATATCTCTTCTGGCACGTTCCACCTCTTCCATGAAGGCGCGCAGCAGGGCCCGATCCTTTTTGCCCGGCTCGCGTTCGACCCCGCTGCAAACGTCTACGGCGTAGGGCCGGACCTTGCGAATCGCCGCAGCTACATTGGAGCTATTGAGCCCCCCGGCCAGGATAATGCGCCCGTAGCGTTTGATCCTCAGGGCCAGATCCCAATCGATGGTTTTGCCGGTCCCGCCCAGTTCGCCCTCCTGGTAAGCGTCGAGGAGAAAGGCGCTTACCTGATAGCCGTCGAGCACCGAAGGATCGAACTCCGGGCCGATACGAAAAGCCTTGATCACGATCCACCGGCTCAACTGGCGGCAAAACTCCGGGCTCTCGTCTCCATGTAACTGAATGCACCAGACCCTAGCCAGGTTAGCCCGGCGCATCAGGTCATCTGAGGTCGGCTCATTGGCGAATATGCCTACCGGGACGACAAAGGGCGGGAGCTTGCGGATTATCGATCTGGCCTCCTCGGGCTCGATATAGCGCGGGCTGCGCGGATAAAAATTGAAACCCAGGGCATCGACCCCCAGGTCTACAGCCATCATGGCATCCTGATAGCTGGTGATGCCGCATACCTTCACTTTAACCATAGCATCCCTTCCCGACCGGCTTTCAGCCTGCGCGCCAAGAGGCTCGGCCCGCAGCAAGCAGCGCCCTCAGGGCCTGCCGCGGATCGCTGGCGCGCATGAGCTGTTCGCCTATGAGAAAACCGTCGAAGCCGGCACGCCTGAGCCGGACGATATCGCGCAGGGATTTGATTCCGCTCTCGCTGACCTTGATGATGTTCTCCGGCATTAAGCGCGCCAGTTCGAGCGAGACGTTGAGGCTGACCTTGAAATCCCTGAGGTCGCGGTTGTTTACCCCTACGATTTGCGCTCCAGCCTGTAGAGCTGTTTCAAGCTCAGATGCCGTGTGCACTTCCACCAGAGCCTCCAGGCCAAGCTCGCCGGCCAGCTCGATCAAATGGGCTAGCTTATGACGATCGAGCAGAGCAACTATCAAAAGTATGGCATCAGCGCCTCCGGCGCGGGACTCGTAGATCTGATAGTCGTCAAGGATGAAGTCCTTGCGCAGCGCGGGCAAATCGACGGCGCGTCGCGCCTCGAGCAGGTGATCGAGGGAGCCGAGAAAATAGTCCTGCTCGGTCAGCACCGAGATGGCGGCGGCCCCGCCCCCGGCGTACATGCGGGCGATGGCCGCCGGCTCGAAATGCTCCGAGAGCAGCCCGGCGGAAGGCGAGGCGCGCTTGATCTCAGCGATGATGTTTATGCCGGGGCGGCTCAGCGCCGCGGCCAGGCCGCGCTGCTCCGGCGCCGACCCGGCGAGCGACTTGAGCTGAGATAGAGGGAGGCGGCGCTTCTGCTCCTCGACCTTGGCCCGTACCTTCTCTGCAATCTCCGTCAAAATGTTCATAATTTATTAGAAGTCAGAATATATGTCTTGATCTAAACTTCGCCTCATTCCGGCTCCGTATTCGATTCTCATGGCCAGCGCTTTTACAGTTGCTCCGCTGCGCTACGCGCCTTGTTGCAAACCTGTGGTTTGCCTTATTCTATCTCCTGGCTTCTGGCCCCCGACTCCTGTTTCCTAAATTTAAAAAATTCCGCAATATCTTTTTTCCCTCGCTCGTCAGGATCGATTCGGGGTGAAACTGCACCCCCTCGACCGGCCACTCGCGGTGGCGCAGTCCCATGATCGTCCCGTCTCCGGTCGAGGCCGAGACCTCGAGACACTCGGGTAGGCTATCCCGCTCGACTATCAGGGAATGGTAGCGCGTCGCCCTGAAGGGATTAGCTACCTCGTTGTAGATGGTGCGCCCGTCGTGGTAGACGTCGGAGGTCTTGCCGTGCATCAATTTCCCGGCGCGAACCACATGCCCGCCGAAAGCCTCTCCTATCGCCTGGTGCCCGAGACAGACGCCCAGCACGGGAACTCTGCTGTGAAAGGCCCTGATCAATTCCAGCGTGATGCCGGCCTCGCGCGGCACGCCGGGGCCGGGAGAGATAATGATCTTATCGGGAGCCAATCGCTCGATCTCTTCGAGCCCGATCTTATCGTTGCGATAAACCAGAAGCTCTTCTCCCTCCTCTCCCAGATACTGCACGAGGTTATAGGTAAAGGAGTCGTAGTTGTCTATCACCAGGATCATAGCTTGAAACCTTTTGCCGCCATCTCCACGGCCCTGACCATAGCCAGCGCCTTGTTCGTCGATTCCTGATATTCCCCTTCCGGCGTGGAATCGGCGACCACGCCGCCGCCCGCCTGTATATAGGCCGTGCCGCCTTTAAACAGGATAGTGCGCAGCGCGATGCACGAATCGAGGTTGCCGGAAAAGTCCAGGTAAGCTATCGAGCCCGCGTAGATGCCGCGGCGCGTCGGCTCGAGCTCTTCGATTATCTCCATCGCCTTGACCTTGGGGGCGCCCGAGACAGTGCCCGCCGGGAAGCACGAAACGAAGGCATCGAATTGATCCAGGCCGCGGCGCAGCCTGGCCTCGAGCGCCGAGACCAGATGCATGACGTGCGAATATCTTTCAATGAACATAAGCTCTCTGACGCGCACCGAGCCGAACTCGGCGACGCGCCCGAGGTCATTGCGTCCCAGGTCGACGAGCATGATGTGCTCGGCGCGCTCCTTCTCGTCGCCGCGCAGCTCGGCCTCCAGCTCGGCGTCCTCCTTCTCGTCGCGCCCGCGGCGGCGCGTGCCGGCAATCGGCCGGTACTCGAGGTCGCGCCCGACCACCCGCACCAGCATCTCGGGCGAGGCGCCGGCGGCGGTCAAATCGCCGAAATCGAGGAAGAACATGTAAGGCGAAGGGTTGATCGCGCGCAGCGCGCGGTAGATATTAAACGGAGGATATTTGACCTCGCACTCGAGCCGCTGCGAGAGCACCACCTGAAAGATATCGCCCGCCTTTATCCTCTCCTGCGCCTCGAGCACCATCTGGTAATACTGCTCGCGAGTCACATTGGACCGTATCTCGACCGGACCTCCGTTGCCGCTCGGGTAAAGCGCCGAATGCTGTTCCGGCTGGAGGTTCAACCGAGCCTCTACCGCCGAGATCTCGTCCAGGGCCAGAATGTATTTTTCCTCAAGGCAGTCCTCGTTCTGCTCGATGAAGATATTTGAGATGATAAAAATCTGATGCTTGATATGATCGAAGGCCAGCAGCGTGGAGTAAAAGGCCATCTCGATATCGGATAGGCCCAGGTCGTCCTGCGCCTTTTCCGGCAGCCGTTCGAAGAGCCTGACCAGGTCGTAGGCGAAATAGCCCACCCCGCCGCCGGAAAAGCGGGGCAGCCCGGCGACCGCCACCGGACGGAAGCTCGAGGCCACGCTGCGCAGCACCGCTATCGGGTTGCCGCGCACCGTCTCGGTTTTAGGCGGCCTGCCCCCCTTGTAGTTGAGTTCGACTATCTCCCCCTTGCTCCTTATCACCAGAAAGGGGTCGCAGCCGATGAAGGAGTAGCGCGCGATCTTCTCTCCCCCCTCGACGCTTTCGAGCAGGAAGGGATGATCGCGCCCGGCCGCTGCGCGGAGGAAGGCCGAGACGGGAGTTAAAAGATCGGCCATCACCGTCTTGAACACCGGGATGACGTTGCCCAGTTCGGCCAGCTTTTTGACCTCCTCAAGCGTCGGCGCTCTCATCTTCTCCTCGCGCTCAGCTCCCCATACACCTCGCTCGGGTCGATTTCGAGTTCGGCGAGCATAACCAGAAGGTGATAGAACAGGTCGGCGACTTCGTGGCGCACCTCAGCGCGCGCGCCGCTTTTAGCGGCCAGGACCACCTCGATCGCCTCCTCGCCGACCTTTTTCAATATGGCGTTGAGGCCGGAGCGGAAGAGCGACGCGGTATATGAGCCTTCAGGCATTTGGGCGCGCCGCGCCACAATCACGCGCCAGAGTTCGGCCAGCATCCCAACCGTGTGAAGCTCGGGGCCCGAGAGGCGAACGAAGAAGCAGGACTCGGCGCCGGTATGGCAGGCCGGGCCCTGTGGCTCAACAGAGAGGAGCAGGCAGTCGCCGTCACAATCGGCGGCAATGCTTACCACCTTCTGCTTGTTGCCCGAGGTCTCGCCCTTCTGCCAGAGCGACTGCCGACTGCGGCTCCAGAAATGGGCCAGGCCGGTCTCCCTGGTCAACTCCAGGCTCTCGCGGTTCATAAAGGCAAACATCAAAACCCGACCGGTAGCGGCATCCTGCACTATCGCCGGGATCAACCCCTGGTTATCGAATTTTAAGCCCATAAGTTTTCTCTTTTTCGCCGCAGAGCGGGCAGAGACGATTATCCTCCACGCTGTGGCGGTGAAAAAATTCATCTTCTGGCAAAGCCAAGCTTCTCGACCAAGCCGGCCGCGTTCCGGTAAGCCAGCTCCAGCTCTGCAGGCTTCAGCCCGGCTCCGAGCCCAACTCTTCTTCTCATCTCCTGGTCGAGCAATTGCTCGGGCCGGTGGGCATCGCTCGAGATCACCAGTTTGGCTCCGGTTCTTCGGGCCACCTGGACCAGATGGCCGTTGGCCAGGCTATGTTTAGCCGATATCTCGAGGAGCACGCCCTGCTCGGCGGCCAGGGCTGCTTCCTCTTCGCTGATCAGGCCCGGGTGGGCCAGGATATCAGCCCTCCCTTCGATGGCGGCGCGGTTGGTGCCAGGCACTACCGGCTCGACCAGAGTCTCGCCGTGCACCAGCACGACGCGCGCGCCCAGGGCGCGGGCGCGGTCGATCAGGTCCGGTATTAATTTTGGCGGCACGTGAGTGATCTCGACTCCGGGCAGCAGTACGGGGCCGCCCAACTGGCTCAGATCCTCGCTGATGCGGGTTAATTTGTCGAGCACGTCTTCGATATTGCTGCTGTCCACATGGTCGGTTATGGCGAATGCCTCGTATCCGCAGGCCACGGCGCGGCGAAATATCTCTGCCGGGAGCAAGGTGCCGTCGCTCAGGAAAGAATGAGCGTGCAGGTCTATCATCATAGTCTTTTCTCTCCAACCTCAGGCCAGGTTAGACGCACCGGAACGCCCCGTGCGTGGAGCAACCTCTTCACCTCGGCGATCGAATACTGCTCGAAGTGAAATATCGAGGCGGCCAAAGCGGCGCTGGCCTTTCCCTCGATCAGGACGCTCGAGATATGCTCGGGGCGGCCGCAGCCGCCGGAGGCGATGACCGGGATCTTGACCGCTTCGGCCACGGCGCGCGTCAGTTCCAGGTCGTAGCCGAGTTCAGTGCCGTCGCGGTCCATGCTGGTCAGCAGGATTTCGCCGGCGCCGAGCGCTTCGCCGCGGCAGGCCCATTCCACAGCCTCGAGTTCCGTCGCGCTCCTGCCGCCGTTGATATAGACCCGCCAGCGGCCGTTTCCGCTCCGCCTGGCGTCGATGGCCAGCACGATGCACTGCGAGCCGAATCGCTCGGCCGCCCCGGAGATCAACCGCGGGTCTTTGACCGCTGCTGTGTTTATGGACACTTTGTCTGCACCGGCACGCAGCGTGCGCCGCACGTCTTCGAGCGAGCGCAGCCCGCCCCCCACGGTAAAGGGAATGAAGATGCCGTCGGCCACCCGCCTGACCACGTCGAGCATGATCTCGCGCTCCTCGGCCGAAGCGGTAATATCGAGCAGGACCAGCTCGTCGGCCCCCTCGGCGTCATAGCGCGCGGCACAGGCCACCGGGTCGCCGGCATCCACCAGGTCGATGAAACCGACCCCCTTGACCACCCGGCCCCGCTCTACGTCCAGACAGGGAATGATCCTTTTCGCCAGCATAAAAAAAGCCGTGGGCGACCCCGTCGAGGTCGCCCACGGCTCCAATTCGTTTCGCTCCGGCTCTCAAACGAGCGGCAGCGGGCGAACCTCAACGGTCCCGTTCGCCCAGCGCCAATAAAAGTAAAAGCGTCCCGTAAGCATCGCCATCTCAGAACCGGAGTCGGAATCGAATATTACAGCAGACAGTGCTCCCTTGTCAAGCCGCCCAAAACCGGGGCCAGGAGCCAGGGCCAGAATAAAGATTTAATTACAACAGAGAGGAGAGCCCTTGAATTTGAACCTTGAGTCCTATTCATGGTTCCTGACGTGCGTCAGCACATGAGCGATCCTTATGAAAATAGCATTTTCAAGTGCCGTGGCGAGTCGTAATAACTCATGGGTTGCTCTATAGCGAATTTCATTCTGGCTCCTATCTCGCGTAAAGCTGCTCGTCGCGGATCATATCGTATGAAGTAGCCTCTATCTCGCGTCCGGCCAGGAGCACCGGCGGGCGGCTTATCGACAGCTGTACGATTTCGGGCGGGAAGAGGAGGTCGATCATCCAGTTGACGCCGACCTGAAGCTTTCTCATGAGGCCGGGCATGCGCCAGAGATAATAGGCGCGCCAGAGCGCCCAGGCCGGAAAGCCGGATATGTTGAATCGGTAAACGCGGGCCCCGCCGCTGCGCCGGCCGAGCGAGACCATCTGGCCGCGCATTTTGTAATGGAACGCTCTTAGTGCTTCTCCCTCTATGCTTGCCGCGATATTAGCCGCCAGAGCGATCCCCTCGCGCACGGCATGCTGGGCGGTGGGCGGGTAGGCCTCGCCGGTATAAGGATCGGGGATGTGCGCCGAGTCTCCCGCCGCCCAGACTCGCGGCCAGCCCGGCACGGCCATGTACTCGTTTGTGATGATCCGACCATGGTCGTCGCGCAGGCAGGGTAGCGTGGCGAGGAGCGGGCTCGGCGTGACCCCTGCCGCCCAGATCATAGTGCACGCGTTGATAGCGCCGCGATTCGTCTGAGCCTCGGCCGGACCGGCGTCGAGCACGCGTGTATTGAGGTAGACGCGCACGCCGCGCTGCTCGAGGCGACTGTGGGCGAACCCGCCGATCTCGGCGTCGAATTCGGGGATAAGGCGCGGGCTCATCTCGAGCAGATAAACTTTAATTTCCCTGGAATCGATGTTCAGATAATCGCGCGCCGCCTCGCGCAGGAAATCGTTGAGCGAGGCGGCCAGCTCAGTGCCGGAAAAGCCGCCGCCGACCACGATGAAAGAGAGGAGCTTCTGGCGCAGCGGCGCGCGCTCGATAGAAGCCCTTTCGAGCATGTCTATGACGTGGTTGCGGATTAAAAAGGCGTCTCCAAGGGTCTTGAGGGTCAGGGCGCGGCGCTCGACGTTCAAGAGCCCGAAGAAATTGGTCGTGCTGCCGAGGGCAATTACCAGGTGATCGTAATCGAGAACGAAGCGGCCTCCGCCAACGACATGCGCGAGATGAACCTGCCTGTTCTCGAGGTCGATTCCCGTGACCGATGCTTTGTAGATGCGCGTGGCGGGAAGCAGCCGGCGCAGCGGGACGACCGCGTGGACTGGAGAGAGAATCCCCACGACAACTTCGTGCAGCAGCGGCGTGAAGGTGAAGAAGTTATCGCGGTTGACCAGGCTTATTTCCACCTGTTTGGAACAGCCGTAGCGCTTCTCGAGTTCGCGGGCGGCGTAGAGGCCGGCGAAGCCGCCCCCCAGGATCAAGACCTTAATTGCCATGGGATGGGACCTCCGTCGGAGCTGGGGTCTCTAATTTCAGTATAACGCCGCCGTAAGTTTTTATTCACCGATCTCCACGGACCCGCGGCGAATAAGGAGGATTGCGTTCTCGAGAGTTAGCCCCCAGCGAGCACTGAACATCCGGCCCGGGCCGGGAGTGGCCCGAGCGCTGGAAAAAACATTATAATAACCGCAAGAGCACATGATTGATGAACCCGAACGACCCGTCGATGAGGAGACGATCGACATGAGCGCGACCGATGTGGAGGTCTTCGAGACTACTTTGCAGAAGACCCACTCATGGCTCAAAGAGATCATGGCGGTCTTCAGGGTGCTGGGCCGCCGAATCAGCGAAGGCGAGATCCAAGATATCAAGGACATCCTGCCCGACGAAATCCGTCGGCTCTGGACCTGAGCGCCGACTCGATGGGCGTGCTTCGGCCCGTAACCGCAAAAGAGTGCAGGCATGAGCGAGGCGCTTCACTTTCTGGTGAGGCATAGCTACAGCGTGCTCTTCGTGGTCGTGCTGGCCCAGCAGTTCGGCCTGCCGGTTCCGGTCATTCCGTTTTTAATTGGCGCCGGAGCGCTCGCCGGCCTCGGGCGCTTGAATTTCGCCCTGGCCGTTGGCCTATCGGTGATGGCCTCGCTCATCAGCGACATTTTCTGGTACGAGCTGGGCCGCCGCCGCGGCGGCAAGGTGCTGCGCCTGCTCTGCCGCATCTCGCTCCACCCCGATACCTGCGTGCGCCGGACCGAAACCGTTTTCTCCAAACACGGGGTGCGCTTCCTCTTGATCATTAAATTCTTTCCAGCGGTGAATATCGCCGCGCCGCCGCTCGCCGGCATCACCCGCATCCGGCCCTCTCGCTTCTTGCTCTTCGATACGCTGGGCGCGCTGATCTGGGCAGGCTCGTTCGCCGGGCTGGGCTACATGTTCAGCGGGCAGCGCCGGGAATGGATGAAAAGAGACGTTATCTAGAAGTTGCCCCTGGCGTCGGACACCGCCTATCTCGATCAGCGTCTCTCGAACCTGAACGTCCGGGAACCATTGAGCTGCTTCAGACATACCTTTTCGCCTCCCATCGTCACGAGATTTACGAAGGCCGCACTAATGAGCCCTTTGCGGCTGACTGCGGGGCGCACATCACAGCAGGGGCTGAAGAAATCTATGTATCTTGGATTCCCCACTTTCTGGAGCCGTTGCGCAAATCGTTCCACATAGCAGTGTTTGCATCCAGGACTTGTCTTGGTGCAACCCGTCACCGGGCTCCAGGTTGCCAGTGTCCATTCGACTTTGCTTTTAGCGGCCATTTAAAGTAATTGAAAGATAGTAGCTACATACACCCTTAAGAGGACGCCTGGGCAAAGATGCGTTCGATTTTCCCTCTCTATTCGCCTCTCCCTCTCCTGACCTGATAATCAAGTTTTCCCCTCCCTTGCGCTAGCGGCGTTGGCTGCGGCGATGGTCCCGATGCGCTTGATGCCTCCGAGCGCATCAAAGCTTTGATCAAAGCCGGCCAGCCACTCGATACCTCCGCGCCTGGAGACTAGGACAAGAAGACAATCGTGAAATGACAGCCTTCCCCTGTACTCCTCCATCGTCTCCAGGACTTGTTCCCAAAGCGCCGGCAATTCGGGGCCGGTCCAATCCAGCATCTCCACGGGAATGGCTTCTCGCAGCCTTCGGATAATCGCCCTCGGGTCTGCTTTCCGTTCTGCTGCGCGCCGGGCCAGAACCGTTACCGTTTCGTTTACCACACAGTCCAGATAAACGTAAGCGGCGTCCCTTTTTCGCAACAGCTCATGGATGGCCCTGGCAGCCTGGTGGTGGACGTCGCGCTCATCGAGTTGAGCGACCAGGAAGCTTGTATCCACAAGGACCTTAACGCTCATAGAGCCGTCTCTTATCCTTAACCGAATCGCCGCCCAGCCGGACCAGTCCCGTGAGTTTATCCACGGAAGCGGCCTGGATCCCTTTAAGGGTAAGCCTGCTCACCGGCCGAGGATGAAAAACCAAATCCCCGTCCCGCACCTCGACTTCCAGGAGATCGCCGGCTTTGAGACCGAGCCTCTCCCGAAGGGGCTTCGGGATGATCACGGCCCCCTCTGTGCGCAGGGCCACAATCAGGGGCCCATCGCGTCTGACGATCCGTGACATATCAAACCTCCATAGCAATATTACAGTGATATTGTAATATAGTCAAATAATGACACAAGGTACATAGTAGCGTTCGAGGGCGCGCCCGGCCCCGTCGGATTCTGAGATGCGGATGGATTTTCTTTCCCCGGCCATAGTCCTCGGGAAAGGGATATGCGCCCGTTCCGAACAACCGGACCGGTCGAGCGCTCTGGAAAAATCAATTGAACTTTTCTCTCCTCTGCTCGTATTGAAATACGGAGAAGGTAAGCCGCAAGGCCAGTGCTGATCGAAGTTGAGCTGAGAGCCGGAGGCGAATAAAAAAGGGGTTAGAAACATTATCTAAGCGCCAGGTTTGCGAGGCCGGAGCACCTAGATAACCAGCAGAGGAAAATCTCTTCTGTCTTTCTAACCCCACGCCCATTGTAATCGGGCGCCTCGGCAAAATCAAGAATTTGATGTGCGGGCCGGTGAAAAGAACAAGACGATGGGAGGGGTTGAAAAAGTTGAAACGACAATCCTCCGATCGAGGCTTAGCTTCTCCCCAACAAGGAGGAGATGAAAGTCATGTCGAGAAGAAGTCTGGCGATAAGCTTGATCCTGCTTTTGCTTGTGGGCACGACCGGGGCGGTAGCGAAGGGCTCGCGTAAACTGACAGTCGTCTACCCGGTGGAGCTTAACGGAAAGGTCCTGGAAGCCGGCAACTACAAGATCGAGCTGGCGCACCAGAGCGAGCCGACGGTGGTCTTTTATCGCGACGGCGAAGAAGTTGCCCGCGCGACATACAAGGCGGTGACCTTGCCCGAGGCCCCGAAATCGGATCGCATCGTCTACAGGATGAACCAGGACGGTTCGCGAGAGCTGCTCGAGATCCGCTTGAAAGGACAGAAGGATGCGCTCTCGTTCCGCAATTAGCGTGGAAATGCTCGATTGCAGCCTAACTAAAATTCATCCGCCCTCGGCAAGGCCGACAGAGAACGCAGAGGCAACGGCCGTTCGGACCCTCTGCGTTCTCTGCGCCCTCCGATTCGAATAACTCAGCAGCAAATCCGACACCGCCGCTAAAAGTTTAGCAGCGATATGAACCGCGCCTATTTGTCGCCTTGCTTCTTTTCCTTTAGCGCTTTCTTTAACTCTCCGATGAACTGCCCGTCCACGAAAGCTCCCCTCCCCATCAACTTTCGGTCCTGCCTGAATCTGATCACGGCCTGGGCCGTCCGGTCATCGAAGACGTTGTTTTGCTCCCCCTGAAGATAGCCTAAGTCTCTGAGCATCTCTTTCAACTGCTTCACGTCGTTGCCGCGGGTCTGGTAGAGCGGTCGCGAGCCGAGGCGCTGGATGAAGGTCTCGTCGTACAATTTGAAAATCCTTCTAAGCTCTTTAATCGGCTCGGGATGATCATCGACGCGGATGTCGATGTAGCGGTCGTTGAATCCTCCGTATCCGGCATTTTTTCTCACCACCAGAAGGGCGGCCGACTGTTGCCCGCGGCTATCTCCACCCGCAGCCTGGCCCGCTTCCAGTGCGGCGAGCAGCTTATCCGCCAGGTCGCCCTCGGTGGTCTCGAAGGCGCGGCCCATGGCTTTTACCACCTCCTCGCCGACCAGGATATTACCCTGCGCGGCATAATATTGCCCCTTAATGCCTCCGGCCCAGGCGAAGCACTGCTTGCCGGTAAAATTGACCACCCGCCCTTGCGCATCGACCACTGCTACCTGTCGCGTCTCTTTATCCTTGTCTTCGCTTATCAGCTTGTCGAGCACTTCCTGGGCTGAAAGTCCCTTCTCTAAAAGCTCCAGGCCCCTCGGGCCGTAGGTGGTATTGGCCCAGGACTGAGTGGCTATCGCTCCAACCCCGGCTTTGGCCCATGGGACCACCGCGCCGACGCCGAGGAATTTCGATTCAACCGCCACGCCGAGGTCGCCGCTTTCCGGATCGTATGCGACTATGGAGAAAGTCCCGACCACGGGCAGCTCCTTCGAAGCTTTGGCCGGCAGTGACGGCGGGCCGAAGAGAAATACAAATACCGTGATGGTCACGAAAAAGCGCGTGTTCATCTTTTACCCCTCCTCGAACGGGTTAAGGTTCACCATATTTATTTACCATAGAGATCGAAAAGATCGCAGAGAATTGTGACGTTCTCTGCGTTTCACGTGTGCCCTGCGGTAAAATAATCAGGTACGGATGAACTGAGATGGCGGGCGGGAATACGATCATCAGCTTCGAGCGCGCCAGCTACTGCCTTCCCGGGCAGAGGCCGCGGCTGGTCGATTTGAGCTTCGAGATATATGCCGGCGAGACCGTCATCCTGCTCGGGCGCAGCGGCTCGGGCAAGACCACCGCGCTCAAGATGATAAACCGCCTGCTCGAGCCGACGAGCGGCGCGGTGTTCGTCGAAGGAAAATCCACCGTGGAGTGGGACCCGATCAGGCTCCGGCGCCGCATCGGCTATGTCATTCAGGAGGTCGGTCTGTTCCCGCATTTCACCGTGGCGCGAAACGTCGGCCTGGTGCCGCGCCTCGAGGGTTGGGAGCCGGAGCGGATCAGGGAGCGCACCTATGAGCTTTTAAACATGGTCGGCCTCCCGCCCGAGCACTACGCGCATCGCTATCCGCACGAGCTTTCGGGCGGACAGCGCCAGCGCGTCGGCGTGGCGCGCGCCCTGGCCGCCGACCCGCCCATCCTGCTGCTCGATGAGCCCTTCGGCGCGCTCGACCCGATAACGCGCGCCGAGATGCAGCGCGAGTTCAAGGCGCTCCAGGAGAGCTTGGGAAAGACCATGCTCTTTGTCACACACGATGTGCGCGAAGCCTTCATCCTGGGCACGCGCATTGGGCTGCTGCGCCAGGGGAAACTGGTGGCACTGGGCGCGCCGGCGGAATTCATAAGCCTGCGAGATGCCGAGGTTAAGGCGTTCATCGAATCGATTCGCATGGTCGAGCCGCATCTCGGCGCCGGCTCGAAGGGAGAGGTATGAGCTTCATAGAATTTTTAATCCGCAACCGCGCCGAGGCGTTGGACCTGACCCTCGAGCACCTGATGCTGGCGGCCCTTTCGACCGGCATCGCCGCCGCAATCGGGATTCCACTGGGCATTCTCATAACCAGGAAGCCTGCGCTGAGCAAGCCGATACTCGGCTTCGCCAACGTCGTTCAGACCATCCCCAGCCTGGCCCTCTTCGGATTTCTCATACCCTTTCCATTGATCGGAGGCATAGGCGCGCGCACGGCGGTCATCGCGCTCGTTTTGTATTCGCTGTTGCCGATCATTGGCAACACCTATGCCGGCATCAGCGGCGTCGCTCCCGCGTTGCGCGAGGCCGGGCTGGGCATGGGGATGACCGGCAGGCAGCTCCTGCTACAGCTCGAGCTTCCGCTGGCCCTGGGCGTGGTCTTCGCAGGAGTGCGCGTGGCTGCGGTTATCTCGATAGGCGTGGCCACCATCGCCGCCGCCATCGGAGCCGGTGGCCTCGGCATGTATATCTTCCGCGGCGTCTCGATGGTCGATAACACCCTGATACTTGCCGGCGCAGTGCCGGCCGCGCTGCTGGCGATTGCCGCCGACCTCTCGCTCGGCTGGATAGAGCGGAAGCTCGGGCCGAAAACGCAAACAAGGAGCCGGGAGCCAGAACCTTAGTTTGTTGGGCTCTCTTAGACTTTTGACTGCCGACCGGCGGGTGAAAAATGAGATTCGCCTTCTTCTGTTCCGTGTTGATTTTGAGCGCGATGGGACCGGCTTGCTCGCGCGGCGAGAGCATCGTGATAGGATCAAAAAACTTCACCGAGCAGGTGATCCTTGGCGAGCTGCTCGCCCAGCATATCGAGCGGCAAACCGGCATCAAGGTCGAACGTCGGCTGAACCTCGGGGGAACCTTTATCTGCCACAGCGCTATCGTTTCAGGCGAAATCGATGCCTACGTCGAGTATACCGGCACCGCTCTCGTCGCCATCTTGAAGCGCCAGCCGGTTGCCGACTCCCAGGAGGTCTATCGCCGGGTCAAACGGGCTTACGCCGCTCAATTTGACCTGGAATGGACCGAGCCGCTCGGCTTCAACAACACCTTCGCCATCATCGTGCGCGGCGCCGATGCCCGGCACCTCAACCTGAAGACCATATCGCAGGCGGCGCGTTACACGCCGGATTGGCGGGCCGGCTTCGGCTACGAGTTCATGGAGCGCGCCGACGGGTTCGCGGGCCTGTCGAAGACCTACGGGTTGCGCTTTGCCGAGCCGCCGCGCGTGATGGACCTGACCTTGAGCTACCGCGCTCTGGCCGAAGGACGGGTAGACTTGATCGCGGGAAATTCCACCGACGGTCTTATCTCGCGCCTCGACCTGGCTGTGCTCGAAGATGACAGGCACTACTTCCCTCCATATCACGCCGCGCCGGTAGTGCGTAAAGAAACGCTCGAGCGCCACCCCGCGCTGCGCCGGGCCTTGAGCCAGCTCGCCGGCGTTATTTCCGAGGAAGAGATGCGCCGCATGAACTATGCCGTGGACGGCGAGCACCGCGACGTTAGACAGGTGGTGGAGGAGTTCCTGCGCAATATAAGGAGCCAGAATGGCCGGGAGAGGTGAGACGGGAAACGGAAGACGATTAAAAATATTCTTTCGCCTCCCGTTTCACGAATTACCCCTCACGATTAACTACTCCCGGCCTTATTATGGCTCCTCCCGTGGATAATTGCTCCGATTTCGGCCAGCCGCGCAAGGGCCTTATCAACTGCCTCTCGGCTCAACCCGGATTTTTCTGCAAGCGAAGCCACGTGGTTCTTCCCATCTATCAAGTTAAAGAGGCGAGCAATCGCCTCGGAGCAGGCCATGGACGAGACGCGCCCTTCGCGCGAGCGCGATATCAATATTATCGTTGGTTTGCGCGGCGGCATCGGGGGACTTGCAGGCGCTTTTAAAATATCGGAGAGAATAGAGGGGAGGTCCCATTCCAGCTCGATGAGCTGTGCTCCCTCGGCGCGCGCCGGAAGCTCGGGCTCCTCGCGCTCCTCCGGTATAGCGTCGGCCACGAAGAAGGCGCATTCGTAGCGCACCAGGTTAAGCCAGTATGGTATGCGAGCAAGAATGTCACTGCTGTTGTCAACAAGGTAATGATAGAGCAGGTCTGCGACCTCGGCTGCGGTGCGGCGGCTGCCGATGACGGCTCTGGGAAGCTGCGCATTGAAAGCTTCGCTTTTCAGCACTTCCTCGGGCCTGCGCCCGGTCAAATGCGCCAGGGCGCGCGAGTACTTGAAAAGATGGACGATGCGCTCGCGGTAAAAATGGCGGGCCAGGAAGCGGGCGAAGCGCGCGAGCCCCTCGCCGTCGATGCGCGCCAGCACTTCGGGCGGGACCTCGGCCTCCAGCGCGCCGCCCTGCAGCGCTTTGTGCCGCAGCGGCCCGTCGCACAGCAGGCGTAAGATTATGTCCTGTATCTCGCGCGACGTCATTATAACCCCAGGCGGCGCCGGATGCGCTCGACCGAGCGGGTGATCGCTCCCCGCTTAAGGATAACGGAAAAAGCATCGAAAGTAACGGCACGCAGCCGGGGCGTGCGTTCTATTGTCCAGGCGGCAAGGTCCAGCATCTCGTCCGTGGGCTCGGCGGGCGCAATCCAGGGACCCTGTAAGTCCGAGTACTCGTTGACTCCGGCTATGTGAATCTCGATCACCGCATCGAGCGGGAATTCGGCCAGCGCTTCGCGGGCCGTCCTCCCCTGATACCGGGCTCCGAGCCAGACGTGGGCTAAATCGAGAAGCAGGCCGCAGCCCGTGGCCTCGAAGAAGCGGCGCAGGAAGACCGGCTCGGGCATCTCGTCCAGGTCGATGCGAAAGTAGCGCGGGATGTTCTCGATAGCCAGGGGCCGCCCGAGTTCGTGTTGAAGATGCAAAGCGTTGGCGACGTAGCGGGCCAGAAACTCTTCAGTGTAGAGCGGAGGAAATACATAATCGACGTTGTAGCGCCCGTCCTGTGTGATCACGCACTGGAAGTGCTCGGCCACCCACGGCGAATCATAGAGTTCAGCCAGGCGCCTGGCCCGGTCCAGCGCATGTTCGCTCAACGGGTCCGAGAGCTGGCCGATGTAGTCGTGCAACAGCAAAACGAAGCGCTCTCGTATCTCGGGGAAGAAGGGATCGTCTTTGCGCGGCGGATCAGCCATCGCTAGATGATCGATCAGGTCGCCGGCCGCGAGGACCTCATCCGCCAGATGCGCATTGTAAAACGCTCCGACCCAGATGGAACTGTTTCCGGGCATAGCGCTGCTTAAAAATTAAGAGCCTTGCGCCGGAGCGCAAGGCTCTTGGTCTAGACCCGCCCGTACACGACGGGTTTGGGGTCTACTAGTGTCACGTCGGGACGAGGTGCTCGCTCTCTACCTCTACTAAGAGAAGCTCCTCGTCAACTGCCTCCAACAAGCGGGTCTCTTCCATGCTAACTCCTCCGAGTTGGTTGTTAGCAAAAAATTTTTCTTGTACAAAGCTTCTGCAGCTCTGTGGCTGATGCAAGCTGCAGAGCCATTAAATCACAGCGCGAAGCCGAGGTCAATACGAAAAGCAGGAGCCAGAAAGAGGAGCTAGAAGCTAGGAGTTAGGAGCTAGAATAAATACATGTTCTATGGATTCACAACCCTGGTAGCTTTATCGAGATTAATATTCTAGCTTCTAACTCCTAGCTCCTAGCTCCTTTCTGTTGATTTTTTTCGCAGGCTATTTTATTCTGGAATTAGTGTGAGTGGAGGATAGTGGATGGGAAGCTTTATCAGGACATGGGCTCAAAAGCTGCTGAAAATTCAAGATACTCCGGAGCGCACGGCGCTCGCCTTCTCGATCGGGGTTTTTCTGGCTTTTTCCCCCCTGCTCGGCCTGCATACCCTCGTCGGCCTGGGCATAGCGTTTGCCTTTAATTTGAACCGCGCCGCTATGCTGGTAGGGATTTATACCAACACCCCTTGGACCATCGTCCCCTATTACAGCTTTGCCACCCTGGTCGGCCTCATTTTCTACGACACCCCTGGGGGGCTAAATCTGCCGGAATTTGGCCTGAGCGCCCTGCTCAGCCTGGAGTTCTATTACGGCCTGCTGCGCTCCTGGCGTCTCCTTATACCGGTGGTCATCGGCTCCACGCTGATGGCCAGCCTCCTGGCCCTCATCGCTTACCCTCTCTGCCTCTGGTTAATAAAAAACTGGAAGCAGCAGTCGGACTGGAAGGCGCTGAACAGGCGCTCGTAGTTCCTGACCGGGGCGATCAAGATTTGTGATATCATTTGCCTGGTCGAGCTGCTGCAGCGAAGCGGCCTGCGGCCTTTTTTTCATGGAGGAGACGATGGAGCAGGGTATCAGCAGGCGTGACTTTATCAGGGCTGCTGCTTCCAGCGGCCTTGCCTTGAATTTTACCGGCGGCCTGGGGACCGCTCAAGGTCTATCGGGACCGGCCGTGCGCCCGGTGGTCATTTCGAGCGCCAACGGGCTGCGCGCCGTGACGCGGGCCATGGAGCTGATTAAAGCCGGCGGGAGCGCTCTGGATGGGGTGATTGCCGGCGTGAGCATAGTGGAGGATGACCCCGAGGACATGACCGTCGGCTACGGCGGTCTGCCCAACGAGGAGGGCGAGGTCGAGCTGGATGCCTCGGTCATGGACGGCCGGACCCACCGCGCCGGTGCCGTCGGGTCGCTGCGCTACATCAAGAACCCCTCTAAAGTCGCCCGCCTGGTTATGGAACGCACCGACCATATCTTCCTGGTCGGCGAAGGGGCGCTGCGCTTCGCCCTGGCTCACGGTTTTCGAAAGGAAAACCTGCTGACCGAAAAGGCCCGCCAGAAATGGCTGGAGTGGAAGGAGGCGGTGAGCGATCGGGATAACTGGCTGAACGAAGAGCAATCCAAAGTCGTCGGGCCCGAGCAGCGGAGTTCAGTAATACTGCCGAAAGATATCCTCGACCTGCTCGACCATGCCGGGACCATCAGTTGCTGCGCCGTGGACCTGAAGGGGGATATCGCGGGGGTGACCACGACCAGCGGCCTGCCGTTCAAGATCGCAGGACGGGTCGGCGACTCGCCGATAATCGGTGCCGGCCTTTATGTCGATAACGAAGTCGGCGCCGCCGGATCGACCGGGCGCGGCGAGGCCAATATCAAAATCTGCGGCGCGCACCTGGTGGTCGAAACGATGCGGCGCGGTGCCTCGCCCACCGAGGCCTGCCTGGCGGCGCTCGAGCGCGTGGTGAAAACTACCAGAGAAAAGCGCCTGCTTGACGAGAAGGGGAGGCCGAAGTTCAACCTCAATTTCTATGCGATCAACAAAAAGGGAGAGTTCGGAGCAGCGGCTATGTGGAGCGGCGGCCGCTTTGCCGTGCACGACGGCACAGAGGCCCGGCACGTTGATAGCGCCTTCCTGTTTAAACGCGAGGGGAAATAAGAAAGCAGGAGCTAGAAGCTAGGAGTTAGAAGCTAGAATAAATACATGTATCAGCAGGCATAAGGGGTGAAACATGGGGTAGGGGATACATCTGCCCCTTGCCTTCCACTTATTGCTACACCACCAGGCCTGTAGCTTCATCGAGATTAATCTCCTAGCTCCTAACTTCTAGCTCCTAGCTCCTGTTTTAATAGAATGTTACGCTGGCGAAGGTGACCGTCGAGCCGTCGTCAACCCGCTGGGCATATTTGAGCAGCACTCCTTCCGCGGGACCGAAGGCCTCCATCACCGCCAGCATGGTGTAAATCGGCGGGAAGCCGCAGATGCGGCGCCGGTCCTGCTCGCCGGCTATATATCTGAAAAAATCATCGGAATTGAACCGCTGGACCGGCTCGAGCATTTCAAGATCGGCGGCGGCCAGCGTCCTGAGCACGACCTTATCGCACTTGAAGGGATCGCCGAAGCGCGGCCCGACGTGCGCCAGGTCGGCGCCGGCCAGGAAGCAGAACTTGCGACCCGAACCGGCAACTGCCTCTCGCACCGCCTCGATCATTCCTCCGACCTCGGGGGTCTCGCGCGGCGAGCGACACGCCATAACCACTTCGTGGAAGGAGCCGCACAGGACCGGGACTATCGAAAACTCTCTCTTCCCTCCCAGCGCGTATTGCAGCCAGACGGCCTGAAACTCTATCGAATGCTCCTGGCGGTGGTTGAACTCATCGGTGAAGGGGTCGAAGGGGCAGGCCGAGGCGATCTTTTCAACGAGCGCGCGGTCGGTCTCGACCCGCCCGAGCGGCGTCATATAGTCTTTCCGGGTGAGGGCGAAGCGGCTGCTCATCGGAGCGTGGCCGGTCCCGAAGACGATGAAAAGGTCGGCGTCCGAGCGCTCGGCGACCTCCTTGTAGGCCCAGGTGTAACAGTAACCGCCGCGCCGGAAGTCGATGTGCGGGGCGATGGCCGCGCGCAGCGGCCTTTCAGGTCCGACGTCGCTCGAAGGGAGCGCGCCGACCGCTTCCGGCTGCAGGAAATAAGCCGCCAGCTCGCCCCTCAAGACCTCGGCTTCTCCAGGATAGCTCAGGCCGGCATGCGCGGGCGGGCGCGCTTCACACCTTTGAAAGGACTCCTGGGCCGCGCGGCGCATCGCCTCGAAGCGCGGGCCGTCGAGAAAACCGGCGGCGTCAAGTTGCTCGACCAGCTCGTTCAATTGTTCGGTATAGACCAGCATGCCGAACGCCCGCATGTACTCGGCCTGTACATCGCGCAGCGTATGCTGGCCGTCGAACAGCGAAACGATGAAAAATGCCGGCGGCGACAGCCAGAGGGTCTTATCCGTGAAGCCGAGGGGGTCGCGCAGGCAAATCGACTGCTGCCCGTCCATCTGCATCGGCAACGCTTCGATTGCCCGCAGCTTTGGTTTTTGCTCGCTCAAGTTTCACCTCGCCCGTAAATTGCGCCTTCTGTTTCCCCAACCGTATTATAGCGGGCGCAGACGAACCGGGGCAACAAGCTTAAAGCAGGAGTCAGAATAAAGCAATCGTAGCGGCGAGCTTCAGCTCGCCAGGGTGGAACACGTTAATGACTCGTACACCTGGCGGCCTAAAGGCCGCCGCTACATTGCCTCTTTTCCACCGACTTTTAGTTGCCGCACCGCCAAAACCAAAGGCTATCGACTGCCGGCTGGTATTCTGGGTATAATCGGCAAATCTCATTAGTAAGGAGGAGATAATGTCACAGATACTTTTTACCGGAACGCACGGTCCGGAAGACCCATCGCGGGCTGCGCTCCCCTTCCACCTGGCGCGCGGCGCGAAAGAGGCCGGCTACGACGTGGCCGTGGCCCTTGCCGTTGACGCTACATTGCTGGTCAAGGACGTCATTAAGGACAATATCGTCCCGGTAGGCATGCCCAGCCTGAAAGAATTGTTCCAGTTTGCCCTGGACAACAAGGTCCCGATTTACGTTTGAGGCGGTTGAGCCAAGGCCCGGGGGGTCTTGGACGAAGACCTGAAAGGCAAGAATGCCGAGTTCATAGATCCTAAAAGGTTCGCTGCGCTGGCCATGCAGAGCGACAAGCTCGTGACCATTTAGCAGCCGATTCGAAGCGGAGACCAAAATATGCAACTCGTCAGCTTTAATGCCGGGGGCCGGTCTACTATAGGCCTGAGGCTCTCAGAGAAGTTTATCCTCGACCTTCCGCGGGCGGCGGAGCTGCTCGGGCGCGAGCGGCTGCCCGAGGATATGATCTCCTTTCTCCAGGGCGGAGACGCCTATCTCGACGAAGCGCGCTGGATGGCTGGCGTTGTCGAATCGGACGCCGCGGCGGCGGCGCGGGCGCTCTACCAGAGCGATAAAGTGCGGCTCCTCGCGCCGGTGCCCCGACCGGGCAAGATCATTTGTGTCGGGCGCAACTACCCCGAACATGCCGCCGAACACGACGAAAAAGTGCCGGCGGAGCCCCTCATCTTCGCCAAGTTCGCCAACGCGGTGATCGGACCGGAACAGCCGATAGTCCTGCCGGCAATCAGCAAGAAAGTGGACTATGAGGCCGAGCTGGCCCTGGTCATCGGACGCCGCGGCAGGCGCATCCCGGTCGAGGAAGCGTATAACTATATCGCCGGCTATATGGCCTTCAACGACGTCAGCGCGCGCGACCTGCAGTTCAAGGATGGGCAGTGGGTGCGCGCTAAGAGCTGCGATGGCTTCGCGCCGACCGGGCCATGGCTGGTGAACCGCGACGAGATACCCGACCCGCACGGGCTGGCGATCGAGCTGAAGCTGAACGGCAGCACGATGCAATCTGATAATACAAGCAATATGGTCTTTAAGGTAGATCAGCTCGTATCGTTCGTCTCGCAGGGCATAACCCTCGAGCCGGGCGATATCATCTCGACCGGAACGCCGGCGGGAGTCGGAGCCTTCCGCAAGGAGCCGGTATTCCTTGCGCCGGGCGATGTCGTCGAGGTGACCATTGAAAAGATCGGGACCCTGCGCAATTACGTGGCGAGCGAATAAAGCCTATTGCCGCAAATGAGTGTTCCGTGACAAAAGATCAAGTTTTTCCACTTGCGGCGTTGTTTGCCCTTTGGATTGCGCCGTGATACCATGACTATGTTTTCTGTCCTTCTCTCGTTGGGAGGTCAGGATGAAAGCGGTGGTTTTCGATGAGCATGGCGGACCTGAAGTTTTGAAGTATCGGGACGTTCCCGACCCAACCCCCGCAGCCGACCAGGTGCTGATCAAGGTTAAGGCTTGCGCTCTGAACCATCTGGACCTGTGGTGCCGGCGCGGGATGCCCGGAATCAAGATTCCCATGCCGCACATCTCGGGCAGCGACGTGGCCGGAGAGGTTGTCTCGGCCGGCGAACTGGTTAAGGCGGTCAGGCCGGGCGACCGGGTGATGGTCTCGCCCGGCTTGAGCTGCGGCCGCTGCCGCGCCTGTCTTTGTGGAGAGGATAACCTCTGCCCACAATACGACATCCTGGGCTTCAGGTCGGCGGGCGGATACGCCGAATATGTGGTCGTACCCGAGGAGAACGTGATACCGATTTCGGATAAGATCGACTTCAACCAGGCGGCCGCCTTCCCGCTGGTCTTCTTGACCGCCTGGCACATGCTGGTAACCAGGGCCGCCGTCAAGCCTGGTGAGGAGGTTTTGATTTTAGCTGCGGGCAGCGGCGTGGGGATGGCCGGAATCCAGGTGGCCAGGCTCTTTGGGGCGCGGGTGATAGCGACAGCGGGCAGCGATGAGAAGCTGGCCAGGGCCAGGGAGCTTGGGGCCGAGGCCACAATCAACCACAACACTCAAGACGTGGCCGAGGAGGCGCGCCGGCTGAGCGGAGGGCGGGGCGTCGATCTGGTCTTCGAGCACATCGGTGCTGCCACCTGGGAGAAGAGCATCCTCAGCCTGGCGCACAACGGGCGGCTGGTCACCTGCGGCGCAACCAGCGGCTTTGCTGCTAAGACCGATATCCGCTACCTCTTCAGCCGCCATCTGACCATCCTGGGCTCATATATGGGGAGCAAGGGGGAGCTGCTCGAAGCCTATCGCTTCTTGGAACAGGGAAAGCTCAAGCCGGTGGTCGACAGGGCCTTGCCGCTGGAAGAGGCGGCGCGCGCCCAGCAGATCATGGAAGATCGAAAACAGTTCGGCAAACTCGTGCTTAACCCTTAAGCCCATCTCTCGAGTTATCGCCGTGGAAATATGGAAAAGTGCAGGGACAGGGCTAGCCCTGTCCCTGCTCCATGTATTAAGGTCGTAGTTGTTATGAAAGCAGAAGCTGTTGATAAACTGGCCTGCCTGACCGAGTTGGCCAGGGCGGTCAACTCGACGCTGGATCGAGCCAAAATGGCCGCGCTCTCTCTGGAGTTGATCGCGCGCGGCCTGGAGGCGGAGGCGGCCTGCCTCTTTCTGACCGATAAAGCGAACAGGCTGACGCTGGCCTCTGATGGTTTCTTCTACTGGAAGCGCGATAAGCGCCATAATTTCAACAAATGGCTCTGCCAGCAGCTGGCGCAGCGCGTCCTGCGCCAGGGCGCGCCTTTCTTCTCGAACGATTTTTTGATCGAGAGCCAGACCATCCAGTACCGCCACAGCCCGAAGCGGCGGCCGATCAATTCGATCATCTGCCTGCCGCTGCGCCGCTACCGCTCGGCGGTCGGGACCGTGGCGGTTATCAACAAGCTCGACGGAAAGTTCTCGTCAGACGACCTGAAGTTAATGGAGTCGATCTCGGATATAGTGGCCATCGCCCTGCATAATATCAGGCTCTACAACAAGCTCAGGGAGGAATCGAAAGAGAAAAACATCCTCTACCTGGTGGGAAAGAAAATCAGCAGTTCGCTCGACCTCGACGAGATGCTCAACACCATCGTCGATGCGCTGGCCGAGGTGGTCAGATACGACGCCGTCGCCATCTACCTGGTCGAGCCGGGCACTCAGGATATAAAGCGCAGGCTGACGCGCGGCTATCTGCCGGAGATGGAGGAGAAGGTGCATCTGAAGATAGGCGAGGGGATCGTCGGTTGGGCGGTGAAGACCGGCAAGGGGGTGATCGTTCCCGACGTCTCGCGCGACGCGCGCTACGTCAATGCCCGCGCAGAGACCCGCTCCGAAGTAGCAGTGCCTATAATTGCCCATGGCAAGACGATCGGCGCCCTCAACGTCGAGAGCGACAGGCTCGCGGCTTACAACGATGAGGAGCTGAAGTTGCTCGAGGTCTTCGCCGGGCAGGCGGCCATTTCGCTCGACCTGGCCATGCTGCATAGCGAGCTGATCGAAAGGGAACGGTTGTCCGAAGAGCTTGCCATAGCCCGCCGCATCCAGCAGAAATTCCTGCCGCGCCACGACCCGGTTATCGAAGGCTTCGATATCTCGGGCCTGAACGTCCCCTCGCGGGAGGTCGGCGGCGATTACTACGACTTCATACGAATAGGGGAAAACGAGCTTGGCCTGGTGATAGGCGACGTTGTGGGCAAAGGGATGCCAGCGGCCCTGATCATGGCCTTCTTCCGCGCCGGCCTGATCGCCGAGGTTAAAAACAACCATCCGGTGTCCAGGATCATGGAACTGGTCAGCGATATGCTCTGCGAGAGCACGGAGTCGAACGAGTTCGTTACCGCCTTTTACGGCGTGCTCGATCTCAGCGGCCGTCGGCTCACATACTGCAACGCCGGACACAATTATCCATTGCTCTGCCGGCGCGACGGGAGTTTCATCTCCTTGACCGAAGGGGGACAGCCGCTCGGCATCTTTCCGCAAAATCTCTACCAGGAGATGGCGCTGGAGCTGGAGAGCGGTGATATCCTGATATTATACACGGATGGAGTGGTCGAAGCGCGCGTCCCTTCCGGTTCGGGAGAGCAGGAGTTCGGAATCGAGGGGTTGAAGAGGGTCGTGGCAGAAAACCGCAGCCGCGCCGCGCGCGAGATCAGAGACGCGATCTACAAGGCGGTATCCCGACCCAGAGACGAAGCGGCCCAGCAGGACGATATCACGATCGTTGTGGTCAAAGTAGAATGAATTTTTCATCGCAGAGTAGGGGCGCAGCTTGCTGCGCCCTCTGGACGGGCCAAGCCTGTTCCTGCTCTGCAATAAATAACCCCTATGACCAGACTTGGAGTTAATGTCGATCATGTGGCTACGCTGCGCGAGGCGCGCCGCGCCTTAGAGCCCGACCCGGTGACCGCGGCCCTGCTCGCGGAGCTGGCCGGCGCCGACGGCATCGTCGCGCACCTGCGCATGGACCGCAGGCACATTAAAGAAAACGACCTCAAGAGGCTGCGCGAGTCGCTGACCACCAAGCTCGACCTGGAGATGGCGGCCTCGAGCGAGATGATTAAAATTGCCCTGGAGATTAAACCCGATATCGTTACCCTGGTGCCGGAGCGGCCGCAGGAAATAACCACGGAGGGAGGGCTCGACCTGAAAAAATATCGCGACGCGGCGAAAGCGGCTATCGAAAAACTCAAGGGAGAGGGGATCAGGGTATCGCTTTTCCTCGATCCGGACGGCGAGCAGATAAGGCTGGGGCGCGAGCTGGGCGCCGATATGGTCGAGATAAACACGGGGAGATACGCAGAGGCGGCGCCGAAGAGCCTCGAGGCGCGCGGCGCCGATTACCGGCGCGAGCTGGAGAAAATTCAGAGCGCAGCCGAGATGGCCGCCGACCTGGGCCTCGCGGTCCTGGCCGGACACGGCCTGACCTACAGGAACATCAAGCCGATCGCCGATATCCCGCAGATAGAGGAGCTTAACATCGGCCACAACATCATCGCACGCGCTGCCCTGGTCGGCATCGAGCGCGCCGTGCGCGAAATGCTCGCCATCATCAAACCGGGCGCGGGAGGACGGTAGCGCGGTGCCCGCAGGCGTGCTCTACGTCGTCGCTACGCCGATAGGCAACCTGGAGGATATCAGCTTGCGCGCCCTGCGCGTTTTGAAAGAAGTTGACCTCATCGCCTGCGAGGACACCAGGCGGACGCGCAAGCTCCTTGCCCATTACGGCATAGAGAAGCCGATGGAAAGCTACTACGAAGAGGTGGAGGTGCCGAAAAGCCGGCGCCTGGCCGAACTGATCGCCTCGGGCAAAAGCGTGGCCCTGGTCTCGGACGCCGGCACGCCCGCCATCTCCGACCCGGGCTACCGGCTGATCAAGCTCTGCGCCGAGAGGGGAATTAAAATAGTCCCGGTGCCGGGCCCGGTCGCCTTCGCCGCCGCTATCTCTGCTTCCGGGCTGCCGACCGATTCGTTTTCGTTTTACGGCTTCATTCCGGCGCGCCGCGGCGCGCGCCGGCGCTTCCTGGAGCGGCTGCGCGCCAGGACCGAGACTTTAATTTTCTACGAATCGCCCGGGCGCATCGTCGCCGCCCTCGAGGATATGCGCCAGGTCCTGGGAGACCGCCGCGCGGTCGTGGCGCGCGAGCTGACTAAAATCTACGAGGAGTTCCTGCGCGGCCGGCTCGGTGAAATCATCGAACGGCTGCGGGCTCTGCCCGAAGTTAAAGGCGAGGTGACGATAATCGTCGCCGGCGCGGAAGAGCAAGAGACCGGAGAAAAAATCGTCGAGCTTCCGATAGAAGAGCATCTCAAAACGGTGATGGAAAGGACCGGGCTGCCGCGCCGCGCGGCGTTGAAAATCGTGGCGCGCGAGCGCGGCCTCTCCCGACGCGAAGCCTATCGGCTGTTGCTTGAAAAGAAGAAGCCTAAAAGAGGAGCTGGGAGCTAGAAGCTAGGAGCTAGAAGAAAGCTATGCATTCAAGCATACGGGGTGAAACATGGGGTAAGGCATACATCTGCTCTACACCTTTCACCCACTGCTACACCACCACCCATGTAGCTTCATCGATCTTCTAGCTTCTAACTCCTAGCTCCTAGCTTCTATCTTATGGCCGTCGCATTGATCGAAACGCAGGTGCGCGAGAACGTGTTCGTCTGGACGTTGGGGGGCGACAGCATCCACACCAGCTTCGGCACCAACTGCGTGGGGATTATCGGCAGCAGCGGCGTCCTGCTGGTCGATCCTCTCATCGTTCCCGCCCACGCTCGTCTGGTTGAGGCGGCGCTGCGGCGGAAGACCGCCGCGCCGATCAAATTCGTCGTGCTCACTCATCACCATACCGATCACAGCCTGGGCTCCTCGTGGTTCGCGGAGCGGGGAGCTGCGGTCATCGCGCACCGCGCCTGCCGCGAGCGCATGGCCATCGAGCATCCCGGCTTGATCGAAGCACGCCGCCGCAATCCCGAGATCCGCGACCTTTTCGCCGATGCCCGCTCGGTGCTTCCATCCATCGCCTTCGAACAAGGACTCACGCTTTACATCGACGGCCAGGAAATCGAGGTCAGGCATGCGGGCTGGGGACACACGCCTGGAGATGCCATCGTGTTTATTCGGGAGCAGAGGCTGGCGATTTGCGGCGACCTGCTCTTTGTCGGCTACCATTACAACTACGAAGACGCCTCGCTTGCCGGCGCGCGCCGCGGCCTGGAGATGCTCCGCGCCCTCGATGCCGATACGTTCGTTCCGGGCCACGGGCCGGTCTCGGGCGCCGGGATGCTCGAAACACAGGCGCGCTATCACGATGCGGTCGAGGCGGTGGTGAGGCATGCCGCAGAGAGCGGTAGAGACGATGAATTCATCGCTTTGTCCCTGCGCGACCGTTTCCCGGACTACCGTCTGGAAATCGCATTCGAGTACAGCCTGCCCCGCTTGAGGGCCCACGCGCGGGAACGGGACAGCGGCGCGCCAACTGGAACCGAATGAGAATTAGAACAGGCCATAAGCACGATCCCCAAGGGCATGTAAGTCCGAGGCCGTCTTAAGTAATGACCTGGCCACATTGCGGTATCCCTCTGACGATATCGGACCGGCTTTTTAAGGGCTGACTTTTTACGGTCTTATTCTTGACCATATGGTCACATTTACGACCAGTTTATAATAAAATCTTCCGGGCGTCAAGGCGACAACGGTGCGCAGCTTAATCTCTGGCAGAGCTTTTCGCTTATTCGCGAGGCATGATGGCTGTCTACTTCTCACCTCGCGGCTTTTCTACCGGCCCCTTCTCAAGGCTCTTCCGGCGAGCGCGCCCGTGTACCGTCTGTTCTCTATCGCCAGCCGGCCGTTGACGACCAGGTGCACCACCCCCTCCGAATACTGGTGCGGGTCGCTGTAGCTTGCCTTGTCGCCGAACTCCTCGCCGTCGAATACCAGGAGGTCGGCGTAATAGCCTTCAACGATCAGGCCGCGATTGCTGATGCGGAAGGCGGCTGCGGGAAGGGAAGTGGCGGCGCGCACGGCGAAGGGGAGGCTGATGGCGTTTTCCTCATATACGTATTTGCGGATTTTGCGGGGGAAAGCGCCGTAGCTGCGCGGGTGGGCCCGGCCGCCGCGCGGGTCCTCCGTTTCGCCGTCGGACGAGGTCATGACATATTCCTTTTTCATGATGTGGACGATATCTTCATGGGACATATTAAAGGAGATCAGCCCGGCGTCGCCCTGCTCGAGCATCCTCATGGCCGCCTCCTCGGGCGCTACCTGCCATGCAGCCGCCACCTCGGAGAGCCGTTTCCCCTCGAGGCTTTTATCGCGCGCCGACGAGATGAGCAGCGAATCGGCCCCGCCGCGGCGCTCGATGTTTTCGGCGATTTCCCGCCGCAGCCTCTCCGATGCCGTCCTGTCCTTCAACCGGCTGCGCAGCGCCTCTGCGCCGCCGGCCAGGGCCCAGCGCGGGACCAGGGCCACGGCGATGCTTGTGCCCGAAGCTTCATATGGATACTGATCGGCAGTAACCTCGATGCCGCGGCGGCGCGCCCGCTCTATGAGGCGACAGGCCTCGGGCGCTTTGCCCCAACTCGTCCTGCCCAACGCCTTTAAATGGGCGATGTGGACGGGAAGTCCGGCCCGCTCGCCGATGCTTATCGCCTCCTCGATGGCGGCGAGCAGGCCGATCGAATAATTGCTTTCATCGCGGATGTGCGAATCGTAGATGCCGCCGTAGCGCGCCGCCGCGCGCGCCAGGGCTATCACCTCTTCGGCATCGGCGTAGCTGCCGGGAGCATAGTAAAGCCCGGTGGAGAGCCCGAAGGCCCCCTCGCGCATCCCCTGTTCGACCAGCGCGACCATCCGCTCCAGCTCTTCTTTAGTCGGCTTGCGGTCCTGCATGCCCAACACCTGCCGGCGCACCGTGCCGTGCCCGACCAGCAGCAGGGCGTTGGTCCCTATCCCCTGCTTCTCCCATTTAGCCAGCGTCTCGCCAATCGGCCAGGGGCTTGAGCCGTCGTTGCCCGTCACTACCGTGGTAACCCCCTGATAGAGATAATTTTTGTTAGCGCGGCGCTCGACGTCGCTCAGGCCAGCGGCGGTGTGGGTGTGGACATCTATAAAGCCGGGGGCGACGTAGAGGCCCGATGCATCGATGCGCTTTTTAGCTCTGATCTTATAGAGCGAGGCATCGCCCACGAAGACGATTTTATCTCCGGCAGTGCCCACATCGGCGCGGAACCAAGGATTGCCCGTGCCGTCGAGCACCATGCCCGAGGCGATAAGCAGATCGACCGAGGCGGGCGCCTGGACGAAACCGGCGGTCGATATTGCGAGAAGCGCGGCGAAAAGCAGTCCTGAAAGCAAACCGATTGGAGCTTTCATAGCACTTCTTAAGCCATCAGCAATCAGCCTGGCTTTAAAGCTGACTGCTGATGGCCGATAGCTCCTCTATCAGGGCCTCGAGCGCGTCGGCGCTCAGGCCATACTTGCGCGCCAGCTTCTCGATATGCTCGGCCGGGGGGCGGGCGAAGTCGCGCCTGGCCGGCGTGGGAGAGGTGGCTTCTTCATTTATATTGAGCGAGACGACATCCCAGCGCGAGTAATGTCCCATGCAGTCGAAGATATTCTTGGCTACTATGCGATCGCTCATATCGAGTTCGGCGTAAACTATGGTCTCGCAGTTGAACACCGGTTCGACCAGGTACATGCCGAAGGGATTAACGATCGCGCTTCCGCCGATCGCCCATTTGAAATTAGCCGTGCGCTTGAAGGGGAAGTCGTCGGGCACGGAGGACTCGGGCAGGTAAAGATTAGCGCTGACCACGAAGGTCTGTGTCTCGAAGGCATATTCTCTGATCGCCGAGTCCTGGTCGCAGGTATGGAGCGGGCCGGTGCGTCCGGTCATATCGCGCACCGATTTGCGCTCGCCGCCGTAGCTCCACCAACCCGGCCAGGCCATGGCGTGAATTTCTTCGCCTTTAATGGCAAGGGCGGCCTTGAGCAGCGTCATGTGATTTTCGAAGCAGATAAGGCCGCCGAGCCTGCCGACCGGCGTATCGAAGACGCAGAGGTCGGCGCCGCCGCCGCAGCCCCAGAATATCCGCTCCTGATGCGTCGGCATGAGCTTGCGATGCCGGCCCAGGATACAGCCGTCGGGGCCGATGAAGAGCAGCGTGTTGTAGAGGGTATTGCTTCCGATGCGGTCGTCCTGCTCCGAGCAGCCGATCACGCATACGGCGCGGGCCGCGCGCGCGGCTTTGCACAGCAGCTCGGTCTCGGGGCCGTCTATGCGCAGCGAGTTTTCATAATAAGCGAGCACCGTTTCGCGCCAGGGGAGGACGGTCTCGGGCGAGGTGTAGCCGAAATTATTGCGCCAGTAAGGATAGGTAGGGATTCCGGTCTCGGGGGTGACTATCAGCTCGGCCCCCTCGCGTCCCGCCTCGACTATGTAATGGCAATATTTCTCGACCGTCTTGAGCTTGTCCATAAAGGCCGGCGCAATTTGCATTGCAGCCGCTTTGATCACCCGACGGTTGCTCATATCGCCTCTCAACGCCGCTTGCTGCGCTCGAGCAGTTCCCGCTGCAACCGCTCGATGGAAGAGCGCCGGCGGCTCGTCTCGCTCTCGTCGATTTCGATGGTAATTATAAGGCTGTCGCCGGCGCGGGCGGCCGGCGGAAGATAGCGGAGCGCCAGGTCGATTTTATCTCTATCTTCCAGATAGAGGACCCCATACCCCTGCTCGATTCTGTCGAGCGTAGCTCTGAAACGGCTGAGCCTGCTCTCCTTCATCTCGGCCTTCTCCTGACATCGAGCCCCAGCCTCTCGGCGGTGCTGTCGCCGTTCAAGTAGAGCATATTGGCCGGAGGCTCTTTTTCCGTTTCAACGCGAAGGTTTTGGCCATCGGTCTTGATGGTGATATCGCCGTGCAGGTCGGTGCGGTAGAGTCCGATGCGACGCGCGGCGGCCCGGAGAAGTCGCATCACGCGGGGGTGGGGATGGTGATAGGAATTGCCGAGGCCGCAGGAGATGACGACGATCGAGGGCCTGACGTTTGAGAGCACGCCGCTGGTCGTGCCGTTGCTGCTGCCGTGGTGCGCGGCTTTTAAAACATCGGCGCGGAGCAGCCCGCGCCGCTCGCGAAACATCTTTCCCCAGGCGGCAAGCTCAGCATCTCCGGTGAAGAGAAAGCGCTTGTCGCCGTAGCTAAGCCGCATCACGATCGAAGAGTTGTTCGGGTTGTCGTCGAGCGGCGGGCCGGGCGCAGGGTGAAGCACCTCGATTGCAGCCTGTCCGAGCTGCTTGCGCTCGCCCGCGCGCGGCTGCTGGTATTCGATGCCGCGCGAGTTGATCTCCTCGAGCAATTTTTCGTAGGTCCTGGTGGGGTGAGGAAAGCCAGAGTCCCAGAAGAGCGCGACCGGGAAGGCGCGCAAGACCTCGACCATCTCGCCGATATGGTCGGCATGAGGATGGCTGGCCACGGCCAACGCCAGCCGCCTGACGCCGCGCGCCCGCAGCTTCTCGACCACGCGGGAGTTCGGGTCGCCCGAGTCGATGAGGAGGTCATCGCCGCCAGGGAGCCTGACCAGAATGGCATCCCCCTGGCCGATGTCCAGATAATGGACCTCAAGCTGCTGTCCCCAGGAGGGGAGGGAAAGAGCTAGGAGAAATAAGAGTAAAATAAAAATCGCCCGGCGCTTCATACAGCGTGAAGCTTACTATAGCCGCCGCCCGCGGGCAAGGGATTATCGGGCGCAACAATGAATTGCCCGAATTGACGCGAAGAAAGCAACCGTTTAAAATTTAACTCGTTTGTGGCAAAAATAAATAAACGACAATGCCAACTGGGCAACGATATTCCGAATACGACCGCTTCGCCTGGTTTTACAACAGAGATAAATTGCTCCTCTCGAAACTAGCCCCAGGCGCCAGCATCCTCGACCTCTGCAATTGCGGGCGCAGCCTCTTTCTTGCCCGCAAAGGTCCCGCTTGATATGACCGAGAGCGCATAACAAAACTCGGCGGGGATTGCTTTCGAGCCATCAGCCTGAAGCTGAAAACTGACGGCTGATGGCTTGCCTCATATTTACGAGCCGGAGGCTATCGGAGATGAAGTACAAGTTCTTAATCGATACCTACGAGACCGAGCGCATCAAGACGCTCAGCGTCTGGAGCATGTTCCGCGACGATGACCTGCCCGCGCGCCCTAACGCGCAGGACAGGCGGGGGCGCAGCGTGCGCGAGCAGATGGTGCATCAGTGCGTGAGCGAGGACCTCTGGTTCCGCAACATGCTCGGAATAGATGTCGGGGCGCCGCCCCTGCCGGAACAGGAAACCCGTATCGAGTTCATAAAGCGCTACGCCGAAGACTCGACAAAACGCCTGGAGGCGCTGCGGGAGAAAGACGAAGCCTGGTGGGAAGAGGAAGTAGCGTTTTTCGATGTCAAGCGCTCGCGCGCCTGGGTCGTGACCAGGAGAATAGCCCACAGCGCGCACCATCGGGGACAGCTCACGGCAATGCTGCGCATGCTGGGCCGGGATGTTTACAGCACATACGGCCCGACCGCCGATACCGGCGGGTTGATGCAAAACCAGGCGCCCACCATATATGCTTACCCCAACCTGAAGGCCCTCATCGAAGGAGAGGCCGCCGGCGGAGCCAAGGCTAAATTGCCGGGGCCCGGCAACAGACCGCCCACCGAGCGACCTGAAATTAAGTAAGCCCTGGCGAGAGGGCCGGGAGCAGCAGGCCGGCTTCTCGTCGAGCCGGCAGCTTCCAGCCAATAAATAGCAACCTTGCATAGCGACCCTCAGCGAAAAAGCCCTGAGCGCCGCCTGGATGAAAATTTTCCTTGACTTCCGGCTCCAGTTTGTCCATTCAAGCGGCATAGCAGAGTTGATTTAGCAATAGATCTAGCGTCTGCCGCCGAAATAGGATGAACTTAGCATTTTCT
>FWPU01002447.1_pt1 | contig 51459 bp, 48 predicted proteins | sample 2228361 | NCBI WGS metagenome assembly FWPU01 (sample SAMEA103939777, study PRJEB20133) | metagenome | reverse complement strand
TTTGATCGTCACAATTTCAGAAACCCCTCCGCCTCCACCTCCCCCTGGAGGAAAATGGGCAAGCCAGATGGCCTCGGCGACGAAATTGGATAAGCCTACTACAGGTCGCGCTGGTTTCTACGGTGTTGAAGGTGTTGGTATCAACAAAGGTGAAACAAAGTATTTTCTTGTTGACCCAAAAACGTTCAATATTCCAAAGACAGGAAGTAAAACAACAATTTTGGTTGTGGATCTTAACCAAGGTGCTTATATTAATATTACTTATCCTATGGTTTACAAAATAAATGCTAATGGAGATGAAATAGAAAGGTATGTTATCTTTGGACAAGGTGATTATGTAATATACAAAATAGAATTTTCCGATGAAGAATACAATAATGGTTTCAAATTGCTTATAGAGGTTAAAGAAAATGGTTCAGGGTCTACGGCAAATGGATTAAGTATTTACTTCCAATTCAGAAGGTAAAATTTAAAAGGAGGTCCTAAAAAAAGGGGGAGGATTAAATCCTCTCCCTTTTTTATTTCCTGGGGTGTTCGAATAAACCCCTGCCCCTCTGTATTGAACAATACTCTCTGATAAACATAACCAAAGGGATAGGTTACGGCCACCCATTAATTCCCATTCACTTTCCCTTACCATAAGATACGAATAGGGATGAGGATTTGGCTGTTTTGCTCGTCCCGCCCTTCCTATGGGCGTAACATAATTCTTTTTTCCCTTCTCTTATTGTAAGAAGGGGACAGGGCGTATGAAGAAGGTTTTATAGGAGGGTAGCCTAAAGTTGTCCATTTAGGGTGAAAAGGTAAATTTTTTACCAGTTTATTGAATTTAAATTGGATGGAAAAAGAGCTTTCCTCCTACCAGAGCAAGAAGAAAGAAGATTCCTAAGTCCTTATTTTTCAAAAAGTTATTGACTATTTTTTAAATTTATGTATCATAAGTGAGGTTAATTAAACTTCTGGCATGAATTGTGCTTACAAATTGATAACTTAGAACCATTTATATTGATTTAAGGGGAGATAGAATTATGAAAAGGACCTTTTGTCTCATTTTAACTCTCTCTTTTTTAATTTTATTTCTACCTTTAAACTCTTTCTCTCAAGACATCAATGACCTTGCCTATGAGAACCGTATTCATTTAAAGGCAGGGACAATATGGAACCTCGAGGGAAAAGGCGACTGTCTCATCTTTCCCTATTTCGATGTGAGAAAGGTCGGAAACTCCACACAGGTGACAAGCATTACCATTGAAAATACTGGAGACTATGGGATCGTTGCAAAACTTAGATTCAGAGACTGGCAACGCGGTGCTGAGATATTTTCGAGAGACATCTGGATTCCCTCAGCAGGGACCTGGAGTGCCACAGTTCAGAGCAATGAAGAGGGCACGAATGCAATCATCTACAGCTGGGGGGATGTGATTTTCAGAGCAGATGGAAACGCCTTCTACTTTACCAATGACCTGATTAATGGCGCTTCTTTTTCAAAAAAGTATCTTTGGAGAAAGGGCAGTAACCTCAATCTTTATGGCTTTTTGGAAGTCATAGGGGAGGAGAAGACCTCACCGACAAATGTGGGTGGAAAGGTAAACCGACTTTCACCCTCAGAAAGGGATTGCCCAAACACCCTCAAGGGTTCACTCACAATTACCAGAGTGGAAGAGGGGGCGGTGATGGGCTATGATGCAGTAGCCATTGGGAACTTCAGCCGTGGACAGGGTTCTCTTTTCCGCTTCCAAGGAAGCCAGTATCCGCGCCTCGATCAGTGTGAGGATACCCTCGACCAGATCGATTTTCAACTCTCAAAATGGGAGATTTTTGGCCCTTTTTCTATATCCCCCTCCAACCAGGGGAGGGCAAGTCTGATTGTGACCTTTCCAACCAAACATTTTCATTATGATAGGTTGGGAAGAAGGGTCAATAAAATCAATAATCCCTTTAAGGCATTAAGGGAGAACCAGGATGAAGACATTCTCACAACCCTCTCAAGCGAGGCTCCACCCTTTTCCATAGATTCCCGGATGAGTTTGCCCTATTCTGTCAATGTGGTGGGTCTTTACAGGGAGGAACCAGAAACTCTCTCTGGAGTTGATAATCTTTTCCTCCCCACCTTCTCATACGAAACAGGTGTTGTAAAGTTGACTTCAGAAAATATGGCCACACGCCTTATGATTAACGATTATGAGTATTTTAGAGAACTTTTTACTGCCTACAGGGGTCTTCCAGCCATTGCGATGATATTGCAAGAATATCGAAATCCCTCCACGCTCCATACCACCCTAACCCATGCCGAATTCAGTTCAGTCTGGGAGACCTCAAGCCTTGAATCGATTCTCTTTCCAACCTTTGTCAATGGCCCCACCTTTGGTCAGGTCAATGAAGAGTATACTTTTACTACTGGTGGCGCTTCATCCAATATCGATCATCCAATCCAATATGAGTTTGACTGGGGAGATGGAACCACTTCAGGCTGGCTCGGTGTGGGTGTGACAAGTGCGAATAAGAAATGGACAAGCGGAGGGGCTTATGCTGTAAAATCGAGGGCAAGATGTGCGCTCCATCCCAATATTGTCTCAAGATGGTCAAATCAGATTGTGGTCGTTATCGAATCGGTCTCCTCGCCAACTACCCTCAATGGTTCGACCACAGGGCTTCCCGGGGTTTCCTATACCTACTTCACAGGGGGATCGGTCTCCAATATGGGTCATCCGGTTCAATACCTTTTCGAATGGGGTGATGAAACAGACTCCAACTGGCTTCCTGTCGGAGTGACCTCGGCTACGAAATTCTGGCCAAAGGGCGGGACTTATTCGGTAAGGGCGAGGGCAAGATGTGCATTGGATACGCAGGTTATGTCCGAATGGACCCCTTCTCTAACGGTAAAGATAGAACTCATATCAACACCCTCTGCACCTGTGGGTGAGACAAAAGGAGTTCCAGGAGTCAGTTACACCTACATGACTGGTGGAGCAACTTCCAATATTGGAGATCCGGTGGAATATCAGTTTGACTGGGGAGATGGGACATTCTCAGGGTGGCAGTCCAGCACCAGCGCTTCAAAGAGTTGGTCAACAGGTGGAACCTACTTGGTGAGGGCAAGGGCAAGGTGTGCCATTCATCCCTCTATCATGTCTGATTGGTCAACTGCTCTTAGTGTGAATATTGAAAAGGTATCAACTCCGTCTACACCCACCCAATCCCCGTCAGGGGTTGGCGGTGTGGGTCAAACGTTTACCTATTCCACTGGCGGAGCCACTTCAAACGTTGGCCATCCAGTTCAATATCTCTTTGATTGGGGAGATGGAAGCAATTCTGGATGGCTTCCTCCAGGAGTAACCAGTGCTCAAAAGACCTGGTATTATGCAGGAGAGTTTAAGGTCAAGGCCAAGGCTCGATGTGCCGAGCACCCATTTATCGAGTCTGACTGGTCCCCAGAACTTAAGGTTGAGATAGAATCAATCTCAACGCCAGAAGCCCCAACAGGTGATGAGAATCTTAATGTCAGTGAGCAAGGAACCTATACCACTGGTGGAGCCACTTCGAATCTGGGGCATACGGTTCAATACCAGTTTGATTGGGGAGATGGGACATCTTCTTCCTGGGGAGAGACCAGTGCAACAAAAACGTGGAATTCAGCAGGGACATATAATGTTCGAGCCCGAGCACGCTGCCAGACCCATACCACCATTGTCTCAGACTGGTCAGAGCCTCTTGTGGTGACAGTCTCTTCTCCATGACTGGAATATGATTGGAATCGGCCAATTCAACATCGGTTTACATAGGGCAACTTAAGTTCCGATTTAAAAACGAAAGCCTGTTTGCCATTCAACTATTGCCACCACCCACCCGGTGCGTAGCAATCTGAGGATTCCTCATTTTGGAATCAGAGATTTCTGGATTTTTCAGGAATCAACCACTCCACTCTTGACAATATTTCCCCAATATTTATGATAAGATTTAATTGAAAGATTGGGAGAATGAGTTTGCCTTCAGAAAATTCAGGGGGGTCCTCCCAAAGTTAGAATGGTTTCAAAAAATGATTGGACATCAAACGATTTTTTCTTATAAGGATCTTATCAAAAGCCTTGTCTCCAGGGATTTCAAAACCCGTTACAAACGCTCCTATCTTGGAATCCTCTGGTCTCTCTTAAACCCCCTCCTGATTATTCTGGTTTATACCTTGGCCTTCGATTACATCATGAAGATCAGGGTGAAAGATTTCCCCATCTTTTTTATGTGCGGGTACCTTCCATGGAGCTACTTCTCCTCAGGACTTATGACCTCGCTTCCCTCGCTCTCGGATAGTGGCTACCTGATAAAGGCAGTCTATTTTCCTCGCGAGATCGTTCCCCTCTCCATCGTCCTCTCCAGCCTCGTCCACTTCCTCATCACCTTCATCTTCGTCTTTCCAATCCTTATGATCTTTGGATATTTCCCCAATCGGTTTTGCCTTATTCTACCTCTTGTCATCCTTCTTCAAACCATTTTCATTTTTGGTCTCGGCTTATTTGTCAGTTCGATTCATGTCTTCTTTAGGGACCTTCGATATATCCTGGAGGTGATCCTGATTGGTTGGTTCTGGCTCACCCCTGTGGTCTATCCCATTTCGTTGATCTCTGAAAGGTATCTCTTTCTCTATAAATTGAATCCCATGACCCTGTTTGTGATCGCCTATCGTGATATTTTATTAAATGGGATGGTGCCACCCCTAAAATACTGGATGGCTCTCCTTATGGCAACTGGAGGAACCCTTGGCCTTGGGTATCTATTATTTATTAAAATCCGTAGAAGGCTTGCAGAGGAGATCTAAGTGATCAGGATCATCGGTGTCTCAAAAAGATTCAGAATCTATGAAGACCGCTCCAGAGATCTTAAGGAGACTGCGATTAATCTCCTGAGAGGAAAGAAGCGTTCCTTTCGTGAAATCTGGGCCTTGCAGGAGATCTCTCTTGATATCCATGAGGGGGAGACGGTAGCCCTCATCGGTGAGAATGGTTCTGGAAAGAGCACCCTTTTAAAACTTCTTGCAGGGATCTATATTCCGGATAAAGGAAAGGTCATCCTTGATGGAAAGGTCTCTACCCTGCTGGAACTCGGCGTAGGATTCCATCCCGATCTCACAGGAGAAGAAAACATCTACCTCAATGGGGCGATGCTCGGCTTCGACAAGAAAACAATGAAGGAGAAGTTCGAGGAAATTGTTTCTTTTTCGGAGATTGGAAATTTCATCTACTCCCCTATCCGAACCTATTCTTCAGGCATGCTCATGAGACTCGGGTTTTCGATTGCCACCTCTGTGGAATCGGACACCCTGCTTGTGGATGAAATTTTGGCTGTGGGGGATGAGGCCTTTCAGGAGAAATGCCTAAATCGAATGAGGGAGTTCAAGAAGGCTGGAAAGACAATTATCCTCGTCACTCATAACCTGGAGTTGGTTAAAATCTTTTGTGACCGGGCTGTTCTCCTTTGTGAAGGAAGAATGGCTTACGACGGGCTACCGGAAGAGACCATCGAGGCCTATCATAACTACCTCTTATCAAAGAGCGAGTATCCAGTTGTGCAAAAAGAGATTGAGAATCATAAGGGGATCGAGAAAGAGGCTGCCAGCCCTCCTATGGTGGATGAGGGATCTGATGAAGTCGAGTTTCATCCGGAAAGATTGAGGATAATTGAGGTCGAGGATGCTGAGTTTTTTGCAGGTTGTCTTTTCCGAGAGGCCTTTGGTCATCCCCCTCCTCCTTGGCCACATAATTATGTTGCGGTTTACTCAGATAAAAAGGATCCTTCAATCCTTCACCTTGTTGGATTTATTCATATCCAAAGGATCGGTGAGGGGATCGGATTGATAGGGGGAATTTGTATCGCTCCCAGATGGCAGGCAAGAGGTTTAGAGAAAGAAATCCTCCACTCTATAGATCGAATTAGAGAAGACGATAGGGTCTTTTTCATTTATACCGATAATCCTGCGTTCGCATTAAAATGCGGGTATGAACTTCTTTCCCATCCCTATCTCATGGTGAAATGGCTTGTTTCCCTTCCCCCTGAGGAGAAAGCAAGGCTTATAGATAAGGCAATAGCCTTTGGGCCATTTTGATAATGAATCTTCTCTATTGTGACTATGAGACAATCCGTAAAAGATTACCTTATCAGGGTTCTGGAAAGATTTCCGATTTTGGAGCCAATCTATGAAATTGGTTCCTATCGGGTCGAAGGCCAGGAAGAGTTTGCTGACCTGAGGCCGTTTTTCCCTAAAAAGGTTTATGTGGGTTGTGATATAAGGCCCGGGTTAGGGGTGGACCGTGTTGAAGACGTTCACTGCTTAAAGATCAAAAGCAATAGTGTTGGAACAGTCCTCATTTTTGATACCCTTGAACATGTAGAGAATGTTCATCGAGCAATGGATGAAATCTATCGAATTCTAAAGCCCGGGGGAATGGTTATCATGTCCTCTGTAATGAATTTTCCTATCCATGATTATCCAAGCGACTACTGGAGGTTTACTCCAAGGGCCTTTGAACTTCTCCTTAAACGATTTGATCTCTATGAGGTTGAGTTTGATGGTGACCCATCATTTCCAGAGGGAATTTATGGTTTTGGAATAAAAGGAAGGGCTGAGAGGGGAAGGGGGTGGTTTAAAACCCTCCTCCATAAGATTCGATGGGAATGAACGACTTCTGCTTTTCATTCATGAATAATATCTGGAATGGATTAAAATATTTTTTTCTCTTTCCACTTTTTTCCCTTCTTCCTCCTCCTTTTCCCTATTTTCTGGCCAGGCGATTGAGCCACGTGGAGTATCTATTTGATCAGAAAAGGAGAAACGCCGTAAGAAAGGGGATTCTCCTTTACTTTCCTGACCACTCTCTAAGAGGGGAGGTGTTAAATCTCACCCTCCGCAAATATTTTGAGGTGATTGCATGCGATGATCTGGATGCTTACCTCTACTCCTCCCCTTTTTCAAACTTTTATCTCTCGCGTCTTAAAATTGAAGGCCACCCAAATCTTAAAAAGGCCCTCAAGATTGGGCCATGCATTCTTCTTTCTACCCACTTTGGTGGAGGGTTCTGGATTCTTCCACTTTTAAAAAGTTGGGGGGTCTCTGCCCGATTTTTTTCAGCAGAGGTTCGAAGGGAAAACTATCCTGGCCAGGTTTCTCTCTACTTATATCATTGGCTTAGGACACTTACGGTAAAGCAGGCTTCGGGCCGAAAGGTTCTCTTCAAGGGAAAGGGCAAAGAAGAGATGAGAAAAGCCCTTGAGAATGGCTCTTGTCTTATTGTCCTTCTGGATGTTCCCCCCTTCTTGGTAAAGGAGAGGATTGAAGTGGTTTTTTTAGGGAAATCTGCCTCTTTCCCAAGAGGGATAGTCAGGATTGCAAAAGAGTTAGAATTGCCCATTCTTCCCTTTTTTTCCTACCTCGATCAAGGGAAATTGAGAAGAATCCGCTTTGAGGAGCCCGTGAGAGTAAAAGATGAAAGGGAATGTGTGGAGAAACTTGTACGTTTAATCGAGAGGGAAATCCTACAAAGACCTGATCACTGGCATTTCTGGTCAGTGGCAGAGCAATTTTTCATTTCCTGAAATAGGGGTTGACAAGAGGAAGGTTAATAATATACTATTTAACCTAATTCCACATGGCCGCAGGGCCACCCGCGAACCATGGAAATTCCCCTCACCCCCACCCTCTCCCTTGGGGAGAGGGTAAAGGTGAAGGGAAAGCCTTATTTTCTAACTAAATATATTATACAGGAGGGTTTTTGATGAAACGAAAAGTGAGATGGTTTGTTTTTGGTTCTTTAATGATGGCAATAGGAGCAATATTGGGTTTTTGGGTTCACGAGGGTCTTTCCTCCTCCCAAACAGATCAAATCCTTGCAAAGGTTGGAAACTTTATCATCACCCAGGCCGATCTCGATGAAATGACCAGGAAGTTTAAAATCTTTCGGAAAGAGAAGCCCTTTAATCCTGAAGAGAAAAAAGAGATGTTAAACAATATCATCAAGCAGGTTTTGATTATGCAAGAGGCTGAGAGAATGAAACTTGATAAAAATCCAATCATCGATACCAAATTAAAAATGGCAAAAATCGAAATCCTGATGAAGGAATATGTGTCCTCTGTCGTGGAACCAAAAGTTCAGGTGACCAAAAAGGATGTGGAGGATTACCTCAGCCAAACCCCTGACCTCATCCCTAAAGAGACGGTAGTATTGAAGGAGATTGTTGTCAAGACAGAGGCAGAAGCCAAAGAGATTATAAAAGAGTTGAAGGGAGGAGCCAGTTTTTCTACCCTGGCCGCCCAGAAATCGATTTCCCCAACCAAAATCCATGGAGGAAGGGTTAGACCCCCGGTCGGAGGCAAGTTCCCCAAAGAGATCGAGGAGGTCGTTTCCAAATTGAAGGTGGGAGAGTATAGTGAACCCATTAAGACGGAGCAAGGTTATACCATAATATTTTTGGAGAATAGGAAAGTAAGGTCAAAGAAAGAAATTGACAATTTAATGGAGAAGGTAAAGGAAAAAATCGAAGCCCTTTTAAGAACAAGAAAGATTGAAGAGATCATGGAAAAGAAGGTTGAGGAGTTGAAAAAGAACACACCTATTGAAGTTTATTATGACAGGATTCAATAGTGCCTCTCCTCCATGTTCCAAAAAAGAAGGGGAAAAAGCGAGGACTATCCAGAAAACATGACAAACCAATCGAAGGCCCTGTTTATGGGGTTACCCTACCGCGGAGGGCCTTCCAGACGCTGGAAAAAAGGGATTGGGTAGCTCTCCTTATCATCGGACTTTCGACCTTCCTTCTTTATTTTTATACACTGAATTATCCCTTTCATTTCGATGATTATCTTAATATCGTTGAAAACCCTTATATTAAACAATTAGGAAACTTCTCTCTCTTCTTGGAGGGGTTGAAGGCAAACAGGACCTGGCACCGTGCACTTCCCACCCTTTCTTTCGCCCTGAATTATCACTTTCACGGGCTGAAGGTCTGGGGATACCACCTCTTCAATATCCTGCTTCATCTGGGCTCAGGAATTCTAATTTATTTCATTTCAAAACAACTTCTGAGTTTGGCCTGGAAGAAAAAAGAAACCCTGGGTACTTCCACCATCGGTGAACATTTCAAGGATATCTATTTTCCTCTCTTTATCGCTTTAATCTTCATCGTTCATCCCATTCAGGTGAACGCGGTCACCTACATTGCCCAAAGGATTGAGGGAATGGCAGGGTTTTTCTATCTCTTGAGTTTCTTTTTCTTTATGAAGGGGAGTTTTTCAAAAGGGCTTTCCAGGGGCCTCTTTTTCGGAGGGGCAGGTTTGGCTTTTCTCTCTGCTATCTTCTCGAAAGAGATCGGATTTACTTTGCCCGTGGTGATAATGGTTTTTGACCTCCTCTTTGTCTGTAAGGATAGAAGCGAGGTTAAGAAGCGGTTGTGGATTTACGGACCTATACTTCTTCTTCTCACCCTCTTTATTCTGTTTTTTTTAAGAGAGGGGATTTATACTATTCTTTTCCGTCAAACTCACTTCTGGACCCCTTGGGAAAACCTCCTGACACAAACTAATGTTCTTATCCAGTATTTCAAACTCCTCTTGTTCCCATGGCCTGGATGGCTTAACATTGATCACGAATTCGATGTTGCTAAATCCGTTTTTGAATACCCTACGTTCTTTTCCATTTTGGCGCTTATGGGGTTGATCTTCTTTTCCATTCTATGGCTCAAGAAAAATAGGCTATTTACGTTCAGCATTCTTTGGTTTTTCATTGTCCTTGCCCCGACCTCAAGTCTCATCCCTATCTGGGATATTATGGTGGAATATCGTTTATATGTACCAATGTTCGCCTATGGACTGATCCTGAGCATGATGATTGGTTTTATTTGGCGACAGGTATTTTCGCAATACCTTTCCTATAAAATAACTTCCAGAGCTCTCTTGGGGGCAATGGTCTTTATTCTGCTCATTTACTCAACGTTCACTATTCAACGAAATTTGGTCTTCAAAGATGGGATGAGCCTCTGGCAGGATGCACTCAAGAAATCACCTAACAAAATAAGGCCATATCTAAATGTAGGAGCGATGTATCATCGTGATAATCGCAATGAAGAGGCGATCAAAGTGATGAAGAAAGCTCTTGAAAAGGAGCCAAAAGATTATTATCTGGTCCATTTCAATATTGGGGTTGTCTTTAGTGAGATGGGAGATTATGAGAAGGCGATGGTTCACCTCCAAAAGGCTTTAAATGGGGATCCAAGAAATCCAAAAATCCATCAGGAAGTTGCCACCCTTTACCTTAGGAGGGGTGATCTTGAGAAAGCCAGGATGCATTTCGAGGAGGTCTTGAAAACGAATCCTTATTTAGGCCCTGCCCATGCAGGACTTGGTGAGATTTACGCCAGACAAGGGAAGCTAAACGATGCCATCCAATTGTACCAGCATGCGCTTCGTCTAGAGCCGGATTTAACAAATGTTCATGTTCGGCTGGGAGAGGCTTACGCAAAGGTAGGCAAAATTCAAGAGGCCCTTTTAGAAATCGAAAAAGCCATGAAAATGAATCCAAATTCCCAGGAAGCCCATGCCTCGCTTGGAGCAATTTATCTTCAAGAAGGTAGGGCTGAAGAAGCCATTCCTCTGCTAAAGAGTGCTTTAAGCACCTCCCCTAAAAACCCCGAAATCTATAATAATCTCGGAGTGGCCCATCGTCTAAAGGGAGAGCTGGATGAGGCCATTCGCTATTACCGGATGGCGATTGAAATCGATCCAAAGTTTATCGATGCTCATATTAATCTGGGAGAGTCTTATTTCAGGAAGGGAATAACAAAAGAAGCCATCGCCGAGTATCAAAAGGCCGTTTCACTCGACCCCCAACGTCCAGAACCTCATAACCATCTCGGTGTCCTTTACCTCAAGAAAGGGAGGATAGAAGAGGCTATCCTGCATTTGAGCAAGGCAGTCTCTCTCCAACCGGAATACGGAGAGGCCCATTACAATCTTGGCCTTGCCTATTATCAAAAAAGAGAAGTCCAAAAGGCCTTAAAACAAGTGGAAAAGGCAATTCAACTGGGTTACCCTGTCAACCCAAAACTCCTTCAACTTCTTTCTTCTCATCGGTAAGGCATAGGACATTAGAAAGAGACCAGAGGGGAGTTCATCCGAATTCAGAAACCCTATTCCCTTTTTCAAGGTCTTCCACCCGCTTCTTCAGGAAAACCAATTCCTGGGTAAGGCGCCTGTTTTTTTCGGAGAGGTTTGAGAGCGCAACAGTCATTCCAAGCGAAATCAGGGTTAAGAAAAGAAATGCAGCAGTGAACAGAGCATTGGAGGGAATGAAAAATCCAAAGAATTGAACGACAGGAGTCCAATAATCAAGGGCAAGGGAAAGGATCAGGAAGATTCCTCCTGTAATTAACCAGAGGAGGGAATATCGTTCTTTTAAATTTTTTCGCCTTATCAGCTCAATGATAACAAACAAGAGAAGGAAAGAAAAAATGACAGCCCATAATTGAATTCGACTCTGAATCATAATCATCTCCTTTTCAATTTACTGAGAATCATCGAAAGTGTAACTTTTAGCATATAATAAACTGACCTCACAGAGTTGATCGAGGAAGATCCTCCCTGACGTTCCCGCATTTTCACAGGGATTTCCATAAAGTGAATTTTATGTTTGTGAAAGAGGACGAGGGATTCGGCCTCAGGGTAATCAGGAGGATACTCTTCCGCCACCAACGCAATGGCTTTCAGATTGTAGGCACGGAACCCGGAAGTAGGGTCGGTCACCTTCTTTCCAGTGAGACCTAAATTTAAGAGAGAAAAGAATCGAATTCCAGTTCGTCTGAGAGCGGAGGACTGGAACCCCCCTCTCCCAAGATATCTTGATCCAATCACTACATCGGATTCTCCATTTAAAATGGGAGAAATTAAATCAGGAATATATTGGGGAGGGTGCTGACCATCCCCATCAACCTGGATAGCGATATCATAGCCATTTCTCAAGCCATAAAGAAAGCCAGTCTGCATGCTCGTCCCAATTCCCATATTATAAGGATGCTCCAATAGGATAACTTTTTCTCTTCGGGCAATATCGCCAGTGGCATCGGTCGAGCCATCATTCACCACTAAAATATCGGCCTCAGAGAAATGGTGCCTAACTTCGCGAATCACCGATGATAAGGATTCAGCCTCATTATAGGCAGGAATGATTACGAGAAACCTTATTTTGCCATCCATATTTCTTGTTCAGTCTTAATCCATTTATGTCAATCCCATAAATTCTTGAGATGGCCTTTTCACTTAAGGGATAAAAGGAATTCAAGGAGATGATTCGACTTTGAATAAAGCAACCTCCTGGTTTTCATATACTGAATGGAAGAAATTGATCTCAGGCAAACGAGAAATAAAGGATTTTGGATACCCCCCAAAATTTTTAATATTTTCGTCATCATAGATTCTTGTTTTTTTAATCAGAATATAATGAATTTGATATTTTTCTAACATATTTTTGATTTCTTGCTCAGAGTCTCCCCAGAAGAGATCTTTTAAATGGGGAAAGCTCTGTTCCCAAACAGGAATCGCCTGAGTATAATAGGCCATATTTACCTCTGGATAAAGAACCCTTGTTTTTGGAGGGAGATTCTTATCAATAAATCGAAAGCCTTCAGCAATTCCGATTGGAATTCTCCTTTCTTTGTATAGGTAAAGGGAAGTGAATAGGAATTGGGTGAGAATTAGAATGAGGAAGAGGATTTTGATCCGCCGATAACGGTTAAGTGATATCCATCCCTTACATGCGATAATACTCAGAAGAGGGAAGGTGGGTGAGAGATGTCGGATGGCAGGTGCAGGAGAAAAGAAAATAATATACAATATAATAAATATGACAGAAGAACCTATAAGGATAATATCTTTTTTCTTTTCGAAGGTTTTTCTAATCAAGATTAAATAAAAGAAAAGACCTGAAAGAAGGGGAAGGCCTAAGTATTGAAAGATATTCTTAATAGAAAAAAGATGCTCAGGGACATATGGAGTGATCTGGGGTTTCGATAAAACGGACAAAAGATGCTCAGGGACATATGGAGTGATCTGGCGTTTTGATAAAATGGACAAAAGATGTTGGATAGTTTGGTCAATCATATTTAATAATACCAGAATAATACCTCCTTCGTCTCCAGGCCTTAAGATTCCTTTGAAGTTTTTCAGACGCCAGAGCCAATCCGGTACCAGAAGAGCCAAGATGATTCCTCCGAAAATGACCATTCGGCCCCAATTTTTATTTGAACCCTTGGGATAAAATAGAATAAAAAGAAATAAGAAAGGCAGTAGAAGAAATCCGTTTTTTTTAAAAAGGCACATGCCCCCTGTAAGTAAAGCCGCAGGAATCAGTCTCCCTTTTAAAAGGAAGAATAAAATCCAGGGGGAGAAGGCAGAGAGAGGGACATCAATGTAGAGGATGATGCTGAAGGCGATCATTGTGGGTATAGTTGCACATAAGAGAAGAGCCTTATCAGAGATTGGCTTGCCATAGAGTTGAACGGCTAAAAAATAGGTTCCCAGAAGTAATAAAAAATAGAACCCCCCCTGGTAAATTTGAGCGATTATTTTGGATTCGGCTCCAAAAGTCTTCCATAAAAGGAAAAGACCAAAGTGCCAAAGAGGGTCTGCATCAAAAAAACGATAATGATTATGTTCTGGGATATAATCGAACTGAAATGCGTAGATGGGTCTTTTACTTGAGAGAAACCATTCTCTGACCATCATTATATGAAATGCTTCATCCCCCAGATAGATATCGGTAAGGCAACCACTGATGACAATGAGGCCTGTAAAAAATGCTCCCACAAGAAACGCAGTTTGATGTTCCCTTAAAAATGGAATCATTTTTCGGTTCATTTTCATACCGTTTTTTTACTTTCTAATATTCCTATAGCAATATGAACTCCACCACAGTAGAGCTGCGAGGCATCCAAATGCTCAAAAAATTCTACCCCTAGGGGAGAGTAGAAGTCCTTCATCCCCCCGCAGTGATGGGCGGATTCTGGCGCTGTTATAAAACTTTTCCCAAGTTTCATTCATATTTCAACCCTTAATGTTTCGATTTATTTCGGGGGAAATATTTACTCCAAGAATGCAATTTCTTTTGCTTTTATACCTTGTTTTTTAATAAGATTATAAAATTCTTGGTTCGATATCTTTTTTTTGGCTTTTATCTGCCTTCTCAGCCTTAGAATCGTGGGGAGTCTTTTCATCGCCTTCAAATTTGCCTTCACTACAATCGGGATTAATCTGAGAGGTGAAGATTTCTGAGAAAACTTTCCTGCCGCTCCTTTTCTGGTCAGCACTCCAATGGTTTGGTAAAAATACCTCAAAAAATTATAAAAAGGGGCCAAGCAGAGTATAGATAAAGGAAAATTCTTCCATGCTACCCAGATTCGATTCCGTTCAACTAAAAAGGCTTTAGATTCAGAATAAATTCCAAATGTCTTAGAATGGTGATGGTAAACGATTGCTTCAGGAACATAAAAGGTTTTCCAACCTGCCAGTCTTGCCCTGCATCCCAGGTCTGTATCCTCTGCGTAAGCAAAAAATTCTTTGTCAAAAAGCCCGATCTCTTCAAACATTTCCCGACGGTATAGGGCAGCAGAACCGCTTGGACATAAGACCTCAATTTCTTTATCATATCTTTCAGAAGGTTGCATTTTTCCCCGGCCGATGGAGAGACCGTCAGGATAAATAACAATGCCTGCTGCATCCACTAGATGTCTATCATGATTAAATAGTATTTTGGGAGCAGTAGCTCCGCACCTTTTATCTCTTTTAAGCGATTGAATCAATCGTTCAATGCATTGAGGATGCAAACGGGTATCATTATTCAGGATCATGATGTATTGACCATGGGAGGCCCTAATCCCGATATTATTCCCTTCTGCAACGCCCAGGTTTTTTCCATTAAGGATTAACCTAACCTGGGGGAAACGATTTAGGATCAAATCAGGTGAACCGTCTACAGAGCCATTATCCACAACAATGATTTCAAGAGGTTTATAGGTTTGTTGTAAAATAGATTCCAGACAGGATTCAATGACCTCCAATCCATTCCAATTAAGAATAATTACACTGATCAGCGAGGAAAGATTGCCCAATGAACCTCCTCTTTTCCTTTAAAGGATAAATTTATAATGTTGTTAGTTAAGTGAAAGATTTAAGAGTTTTTATCTAAATTGCTTCCCCTTCCTTCTATGGAAATCTCCTCGAATATAAATCAGCCCAAGATTAACAGCCAATAAAGAAATGGCCACAATAGATACCATGAGAAGAACCTGAATCAAAGTTTTATGGAAAAGGACAATCAAACAGGTTTGGATTGGAGTAAAAACCATCAAAGTATAGAGAAACGTTTTTCCTTTTTTTGAAAGGTGATAATAAAGGAGAATGAGAAGGAGGGAAAAAATGGTCATATTAAGGGAGAAAAGTCGTATTAGAGGGACACATTCCAGGGGCCTCTTCCCGGTTAGGATCCATATCACCTCTAAGGGGAAGAGTTGAAAAAGGAGAAAAACTCCACCACAAAGGAGTCCTCCTATTATTAAACCTTGATTCAGGAGAGGGAGGGTAGTATTTCCAAGGGCCTCTCCATAGGCAAATTTAGGAAACAGAACCATCACAATAGGCAAGGGGAGAAATAGAATAATCTTCCCCGCCATTTGAGCGATTGAATAGTATCCTGCCTCAGGCGGTGTAAAAATATTCTTGACCAAGATCAGGTCAACATTCGTTAAAATTAAAAAACAGAAAAAGGATAATCCTGCAGAAAAGAAATACGTGGAGACTTCCTTCCAAGAGAGGGGATCTGTTTGGAGGGTTGATTTTTCTTGGCACTTGGCCCCGGTATTACGGGTGATACCCTTCCATAGCATTAATAGGGATAAAACGGTGGTGGTGAAATAGGCCAGTCCGATCCCACTCATGGCTCCTTCGACCCCCCAGCCAATTCGAACCAATAGAAAGCCAAAAAGAACCTTCAAGCCACCATTTAAAGTAAGATTAATACAAAGAGATTCAAACTTCAGAAGCCCTTGAAGTCCCCCCCATGGAATAGGGATGATAAGTCCGAAAAAGAGACAAATCCCAAGGAGCGTGACCAAACTCCAGGATTCTAATTTTAAGAACGAAGATATAAAAGGGTTAGCAAAGAGCGTGATAAGAAATATGGAACAAGAAACAGATGCCATGACGATAAGCAGATGCTGAAGAAAAGCCCCGATCTTTTTAAATTGTTGATGAGCAAGGAATAAAGAGACGTATCGGGTTGTGACTATCTGAAGGCTATGGGTGGGCATCGAAATTATCATGAAAATGGCTAGCAGGGTATTCAAATGTCCATAATCAATGGGGCTAAGCATTCTTACCATTATGAAATGATAAAAAAGGTTGCAGACACTATAAAGACTCACCCCAATGAAAACAATTCCTGTTTGGGAAATAATTTCAGGAACTCTGTTTCCTATTTTGTTAATTTTCATTGTTTTAAGCACAATGAGCCAAAATAAAGATTAGCTCTATTTTTTGGTCCAATAAAATGATGGGGTATCTGGTTTCTAATTTATCATAAAAGTTTATGGGGGTTTATTAATCTTAAGGTCATGGTCGACCATCATCTTGACCAGTTCCTCGAAGGTCACCTTCGGCTGCCATCCAAGTTTCATCTTGGCCTTCCGGGGATCACCCAAGAGGGAGTCTACATCGGCCGGTCGGAATAGGTTCGGGTCCGTTCTCACATATTCCTCCCAATCGAGTCCCAAATAACCAAACGCAATTTGAACCAAATCTTTAACGGAATGGGAGATTCCGGTGGCAATCACATAATCCTCGGGTTCTTCCTGCTGAAGCATCAGCCACATGGCTTCCACATAATCCCCTGCAAACCCCCAATCCCTCCGAGCATTCAGGTTTCCCAATTTCAGTTCCTTTTGCAATCCAAGTTTTATTCTCGCAGCAGCATGAGTTATTTTTCGGCTAACAAATTCAAGCCCCCTTCGTGGGGATTCGTGATTGAACATAATCCCCGAGCAGCAGAACATGTCGTAACTCTCCCGGTAGTTGACAGTGATCCAATGAGCATAGACCTTTGCTACCCCATAAGGGCTCCTGGGATAGAAAGGAGTTTTCTCGTTTTGAGGGGTTTCTCTGACCTTACCAAACATTTCGCTCGAGGAGGCCTGATAAAAACGGATTCGGGGGTTGACCGTTCTAATGGCCTCTAATATTCGTGTTACACCTAAGGCTGTAAATTCCCCAGTCAGGACCGGTTGATTCCATGAGGTAGGAACAAAGGATTGAGCACCCAGATTATAAACCTCATCAGGTTTTGAAATTTTCAGGGCTTCTATCAGTGAATTCTGATCCAGCAAATCCCCCTGGATCAACTTGATTCGATCCTGGATGTGACTGATCCGTTCGTAATTGATTGTGCTGGATCTACGGACCATTCCATAGACCTCATACCCTTTTCCCAAAAGAAATTCTGCCAGATAAGATCCATCCTGTCCTGTAATTCCTGTAATCAGAGCACGCTTCATTTTATATATTTATATCCATAATTTTATCTTTTGTAAAGTTTAATTTGAAATATTTTTCCCCCTTTACCTCAGTCTTTCGTCCCCGTAGAGCCGGGTGTCCAGATGCTTTCGTTAAGAGAAACTCAGGAACAAAATTTATATGGTTCTTCTTTGAGTGAAAATGACTAAAAATGGAAGGAAATTACTTTTTTAAAAAAAATTGGAGAAAAATAAAAGGATCGTTTTGTTTAAAGTGGATAATTTTTATCCAGAAACAAAACTGACTAAGTTCATAAAGTTCATTGAAATTAATAAGTTAAAAAGTTTAAAAATTGGCATAGAAAATGCTTTAAATTTTGTCATTTCTGTGTCCACAAGAGGCTGATTCGAGCCTGGCGGAATATTTGAATCGATTATTTTATTATAAAAATATATTGTTATGGGAAGGTGAAATGATAAATAAATCGAAACAATATTTCATACAATCCTTTTTCTTTTTTACCTTTACGTTTCTGGTTATAATTTTATTTTCTTGGAGTGGAGTCCAAGGTGCCCAGACCGATTGGTTCGCTGAGCAAAAGGAGGGTCATCCAAAGATTGAAAGTTCCCTCTATGAATTGCAGAAGAATTATTTATTTTTTGGGAGAGAGATTGCCCATTCCTTAGCCCATTATCAAGCTCTTCGGCTCAATGTCCAAGATAAAATAACTGTCTTCATTCATCCAGAGGTTGATGGCAAGGTGGGGATGATAGATGAGGAAGCACTAAAATTATATGGTGTAGAGATCATTAAGAAAGGGGATTCTTTGATAAAGGCAGAGATTCCAGTCTATCTCCTGATAGAGATTGCCGAGCATGTAAAAGGCATAAGTTTTATCAGAAATCCTGATCGCCCCTATATTGGTGGAAAAACCGAAGGGGTCAATCTCACCGGAGCTTCTTATTATCATTCATCAGGCTTTAAGGGAGAGGGAGTGAAGGTAGCGATTATTGATATAGGGTTTGCGAGGTTGGAGGATGCAATCCTTGCAGGGGCCCTCCCCCCAAATGTTATTAAAATTGATTGTACTGGATCAAGTTGTGCTCTGACTGACTTCTCCTTAGAGGAGGAAGACCATGGGACAGCGGTGGCAGAAATTGTTCATGCCATGGCTCCAGATGCCCAGTTATATCTCATTAAAGTTGGAGATATCCTGGATCTAAAAGATGCTAAAGACTATTGCATTGCAAATGGAGTCCGTATTATCAATCATTCGGTGGGATGGTATGGGACAAATTTTTATGATGGAAATTGTTATTTCGATAATTCAGTCTGTACAGCAGATCATGCTTTTAGAAATAATATTCTTTGGGTCAATAGCGCTGGAAACCATGCAAGACAACATTACGGAGCTACTTTCATCGATCGGGATGGGGATCGGTTCCATAATGTGACTGAGAATGAAAATTATATCCAACTTTATGCTAACAGTGGGGATCCAATCATTGCAGTACTGACCTGGGATTCCTGGCCTGAGACCGACTTGGACTTTGATCTCCTTTTGTTCAATAGGCATTTTGAACTGGTGGCCTCAAGTACAAACATCCAAAATGGCACCCAACCCCCTCTCGAAGCAATCTATTATTTGGTCCCTTCGTCAGGAACTTATTACCTGGCCATAAAAAGATCGAGAGGTCTCTCAAATCCTCGATTCTCTCTTTTCACCTTTTATCATGAATTAAATCCCTTTACTGCCAGAAGTAGCCTTCTCTCACCTTCGGATGCCAGAGGGGTGATGGCTGTTGCAGCCATTGATTATGCTCAATGGGAGAGCGGTCCCCAGGAGTCGTTCAGTTCACAGGGGCCAACAGAAGACGGGCGAATCAAGCCAGAGATCAGTGGGCCAGACGGCGTCTCAAGTTTTATTTATGGGAATTTTTATGGGACATCGGCCTCTTCTCCCCATGTAGCTGGAGCAGCAGCACTTCTTCTCTCTCATTATCCAATGTTGACCGTCGAAGAACTCTGGAATGCTCTGACTGCTTCAACCATTGATATGGGAGAGAGTGGCCAGGATACAATTTATGGATTTGGCCGATTGAACCTTCTCACGATCTCTGTAGACCCAACCTCGATAGACTTCGGTGAAGTTCCCAAAGGAAGTTTTATCGAAAGGACCATTACAGTGCGAAATCTTGGAAATCAAAACCTAATGATTGGCCAAATAACTTCCCTTGTGCAACCATTCAGCATTGTTTCAGACCAATGCTCTAATCGTTCCCTGCCCCTTGGAGGAGGGTGTACTCTCAAAGTTCGGTTTTCACCCAACTCTCCAGATCTTTTTGAAGAAACATTGGTTATTCCAACCAATGACCCATTGACCGGCAATCTAAATGTTCCCCTTAAAGGACGGGGAATATTACTATTAACACTTTCCTCACCGAATAATCAGGCTATTGTGGATCTCTGTTCGATCAATATTCCACTTCTTTTCCGTTGGAAATCGTTGGAGAGTTTTGTTGGTTATGAGGTCCAGTTTTCAGGAAATGCGAACTTCGACTCGATTCCATTTAAGGTGAATATCTCTGGTCGATCAATAGACTATCAACCCTTCTCTTTCCAATGGAGAAAGATCCTTTTAATTCCAGGGAGCGGGGGAGGGATGGTCTATTGGCGTATTCTTGGAAAGAAGTCTGATGGCACTTTTATTGTGAGTGATAGCCGATCATTGTTGGTTCCTCCTCCTTCAGCTGTGGTCGCTCCAACGATAGCACCTGTAAGTCGATCGTCACTCCCAATCCTCGCTTGGGAGAACCGGTGTAATATTAAGTTTAAGGTCTGGTTTGGGAGCGATCCCAATTTCTCAAACCACAGATCCCTGAACGTTTACCTCACAAATCCTGACCAGAAAAGTGAAACCTTTTCTAAAACCCTTGAACCTCATCAATGGCTGGCAATTCGAAGATTGGTGGCAGATCGTGCAGGTTCCACTATTTACTGGTATGTAGAATCCTGGGATAAAATAAAAAGGAGAGCGTTGACAAATGTAATGAGTTTTACCCTCAACGATTGAAACCATGATATTTTAGAATTCCAATTCACTCCCCCTGTTTTGTTTGTATTTAAGTCTGAAAAATTCTATATTTAATTGCACAAATTATTATAAAAATATCTTTCCCTGAAACCACTGAAAAATTCAATTAATTCAATTAGTTTGACATTTTATTATGGATTGGTTAATATAACATAAACTTTCGGAGTCTCTTTTTTTCTATTAGAAATTTTATAAATATTTAATAAAGCATCCTTGTATGGTTAGAATTTCTATTATTCTTCTTGTTAAGAATGGCCAGGCATTTCTTGAAGAGGTTCTTCAGGCGGTCTATTCCCAAAGGATTCAGGATGAATTTGAAGTAATCGCCATTGATTCTGGGTCAACGGATAAGAGCAAAGAGATTCTAACTCAATACCCAGTCAAACTTTTTGAGATTCCACCAATTACTTTTAATCATGGAGAAACAAGAAATTTGGGAGCCTCTTTATCCCAGGGAGAGTTTCTCGTCTTTTTAACCCAGGATGCAACTCCATTGAATGAAGAGTGGCTTGAGAATCTTGTCCAGCCTCTTCGAGAAGACTCTTTTGTGGCTGGAAGTTTTAGCAGCCAACGACCAAGGCCCGATTGCCCTTTGATGGAAAAACGACAAATTCTACAGACAGAATTGACTTCGGGAAGAAGCAGGAGAGTAAATAAGGCAGTCGGGAATCCTGACTATGAGAGAAATCCTTACCCTTATATTTGGTTCTCCAATACAGGTTCTTGCATTCGTAAAGAAATTTGGGAAAAGATTCCCTTTAGAAGAGTTGAGTTTGCTGAAGACCAGGATTGGGCCAAAAGAGTCCTTGAAGCCGGATATAAAACTGTCTATGTTCCAGAAGCGATCCTTCTCCATTCCCATCATTATGGAATGGTTAAAAATTTTCGTCGCCATTTCGAACATGCAAAGGCCATGAAAGAACTTTTTGGAAAAGATGAATTCCCTTTTTTAAAAGCAATCTTTCCTGCTACTCGCCACTCCATTAGAGAGGATTATAATTTTTTTCGATCAGAAGGGGAAAGGGGAATTAAATTTTGTCGCTGGTTATTCCCAAGCCTCTTTTGGTATGTGTCGGCATTTACTGGACTCTGGTTAGGAACCCATTTTGAAAGGATCCCCCTTAAGATGAGCAAGGGGCTTTCTCTTCAACCCTCCATTATTAAGAAATGAGACGATGAAGATCCTTCAGATAAGTCATGGCCTTCCACCCAAAGAAAATGCAGGGGTTGAACTCTACACTTACTTCCTTTCAAAGGCTCTGCTGGGGTTAAATCATGAGATCATAATTTTTTGCAGGGAAGCGGATCCTGAAAGGGAAGAGTTTTCAACGACTGAAGAATTCTACAAAGGCTTAAAAGTTATCCGAGTTGTGAATAACCTGAGTAGGATTTCAGACTCAAAGATCTATTATGACAACCATTACTTTGATGAGATTTTCCTTAAGCTCCTTGAACGCGAAAAACCCGACCTTGTCCACTTCCAACATTTCATTGCCCTTTCTGCCCATTTGTTACGGCTGGCAAAGGAGAGGGGAATCCCGGTGGTCATTACTCTGCACGACTTTTTCATCCTCTGTCATCGGATCCATTTATTAAAAGAAGATAATACCCTCTGTCCAGGCCCCCTTTATGGGCTGGAATGTATGTCGTGTTTAAATGGCTTTTATAGTTCAAAGCCGAAGGATAGAAGAACCGCATTCTTTTTAAGAAATAAAGATATTCTTCCTTTCCCCTTCATCAAATGGACGAAAAGGTTCTTTATCCCTTCGAAATTTTTGGAAAACAAAGGGTATGAAGTATTTCATCGTTACCGATTTATGTATGAAATCTTAAAGATTTCTGATCTGATATTAACTCCCTCTGCCTTTGTTCAAAAGCAGTTTCTGAAATATTATCCACGAATTAAAAAAAAACTGAGATTGCTTCCCTTAGGTATTCCTCCTATCCAAGGAAAGTCCATGAAGAAAAGGGAGAATGGAAAGGTCCATTTCTGTTATTATGGGAATATCCTTCCGCTTAAGGGGCTTCATATCCTCGTTGAGGCCTTTAAAACCCTTCCCAAGGAAAAAACGGCTCTGGTAATTTACGGGAGGAGAAGCCCATGGAATGAAGCCTATTATGATCAGTTAAAAGAGCAGGCCAAAGGTTTTCCTGTGGATTTCCGGGATGCCTTTCAAAGAGAGGATTTAACCAGGGCATTAAAGGACCAGGATGTGTTGGTTCTCCCTTCCATCTGTCCTGAATCTTTCTCTTTTGTGGCGAGAGAAGCAAATGGTCTTGGACTCCCAATTATTGCTTCAAGGATCGGGGCAATCCCAGAGGTAGTGGAGGACGGTAAAAATGGTTTTCTCTTTGAGCCAGGTGATATAATCGGATTAAGAAACTGCATGCTTAAGTTTATCGAAAATACTGACCTTATTCGTCGAATGGCAGGGAGAATGCCAAAACCTAAAACGATGGAAGAGCATGCCAGGGAGCTTGAAGAAATATATAGAAGGTTGATCGAGGAGGGAAGGTGAGACCATTCCAGTATGCCGATTATGAATCTCGATTAGTGGATGAAGAATATATCCGGATGCTCCAACGTCCACGCATCGAATATTTTAAAGGATGCAAAAAAGTCCTCGATCTTGCGTGCGGGTCTGGAATCTTTCTCGAACTACTGAAGGAAAATGGAATCGAGGCTTCAGGAGTTGACCGGGATGAAGAGATTGTGAAGAAGGCAGTTAAAAAAGGGTTGAAAGTCCAAAAAGGAGATCTATTCGATTACCTTCAGAGGGTTAAGGAAAAATATGATGGAATATTTTGTTCGCATCTTTTGGAACATCTCCCGTTTGAACAAGTGGTGAGATTGATTGAATTGGTGACCGAGAAACTTAATCAAGGAGGAGTTTTTGTTATTGTCATGCCTAATCCAGGCTCAATCCGACTTCATCTCTTTGGATTTTGGCGGGACCCAGAACACATACGATTTTATTCAGGGGACCTCATTGAGTCGATCTGTCGACATTACAGATTAAAGGTGGAGTATTCTAACCAAGAAGAGACTCCAAATCGGTTAGAGCCACCTCTATTAGACCTTATCCCTTTGCATTGTTCAAACACGAGATGGAGGAGAATTTTCTTTTCAAAGAGGAATAAGATAGAAATGCTTCTGCGAGAATTTAATAAACGGGTTGAGGCTTTTAATCTCAAGATGGAGAAATTTTCGGAGGCGCTCAACAAGGTCTGGTCAAGGGATGATGAGGTTGTAATTGTTTGCAGAAAAAAAGAATAAAAGGAGGGATAACAAAGATCCATGGGAAAACCTACAGTGAGTGTCGTAATCCCTGCTTACAACCATGAGCGATATGTAGGCGAGGCGATTCAGAGCGTTCTTGATCAGACTTTTCAAGATTTTGAATTGATCATTATTAACGATGGTTCAACAGATAACACGGAAGCAAAGATCCTGAAATTTAAGGACCAGCGGATTAGATATTATTCTCAAGAGAACAGGGGTCTAAGCGCCACCTTGAATATAGGGATTAGCCTTGCCCGAGGAGATTATTTTAATTTTCTTCCATCAGATGATGCATTTTTTCCAGAGAAACTTGAGGTACAACTCAAGGTCTTTAAGGAGCACCCCAATTTGGGTATAGTTTTTTCATATCCACAACTGATCGATGCTGAAGGCAGAGAGATCAAAGAAGGGCCTGAAGCCCAATGGGCTATTGTACCGTTTGAGACTAAAGAGGAGATCTTTCCTGCCCTCTTCGAAAGGGATTTTCTTTCTGCTCCGAGTGCCCTTATCCGGATGGATTGTTTAAAAAAGGTGGGAGGGTTTGATGAATCTCTAAAGTATGCGCAGGATTATGATTTATGGATGAGGATCTTGAAGTTTTTTGATATCAGATTAATCAAGAAACCCCTGGTCAAGTATCGTTGGCATGGAAAGAATCTCACCTTTAAGGCTACTGAAGAGACTGAGTTCGAAAGAACGAAATTGTTATTAAAGGCCTATAAGGATTTGACCATAGAGGATATTTTTCCAAGCCTTTCTATCAAGAGAGAAAAAAAGGCCTATTACTATGCCTATGAGACATTAGCCTCATACATGGAAAAGAGCGGGATTCCTTCATTGATTCCTGTGGCCCAAATTTTTAAAGATAATGCAAAATCATTAATTAAATCCACCCCCTCTGATCAATGGGAGGAAGAGGAAAAGGGAGATGTTCATTATCATTCTTCGGGGATGGATTTAGGAAGAATAAAGATTTTAATCGAAACCCCATCCTTAGATGCAGGGGGAATGGAAGAAGTTATTTATGGAATCGCAACTCATCTTGATCCGAAACTCTTTTTTCCTGTTGTGGTATGCCTTGAAAAAGGGGGGGGAGTAGCTGACCGCCTTAAAAGAAAAGGAGTGGCAGTAGAGATTCTGGGGGCAGAGAAAGAAAGGGAGTATATTGAAATTCTGAAGCGGTATCGAATCGATCTCATTAATTCACATTTTTCTTTTTTGGGCTCCAGAGTTGCGCCTCAATATGGGATTCCAGTGGTTTCGGTTTTACATAACCTTTACAGTTGGTGTTCAAGCAATATATTGGATGAGTTCAGGGTCATGGACCAATATATTTCAAAATATATTGCGGTTTCTAAACAGGTGGCCTCATTCTTTCAGTATCGGTTCAATATTGATCCTACCCGGATCGAAACTATTCCTGATGGGATTGACCTTGAAAAATTTACAAATAAGGGTGGGGCAAAATTAATCAATCGTCAGGACCTCGGGTTTGAAGAGAAAGACTTTATTCTGCTTCATGTTGGTGCGGTCACCCCAGCAAAAATGCAAAACCTCCTCATTGCAGTGATGAAAGAAATTTCAAGAGATTATCCAAAAATCAAAGTAATCTCTATGGGGTCTATTATTGATAATTATTATTATTCTTTTCTCCAAAAAAAGGTAAAAGAATTTAAATTAGAGGAATGCCTAAAGTTTATCGGCTATGTGGAAGATCTTAGTCCCTTTTACAGGATTGCAGATGGTTTTCTTTTGCCTTCTATAATCGAAGGGTGGGGGATTGCGACATTAGAAGCCATGTACCATTCTCTTCCACTTATTTTAACGAAGGTGGGCGGAGCAGAAGAGTTGATAGAAGACCAGGATGTAGGGATTCTAATTGAGAATTGTTGTGAAGATATCCTTCAATTGAGTGGAGGGGATTTAGAATACTATTCTCATCTTGATTCGCCAAGAAATACCCCAGAATTGATTAAAGCCATTTTAGAAATTTATCAAAATCGGGAGATTTGGAAAGAAAAGGCGAAAGAGGGAAAGAGGAAAGTCGTTTCTCGATATACTTGGGAAAGATTGATTCCTAAATACGAGAAAGAATTTATAGCATTAGTTTTGGAGAAGGAGAGAAGAGAGAAATCCTATCTGAATTGGATGGTTAAACAACAGAGGAGTTTAGGGGATGAAATAAAAAAAGTAATGGAAAGTCAAAAAATAGAAATGAAAGAATCCATTGGTTCAATCTCTATTCAATTAGAGCAGAAATTTAACTCAGTTCATTCCCAATTGGAATATGTCTTAATCCGACTTAGCCTGACACAGAGAATAAAAGGACGGCTTTTTAAACTCCTCAAAATGATCCATCGGGTTGTTCCAAAGAAGATAAGGGAAAAATATCGATATCCTTACCAGAAGTTTTTTTTTAAAAAGATTTTTCCAGATAAAGAGAGATTTGAACAACCTCCTTCCATTTCAAACCTTACTAACACTTTATCCGAGGCGGAAATCAAAAATTTTTTGGAATTTATTCGAAAAAAAGGTCCTCAAAAGCTTTTTGTCGTTTACACGACCGATCCCTATATGGAAAGTAGGGGTCAGAGGTCAACCTGGCTGACCCATGAATTCCTCCGGAGGGGTTTCCCGGTAGTCTTTTTTTACTGGCGGTGGAATAAAAAAGAGAACCTTATAAAATCCCAAGACCCCAATGTCCTTTCTGTCCCGATTGATGAATTTAATAAAATTGAAGAACATCTCTTTCCTTTTCAATTAGATTCATTGAAAAAAATATTTTTAGTCGAATTTCCTGATTTATACCTTTTTGAAAAGATTAATATGGCCAATTTAAATTCCTTTGTAACTGTTTATGACTGTATTGATGATTGGTCAGCCTTTGCTCAAGAAGGCCAGGCCGTTTGGTATGATCCTGCGGTAGAGAGATACCTGGTGCGAAACGTGGATTTGGTCGTAGCGACCAATCCAATTCTTGCAAATAAAATGAGAGAAATGGGCACAACACATATTCCAATCATTCCGAATGGGATAGACATCCTCTCATTCCAAATAGCGGGGAAACGAAGAAAGATTCTACAGAGAGGAAATCTGACGATTGGGTATTTTGGACATTTAACCCATTCATGGTTTGATTGGAATCTGGTGTTGCATACCGCTTCAAAAAGGAGAGATTGGATTTTTCATATCATTGGTTATGGTGAACCCAATGGATTAAAATTTCGGGAAAACATCAAGTTTTGGGGAAAAATTGAGCATCATGATCTCCCTTCATTTGCCTGTAATTGGGATGTGGCTATTATCCCTTTTAAAAGAGGGAGATTGTCAGAGGCTGTAGATCCAATTAAATTATATGAATATCTGTTTTTGGGACTTCCCGTGGTAGCCACCAATATGCCACAACTTAACGGGATTCCAGGAGTATTCGTATCAGATGAACTAAATTTCGAGAAAACCCTTCTCCAGGCAGTAAAAACAACTTTTCCAAGAGAAGAAGTGAAACAATTTATTGAGAACAGCACATGGGAGAAAAGGGTGGATCAACTGTTAAGAGAAATTGATGGAGTTGATCTATTGAGAAATATCCTAAAAGGGATTGGGTAAGGCATCGATGAACATCCTCTTTGTCTATCAATTCTGCACGTTTGGGGGGGTTGAAACAGTGCTAAGAAATAGGCTTACAGCCTTGTATAAGAAAGAATTATTCCCCCATGTTATTTTCTTGAAAGATTTAGGAGGGTCGAAGATATTTGAAGGATTCAGGAATATCCATTTTGAGAATCGGGAAGATGAGTTAAGACGTTTTATTGACAAAGGGGAATTTAATTTTGTAATTTCCATTGACACCCCTCAGATCTATCCTGTTTTAAGAACGAGTCAATTTAAAGGGGTTTTGATTACAGAGGTCCATACAAACAATCTAAATATCCTAAAGTATCTTTCCAACATTGAAGAAACTGGAACCAGGGTAATTATTACTCCTTCACAATTTGAAAAAGAATTGATCTATAAAAAAATCCATGGGTTTGAGAAAAATGGAATTCCAATCCACATTATCCCTAATCCTGTCGATCCTGAATTATTCTTTTTCAGGGATCCCCCCAATATACCAGAAAAGAAAATAATTGGATGGATAGGAAGGCTGGAGAAGGAGAAGAATTGGAAACATTTTTTAGAAATATCTTCCGTTCTTTCCGAAAAAAGGAAGGATGTTGTTTTTATTTTAATTGGGGGTTATAACGCCGAAGAATCAGTGAAAAGGGAGTTTCTAAGTTGGATAAAGAAGTGGAATCTTATTGAGCATCTAAAATGGGTTCCCTACCTTCCGTATCAGAGGATGCCAAAACTATATTCTCTTATTGCTTCAAGTGGTGGTTGCATGGTTACCACCTCAATTATTGAACCTTTTGGGATGACTGCAGTTGAGGCTATGGCTTGCCAGTGCCCTGTGATTGCTTCTCGAGTTGGGGGGTTTCCTGAAATTATTGAAGATGGTCAAAACGGATTTTTATTTGAAGTAAATAATACGAAAGAGGCTATCGAGGACATTGAATTTCTTCTGGATAATCCTCCAGAAAGAACCCGTTTAGTAAAGAATGGAGTTCTTTCCATCCAGAATCGTTTTACCCCAGACCGAATCGTAGAAAATTATTTGAGGATTTTAGATGAATTAAGGTAATTATTTTTTCCTTTTCTATCTCTTCTAAGATATTATCTTTTTAAATACTTTGGAAATTAGGCCAGAAAATCACAGACATTTAGGCCAGGGAGTTGGTCATTTTTAGTCGGATTTTCAAGGAGAAGAGAGATCGGGTGGTTCAAATCATTAAAAGTTATGATGAGGCTTTGAAAGCAAGAGGGATCCGTTTCATTTTTCTTCCGATCCCTGAGAAAAAGATTATCTTTCATAATCTGTTAAATACCCCGAAGCCTCTATTCTTGGGACAGGTGATCGAACAATTAAAGAAAGAAGGCGTCGAGGTAATTAATACCCAGAAGGCGTTTGAAGAGGCCTACCAGAGAAACCAGATTCTTCTCTACCAGAGGGATGATACTCACTGGAGCGCAGAGGGGGTTAAATTAACAGCAAAATTAATTCAGAAAGTCATTTATTAGCCATCTCCTGGCTTCCTCAAGACTTTTTTTCATAAATAGTTTTCCCTTCTTTAACCACATTTTCTATAAATGGATTTCCCATTTTTAACATGATATCAAATTCTGAAGGAGTGTATACAAATACATCCACATGAATAGGTAAATCAACAAGACTTTCAATATCAAGTATTCGTTTGATAAATCTCTCTTTCGTTTCTTTTATCACCACAATATCGATGTCGCTATATTTATCCGTCTCCCCTCTCGCCAATGAGCCAAAAAGGATAATCTTTTCTACATCTGGCTTCTTTAATCGATTGATGATTTCAATCAAAAGTTTTTCTTCTCTTTCTAAATTATCCACCATTTACCTCTCCCATAATCCAATATTCAACCACTTTGGCTCTGCTCTTCATATGGATTATAAACTATTCCTAAATCCTATGTCTCTTGATCTATTAATAAAAAAAATTTATCATTTTCAGACTTTTTTTGTAAAGTTTTTTCTTGGTGCAATAGAGGGAGGTCAAATCCCTAAAGTTTAGAAGGTCGCTTTTCTGCTTTTTGACTCTCTCTTGAGGTTTTGTTATGATAGAAAAAAATCCATATATTCTCCGTTCATAAAAGAATGGATCAGAATAAAAGAGAAGGATACATAAAACTTTTAGAAGAATCTCTTGAAAAGGTGGTAAGGGTCCTATCTCCCCAGGCAGAGGAGATAAGTGTGTTTGGTTCTTATGCTCGACAAAAATCCCCTGACCTTTTTACGGATCTGGACATATTGATCGTGCAAAAATTTATACCAGAGATTCGGCTGTAGAGCCAGTAAAGATGGCTGAAGAAATAGTTGAATTTGTAAAGGAAAAGGTTTAAAAATAAGGGGTTTTGAAAAGCTTCAAAAGATGCTCAAAGAGAGATTTCGAGAACTTGAAGAGAGACTTTTAAAGGAGATTCAATCCTTTTATGGAGAGAGGCTTGTCTCCGTGGTTGTCTATGGTTCGGTGGCCAGGGAGACTCAGACCTTTGATTCTGACCTGGACCTCTTGATTATTGCAGAGGGACTCCCTCTTGGGAGAATGAAAAGGATAAGAGAGTTTGATCCCATTGAAGAGAGGATCGAGCCGTTCTTGAAATTTCTAAGGGAAAAAGAGGGAATTAATACATATCTGTCCACCATTATCAAGAGCCCTGAGGAGGCAGAAAGGGGGAGTCCTCTTTTTTTCGATATGGTGGAGGATGCAAAAATCCTTTTTGACCGGAACGGTTTTTTTAACGGAGTCCTTGAGAGGTTAAGATCGAGATTAAAGGAATTGGGTGCGAAAAGGATATGGAGGGGAAATGCCTGGTACTGGGATCTGAAGCCCGATTATAAACCAGGGGATGTGATTGAGTTATGACCAATTATGATCTTGCACAAAGTTACTTTAAAAAGGCATGGGACCGGTTAGATATCCTCGATCTACTATTAAAGAAAGAGGCCTATTCGGATGTCATCCGAGAGGCACAGGAGATTGTGGAACTCTCTCTTAAAGGAATGCTCAGGTACGTAGGCATAGAACCTCCAAAATATCACGATGTTGGTCCTCTCTTGATTGAGCATCAAAGAAGATTTAAAGAGGTCACCTTTCAGGAGTTAACGGATCTTTCAAGGATTTCAAGGAATTTAAGAAAAGAGAGAGAGCTTGCCTTCTACGGGGATATCGATTTTATTCCAACAAAAGAGTACACCTTAAAGGACGCTGAAGAGGCGATTAAAGGAGCGACCTTTACGGTTAATATCATTCGGAGAATGATGGCCAAATAGTGGGTTGTTTAAAATAAGAGAGGAAGATCAAAAATATATTTCATTGGAGAGAAACGCCAGAGATTCATCTTAAGGAAGGCGAAATGTCAAGGGTATTGGTCACCGGAGGGGCAGGATTTATTGGATCTCATTTAACCGAGGCGTTGCTTCGACAGGGGCATCTGGTCAGGGTGATTGATAATTATTCGACCGGAAAGAAGGAGAACTTAATATTGGATAACTCCTATCCCTTTCTTGAGGTTATCGAAGGGGATATTCGGGATTTAAAGATATGCAAGGAGGTCATGAAGGACATTGAGTATGTCTTTCACCAGGCGGCTATCCCCTCTGTCCAGCGGTCATTAGAAGACCCATTGACAACCCATTCGGTCAATGTAGGAGGGACGCTTAACCTTCTTCTTTCTGCTAAAGAAGCAGGCGTGGTCAGATTCATCTATGCTTCCTCATCCTCTGTCTATGGGGATACCCCTACCTTACCCAAAAAGGAGGAGATGCCAGCCAATCCCCTCTCGCCCTATGCCCTTCATAAATATATTGGAGAGCAATACTGTCAACTCTTCGCAAAACTCTATGGTCTTGAAACTGTTTCTCTAAGATATTTTAATATCTTTGGGCCCAAACAGGATCCCACCTCTATTTACTCTGCGGTTATCCCCAGGTTTATCAATGCATTGCTCGATGGCAGATCCCCTGTGATCTATGGGGATGGAGAACAATCCAGAGACTTTACCTATATTGATAATGTAGTTCAAGCCAATCTCCTGGCCATGGAGATGGAAGGACTTCATGGAGAAGTGATCAACATTGCCTGTGGGGAAAGGACATCCCTCAATCAACTCCTGAATATTTTAAAGAACATCCTTGGGTCAAAGATATCTCCTATCCACGAAGAGGCCAGGAAAGGGGATGTCAAACATTCCCTGGCTGATGTTCAAAAGGCAAAGAGGATGTTAGGTTATGAACCCCAGGTGGATATTTATATGGGTTTAATAAAAACGATCGAGTATTTTCAGAAAAACAAGGGGGCATAGCAAGGAGATGGCCAGGAGGAAAGAAAGAGAGGTCCTTGAGAGAATAATAAGGGGATTTTCAAAGATTCGAATCCTGGTCATCGGGGATATCATGATGGATCGCTATATCTTGGGAAGAGTGTCCCGGATCTCTCCTGAAGCCCCTGTTCCAGTGATCCTTGTAGAGAAGGAGGATTTTGGTCTTGGAGGGGCTGCCAATGTTGCCCATAATATCCATTCCCTTGGAGGAGAGGTATCCCTCTGCGGTTTGGTAGGAGATGATGAGAACGGAAGCAAATTGAGAAAAAGACTGACAGAGGTTGGAATTGATGATCGTGGGGTATTTGTGGAGGAAGGAAGGCAGACAACGGTTAAGACAAGAATCATTGCCCATCATCCTCACCACCAACAACTGGTCCGAATCGATCGGGAGACCACCAATCACCCGAAACGTAAGACCCTTCTTCAACTTCAGGAGTTCTTGCGAGAGAATTTAGAGCGTTTTGATGGGGTTGTTATCTCTGATTATGAGAAAGGGTTGCTCAGCAAAAAGTTGATCCGCACCATTATCGAAAGGGCAAAGAGGCTAAACCGAAAGGTGATGGTGGATCCCAAATTGAAGAACTTTTTCTACTATCAAGGAGCAACCGTTGTCACTCCCAATACCAAAGAGGCAAGTGAAGCCTCCCGCATTCCCATTCATGATAAGGCTACATTGGAAAAGGCAGGGAGAATCCTTTTACGAAGGTTGAGGTGTGAGGTCCTTGTTGTTACACAGGGTGAAGAGGGGATGACCATCTTTGAACCCCATCGTAAAATTTTCCCTGTTCCAACGATGGCCAGAGAAGTTTACGATGTAACAGGGGCAGGGGACACTGTGATTGCCTCGATAACCCTGGCCATGCTCTCAGGGGGCAATATTAGGAATTCTGCAAGGTTGGCTAATTATGCAGCAGGGATTGTGGTTGGAAAAAGGGGAACAGCCACAGTAACTCCAGAAGAGTTAATCAAGGTGATTAGGGAGAAAGGGTAAGGATGCTGAAGGAGTTAGGCCCTACCTCCAAATAGTTGTGGACCCTATAAAGGAGATAGGGCCATCCTTTTATTCTCCCTTAGGTTTCAAGTACAAAAATGACTTCCATTCTCACCCGATATTCTGAAATCTTTGAATTTTCAACTGCTACTCGCATTTCAATAATTCTTAATCCAGTAATCCCCCTCAATGTCTTGGTGGCCCTTGCAAAGCCGACTTTTACTGCATCCTCAAACCCTTTTGGAGAACCTGCAATGATCTCTGTCACTCTTGCCACTCTGGGTTCAGCCATCCTTATCACCTCCTTCTCTTAAAATTGAAATAAGTTTACAAAGTCTACCCGAAAATCCAAATGAATGTCAACAATAAAATTTGATGACCCATCCACAAGATATGTTTTCTTTAAGTTACCCTTCCATGTAAATCAGCCCCTGCCTGAGGCAGGCGGGCTTGAGGGCTGAACTATCAGGGCTAAAGCCCTGAGTTACATCTTTATTGATAAAATTAAAAATTGTGTTATAAATTGAAAACTGATAAAATTTTAACAGGTTACGATGTCTTCATAGAAAAGAGATGACTCATCCCTTCATCCAACAATTTATCCATTACCTTTCTGTGGAGAAGAACGCATCCCCCCACACCTGTAGATGTTATCTAACGGATTTGGAAGAATTTGAAAAATTTCTGAAGGAGGGAAATTTATCCCGTTCCTCTCAAAGGGAGGTGAAGATTGAAGAAATTGATCGGCTGGCTATCCGAAGATATTTAAGTTTTCTCCATAAGAGGAATAAGAAAAGTTCGATTGCAAGAAAACTTTCGACCCTGAGGTCTTTTTTTAAATATCTCGTTCGAGAAGAGATTTTCCCCTCTAATCCTGCCAAGGAGGTTTCAACCCCTAAGGTGGAAAAACCCCTTCCCACCACTCTTACCGTTGATGAAGCCTTCAGGTTGATGGAATCAACGGAAGGAAGCGTGAAAAAGTCCTTGAGAGGGGGGAAGCAAAAGGAATTAAGGGATAGGGCCATCTTGGAGCTTCTTTATTCAAGCGGACTTCGTGTGGGCGAGCTGGTGGGATTAAATTCTAATCACCTGGATCTGGACCTCGGCATTGTAAGGGTGATGGGGAAAGGGAGAAAAGAACGGATTGTGCCAATGGGAGGTAAGGCCATTGCGTCATTAAAGACTTACTTGGAAGAGCGGGGAGAAATCTTAGGCGATAGCCCTCTTTTTGTCAATTCAAGGGGCGAGAGGTTAACCGCTCGAAGTGTCGGAAGGCTGGTCAAGAATTACTCAAAACGATGTGGCATTTACAGGAAGGTAAGTCCTCACAGTCTTCGACACACTTTTGCAACCCACCTTTTGGATGCAGGGGCAGATCTAAGGGAGATTCAAGAGATGTTAGGGCACACCAGCCTTTCCACTACCCAACGATATATCCATCTCAGTATGGGGAAGTTAATGGAGGTTTATGATAGGACTCATCCACGGAGTTTTAAGAGAGCAGGCCAAAAAATCCAGAATGGGGATCACCATTGATTTTTATATTTTCTCTCATCCTTGATTCCCCAGGTCAATCCTTTCGTGGAAAAATGATAAAAAAACATTATCAGATGACGCAAACAGTGGGAAGAGGAGTGGATTAAAAAGATGGAGAAGAGAATGCCAAGGATGGAAGGGACAACCGTTTTATCTGTTCGACATAAGGGGAAGGTTGTCATGGCAGGAGATGGGCAGGTGACGCTTGAGCATACCATCATGAAACATACCGCCAGAAAGGTGCGAAAGATTTACCATGACCGAGTCCTGGCTGGCTTTGCAGGCGCTACCGCAGACGCCTTTACCCTGTTTGCTAAGTTTGAAGAGAAACTGGAGCAATATAATGGGAATTTGATTCGTGCGGCAGTGGAGTTAGCCAAGGAGTGGAGGACGGATCGAATTCTTCGAAGACTGGAGGCCTTGCTGATTGTGGCCGATGCAGAACGATCCCTTGTCATCTCTGGGAATGGGGATGTCATTGAACCGGATGATGGAGTGACCGCCATTGGGAGTGGGGGACCTTATGCCCATGCGGCCGCCAAGGCCCTGACGGAGTTTTCCGATCTCGATGCGAGGACGATCGCCATGGAGGCAATGAAGATCGCAGCCTCCATCTGTGTTTACACCAACGATCGAATTATTGTGGAGGAGTTATAATGGAGACCTTCACCCCCCGAGAGATCGTTTCTGAACTGGATAAATATATTATTGGGCAGAAGAATGCCAAAAGGGCGGTGGCCATTGCCTTGAGAAACCGATGGAGACGCCAACAAGTTCCTGAACCCCTGAGGGATGAAATTGCTCCAAAGAATATCATTATGATTGGTCCCACAGGGGTAGGGAAGACCGAGATTGCACGAAGGCTGGCTAAATTAGCCCAGGCGCCCTTTCTCAAAGTGGAGGCGTCAAAATTTACAGAGGTGGGTTATGTCGGAAGGGATGTGGAGTCCATGGTCCGCGACCTCACCGATATTGCGGTCAATATGGTAAAAGCGGAGGAGACCAAGAAGGTTCAAAAGAAAGCGGAGGAGATTGCAGAAGAGAGGATTCTGGATTTGCTTCTTCCCCCCACTAAGGGTCAACACAAAGAGGGGGAGAATCATCGAGCCACTCGTGAGAAACTCCGAAAGATGCTTATTGCTGGAAAGCTCAATGACCGATATGTCGAGGTGGAGACTGTGGATCGGAACCTCCCGATTGTGGAGATCTTCACGGCTACGGGTTTGGAGGAGATGGACATCAACATCAAGGATATGTTTGGAAGCCTCTTCCCCAAAAAGAAGAAACAGAGGAGGGTAAAAATCCCAGAGGCCTTAAGTATCCTTACCCAAGAGGAGGCCTATAAACTGATCGATATGGAGGCCGTGGCCAAACAAGCGATCCAGAGGGTGGAACAGTCCGGGATCATATTTATCGACGAAATAGATAAAATTGCTGGGCGAGAATCCAGCTTTGGCCCAGATGTCTCACGGGAGGGGGTTCAAAGGGATATCCTGCCCATTGTAGAGGGGACGACCGTCACGACCAAATATGGAATGGCCAAGACCGATCATATCCTCTTTATTGCGGCAGGAGCCTTCCATGTCTCTAAACCATCGGACCTTATCCCTGAACTTCAGGGAAGGTTTCCGATTCGAGTGGAGTTGGAGTCTTTGGGTAAGGAGGAGTTAATCCGAATTCTTACAGAACCTGAAAACGCATTGATCAAACAGTATACTGCCCTCATGGAGACAGAAGGAGTCCAATTAGAATTCAAAGAGGATGCCATTAAGGAGATTGCAGAAATCGCCACTTTCATCAATGAAAGAACTGAAAATATTGGCGCCCGAAGGCTCTACACCATCATGGAGAAATTGCTCGAGGAGATCTCTTTTGATGCCCCTGAAATGGCTGGCAAGGAGTTGGTAATCGATGCCAACTATGTCAGAGAGAAACTGAAGGGATTTGTGGAAGATGAAGACTTGAGTCGATTTATTCTTTAAAAAAGTATGGAGGTATGAGTTTAGAGAAGAGGGTTAAGTAGTTTAAATCGTTTCTAATTTTGAGTCACGAATCACGATTAATCAATCACGGGGATGCAAGCGATGGAGAACCCAATCGATAAAGCGAAGGTTTTAATAGAAGCCCTTCCATATATTCGACGGTTTTACGATAAAACGATTGTGATTAAATATGGGGGGAGCACCATGGAGGAGGGGAGGGTGAAACGAAGTTTTGCCCAGGACGTTGTCCTCCTGAAGTATATTGGAATTCATCCTGTCATCGTCCATGGAGGGGGGCCCCAGATTGGTGAGATGCTCAGCCGGGTAGGGAAAAAATCCCAATTCATCGGAGGAATGAGAGTGACCGATGGAGAAACCATGGAGATTGTGGAGATGGTCTTGGTTGGGAAAGTGAACAAAGAACTCGTTGCCCTTATTAACCACCAAGGAGGGAAAGCTGTAGGGTTAAGTGGAAAGGATGGTCGGCTTATCGTGGCGAAGAAATTGACCTTGATCAAAAGCCGAGGGAAGGGAGAGGCTTCCGAGACAGTGGATATTGGAATGGTGGGCGAGGTAAAGGCGATCAATCCAGGAGCCATTGAAGCCCTTGAAAAGGAAAGTTTTATTCCTGTCATTGCCCCTGTGGGAGTGGGAGAGGAGGGCGAAACCTATAACATCAATGCGGATTTGGTGGCAGGAAAAATCGCCTCGGCCCTCAAGGCGGAAAAACTCATTTTGTTAACCGATGTGGAGGGCGTTCTGGACAGAAAGGGGCGCCTCATCTCTACCCTCAATATCAAACAGGCCAAACAATTGATTGCACAAAAAGTGGTATCCTCCGGAATGATTCCAAAGATTCACTGTTGTCTCGATGCCATAGAAGGAGGAGTGACCAAGACCCATATCATTGACGGAAGGAAAGAACACGCTCTCCTTTTAGAGATTTTTACTGACGTTGGAATTGGGACCCAGATTACCAGGGAATAGGACGGAGAGTTTGGAATTGGGAGATAAAAGAGGGAAACTCTTAGGGGGAATGATGGATTCTCAAAGCCTGATGGCATTATCTGAGCAGTATATTGTCCGCACCTATGCCCGTTTCCCTATCATCCCTGTCCGAGGAAAAGGGACAAGGCTCTGGGATATCGAGGGGAAGGAGTATCTCGATTTTGTCGCAGGTCTTGCGGTTTGCAATCTCGGACATTGTCACCCCAAAGTGGTCAAGACCCTTCAGGATCAGGCCCAGAAGTTGATCCATGTTTCAAACTTCTATTACATCGAACCTCAGATTCAACTGGCCGCCCTTCTCTGCAAGCACTCTTTTGCGGATAAGGTCTTTTTCTGCAACAGCGGGGCAGAGGCTAACGAAGGGGCTCTGAAACTTGCAAGGAAATATGCCAAAGAGAATCTCGGTCCCAATCGGTATGAAGTGATCACCATGGAGCGATCCTTCCATGGGAGGACACTGGCTACCTTGACGGCCACGGCTCAAAAGAAATACCACAAGGGGTATGACCCCCTGATGCCAGGGTTCAAGTATATCCCCTTTGATGATATTGAGGCGTTGAAAGAGGCTATCGACGAAAAAACCTGTGCCGTTCTCCTTGAACCCATTCAAGGAGAGGGAGGTGTGAATATCCCCAGTGAGGGTTACCTTAAGGCAGTGCGGGAGATTTGTGATGAAAAGGGCCTCCTTTTGATCTTCGATGAGGTTCAAGTAGGGATGGGGAGAACTGGGAAACTTTTTGCCTATGAGCATGAAGGGATTGAACCGGATATGCTTACCCTTGCAAAGGCACTGGCAGGGGGAGTTCCGATCGGAGCCCTCTTGGTTAAGGAGAAAGTCGCTAAATCCTTTGAGCCAGGAGATCATGCTTCCACCTTTGGGGGAAATCCTTTGGCCACGGCGGCAGGAGTGGCCGCTTTAACCGCCCTCCTGGAAGAGGGGATGCTTGACAATTGCCGAAAGGTTGGAGAATACTTTCTATCTCAACTCATGGCCTTGAAGGGAGAGTTCCCATTCATCAAGGAGGTTAGGGGAAGAGGGTTGATCCTTGGCATGGAATTAGAGATCGATGGAACACCTGTGGTCAAAGAGATGATGAAGAGGGGTTTTCTCATCAACTGCACCATGGACAGGGTGCTTAGGTTTTTGCCTCCACTCATCGTTACCGAAGAGGAAGTGGATCGGATGATCGAAGCGCTGGAAGAAGTCTTTAAAAAAATTAATCATGCCTAATTGGACCGCATTCAATAAAGAAACACCACCCCTTCAGGGTTCATTCCCGAGGAAGTGAGGATCCAGTTTTGATAGAATTCTTCTGGATTTCTGCTTTTTTAGAAAGGTCGATAAGATGTGATGTTATTTGTTTCCTTTGGATTGGACATAAAAATTAGAAGTTGAGAGCAGGGTAGTTATCGGGTTTAGAAAATTGACCCTCAGTTCGGGACGGCCTACCTTTGAAAGAGAGAAAGGGAAAAAACGATCGTAAGACTCGCCCTTCTTGGGAAGAGTATTTCATGGACATTACCCATCTTGTAGCCAAACGGTCCACCTGCCTAAGGAGACAAGTAGGTGCGGTTCTGGTCAAAGATAAAAAGATTTTAGCCACAGGTTATAACGGTGCCCCTTCTCGATTGGATCATTGCCTCGATACAGGATGCCTTCGTGAAAAAATGAAAATCCCTTCAGGAGAACGGCACGAACTCTGCCGGGGTCTTCATGCAGAACAGAATGCGATCATCCAGGCCGCTTTCCATGGGGTGCAGATCAAAGGAGCGACCCTTTACTGCACCAATCACCCCTGTATTATCTGTTCAAAGATGATCATCAATGCTGGGATTGAACGGATCGTCTACGAAGAAGGCTATGCCGATGCACTGGCCAGGGAGATGTTAAAAGAGTCAGGGATTAAGGTCGAAAAATTTAACCGAAAACCGCAGGGGAGTAGGAGCAATTCATGAATTGCCCCTACAGAGTGGCTGAATAATGAAATGTCCATTCTGTAACCATCCTGAAAGCAAGGTCGTCGACTCCCGACTTGGAAAGGATAAGGAGACCATTCGTCGAAGGCGAGAGTGTCTCCAGTGTAAAAAAAGATTCACGACCAGTGAGCGGGCAGAGGATGCGCTTCCCATGGTGGTAAAGAAGGATGGAAGACGGGAGCCCTTCAATCGTCTAAAAATCCTAAACGGTTTGAAAAAAGCCTGTGAGAAGCGGCCGATCAGCATCAATCTCATCGAAAAGATTGTGAATCGAATTGAGCACTATTTTCAGGAGAAGGGGGAAAGGGAGATCCGAAGCACCGAGATCGGCGAGCGGGTAATGGAGGAACTTCACCATTTGGATGGAGTTGCCTATGTGCGTTTTGCTTCCGTTTACCGCCAGTTTAAAGACATTCAAGAATTTATGGATGAACTGAAGGAACTTCTTGGCAATAAAGAAGAGAGCAGACAACGGAAATAACCCGTCCCAAACACCTGATCATAAGTCCTATTTTAAATTTCGATTGGTGATTTGGAGCTTGGAATTTGGTGATTGGGATTTATAATTCATGTTAACCCAAGATTGAAAGGTTGAGTTGAAAGGATGCGTCTGACCGACGAATACTGGATGAAACGGGCGCTCCGCCTCGCTGAGAAAGGAAGGGGGAGAACTTCACCCAATCCAATGGTCGGTGCAGTTCTGGTGAAAAGAGGAAGGGTGATTGGAGAGGCATATCATCAAAAATCAGGAGGGCCCCATGCAGAGCTCCTTGCCCTTAACCAGGCTGGTGAGGAGGCGAGGGGAGCCACCCTCTATCTTAATCTGGAACCCTGCACCCATTATGGGAAGACCCCACCCTGTGCTCCAACGGTGATCCAGGCAGGCATCAAGAGGGCTGTCATTGGAATGATGGATCCCAATCCCTTGGTCAGAGGTAAGGGGGTTGAAAGTTTAAAAAAGGCAGGGATCGAGGTGACCCTTGGGGTCTTAGAAAGGGAATGTCAACGTTTGAACGAGGCTTTTACGAAATATATTCAGACCAGGGAGCCTTTTGTTATTCTAAAAGTAGCCTCCTCTCTCGATGGGAAGATTGCCACCAGAAATGGTCATTCTAAATGGATATCTGGGGAAATCTCGAGGCGATGGGTTCATCGTCTGAGGGATCAGGTGGATGGAGTTCTGGTGGGGATTGGGACGATATTAAAAGATGATCCTTTACTTACCTCTCGAATTCGAGGAGGGAGGGATCCCTATCGAATCATCTTGGACAGTCGGTTGAGAATCCCTGAGGAAGCAAAAGTGATAAAAGAGAATCCTTTCAGAACCATCCTCGCTATTACAGAGTTAGCCTCCGAGGAGAGAAGGGCAAGTTTGGAGAAAAAAGGAGTTCTGATTCTCCAGTTCAAGTCAGAAGCAGGAAAGGTCCCCTTAAACCCTCTCCTTAAAAGATTGGGAGAGATGGAGATGATGTCCATCTTAGTGGAGGGGGGAAGTGAGGTGAATGGATCGTTCTTAGATCAAGGCCTTATTGATAAAATCCTTATCTTCTTTTCTCCCAAATTGATTGGGGATAGAGAAGCCCCTGGAATTTTTAGTGGAAAGGAGATAAAAAATCTCGATGAGGCTACCCTTCTCGATAAAATTAAGTTAAGAAGAACGGGTGGAGATATTCTCCTTGAAGGGTATATTCAAAAAAGGAGGACTTAGTTGTTTACAGGGATCATCGAAGGGAAGGGGAAGGTTTTAAGGGTTGAGGATAAAGGGGAGGGGAAGAGATTGTCTATTGAGATACCTCCTGAATTGACAGATGTGCAACTTGGTGATAGTATGAATATTAATGGGGCCTGTCTGACTGTTGTTGAAAAAAGAGGAAGATCCATAGGAGTGGACCTCTCAAGGGAAACACTGGAGAGGACCACTCTTTCAGGGTTGAGGGAAGGAGATTGGGTGAATCTCGAAAGGGCCCTAAGACTCTCTGACCGTTTGGGAGGCCATTTCGTGACAGGACATGTGGATGGAATGGGAGAAATTATCGAGAAGGTAAGAGAAAGGGAATTTTACCTTTTAAAGATAAGAATTCCCAGGTCAACCGTAAAGTATATCGTCCCCAAAGGGTCAATCGCTCTAGATGGAATCAGTCTCACGGTGAACGAGATAGAAGGGGAGACTGTTAAGATTACCCTCATCCCCTATACGATTGAAAAAACGACCTTAGGGGACAAAAAGGTAGGCGATCGAGTCAATCTTGAAACCGATATCCTGGGAAAGTATGTAGAAAAAATGATTGGTCATCGAGAAGAGGGAAATGCATTGGACTTTAATTTTTTAAGGAAGCACGGATTTATCAAGGAAGAGTGAGGGAGGAATATGGTTAGCACAATCGAAGAGGCCATAGAGGATATCCGGCAGGGAAAGATGGTTATTCTGGTGGATGATGAGGATCGTGAAAACGAAGGCGATCTCACCATGGCAGCAGAGAAGGTGACCCCAGAGGCCATCAATTTTATGGCCAAGTATGGGAGGGGGCTTATCTGTCTCAGCCTTACGGAGGAAAGGATCAATGAGCTTCGCCTTCCCATGATGGTTTCTGAGAATACCTCTCGGTTTCAAACTGCCTTTACCATCTCTATTGATGCCCGACACGGAGTGACCACTGGCATCTCAGCAGCGGATCGAGCCAAGACCATCTTGACAGCCATTGATGATAATGCGAAACCCGAAGACCTTGTGGCGCCTGGCCATGTCTTTCCCCTGAGGGGGAGGAAAGGGGGTGTTCTGGTCAGAACAGGGCAGACCGAGGGGTCGATTGATCTGGCCAGGTTGGCGGGGCTGAAGCCTGCAGGGGTCATCTGCGAAATCATGAATGAAGATGGAACCATGGCCCGGATGCCCGACCTTCAGATATTTGCTAAAAAACACGGGTTGAAAATTGTCACCATTGCCGACCTGATCAAATATCGCCTGAGCAAAGAGATCCTGGTCAGACGGGTGGCTACAGCAAAACTTCCAACCAAATATGGAGGGGTTTTTACTGCCATTGCCTATGAGAATGATATTGACCAATACCATCATATCGCTCTGGTCAAAGGAGAGATCAACCCTCAGGACAAGGTTCTGGTCAGGGTCCATTCCCAATGCCTCACCGGAGATGTTTTTGGCTCAAGGAGGTGTGACTGTGAAGAACAACTCCATCAGGCTATGGCCATGGTGGAAAAGGAAGGTAAAGGGGTGATCGTCTATATGAGGCAGGAGGGAAGAGGAATCGGGTTGGTCAACAAGTTGAAAGCCTATGCCTTACAGGACATGGGGAAGGACACAGTGGAAGCCAATGAAGAGTTGGGGTTTAAAGCGGATATGAGGGATTATGGGATCGGGGCCCAGATTCTGGTCGATTTAGGGCTTCATAAGATTCGTCTGATGACCAATAATCCTCGAAAGATTATCGGGTTGGAAGGATACGGGATTGAGGTGGTGGAGAGGGTTCCCATTGAGACCAAACCCCATCAGGAAAATATCGAGTATCTCAAGGTGAAGGCCAAAAAGATGGGACACCTCCTCTCCCTCAAACCAGGAGAGTAAATAAATTTCAAATTTTAGATTCTTACAATGAATATTTGAAAATTTTCTTCTAACATTTTATACCCCCTCTCCCCAGTGGGAGAGGGGAAGGGTGAGGGGGAATTTTCAAATATTTTTGGCTAGATTTCAGATTGAAATTTTTTTAAATTTGAGATCGAAAGGAGAAAAAAATGGTGAAGACCTTCGAAGGCAAATTAATGGCCAAGGGTTTGAGGTTTGCAATTGTCCTAAGCCGTTTTAATAATTTCATCGGAGAACGTCTTTTGGAAGGGGCCCTGGACGCACTGAGGCGAAGTGGGGCAGAGGAGGATGATTACTGTGTGATTCGTGTGCCAGGGGCCTTTGAAATTCCTCTTGCGGTAAAGAAGATCGTTAAGACAGGTCGATATCATGCCATCATCTGTTTGGGTTCTGTGATTCGTGGGGCCACTCCCCATTTTGCTTATATTGCAACGGAAGTGACCAAAGGAATTGCCTCCCTCACGCTTGAGAGCGAGATCCCCATCTCCTTCGGGGTTTTGATTACCGATACGATTGAGCAGGCCATTGAGAGAGCAGGGACGAAGATAGGAAATAAAGGGTTCGATGCAGCCATGACCGCCATTGAAATGGCAAACCTTCTCAGAGAGATTGAAAAGGGGTAGGAGAGAGGTTGAGCCGAAGAAGAAGGTCAAGGGAATTTGCCATTCAGGTTCTTTACCAACTGGAGATTAATCAACAGACCGTTCAAGAAACACTCACCCAATTTCAAAAGATCTATCTGCCCAAAGGGGAGAGGGATGAGTTTTTAGAACGATTGGTCCATGGAGTTTTAGAGCATCGGAAAGAGATTGACCGTCTGATTAAACAGTATTCAAAGAACTGGCGATTGGATCGAATGTCCCTGATCGATCGGAACATTCTGAGGTTAGCCATTTTTGAACTGATGCACTGCGAAGACATCCCTCCAAAGGTCACCCTAAACGAAGCCATTGAACTCGGGAAAAAATTTGGCTCTGAGGAGTCTGGAAGATTTGTCAATGGGATTTTGGACCGAATCCAGAACGAGGTGGTCCGAAAACCCTTCTAAAAAAGAGCTCTAATATCTAACCCAAAATATTTGAAATTTCTACCTTACCCCATCCCTCTCCCCAGTGCCTGCCTGGCGGTAGGCAGAGGGAGAGGGTGGGGGGGAGGGTGCATAAAATGTTAGAAGAAAATTCTCAGATTTAAAGTGTAAGAATCGAATGGTTTTAGGTTAAAAAGATGGAGGTTATCCTTTCTCAAGAGAAAATAGATGTTCAGGACTGTGACCTTCTGGTCACTGGATTTTTTTCCAATGAAAGACCTCTGAAAGGATCGGCCGGCTGGCTCGACTGGAGATTTAATGGCCTTCTCTCCAGTCTCCTTCTTGAAAATCGATTGATCGGAAACTGGAAGGAGTTGACCTTAATTCCTTCCCAGGGAAGGGTGACCCCTCCCTTAGTCCTTCTAATGGGATTGGGGGAGTTCAAGGATTACAGTTATCTCCGTCTAAGAGAAATCTCTCCCTATCTCTTAGAGACGCTTCAGAAACTAAGAGTGAAAAAAGTTTGTCTTTCCTTTCCCTATGGAGAGCCTTATAAAGTAGACGTTGGAAAACTCGTAGAAGTCCTCTTAGAAGGAATCGCTGATTCCTTAGACCCTTTTGGGAATTCAGTGGATGGGTCTTGGGTGGAAGGGTTGCAAATCTTTTTTGGGGAAGGGGAGAAATACTTTTATGAGATTCTTCTGGGGGTTCAGACAGCCAAGATGATCTTAGAGGATCGACTCCCAATTCGAATCTTTACCCCTTCACAAGAAACCATTCAAGATGATAGGTCATTCACAGCCCCTGAAAGGGGTCAGACTTCTTAAAGGGGATAAGGGTAAGGGTGGTACTTATTTTCTTGAGCGAATTCCAATCAGTCTAAGCCCCAAAGAGTTTCTGCCTAAAATATTCAATCGTCTTTTTGAGTCCTTCCTGAAGGGTTACCTTAGGTTCCCATCCTAAGACCTTTCTGGCTTTTGTAATATCAGGACGTCTGATTTTTGGATCGTTGAGCGGGAGGGGATAAAACCCAATCGGGCTTTTACTTCCTGTCAGAAGGAGGATCTCTCTGGCAAAGTCGATAATAGAGATCTCTTCGGGATTCCCTAAGTTGACAGGTTCCACCTCGCTGGAATAAAGGAGTTTGACGATTCCCTCCATGAGGTCATCTACATAACAGAAACTTCGGGTTTGTGTTCCATCACCATAAACGGTCAGTTCCTCTCCTTTGAGGGCTTGAACCATAAAATTCGGAAGGGCTCTCCCATCGTCAAGTCTCATCCGGGGACCATAGGTATTGAAGATCCTTGCAATCCGGGTCGGGAGACCATGGGTTCGGTGATAGGCCATAGTCAGTGCCTCTGCAAATCGTTTTGCTTCATCATAGACTCCTCTCGGGACAACGGGATTGACATTCCCCGCATAAGATTCCGATTGAGGATGTTCGTGGGGGTCTCCATAAACTTCTGAAGTGGAAGCCAGAAGGAAGGTCGCCTTTTTCTCCTTTGCCAATCCGAGGGTCTTGTGGGTTCCTAAGGATCCAACCTTTAAGGTCTGAATCGGATAATCCAGGTAGTCCTTCGGGCTCGCCAATGAAGCGAAATGGAGGATGTGATCCACCCTCCCCTCTACATGGAGATACTCGGTCACATCGTATTTAATGAATCGAAACCTTTCATGTCCGATCAGGTGGGCAATATTTTCAATATTCTCTTTTTTAATCAGGTTGTCCATGCAGATGACTTCGTGGCCCATTCGGATGAAATAATCGCAAAGGTGAGACCCTAAGAATCCTGCTCCACCTGTAATCAGAATCCTCTCCATAAAGACCTCCCTGAAAAGTTTTCGTCAACCCCAATCATTGGAAAATCATAATATAAAATTTTTGAAAAATCATGAGACTCCTGAGGACTTAGGAGACCCCTTCGAGACTGGGTCGCAATCCCCATTTCGTCGTTGCGAGCGAAGCGTGGCAATCTCTAATCAGCCCGAGGCTGGTCCGCCTTTTGCGGAAAAAAGAGGGTGCTTCGGTCGTTTCACTCCCTTGCCTGCCTCAGGCAGGAAAGAACATTACGACACCGTCTCCTGAGGGAGAGCTTGAAATATTCCCCTTAAAAATCTCGCCAATATTTTTTTGACAATCTTGAGAAAATAGGATAAAAAATACACACGATTTCACGCTGGAGGATAGGGCAATGGTGCAAAAAGTTGAGAAAATTTGGATGGATGGGAGGTTCATTCCTTGGGAAGAGGCCAATATCCATATCTTGACACACAGCCTTCACTATGGATTGGCCGTTTTTGAGGGGATCCGGTGTTATCTCTGTCATGATGGAAGATCGGCCGTGTTCAGATTAAGGGAGCACATTGACCGTCTGTTTGACTCTGCTCAGATTGGAGAGATTAAAATCCCTTTTTCAAAAAGGGAGATCACAGAGGCTTGTAAGGAGACCTTGAGGGTTAACCAGTTAAAAGAGGGGTATATCCGCCCCATTGTTTTCATTGGGGAGGGAGTGATGGGGGTCTACCCAGGCGATAATCCTGTTCGTGTTTCCATTATCACCTGGTCCTGGGGAACCTATTTAGGGGAAGGGGCGATTGAGAAGGGGATTCGAGTGAAAGTCTCCTCTTACACCCGCCATCATGTCAATGTGATGATGACGAAGGCCAAGATTTGTGGGAATTATGTGAACTCTGTTTTAGCCAAAAGGGAGGCGATGAAATTAGGATACGATGAGGCCCTGATGCTCGATACCGAAGGCTATGTCTCAGAGGCAAGCGGAGAAAACATCTTCATGGTAAAAAATGGACTGTTAAAGACAACCCCATTGACCTCCATTCTTCCAGGAATCACCCGAGATTCAGTGATTCGAATTGCCAGGCTGAAAAAGATTCCAGTGGTGGAGGAAAAATTTACACGGGATGAACTCTATACCGCGCAAGAAGCTTTTTTTACCGGAACGGCTGCAGAGTTGACTCCTATCCGTGAGGTGGATGACCGGACGATTGGGGATGGGAAGCCAGGTCCCATCACCCGAGAACTTCAGTCTGCTTTTTTCAATGTCGTGAGAGGGAAGGAGCCCGAATTTGTCGAGTGGCTGGATTACCTATAATCGATTTATAAAAATGGGCCAGAATATCACCCGCTGGCTGGTTGGTTAAGTGGCATTCCCTCTTCCCTGGTGGGAGGGCTCAGGGTGAGGGGTGAATTCCGCAATCCGAAATTCAAATGCTTCTCCTCATCGATGGTTATAATCTTCTTCATTCCGGGCACCCACTGGTCAACCTAAATCCTCTCGAACTCCAATGGGAACGAGACCGACTTATTGAGAGGCTTTCACTCTACCGACAGGCTCGACCTTCCGAGATCATTGTTGTCTTCGATGGCTGGCAGGGAGGAGGGAGGGAAGAGAGACATGAGAGGAGGAGAGGAATTGAGGTAGTTTACTCCAAATTGGGCGAGAAAGCCGATGAGGTGATCAAAAGGTTGGTCCGAGCGAAAGGTTCTGGAGCCATCGTCATCAGCTCTGACCGTGAAATCTCAAAATTTGCAGAGAAATTTTCAATTCCGGTTATCCGGTCCGAACAGTTTCTTGAAAAACTGAAACACATAAGGTTAAGAGAAACAGTCAAGGAAGAAGAGGAAGAAGAGATGAGAGGGGGGAAGAAAAAAGGACCTTCCCGAAGGCTTTCAAAAAAAGAGAGAAGGCTAAGACTCGCGTTGAAAAAACTTTAAAAGATTTTCCATCCCACCGTTCTTATCTGAGGCAAACAAATAAAAATCACATTTTCCATTTATTTTCTGTTCCCTGTAAAAGTCGGGCAATATTAGATTGATGTCGATAGAGGATAAGACCTGCGATAATCACGCTCAATATGAAGTAGAACGAAGAATCGCTTCGAAAAAAGGCGATGAGAAATGGAATGGTCATGGCGCAGGTGATCGAGCCTAAGGAGATAAACCTCCATTTCCAGACCAGAACCGAAAAGAGAATGAACTCCAAAGCCACCGCAATGGGAGAGATGATCAGATAGATTCCAAGGGCGGTCGCCACTCCCTTTCCCCCCTTAAATCCTAAAAAGATGGGAAAGATATGTCCCAGGAAGGGGGCCAACCCAGCCAACGAAATCCAGAAGTCTTTAGAGAGGCCCCACTGGTTGTGGACTGGCCACCAGATGGCAATCAGGATAGGAATCGCTCCTTTTGCGAGATCGCCAAAGAGGGTTAAAACCCCCAGTGTCTTTCCTGCGGTTCGAAAAACATTGGTGGCTCCGATGTTTTTACTCCCCATCCTGCGGGGGTCGATATTGGTAAATAGTTTGGAGAGAATTAACCCAACGGGGATCGAGCCCAAGAGATAACCCAACAGGGCGATGAAGATTCCAGCAGGCATGGCCTTATCTCATTCCGAATGAAAATCAAATTCACTAAGAGTTTGTTTTTGAGACCTTGGTGGTGAAGCATGGTCGGGGAGAGCGGATTTGAACCGCCGACTTCTTGGTCCCGAACCAAGCGCGCTACCAGGCTGCGCTACTCCCCGTTAATCATTAAGATTACAAGATTCGTTGGTAAATGTCCATATTTTGTTAAATCTTTGTGGAAAATCACTCAATTTAGGGACTACAAACGCATTCAATATGTTGACATTCGCTATCGTCATAGCGAGCCTGCCCCCTATTGACGGGAAGTAGAATTCTATGAAATATTGGTCTTGAGGGATTCAAAGGCTTCATGGAGGTAAAAAGGTTTGGAGACTTTGAACCCTTTTCCTACTCCTTGGACCCCCTCTCCACGAAGGCATAGGCGCTGTGGTTATGGATCGATTCAAAATTTTCGGATTCCACTGTAAACCAGATGATGTTTTTATCCTTCTTCAGTCTGCTGGCTATTTCCCTTACCACATCCTCAACAAACATCGGGTTTCCATAAGCCTTCTCTGTGACATATTTCTCATCCGGCCTCTTGAGGATCGAGTAAAGGTCGCAGGAGGCACACTCCTCAATCAGATGGATGATATCCTCAATCCAGATAAACTTTTTGAATCTCAGATTGACTGTGACCAAAGACCTCTGGTTATGGGCACCAAATTCACTAATCTCTTTCGAACAGGGACAAACGGTTGTGATAGGGACAACGACCCCTACATAGAAATCTTCCTTCTCATTGCTGGAGCCACAAAATCGACAGACATACTCCATCAAGCTTTTGGCCTTCGTGACCGGGGCTTCCTTTTCAATAAAGTAGGGAAATTCGACTTCGAGGTGGGCGCTTTTGGCCTTTAACTTTCGCTTCATCTCCAATAGAATCTTGGAGAAATTCTTGATGGCAATATCCCCCTTATACTTATTGAGAATTTCCACAAATCGGCTCATATGGGTTCCTTTAAATCGATGGGGAAGGTCCACATACATGTTGACACTTGCCACTGTATGCTGGACCCCTTTAGCCTTATCCAAAACCGTGATCGGGTAACGAATATTTTTTACCCCTACTTTGTTGATCTCAATTTTTCGAGAATCTTTTTGGTTTTGTACATCATTCATTTTCATCTCCCATAATAGGTGGCGGAGGCAGATTCCGACTCCCAGGCAGTCACCCTTCTAAGGGTTACAGAGTATCCCCTCAACTCCTTTTTTAATTGATCATAGATATATTTAGCGATATTTTCGGAGGAGGGTTCCTTGCCTGAAAAATAAGGAAGGTCATTGAGATAGGTATGGTCAAGTGTTTTGAGTATTCTCTCCAACTTCTGTTTTAACACGGCAAAGTCAATCACGATCCCTTCCGGGTTCAGTTTGGAGGAGGTCACCGAAACCTCGATCTTCCAATTATGTCCATGAAGCTCTTCGCATTTGCCGTGAAGGTACCGGAGCCGATGAGCCCCTGAAAAATGAGAAATGACGGTAATTTCGTATGTCACTGGGCTATTCCTTCATCCCTTTAATTTAGTCTATCAATAGGATTCGCACATCCATCACATTCGTTCGAGTGGGTCCAGTGATGAGAAGATCGCCCAATTGCTTAAAAAAATGGTAAGAATCATTGTTCCTGAGATAGGCCTTTGGGTCCAGGCCCATTCCTCTTGCTCTTTGAAGGGTTGTGTGGTCTGAAATCGCTCCTGCTGCATCCGTAGGGCCATCCGTTCCGTCTGTCCCTCCACTCAATAGGACGACCTTCTCGAGCCCCTCAATTTCAAAAGAACCCGCCAGACAGAACTCTTGATTCCTCCCTCCAAGCCCATTGCCCTGGAGGGTTACAGTGGTCTCTCCTCCGGAAAGGATACAGGCAGGTTTTGGAATGGGGTGGTCTGTGGAGACCACCTCCCTTGCAATCGCCCCATGGAGTCGGGCCACCTCGCATGTTTCTCCAATGATAGAGGAGGAAAGGATGAGAGAATGAAAACCGAATTCTTCTGCCTCTTTTTTAGCGCTTTGAAGGGCAAGGATGTTTGAACCTATGGTGAAATGAAAGACCTTTTTAAATATTTTATCTTCGGGCTTTGGAGTCTCTTCCAGCTTCTTCTCTCTTCCCTGTAGAAGATGGTTTTTTATAGAGGAGGAAACTTTCTCAGAAAGGTCATACTTTTCGATAATCTCCCAGGCCTCCTCAAAGGTGGAAGGGTCAGGAGCAGTGGGTCCAGAGGCAATTGTGTCCACCGGGTCTCCCACGACATCCGAAAGGATAAACGTGATGACTGTTGAAGGATAGGCCCATCGAGCAAGCCATCCGCCCTTGATCTGGGAGAGGTGTTTTCGGATGGTATTGATCTCCTTAATATTGGCTCCACAATCGAGGAGAAGCTGGGTTATTTCCTGCTTTTCTTCAAGCGAGATTCCCTCGGAAGGAAGTGTCAGAAGGGCTGAGCCTCCTCCTGAGACAAGAAAGAGGATGAGGTCTTTTGGCCCGGTGGTCTGCAGTAGTTCTTTCATCTTTCTGGCCCCCTCCATTCCCTTTGGATCCGGGAGGGGATGGCCTGCTTCAATCACTTCTGTAAATTTTAATGGGAGACTGTGTCCGTATTTAGTTGTGATTAACCCTTTTGCGATTCGAGTCCCGAATATCTCTTCAATAGCCTGTGCCATGGAGCAGGAGGCCTTGCCTGTCCCAAGGAGATAGATCTTTTCAAAATCTTTCAAATCAAAAACCTTATCGAAAGCTCCCTCTTCTCGGATGATTAAGTGGTTTCCATCATTAGAAGCAATGGCTTTAAGTCTCTGATAAGGATTAACCGCAGAAACTCCTTTCAAAAAGATGGTCCTGGCCATTTTCCGCATTTCTTCCAGTGCGAATCTACCCAATGAGGTACCTCTTGAGAGGATGTGATTTTTATAACTAAATGCCGATTCCCTGTCAATAAAACTATGGATTAAGAATAATGGCTCTTCAGGTAATGGGGTCAGGCTTGCAATATTGCAATTTGTAATTTAGGAGACCCTTTGTAATAAACTCCTCATTCTCCGTAATAACTTCTGA
>FWPU01002446.1_pt1 | contig 51469 bp, 49 predicted proteins | sample 2228361 | NCBI WGS metagenome assembly FWPU01 (sample SAMEA103939777, study PRJEB20133) | metagenome | reverse complement strand
ATTTTTACCACAAAGGACACTACGGCTACACTAAGGACACAAAGGTAACCTTAGTGTCCTTCGTGTATCCTTCGTGTCCTTCGCGGTTTTTGGTTCCGGCTTGTCCGGGTTAGGGGAGTAAGGGATTAGGGAATCCCCCTACTGCCCGCGCACAGCACGTATCCCAGACACCTGAACAGGTTGCTGATGACGGTGCGCGAGGGCACCATACTCTTGATATACCGGCGGGATTGCGGGTCCTTGAACGCCATCACCGTCAGATTCCAGGCGGCGCGCAGCCGCTCCGCCAGGTCGCGCCCGTCCAACTCGCCAAACTCGTCGAGCCGCTGGCGCAGCATGCTCATGCGGTGAATCCGCATCGTCACATCTACCAACCCCGCGCCGGTCAGCAGGTCGCGCCAGGCCTCGGGTGGCAAAAATGCCGGGTCGCCCATCGCCGAGCGCACGAAATCCAGCAACTCCTGCGGCGGCGTTTCGAGCCAGGAACACTCGTTGAAGCCGACATACCCGCCCGGCCTGGTCACGCGCACGTACTCGCGCAGCGCTTTCGGTTTGTCGGGGATGAAGGCATTGACCGATTCGCCGATGACGGCGTCGAACGTCGCGTCGTCGAAGGGGAGCGCCTGCGCATCGGCCACGCGGCATTCGACCCGGTCTTGCAGGTTGCTGCCCTGCACGCGCTTGACCGCCCACTCGACCATCTTGGGGGAGAGGTCTACCGCCATCACCCGGCAGTCATGCTTTTGCGCCAGATGACACGGCGTCGCCCCGACCCCGCAGCCGACGACCAGCACGTAACTGCCCGGCCCGATATGGCACATCTCGACCAACTCGTCGGTGGCGCGTTTACCCCCCGGGTGCTTGGTGACACCCCACGAGGATTGCAAGCCAAAGTAAGACAAATCCGTTTCACCCATCCTCAGTGTCCTGACTTCTTGGGCCGCCCACGCGGCTTGACCTCTGGCTGCGGCAACGGCTGCTGCTCGATCTCGTCAAAGCGCGCCTCGACCATATCGAGCCAGCGCAGGTCGGCTTCCAGGTGCATCACCGTCTTGTCGAGCAGAAGAATGTGCGCCAGTTCGGTCTTGGGGTCGGCCCGTTGTCGTTGTTCTGTGACATCGTGCAGTTTCTGATAGAGCGCGGCCCGCTGCGTCTGGATGACCTTGTGCGGGTTCGCGCCATCCACGGCCAGGCTGAGCATCAATTTGACAAAGAACTCGTCTCGCTGGTGCTCGCTTTCCACGCCGCGGGCAAACCACGTTTCGAGTTCGGCGCGGCCGGCGGGCGTGATGGCATAGACGCGCTTTTCCGGCCCGCCCTCTTGTTCGACCGCCTCTTCCGCCACCAGGCCGCTTTCCTCCAGGCGGGCGAGCGTGGTGTAGATCTGGGCCGGCTTGACGTCCCAAGTCTCCTCGCCGCCGACAAGCGCCTCGAACGCGGCGCGCAGTTCGTAGCCGTGGCGCGGGCGTTGGGCCAAAAGCCCCAGTAAGGCATTGCGAACGGACATCCGCTAATCTAGTCTACCGGTTTATAGTTTCGTGCGAAATTATACTACGAGTTACTAGATTTGTCAACACCCCGATTTGTGGTATAGTAGGACATGTTTTCACTACCCGACATTTTTGAATCACGAATCACGGATGGACGAATGACACGAACCTCGTCCGAAATGGGCGAAAAGCATTCGTGAGATTCGTCAATTCGTGCCATTCGTGATAAAGATTCACGCGCTTGGACGTATGTGTCGAGTAGCGAACCCTGCCAAGAACGATCACCTGAGAAATAGGAGCCTGGGGATACCTTGCCTTCATTTGAGCGTTTCCCGGCGCGCTTTTCCAACGCGCAGGTGCTGGCGGAGGGGAGGCGCCGCTGAGGAGTTGCGGCAAGTAATGGGAGAGGCCGTCTTCTCTGAGGAGGTGAGGGGGCCGAGAGGCTATTGAATCTTTGCCAGCAATTCCGCCGGCCTCAGTACCGTCAGCGGGGCGGTCTTGAATCCTTCCTTATCCCGCGTCACGATCGCGTCAAGGCTTGCGAGGCTGGCGCAGGCGATCTGCAGATTATCCTCAAAATCATTGCCCAACAGCGACTGCGCCTGCTCCAGGGCCTGACGATCCACGGCACAGATTTCGAAGGTTTCCAGGCAGAGACGCACTGCCTTACGCGCGGTTTCCAATTGGGTCAGCCTGCGGGCGACGTAAAAGATGTCGGCAACAGCACAGGCCACCACGTACCCGGGGATTCGCCCGTCTTCGTGGGCTTGCCAGACAGCGCAGGACTCTGCAACCCATGGAGCGCGGTTCAGCAGTACGTCGAGCAGAACGTTGGTGTCAAGCAGGACGCGCATACTTTGTCATCCGCTGTTCATCCAGCCATTGCTGAACATCGGTATCAGACGGGGCAGGTTGGCCTGTCGCCAGCAATCCCAACGCCTGTTTCAGCGTCTTGCGCCTGCGACGCACACGAGGCCCCTCCGGCTGGAGGGTCAGGATCTCCTGTACTAGAGCGAGGCGCTCGTCCGGCGACCACTGGCGAACGGCATTGATCACGGCCTCATAACTGAGTGTTTCGGGGGTACTCATCGCTATGTCTCCACATGCAAGTATACTACGCAACAGGAACATATACAAGCCACTGGTGAGCACTTCCTTCCCCACCTGTCTCCTGGCCTGGTTCGCCGCGAACGCGCGCGATCTGCCCTGGCGGCGCGAGCGCACCCCCTACCGCGTCTGGCTGGCCGAGGTGATGCTGCAACAGACGCAGGCCGATGCCGTCGTGCCCTACTACGAGCGTTTCCTGGCCCGCTTCCCCACCATCCAGGCCCTGGCGGCGGCGCCATCGGAGGACGTGCTCAAGGCGTGGGAGGGATTGGGCTACTATGCCCGTGCCCGCAACCTGCACGTCGCCGCTCAAAAGATCGTGACCGAGCACGGCGGAGAATTGCCGGACACGTTCGAGGGGTTGCTGGCGCTGCCGGGCGTGGGACGCTACACAGCCGGCGCGGTTGCCTCTCTCGCTTTCGGGCGCGACGTGGCAGCAGTGGATGGCAACGCGCGGCGGGTGCTCGCCCGCATCTTCGCCGTGCGCGAGGACGTAAGCCGGCCGGCTGCACAACGCGAATTAGAGGCGCTTGCGACGAGCCTCCTTCCACCGGGGCGGGCAGGAGATTTCAACGAGGCCCTGATGGAACTGGGAGCGACCCTCTGCACACCGCGTGTGCCCCGCTGCGGTGATTGCCCCCTGCGCGACCTGTGCCGGGCGTACGCGCAAGGCGAGCAAGAATCGCTGCCCGTGCGCCGTCCGCGTCGGAAAATCCCCCATTACGACGTGACGGCTGCTGTCATCACCCACGACGGGTTTGTGCTGGTCACACAGCGCCACGCCGACGACATGTTGGGAGGCCTTTGGGAATTTCCCGGTGGCAAGTGCGAGGAGGGCGAGACATTGCAGGAATGCCTGGCCCGCGAGATACGCGAGGAACTGGGGATCGAGATCGAGGTAGGCGAGCCGCTGGTCGTGGTCGAACATGCCTACAGCCACTTTCGCATCACACTGCATGCTTTTCTCTGTCGCTCGGTTGCGGGCGAGCCCCGCTGTCTGGATTGTGCCGCCTTTCGCTGGGCAACCCTGACCGAACTGGACGCGCTGCCGATGTCGGTAGCCGACCGCAAGGTCGCCAGCGCGCTTCAAGCGCGAAGGCACTGAGCAAACCGCTCGACCTGCGCCACCTGCCCCGGCCCAGGGCGGACGAAAGGGCGCACGGCGCGGATGCGCGCCCATGCCTCATCCGGCGTGAGCCCCGTACCCACCAGATACGCCGCGACCAGCGTCGCCGCCCGGCCTACGCCGGCCCCGCAGTGAACGTATACCCCCCCGCCCCGGGCAATCTCTTCCGTGATGAAAGCAACCCCCTGGCGCAGTTGCTCGAGTGTAGGCGGCTCGTCATCCATCGTCGGCAGGTGCAGGTAGCGCGGTGGGGCGATGCCGGCACGCGCATCATCGAACTCGACCCGCATATTGACCACCGCCGTTATCCCGCGCACGGCGAGCCTGGACCAGCCGCGCCGTCGGTACTGGCCTCCCACGTGCAACTGCGGCGTGATCTGACTCACGTGGCGGATAGGTGCACCCATGACAAAGCGCACGGCGTGATCGGCGGCCCACAGCACCGTCACCCACACCCCCTGCCGAGTTAGACGGTACCACAGGATACCCAGACCCTTGCGAATATTTCCCAGCAACTTCATGCGGCTCCCTGTCTCCTTGACCTCATCGCTGCATCCGTTCCAGGAATGCTGTGTTCCCACCTGTCGTCAGTTCGATCCGTTCCAGCGTGGGCCAGACATACAACGCGACGGCGATCTGGTACTCGCCAGGCGGCAGGTCTTGAGGCACGGGGATGTCGAACCAGGTGATGAAGCGGTCGCCGACACGCCACTGGATACTATCGAATCCCGGGCCATCGGACTGGGCAATAACCCGATTGTCTGCCGCAAGCAAGTAGCTGCCAAAGTGGTACGCGATCTCCGGCGGCGACGCTTCCACCGCCCAGGTTAGGGTCAGAGGCAATGTGACGCCAGGGCGAATCTCTCCGCGTACGTACCCGGTCAACGCGACGCCGTTGACCCATCGGGCAAGTATCTGTGATCCATCTTCCACTTCAGAGGATAACACATAGAATTGCCAGGTCTCACCCAACACCGGGATCGCCATGTCTTGGAGTGGTATAGCATTGGACGCCAGCCATGTCGAGGCGTGGCTCGCAGGCCAGGCGTCCAGGTAGATCGCACAGGGGGCAGGTACAGCGATCGCCATCTGGCCATCGGTCAGCAGCACATGCTCCTGCGAGACGAATTCGCGCAGCAACGCCAGTTCCGACGACTCATAGTTGTGCCCCTTGGAGACGACAACCAAGTCACAACCGGGGTATTCGGCTAGCAGCTGGCGGCCCGTCCGGATCGCCGCGCGGGCGTGACGGATCTGCATTGGGCCGGGGTTGACCAGGCGGCTATCCTGAAACTGCACATTGAAGGCGGATTGCCAGGCCGCCAACACCACGAGCGGCAATGGCAATACGGCCCACGCCACAATCCGCATAGCACGCTGCGTGGATCGTTCCAGGCGGCTCTGTAATTCACCCAGCCCGGCGCCGATGAGGATAAAGTGGGCCGGCAGTTGGCCGATCAGGTAATAGACCTGGAGATAATGCGCCGAGCGCAAGTAAAAGAGGATCGGCACAGCCAACCACACGAGCAGGATACAGAACGCGATCGCCTTCCGCACCGTCTCTGGGCCGCGACGGCGGGTGCATGCGAGTGGTCCCCGCCAGAGTGCGTAGGCCAGCGCGAGCGCGAGCAGCGTCGTCGCCAGTGCATCGAACTGCGCGACATGCTGCACGTAGGGCAACAGTCCCCGGGCATGCAGCAGATCGAGGCTAACGAGGAGCGCGGCAGGGCTGAACGAAGCGGGCTGGCGGGAGATCTCCAGTGCGGCCTTCACGTCAATCCAGCCCACGCCGTTCTCGTACACCAGGAACGGCACATACAAGAGGACAAACAGAGCAGCACCGGCGAGCAGCGGCCAAGCGCCCAATTTGCGCCAGAAGAGCACGCTGCCCAGTCCCATTGCCAGCAACAGTGGAGCGCTGCCGGGGTGCACCTGGGTCATGCAGGCGGCCCAGACGAAACTGAGGATCAGGTAAACGGCCCGCTGCTCGGCGGCAAAGTAGATCAACAGGCACGCCAGCGCTAGCGTGGCAAAGATCGGCACCAGCGTCTGGTTCCAGATCTGCTGGCTGTAGAACACGCTCCACGGGTTGACGGCAAAGAGCAGCATCGTCCACAACGCTGCGTGCTTGCCGAACACCCGGTACGCCGCCCAACCAGCGACGGCGACGGCGGCTAGCCCCGCGATCATCGTCAGCACCGCCACGCTGAGAATGTCGGGCCAGACCCAGAGCGCCGCCGCGTAGAGATACTCAATCATCGGCGGATTCGTCACGCCGATCGAGGACTTGTTTGCGGCAAGGGGCATCTCGCCACCATTGACCCAGCGCATGGCGGTGTTGAGTGTAAACGACTGGTCGCCCCACATCCCGGTGGTGTCCAGTCGCCGCACCCGCAGGAACAATGCCAGTCCCAGGATGACCAGGCATAGTGCAATTTCGACGAACTGTCCCCGTTTGTGCATCGCGTAACTGTTCCGGCCTTGCGTGTTCGATATGCTGGGCACGTCCGGTATTATATCGCATCCACCAGAGGTTGAGAAGTTGCGCCTTTCGTCCGAAGATGTTACAATCCCTCATGTGCACCGGCAGCGACCTTGAGCGTGTCAATGGCCTGACTTGTGGCCGGGATATATTTTGATTACAAGAGGAGTGACAATGACCACATCTGTTCAGTCCCGCGGGCTCTATTTCGAAGAGTTCGAGATCGGCCAGACGGTCGAGACTCCCGCCCGCACCATCACCGAGGCCGACGTGGTGCTTTTCGCCGGGCTCTCCGGTGACTACAACCAGCTGCATACCGACGCCGAATTCGCCAAGGGGACACTGTTCGGCGAGCGCATCGCCCACGGCCTGCTGGGGCTGGCCGTCACCAGTGGCTTGGCCGCGCGGCTTGGCTTCATCGAAGGTACCGCGATGGCCTTCCGCGAACTGACGTGCAAGTTCGTCGGCGCGATCAAATTCGGCGATACGATCCACGCGCGCTTCACGGTCAAGGAAAAGAAGGCTATGCCTCGCTTGGGTGGAGGACTCGTCACCTTCGACGTGAGCCTGCTCAACCAACGTGAGGAGACGGTTCAGAGAGGCGACTGGACGCTGCTCGTCAAGAGCGCTGCTGCCAATTGACAACCCTTTTGCTTCCTATCAAGCCGGACACCGGAGGTTAAGAAGTGTCGCCTACTATTCGCCGAGTTGGCCCATATCGGTTCTTTTTCAACAGTCGTGAGGAAAGTCGTATGCATGTTCATGTCGCGACTCCTGACGGCGTGGCCAAGTTTTGGCTTGAGCCCATTGTCGCCCTGGCGACCTTTCACAACCTGAAGGCCCACGAATTGCAGAGGATCGAGGAGATAAGTCAAGGAGCATCAGGATGATTTCAGAACAGCCTGGCATCGCCACTTCGCAGAGTGAAGTGACGGACGTTATTTTGACCGGCTTCTGGTTGCTGGTCGACGACCGAGAATACTTTGTGCCCTTTGAGGACTACCCTGTGTTCCGGGGGGCAACTATCGCGCAAATCTACAACGTCCAGCGTCTTGGCCCCACGCAGTTCCATTGGCCAGAACTGGATGCTGACATCGAATTGGAAGCCTTGGAGCAACCGGAGCGGTTTCCCCTGGCGTTCCACGACTGACCGCCGCGTCAGCGTCCATGGCGTTGCCTGACGCCAGCGGATGTGTGAACGGCAGAACCGCAAGGGTCCGCGCACCGTCTACAGAGACAGCGAGCGAACGTATGGCAAAGCCCATTGGCCCCGATGAGCCCTGCGCTCCACAGCCCGATGGTAGCGACCACCCCATCGCGTTGGACGACACGCAGCCTACGCCGATCGTTTCGCCCGATGACGTGGACACGGCCGAGTTGCCGGGCCAACTGGGCGAGCCGACGATCGCGGTAGAGCGCGTGCCCACCGGCGCGACCCCGACCGCTGCCATGCCGCGCGTCACGCCGCCGCCACAAACCGAGGGCTACATCCCGGCCTATCTAGTGCCTCGCCGGGGAAGGCAGCAACCCGGCGGTGTCGAGGCGGCCTCGCCACAGCCGTTCCCAACGGAGCAGATGACCACCCGTGTCCCCAAGCGCGACACCCATCACGTTGGGCCAAGTGCGACAGGGCACGCAACGAGGCAGATGCAACCTGCCGAGACTCCGCTCCCACGCGGCGATACTCTGGCTCGCCGTCCAGGATACGAGCAAGCCGCCCGATTGCCAAGGAGCGGGAGATCAGAACAGTATCCACGCCAATGGGGGAAAACGCTCGTGAGTGGCTGTTTTGTGGTCGTGGTTGTCATTGCGCTGGTACTTTTCCTGGCGTTCAGCGGTGTGATCGTCGGATACATCGCCATTGCAAACCAGTTACCTCCACCTCAAGAACTTCGGACGCGCCAGACAGTCTTTGTCAGCAGCAAGATTCTGGACCGTGAGGGTCATCTGCTGTACGAAGTCACCGATCCACACGGGGGGCGCCGCACGTATGTGCCCTACGCTGAAATCTCCCCGTACCTGATCCAGGCGACGGTCGCCACCGAAGACCGCAACTTCTGGAAGCATCCAGGCTTTGACCCCATTGCTATCGTCCGCGCTTTCTACTACAACTTCTCGGAGCGAAGGATCGTCTCCGGTGCCAGCACGATTCCCCAGCAGTTAGCCCGCAACGTGCTCCTTTCGCCGGAGGAACGCCTGCAAGAAACCGCCTCACGCAAGATCAAAGAGATCGTCCTGGCGACTGAATTGATGCGCACTTACCCGCGTGAGGTCATCTTGGAGATCTATCTGAACGAGATCTACTACGGCAACCTGGCCTATGGTATCCAGGCCGCGGCCGAAACCTATTTCAACACAAATGCGCGAGACCTCACATTGGCACAGGCATCTTTTCTGGCCGGATTGCCCCAGGCGCCTGCCATGTATGATCCCTTCGGCGGCGGGCTCGGCCTGGCACTGGCCCGTCAGAAAGACGTACTCGCACTGATGGTCGAAGATGGCTACATCACCCAGGCCGAGGCCAATACGGCCGCCGCCGAGATGGCAGCCTACGAGTTTCACGCTCCCCAACTCGACCTCCGTGTCGCACCGCACTTTGTTGTGTACGTGCGGCAGACGCTGGAGAGAACGTATGGCCCAGAGGCGCTCTACCGTGGCGCGGGGTTGCGCATCTACACGACACTCGATTCCCATCTGCAGGCGCTGGCCGAGCAGGCCGTGCGCGAAGGTGTAGCGGCGATGGCCGACCGCAATGCCACCAATGGGGCACTGGTCGCGATTGACCCCGCCACCGGCCACATCCTGGCGATGGTCGGTTCGGCGGATTTCAACGACACCGCCATTGACGGCCAGGTCAACGTCGCGCTGCGCTGCCGTCAGCCCGGCTCCTCAATCAAGCCGCTCACCTACGTCGCCTCGTTCGAGCGCGGCTGGACACCGGCGACGCTCTTTTGGGACGTGCGCACCGAATTCCCCGACGGCGCCAACCCGCCCTACGTCCCGGTCAACTATGATGGGGAATACCACGGCCCGATGTTGATGCGCGACGCGCTCGCAAACTCGTATAACGTGCCCGCCGTCCAGGCGCTCCAGTTCGTGGGGATTGATGGTCTTTTAGAGATCGCCACACGGTTGGGTGTCGAATCGCTGGCGCATCCTGAAATCCACTGCCCGGAGTACCCCTATGAACAGCGTCTGCCATATGGCCTGGCGCTGACACTCGGTGGCGGCGAGGTCAAACTGCTGGAGATGACCGGCGCCTTCGCCACATTCGCCAACGGCGGTGTGCGCATGCCACCCAGCCCGATCCTGCGCATCGAGGATAGCCAGGGCAACGTCCTGGTAGACAACACTGCCCCCATCGGTCAGCAGGTCATCTCGCCGCAACACGCCTACCTGATTACCAGCATTCTCTCCGACCGGCAGGCACGTTGCCGCGAGTTCGTCTGCCCCAGCGTCCTGGAACTCTCCCGCCCGGCGGCAGCCAAGACCGGCACGACGACCGATTTCCGTGACGGCTGGACGATCGGCTACACGCCCGACGTCGCCACCGGCGTATGGGTGGGCAACTCGGATAACTCGCCGATGCTCAACTTGCCTGGCGGGGCCAGTGCCGCCACGATCTGGCACAACTTTATGGAGGCGGCCCACGCCAACTTGCCGGTGCGCGACTTTGTGCGTCCACCCGGCATCGCCGAATACGAGATCTGCGCCGACTCCGGCGCCCGCCCCACCCAGTACTGCCCACGCCGCAGGATGGAGGTCTTTGCCCAGGATCAACCGCCGCTGGACGAGAGCCACGACTGGTACCAGATGGTGCGGATTGATACCCTCACCGGCCTTCTGGCGAACGAGGCGTGCCAGGACCACGTCGCCGAGCAGTTGATGGTCGTCATCACCGATACCGTAGGGCGTGAGTGGGCGCAAGCGCACCCGGAGTACTTCAACGGCCTGCCGCTGGCGCCGGTTCAGTACTGTACCGATAGCATTGACCGTCCACTGGTCTATATCACGCAGCCCGCACTGGGCAGCGTCGTGCAGGGGCGCGTGCAGATCATCGGTACCGTGCAGGTGCCCGACTTTGACCACTACCAGGCACAATACGGCCTCGGTGACAACCCCCAGGGCTGGGGCTGGATCAGCGGGCCGCACCTGGCGCAAGTGCGCGACGGCTGGCTGGCCGACTGGGATACTACGTATCTCGCGCCCGGCCCGTACACGTTGCTCATCACCGCCTTTGACCGCGCCCAGAACCGCTTCGAGGCGCGGGTGTTGGTCTTTGTCGCCGGACCAGCCGAGACGCCGACCCCTTCACCGACGTGGCCTCCCACGGCCACACCCACGCCCTGGGTGCCGACGGCTATGCCCACCGACACGCCCACCGCCGTCCCAACCGACACGCCTACGCCATTACCCACTGCCGTCCCAACCGACACGCCCACCGCCGTCCCGACCGACACGCCCACCGCCGTCCCGACCGACACGCCCACCCCTGAACCGACCCAGACCCCTGGCGAAACGTCGTCCCCGTCACCATAGCCGATGATCTGTACCGAACCCTGCCGGGCCCTGCACGCCCCTTGCCAATGTGCCCATCTGCGGTATACTGTGCGCCGTGCAACCGACTGTGCTGACATCCCGTAACCGAACAGGCGGTGGGATCGCCGTGTCACATCCCTGTCGCCTCATTCTGATGATTCTTATCCTGGCGCTTGTGTTCGGCCCAGGGGCCGTGGCCCAGGGCACCATCCCCGACCCGCGCTTCGGCGTGGTCGAGGCTTACGCCAACCCACAGGCTGCTAACGAACTTGGCGCCGGCTGGACGCGCATCACCTTCGAGTGGAACCGCATCCAGCCCAACAGCCCCGACGAGTGGAATGTCACCCCCGTCTCTGACGAGATGCTAGCGGGTGAAATCGCCGCCGGACGGCAGATCGTCGGCCTGCTCGTCACCACCCCCGGCTGGGCCACGGATATCGGTCTAGGCCCCGGTGTGCCGAAAGGGTTGTATCTTCCGCCCGATGACCCCGGCAATCTGTGGGCCGCCTTCGTGCGCGCCATCGTGTCTCGCTACGCCGGGCGCATCGATCACTGGATCATCTGGAACGAGCCAGAGATTCCCCCGACCTCACCCGACATGACCTGGGGCGGCTCGCTCCAGGATTTCATCCAACTCCTTCGCGTCGCTTACGTGGTCGTCAAGCAGACCAACCCTAACGCAGTCGTCCACCTGGCCGGGATCACCCACTGGCACAACCCCAACTGGTTCGGCCAGTTCCTCGACGCCCTCATTGCCGACCCCAACGCTGCGGCCAACAACCACTACTTCGACGCCGCCACACTCAACCTGTACCTGGAGCCGGAAAAGATCTATGACATCATCGCGTATTATGCCCAGATGATGCGCGACAAGGGATTGCGCAAGCCGATCTGGGTCACCGAGACCAACGCTTACCTCTCGCGCGTCTCGGAGGAGGAGCAGGCTTTTTTCATCTTCCAGGCGTTCAGCCTCGAGATCGCTGCCGGCGCGGAGCGCATCGAGGTGTACAAGATGGCCGACACCGCCACCGACCTCGTCGCCGATCCGGAGCCGTTCGGGCTGGTGCGCGCCGATGGCACCCGCCGTGCCGCCTTCACCGCCTATCGTATGGCGACGACCTACCTGGCGGGTTTTCGCAGCGCGACGCTCGACCGACGTGACGTCATCGCGCTCGTGACGGTAGACCGCGGCGCGCAGACCACCACCGTCGTCTGGGCACGCACGGCCGAGCCGCAACAGGCGATGGTTGCGGCGCGCACAATGCAGGCACTCTTGGTGGATACACGCGGCGGGGCGCGCTTCATCTACCCAGAACGCGGCTACTACTTTCTCGACCTCCCCGGCGCCAACTGCGCACAGGGTTGCCTCCTGGGCGGCGAGCCTTTCATGCTGGTAGAAGACGCCCCGGCCAATGCCCCTACTGCCCAGCAGCCCGACACGCCGACACCGACGCCGGTCGGCACTCCCACAGCGACGCCAACCGCCACGCCCACCCCCTCTCCCACGCCGACTATCACGCCCACTCCCATGCCCACCGATACCCCCACCCCCACGCCGACGAGCATCCCGACCATCCAACCAACTGTCCAACCAGCCAGCCAACCAACTAACCAGCCAACCAGCCAACCAACCAACGCGCCCACCCCTCCCCTCGCCTCCTCCGACTTTCCCCCAGCCCGCCCTTGGCTGGTCGTCGGTGCGCTGGTGTTGGTGATGGGCGGAGGCGCCATCGCGGCGGGGCGCGGTAGGCCCTAACTTGTACAGTCCTTGCTCGTTGGGCGAGAATCTGCCAGTTGAGCACCTGCTTGGTTCCGGCTTGTCCGGGTTGGGGGTGTTAAGGCAAGCCTATCCACTTGACACTCGACTGAACTGCGCTATAATTAAATTGCACAATTGCGCACTTCGGGAGGTCACGATACCCACTCTCATTTCGGCTCTGGATTTCCACCGCAAAGCAGGCGACCTGCTGGCGCGGATTCGCTACCAGGGCGAGCGCTTCGTCATCGAGCGGCGCGGCCAGCCGGTGGCCGTGCTGTTGGGCATCGAGGAATACCGGCGGTTGGAAGCATTGGCAGCCCGCCAACGGGCCGCGGAACGAGCCGCCCACTTTGCCGCCTTTGAAGCGGCGTGGGAGGCCGCGCCCCCGCCGGAAGCGGAGCCGAGCGAACTAGGCGACGAGGCGATCCAGGCCGAGGTAGACGAGGTACGCGAGGCCCGCTATGCCCAGGGCGCTCGTTGATACCAACCTGCTGGTCCGCCTGGTGACAGGGCCGCCGGCTTCCTCTCCCCTGTATCGCCTGTGGCGGGCAGGCCGCTTCGAGTTGTGCATTTCCCCTCACCTGCTAGACGAACTGGCCGAGGTACTGGACCGACCACACCTGCAACGCTACCTGCGCCCCGGCGCAGCTCAGGCTTTCCTCGCCTTGCTCCGCGCTGAGGCAACGGTGGTAGCACCCGCCATTTCCATCGCCCTATGCCGCGACCCCAAAGATAACGCGCTGTTGGAAGCCGCCGCTGCTGCTCAGGCGGATTATCTCGTCTCGGCCGACCAGGACCTGACCGACGACCCCTACCTGAAAGAGACGCTGAAGGCCGAATACGGCGTCCACGTCGTCACGCTGTCCGAATTCCTGGCCGCGCTGGAGGGGTAGTACGAAGACGTTTCTCTCTGGGGTGGATGGCCCGTGAGGGCCAACGTGGAAAAGTCAGGCGCTGCCTATTTTTCCCCCGCGCACTTGCACCGGCTACCGAAACTGGCACACATCCGGTATAGCCTAGTTTCCGGTACAAAACACAGCGGACGCCCCGATTTATCGGGGTTTTCCCGGCTAAAGCCGGGCCTCCGGCCTAGTTTTGTACCGAGAACTGCCTAGCCCCGCCCGCAAGTCAAAACACCCCGTAACTTCCCGCCCCCTTCGGGGTTTCTATACGTGTCCAGACTTCGGAAGTCGTGCGAAAAGTCTCAAACCGACCAGGAGGCGCGTATGGCGTACCACTGCGTGGTGTTGGTCAAGCAAGTGCCCGACACCGCCAATATCACCGGCAAGGCGATGAAGGAAGACGGCACGGTCAACCGTGCCGCGCTGCCGGCCATCTTTAACCCCGAAGACCTCAACGCGCTAGAGATGGCGCTGCAGGTGAAGGAGCAGCACGGCGGCCAGGTGACGGTGCTGACGATGGGCCCGCCCCGCGCGGCGGATGTGCTGCGTGAGGCGCTCTACCGCGGCGCCGACCGCGTCATCCTGCTCACCGATACCAAGTTCGCCGGGGCCGACACGCTGGCGACTTCCTACGCGCTCAAGTGTGCCGTGGAGCGTATCGGCGGCTACGACCTCGTCTTTTGCGGGCGGCAGGCGATTGACGGCGACACCGCCCAGGTCGGCCCGCAGACCGCCGAGAAACTCGGCATCCCGCAGATCACCTACGCCGAGGCGATCCTCGCGCTGGAAGGGGACACGATCACCGTGCGGCGTGCCTTCCCGCTGGGCAAGGAGACGGTCACGTGTACCCTGCCGTGCCTGCTCACCGTGGTCGGTTCGGCTAACGTCCCGCGGCCGCCGTCGGCGCGGCGCATGCTTGCCGGTAAACTGGCTGCCACGCCGCTCGAATACGCCGGCCTGCTGCAAAAGTGGCCCGAGTTCGGGACGGAAGAAGCGCTGGATGCGTACCTGGCCGCGCGCGGTTACAAGATCACCGTCTGGACGGCGGCCGACATCGGCGCGGACGAGAGTCTGTTGGGCCTGGCCGGCTCGCCGACCAAGGTGCTCAAGATTGACTCGGTCGTGTTGGGTGCGCAGGAGGCGAAGGAATTCGCAGCGACGCAGGAGGGTGTCAACGCGCTGGTGCAGGAGTTGGTGAGGGATTATATCTTGTAGGGAGTAAGGGATTAGGGGAGTAAGGGAATAGGAATTAGGCGAGTTCCCCTAATTCCTACTCCCTAATCCCCTACTCCCTGTCGGATGAGGGAGAGTCAATGAGCAGGGATGTCTGGGTTTTCATCGAGCAAGAAGCCGGCTGTATCGCGCCCGTCAGCCTGGAGTTGCTGTGCAAGGCGCGCGAGTTAGCCGACCGTTTGCAGGGTCGCGTGTGTGCGCTGCTCATCGGCCACGAGGTCGCCGGACTGGCCGACGAGGCCATCCACTACGGTGCAGACGACGTGCTCCTGGCCGAACACGCGGAACTGGCGCCGTATCGCACGCTGCCCTACGCGCGGGTCGCCGTTGACCTGGTGCGCGAACGCAAGCCGTACATCTTTTTGCTGGGCGCGACTCCCATCGGGCGCGACCTGGCCCCGCGCATCGCCAGTGCCGTGCGCGCCGGCCTCACCGCCGACTGCACCGGCCTGCAGATCGGCGATTACGAGAACAAGGGCCGGGTGTACAAGGACCTGCTCTACCAGATCCGCCCGGCCTTTGGCGGCAACATCATCGCCACCATCGTCAACCCCGAGACGCGACCGCAGATGGCGACGGTGCGCGAAGGGGTGATGCGCCTGGGCGAGCCGGACGCAACACGCCGGGGCCGGGTCGAGCGCGTCGCCGTGCAACTCGATCCGCGCGACCTGGTGCTGCACGTGCTGGAGCGCGAGACGCGCGCGCCAGCGTGCAACCTCAAGAGCGCCTCGATCATCGTCGCCGGCGGCGCGGGCGTAGGCAGCAAGGAGAATTTCCGGCTGATCTATGAACTGGCCGAGGTGCTAGGCGCCGAAGTGGGCGCGTCGCGCGCGGCGGTAGATGCCGGTTTCATCTCGCACGAACACCAGGTGGGGCAGACCGGGATGACGGTGCGCCCGCGCCTCTATATCGCCTGCGGCATCTCGGGCGCCATCCAACATCGCGCTGGGATGGATCAATCCGGCACCATCGTCGCCATCAACAGCGATCCCGACGCGCCGATTTTCCAGATCGCGCACTACAAGATCGTCGGCGACCTGAACGAGGTCATCCCGATGATGATCCGCGCCTGCCGCGAGAGTGCCAAGTAGAGCAAGTTTGCAAGTTTGCAAGTTTGCAAGTTTGCAAGTGTGCAAGTGGCGTCTCATAGGAGAACAGAATGCCTGAGAACTTTTTCACGGATAACGCCGATCTGCAATTTCACCTGGATAAACTCGACTTGCGCGAGAGCGTCGAGATCCTCGAGGACGGCTACCGCACCCACGAGCGGTATCCCGCCGCGCCGCGCAATTACGCCGACGCCAAGGACAACTATCGGCTGCTGCTGACCCTCTTGGGCGAGATCTGCGCCACGCGCGTCGCCCCGCGCGCGGCCGAGGCCGACGAGGAAGGCGTGCACTATGCCGATGGCTGCGTCACCTACGCCGCTGCGACCCGCGAGGCGCTCGACGCGCTGCGCCAGGCCGAACTGATGGGCGCGATGCTGCCGTGGGAGTACGGCGGGCTGAACCTGCCCGAGACCATCTTCCAGATGATGGTCGAGATCGTCTCCCGTGCCGACGCCAGCCTGATGACGATCTTTGGCCTGCAGGAGATTTCGGCTACCATCGCCGAGTTCGGCGACGAGGAGATGAAGGCACGCACCCTGCCGCGTTTCGCGCGCGGCGAGGTAACCGGCGCGATGGTGCTCACCGAGCCGGACGCCGGCAGCGACCTGGGCGCGGTGCAGACCCGCGCCACCCACGACGAGGCCGCTGGCGTGTGGCGGCTCAACGGCGTCAAACGCTTCATCACCAACGGCTGCGCCGACATCCTGATCGTGCTGGCGCGCTCTGAGCCCGGCACGAACGACGCGCGCGGCCTCTCGCTGTTCGAGGTCGAGGCCGATGACACGGTGCGCATCCGCCGCATCGAAAACAAACTCGGCCTGCACGCCTCGCCCACCTGCGAGATCCAGTTCTGCAACACCCCGGCGCGGCTGCTGGGCAAGCGGCGCTTTGGGCTGATCCGCTACGCGATGGCGATGATGAACGGGGCACGCATCGCGGTCGCGGCGCAGGCGCTGGGGATCGCCGAGGCGGCCTACCGCGAGGCCTACCGCTACGCCGCCAAGCGCGTCCAGTTCGGTCAGCCGATCAATGCCCTGCCGGCAGTCGCGCGCATGCTGCTGGAGATGCGTGCCGAGATCGAGGCCACGCGTGCCTTCGTCTACGAGGCCGGGCGCTGGGTGGACCTGAAGAAGGCTTACGAGCGCAAGGTGAGCGCGGCACAGAACCCCGACCCCGCCGACCGCGAGCGGCTCAAGCGTGCCGACCGGCTGGCGGGTGTGCTGACCCCGCTGGCGAAATACGCCGCTACCGAAATGGCGAACCGCGTCTGCTATCAGGCATTGCAGATTCACGGCGGCGCGGGCTATATGCGCGAGTTCGCCGTCGAGCGATTGGCCCGCGACGTGCGCGTGACCAACATCTACGAGGGCACGAGCCAGTTGCAGATCGTCGCCGCCACCGGCGGGCTGCTGGGCCATGCGCTCGACGACCTGCTGAACGAATGGGCGGCAGAGGAGTACGGCGCGGAACTGGCCCCGCTCAAGCACCAGATCGAGGAGGCCAGCGCGCTCCTCAATCGCTGCATTGACCATCTCAAGGAGCAGGAGCGCGCGCTGATTGACTATTACGCCTGCGACCTGGCCGACGTGGCGCTGGGGGTGCTCAACTCCTGGCTGGCGCTGCAGGACGCGCGTCTCGCCGAGCGCAAGCGTGAGATCGCGCGCCTTTATATTGCTGCCGCCATGCCGCAGATCCGCAGCAAGGTGGCGCTGCTACAGGCGCTGGACGCGACGCCGTTGCAGGCCAGGGACGCGGTGTTGGCGGAGCCGTTCTAGCGTGATGCGTGATACGTGATGCGTGAAAGGTCTATCACGAGTCACGCATCACGAGTCACGCCCCACCCCACCCGCCGCAGCAGTTCCTCCACGGCGGGCGCAACTCGGGTCCGGGAACGCAGATACTCACCCTCCCACCAGGGCCGGTCTCCGCACGTGCCACTCCGTCGCCTGCTCGTAGGCGTAAGCCACGCGCAGCACCTGCTCCTCGCCCAACGGCGGTCCCATCACTTGCAGGCCAATGGGCAGCCCATTGCCATCGAAGCCACACGGCAGGCTCAAGCCACAGATGCCTGCCAGGTTCATCGAAAGCGTGAACACGTCGGAGAGGTACATCTGGAGCGGGTCGTCTACCTTCTCGCCGATGCGGAAGGCAGTGGTGGGGCTGGTAGGAGCAACGATCACATCCACCTGCTCGAAGGCAGCGTCAAAGTCGCCCTTGATCAACGTGCGCACTTTTTGCGCCTTGAGGTAGTAGGCATCATAGTATCCGGCGGAGAGGGCATAGGTGCCCAACATGATGCGCCGCTTCACCTCCGGGCCGAATCCCTGCCCGCGCGTCGCCTTGTACATTTCGATCATCCCACCGCCTTCATCCACGCGCAGGCCGTAGCGCACGCCGTCGTAACGGGCCAGGTTGGCACTGGCCTCCGCCGGCGCGATCAGATAATAGACCGGCAGGGCATAGTCGGTGTGCGGGAGGCTTACCTCGCGCACCTCGGCACCCAGGTCGGCCAGCACGTCAACGGCCATGCGCACGGCGGCCTCCACCTCCGGCTGCATTCCTGCGACAAAGTACTCTTTTGGCACCCCGGCCCGCACACCGCGCATGGAAGGCGTATTGCCGAGGCACGCCGCATACTCCGGCACCGGTGCATCAAGCGAGGTCGAATCGCGCGGGTCGTGGCCGGCGATGGCCTCGAGTAGGATCGCGGCGTCGGTCACGCCCTTCGCCAGCACGCCCACCTGGTCGAGCGAGGATGCGAACGCGATCAGCCCATAGCGGCTGACCCGCCCGTAGGTCGGTTTGAGGCCGACCACACTACAAAAGGCCGCCGGTTGGCGCACGCTGCCGCCGGTATCCGTGCCCAGCGCGCCCAGGCATTCGCCGGCAGCGACAGCGGCGGCGCTCCCGCCGCTAGAGCCGCCCGGTACCCGCGTAAGATCCCAGGGATTGTGCGTGGTGAAGAAGGCCGAGTTCTCGGTGCTGGAGCCCATGGCGAACTCGTCGGTGTTGGTCTTGCCCAAGAGAATGGCGCCGGCCGCCTTGAGCCGCGCCACGGCGGTGGCGTCGTAGGGCGGCACAAAGTCCTCGAGGATGCGGGAGCCGCAAGTGGTGGGGACACCTTTGGTGCAGAGCACATCCTTGATCGCCAACGGAATCCCCAGGAGTGGCCCCCTCTCCCCAGCAGCGCGACGCACGTCTGCTGCACGTGCCTGCTCCAATGCCTCCTCCGGCGTGAGCGTCAGATACGCCTTGACCTGGTTATCCACCGCCAGAATGCGCTCCAGGACCGCCTGGGTCAGTTCGGTCGCCGAGATCTCTCCGGCATCCAGTCTCGCGCTTGCCTCGTGGATGGTCAAATCGTACAGGTTCATGGCAGAGCTACTCTTCCAGAACGGCAGGGACCTCGAAGCAGCCTTCTTCAGCGGCGGGGGCGTTGGCGAGGATGTCTTCGCGGGGGGGAGAGGGCTTGACTTCGTCAGCGCGCATCACGCTCTGTAGCGGAAGGACGCTGGCTGTGGGTGGAATCGCCTCGGTAGCCAACTGCTGCAGACGCTCGAAATACTCCAAAATGGCGGAGAGTTGCTCTTGGTAGAGCGCTTTTTCCTCGTCGGTCAGCGCCAGGCGGGCCAACTCGGCAATGTGTTCGACCTGTTCTCGGCTCAGCGTCATCGCATGGGCTCCTCAAGGATGCTACCAGATGGTCGTGATTATAGCATCATCGGGGCGGAGGAGCAACCGGGTTCGCCCCTTTCCGTCAATCGTGTTATAATGAACGTCCGATTCAGCGACTGCAAAGGTATCTATGACGAACTTGTTCGATCCGAACTGGCTGATCGCAATGGGCATCTTGTTTTTGACCAGCATGCCCGTCCACGAATGGGCGCATGCCTGGGTGGCCTACCGGCTGGGAGATGATACAGCGGCGTTGCAGGGGCGGCTGACTCTCAACCCGCTGGCCCACCTGGATCCGCTCGGCGTGATCACACTGGTGCTATTCGGCTACGGTTGGGGGAAACCCGTGCCCGTGAACCCCTATCGCCTGCGGGGGAGCATGCGCGGCAGTCGGGCACTGGTCAGTATCGCCGGGCCGTTCTCGAACCTCGTGCTGGCCATGCTCGCCGCAATACCGTTTCGCCTAGGCTGGCTGAACGTATACGCGGGCGGCGTCTCTCCCATCAGCCTGACGGACATCCTGCGCACCTTCATCTTGATCAATCTGAGCCTGATGGTGTTCAACTTGATTCCCATCCCGCCACTCGACGGCTCGCGCATCCTGGCCTGGCTGCTGCCACGGCAGTGGGCCAGTCTGATGGATCAGTTCGAGCGATATGGAGGGCTTGGGCTATTGTTGGTCTTGTTCCTGCTCTCTCGTTCAGGCATCCTCAGCCGGATTATCTACCCGGTCATGTTGTTCATGCTCCGTGCATTGCTCATCTATTGAAGCGCAAGATGGTGGGCCTAGTCCGTTACCGTGCAAGGCAGTTCTTGCAGGCGCTGACGGCCCGGGAACCGGATGAGGAAACCAGACAGGCGCTGTGTAGCCTGACGCCGGAGGCACGAGGGCTCTTTTACCGCCAGACGGTGCAAGACCAACGTCACGCTCTGGCAGTGCATCGTGCGCTACGCGATAGCGGCCACACGAGTCCAGACCTTCTGGCGGCGGCGCTCTTGCACGACGTCGGCAAGGCTGCCGCCCACCTTTCAGTGTGGCATCGGGCCATCATCGTGCTCCTGGAACGTCTGGCACCACGCCTGCTCGAACGTTTCGGGCGAGAGCCACAAGGTTGGCGCCAACCGTTCACGGCCCACGTCCGACATCCCGAAACGGGCGCATGCTGGGCGCAAGAGGCCGGCTGCTCCCCGCTCACCGTCGTCCTCATCCGGCGGCACAAGGAGCGTTTGGGGAGCCCTCGAACCGAAGAAGATGAATTGCTCGCTGCGCTGCAGTGGGCCGATAACCGGAATTAGGAAGGGGGTTTATCGTGCACTGGGAACGTGTTGCCATCATCGGCGCTGATTGTATCACGACATCCATCGCGCTGGCGCTGAAAGCGCGAGAAAATCCGCCCGAGATCGTCGGCTACGATGCCGACTCCGCCCTGGCCCGTCAGGCGCGCGGTATGGGCGCATTCGACCGGGTGGAGCACAAGGCCGGGGCAGCGTGCCGGGACGCCGACCTGGTGATCGTCGCGGTGCCACTCACGGCCGTTCGCGACGCCTTTGCCGCGATCGCGCCGCACCTCCGACCCGGCTGCCTGGTCACCGATACCGGCCCGCTCAAGGCGCCGGCGCTGCGCTGGGCCGAGGAACTCTTGCCGGAGAGCGTCTCGTTCGTCGGCTGGCGCATCATCCCCAACCCGGCCATCGTGGGCTTCGAACCCCGGCAAGGGCTGGAAGCCGCCAGCGCTGCTCTGCTGAAAAACGCGCTCTGTTGCATCACCACATCGCCCAAGACCCCTAGCGCAGGGATCAATAGGCTCGCAAGTCTGGCGGGGGCTTTGGGGGCCCAACCGCTCCTGATGGACGTCGCCGAGCACGATGGGTTACAGGCCGGGGCTGAAGGGCTGCCCGACCTGCTGGCCGTTGCGCTCCTGCGTGCCACCGTGAACACCCCCGGCTGGCAAGAGATGCGCAAGTTCGCCGATCTGCGTTTTGCCATTGCCACTCATGACGCCGCCGATGCCTACGAGCGCCACGCGGTCGTCTCGCTCAACCGCGAGAATGTGCTCTTGCGGCTCAACGTCCTGCTGGGCGAACTGGTGCGCTTACGTGACCTGCTGGCCGATGGCGACGCGCAAGCGCTGGAAAATGCCTTCACTGCGGCAGCCGAGGGACGGGCGCGGTGGATCGCGGAACGCGAGCAGGGCCTATGGGTCAAAGACCTTGCCATCGCCGACACAGACCGCCTTCCTTCCGGCGGTGACCACATTTTACGGATGGCCTTGGGCGGCCTGGCCGGATCGCGTTGGCGTAGGCCGGGGCGCTCTCGCCGAGAATAGTGCCGGTTCCCCTCGCATTGCGTGTGTCAAGCGAAACGCTGCGCATCCTGATGATCGTCCCCAGTTCGTTCTTCTCCGATTACGGCGCCCACGTGCGCGTCGTGGAGGAGGTCCGGGCACTGCAGCAACTGGGGCAACGAGTCACCATCATCACGTACTACCTGGGGCGCGATCTGCCCGACATGGAGATCATCCGCACGCGCCCCACGCCCTGGCGCGCCAGTTACGAGATCGGCTCCTCGCGGCACAAGTTCGCCTTCGACCTATTCCTGGGCTGGACCGGCTTGAAAGTCGCCCTGACCCGCCGCTTCGACATCATCCACGGCCACTTGCACGAAGGCGCGTTCATCGGCTATTTCCTGAGCCGCCTCCAGCGCGTGCCGCTGGTGGCCGACTATCAGGGGAGTATGACCAGCGAGATGGTGGATCACAAATTCCTCGATCCCCAGGGGCCGTGGTACTATTGGGCGCGACGGCTGGAAATGCGCATCAACACATTCCCCGACCTCATCCTGACCAGCACGAACGAGGCAGCGGTGGTCGCGGTGAAAGAGTTCGGCTGCGACCCGGCCCGCGTTCGCCCCTTGCCCGATAGCGTCAACTTGCGCTTCTTCAACCCAGCCGTGTTATCCCCCGCCGAGCGCGCTGCGCGACGAGCCAGCCTGGGCATTCCCGATAATCGGCCTGTCGTCGTCTATCTGGGCCTGCTGACCGATTACCAGGGCATTCCGCAACTGCTGGAAGCCACGCGCGTTCTCAAGGAACGCGGAAAACAGTTCCATGTCCTCATCGGCGGTTTCCCCACGCCGCGCTACGAGGCTATGGCAGCAGAACTGGGGGTGAGCGATTGGGTGATCTTTCGCGGCAAGATCCCACGCGACGAGACCCCTGCTCATCTGGCATTGGGCGACGTGGCCGTGGCGCCCAAGATCTCGGCCACCGAGGGCTGTGGCAAGATCCTGGAGTATATGGCGATGGCTCTCCCGACCGTGGCATTCGAGACGCCGCAGAGCCGCGAGTACTTGGGGACGCTCGGCTGCTACGCGGGCAGGGACGGCAACGCCATTGCCCTGGCAGACGCGCTCGCCGCGCTCCTGGACGATCCCCAAAGGCGGACTGAGTTAGGGCAGCGCCTGCGCGAGCGGGCCGAGCGTCACTTCTCTTGGGAACGCACCGGACGGCAACTGCTCCAAATCTATCGCACGGTTCTCGCATCCAAGAATCCTCGGAGGTGGCATGGCGATCCTGAAGCACTTGCGTGAGTTGTGGCAATACCGGGAGTTGCTGCGCAACCTGGTCGTGCGCGATGTCAAGGTGCGCTACAAGAACTCGATCCTCGGCATCGTCTGGTCGTGGCTCAACCCACTGCTTATGATGGTCGTCTACACTATATTCTTCACGGTCTTGTTGCGCAACACCACTTTTCCTCACTACCCTGTCTTTCTTCTATGCGGATTGCTGCCCTGGAACTTTTTCAGCGAATCGCTCACGTCGGCCACAGCCTCTATCGTCAACAACGCGCACCTCATCAAAAAAGTCTACTTTCCACGTGAGGTTTTGCCTATCTCGGTCGTGTTTTCGAGCCTGGTCAATTTCATCATCGCCCTGCCGGTCCTTCTCGTGCTGGTGCTCGTGTTCGGAGTATCTCTGACGCCGTGGGCCTTGTTGTTGCCGGTCACGATCCTCATCCAGTTAGCGTTCACTATCGGGTTGGTGCTTATCCTGTCTACGCTCAACGTCTTTTACCGCGACACGCACTTTATTCTCAACGTGCTCATGCTGGCGTGGTTCTTCCTCACGCCTGTGTTCTATCCCATCGAGACGGTGCCGCAGAATGCGACCGTGCTGGGCGTCACGTTCAATGCCCGCCTGTGGCTGTATCGCCTGAACCCGATGGCCTCGATCATCGCTTCGTACCGCGACCTGCTGTATTGGGGCACGCCGACGGCATTGGACTTTTTGTTGCGCACCGCCGTCACATCGGTGGTTGTGCTCATCGTGGGGTATCTGATCTTTGTGCACTACAGCCCACGCTTTGGGGAGGAGGTGTAACCCCCCAACCCGGACAAGCCGGGACCCAAAAACCACGGCTGATTCTCAGCCCCTGCGTCGGAATCCCGAACTTGGGCACTCTACCAGAGTTTGGCGGCTGTGCCTCATCGAAAAGAATCGCCCTCTTGACCCCATTCCCCTTCCCCACACCAAGGGAGGGGGAGGGGATATAGGCGCGAACTTGTAGGCCGGCGATTGAAATCGCGCCGGTAGGGGCGGGGTGACTCCTCCCCTTCGGCCGGCTGTCCGCCTGCGCGGACAGAGGCGTCTACGCAGGTAGACGCCCGGCTGAAAGCCCCCAGGGTGCGACTCGAGTCGCTCAAGTTAGCGCCTATGGGGAGAGGGGGTAGGGGATGAGGAAGGGGGTAGCGCGCCCTATGGCCCACCAACCGTTCGCCGAGGTCGTGATCCTGTCCCCGGTCAAGAGACCGGGCACGGAGACGCCGACCTTTACCTACAGCATACCGGAGGGGCTGCAGGGTCGCCTCCGAGAAGGCTCGCTCGTCGTCGTCCCGTTCGGCCAGAGGCGGCTGTACGGTATCGTCGTTGCGCTCGCCGCCGGGTCGCCTGTCGCCGAGACGCGCCCGGTCGAGTCGTCGGTGGACTCCGAGCCGGTGCTGGGGCCTGCGCAGATCGTGTTGGCACGCTGGTTGAGCCGCGAGTACCTCGCCCCGCTCTACGAATGCCTGGAGTTGATGCTGCCGCCGGGTATCGTGGGCTACGCCGATGTCGCACTAAGGCTCGCAGGCGAACCCCCTGACGGGATGACCCCCACCCAGCGCCGATTGATCGCCCTGCTGCAAGAGCGCGGCCCGCTGCGCGGCGCCCAACTCGATGCGGCCCTGCGCGGTACGGATTGGCGCACCGCCGCCGAGCAACTGATGCGTCGGGGCGTCCTTACCCGCGAGTCGCTCCTGGCCGCGCCCCGCGCCCACCCCAAGCAAGTGCGCACGGTGCAACTCGTGCCTACTGCCGACGCAGAGGCGGCACTGGCGGGCCTGCGCAGCGCGGTATATCCGGCCATCGTCCAATTCCTGCGCGCCGAAGGCGGCCCGGTGGACGTCAGTTGGGTCTATGCCGAGACCGGCTGTAAACGCCACCATCTCGACAAACTGGCCGAGCGTGGCCTCGTTGCCCTCGATACCGAGGAGGTGTGGCGCGATCCGCTGGCCGGGCAGGTGTTCATCCCTACCTTGCCTCCGCCGCTCACGCCCGACCAGCAGGCGGTCTGGGAGCCCATAAAGTCTGCAATTTGCGACCGGCAACCGGTCACCTTCCTGCTCCATGGCGTCACCGGCTCCGGCAAGACCGAAATCTACCTGCGCGCCGTGGCCGCAGTGCTCGAACAGGGCCGCCGCGCCCTCGTCCTCGTCCCCGAGATCTCGCTCACCCCGCAGACGGTGGCCCGCTTTGCTGCGCGGTTCCCCGGCCGCGTCGCCGTACTCCACAGTGCGCTCACCGAGGGCGAGCGTTACGACACCTGGCGGCGCGCCCGTGCCGGCCTGGTAGACGTCGTCATCGGCCCACGTTCGGCGCTCTTTTCGCCGCTGACGCCGCTGGGGCTGATCGTGCTCGACGAGGAGCACGACGAAAGTTACAAGCAAGACGCCCCGCGCCCGCGTTATCACGCCCGCGACACAGCCGTGGAACTGGCCCGTTTGACCGGCGCGACGCTCATCCTCGGCTCGGCCACGCCCAGCCTGGAAGCATATCACCGGGCGCAACGTGGCGAGTTCACCCTGCTGGAGATGCCGCGCCGCATCATGGGCCACTCCCGCCGACTGCACGACATCCAGGCCCGCTACCACGTCCCGCGTGTGGAATACCGGGTTCTGCGCGATGGCCCCGCCGAGGCGCGTTACCTGCCCTTGCCGCCGGTGCAGATCGTGGACCTGCGGGCCGAACTGCGCGCGGGCAACGTCTCCATCTTCAGCCGCGCGCTCCAACAGGCGCTGGACGAAGCGCTGGGACGGGGCGAACAGGCGATCCTGTTCCTCAACCGACGGGGAACGGCCACCTTCGTCCTGTGCCGGGATTGCGGCTACGTCTTGCGCTGCCCGCGCTGCGATGTGCCCCTGACCTATCACGGCCCGCGCGCCCATCTCGTCTGCCACTACTGCAATCACCGCGAGCCGCAGCCTGCCCTCTGCCCGCGCTGCGCGAGCAAGCGCATCCGCTACTTTGGCCTGGGCACCGAGCAGGTCGAGCAGGCCGTGCGGGAACGCTGGCCCGGGGCACGCCTGCTGCGCTGGGACCGCGACACCGCCCGCACCCACGCGGCCCACGCGGGCATCCTTCAGCGCTTCGCCGATGGCGCTGCCGATGTCCTCATCGGCACACAGATGATCGCCAAGGGGCTCGACCTGCCGCTGGTGACGGTCGTCGGCGTCATCTCGGCCGATACCGCGCTCAACCTGCCGGACTTTTGTGCCGGCGAGCGCACGTTCCAGTTGCTCACCCAGGTGGCCGGGCGTGCCGGACGGGGATTGCTGGGCGGGCGGGTCGTCATCCAGACCTACCATCCCGATCACTACGCGGTCGTCGCCGCCGCCGCCCATGATTACGCCGGCTTTGCCGCCCGCGAACTCGCTTTCCGGCGCGAGCAGGGCTATCCTCCCTACCGCCGCCTCGTGAAACTGGTCTACGAAGATGCCAGCCCCTCGCGTGCCAGGGCGCAGGCCGAGGCGTTGGCCGAGGTTTTGCGCGACGCGCTGGCGCGGCGCGAGTTGCCCGCCAGCGACCTGCTCGGCCCGGCGCCGCCGTTCTTTGGTCGCCTGCGCGATCGGTATCGCTGGCAACTGCTCCTGCGCCACGCCGATCCTGCCGAATTCCTCCGCGCCGTGCACATCCCTGCCGGTTGGCGGGTGGACGTGGACCCGGCCAGTGTGCTGTAGCAGTCAGGCGGTTGAAACCGCGCCTGAGAGGCCCGCAATCCGGATTGCGGGCCTTCGCGCCGGGCGACCGCCTACGCGGTCGCCGTGGAAGCGTCCACGCAGGTGGACGCCCGGCTGCAAGCCCATGAGAGGCGATTTCAATCGCTGAAGGGCTGAATAGTCACTGAATAGTCACGTTCAATCAACGTCAGGGCCCAGAGCCCGGTTGTTTGTATCTCAGCCCATAGTACGGAGATGTCACTCTGAGCGCCCGGAGGGCGCGAAGAGTCTCGTTTTTGGTTTACAGCAACGAGATTCCCTTCGACTTCGCTCAGGGCAAGCCTCGGCGCTTCGCGCCTCAGAATGACGTTTGGCGAGGACAGGTGAGCAGTTACGATTGTTTCACGATTTGCGCTACCTGTGCCCAGGGGTTATAATCTTAACATAGACCACAAGGAGGTGCCGATGCCCTCAGTCCACATTGCCCCTAACATCTATTGGATCGGCGTCAATGACCGCACGACCGACCTGTTCGAAGGTTTGTGGCCGATTACCCAGGAAGGCGTCTCCTATAACGCCTACCTGATCCGCGACGAAAAGACGACCATCGTGGATCTGGCCAAGGCGTTCAAGACGGACGAGTTCTTCGACCAGATTGATCAAGTTGCAGACCTCTCCAAACTCGACTATGTCATCGTCAACCACATGGAGCCGGACCATACCGGGGTTCTGCACATCCTGCGGCGGGTGGCCCCCCAGGTCACGATCCTGTGCAGTGAAAAGGCCGCCCAGATGCTCGACTCCTTCTACGCCATCGGCGATGGCGTGCAGGTCGTCCGGGATGGCGAGACGCTCTCGCTGGGCCGGCACACGCTACGCTTCGTCTACACCCCCTTCGTCCACTGGCCGGAGACGATGATGACCTATGAGGAGAGCGAACGCATTCTATTCTCGTGCGACGCTTTCGGCGGGTACGGCGCATTGCGCGGCGCAATCTTCGACGACGAGTGCAGCGACCCTGTTTTCTACGAGCGCGAGGCGCTGCGCTACTACGTCAACATCGTGGCCGTGTTCAGCAAACCGGTTCTGCAGGCGATCGAGAAACTGGCGGGTGTGCCGGTGGCCGTCATCGCGCCGTCGCACGGCCTGATCTGGCGCAAGGCCCCAGGGCGTATCGTGGACCTGTACCGCAAATGGGCCGAGTACGCCACGGGGCCGACCGAACCAGGTGTGACGCTCCTCTACGCCTCGATGTACGGTAACACCGAAAAGATGATGAACGCTGTCGCACAAGGCGTCGCGCGGGAAGGGGTGCCGCTGGCCGTCTTCGACGTGGCCCGTACTCACGTCAGTTATATCCTACCTGCCCTGTGGACACAGCGTGGCGTGATCGTGGGCGCGCCCACTTACGAGGGCTCGCTCTTCCCCTTCATGCGCCACGTGTTGGACATGGCCGTACAGAAGCACATTCGTAACAAAAAGGTCGCCTACTTCGGCAGTTACGGCTGGAGCGGCGGTGCACAGCGCGATTTCGAGCGCCTTGCTGAAACGCTCAAGTGGGAATTGAGCGAATCCTTCACATTCGCCGGCGGCCCGACGGAGGAGGACCTGCAGCGCGGGGAAGAATTCGGCGCGCGTTTTGCCAGGCTCGTCCGAGAGATGCAGTAACGCGGAAAGTCTTCCCCTCGCCTCCGCGCGTGTGACCGGAGGGAAGTGTGCACAACAAGGGACGAATGTTCACCTCCATAGTCCTGGGCAGGCTGACGTGGATCGGGGTCGGCCTGGGCATCTTGTGGTGGATCCTCGAAGCCGCCATTGACGTTTGGGTGTTCCATAGCGGCGACTTTGGCCGGCGGCTGTTCGCCCCATCGCACGTGGTTGTCAGTCGCCTGCTGGTCCTGTGCACCCTCACCGCGCTCGGCGCCTATCTTCAGGTGCTCGACTTCCGCCGCACACAGGCAGAGGAGACGCTTCGGCAAGAACGCGACATCGCCCAGAAGTATCTGCACATCGCGGGAGTGCTCATCATTGCGCTGGACGCCGACGGCATCATCACCCTGGCGAACCGCAAGGCCTGCGAGGTTCTGGGATACCAGGAGGCCGAACTCGTCGGCCGAAACTGGTTCGACACCTGTCTGCCTCAACGGATCAGAGGCGAGATGAGAGCCGTTTTTGACCGCCTGGTCGCAGGAGAGGTTGAGCCGGCCGAGTATTTCGAGAACCCGGTCCTGACCAAGAGCGGCGAAGAGCGGCTCATCTCGTGGCACAACGCCGTGTTGCTCGACGAGTCCGGTCGCGTCATGGGCACCCTGAGTTCTGGGGAGGATATCACCGCGCGTCAACGGATGGAGGAGGCACTCGGAAAATCTGAAGAAAGGTTCAGAAAACAATTCGAGGAAGCCCTGGATGCCATCTTTGTCGCCGACGCCCAAACAGGCATATTGGTGGACTGTAACCGCGCGGCCTGTGAACTGGTCGGTAGGGAGAAATCAGAACTCATCGGTAGACACCAGCGGGATCTCCATCCCCCGGAAGAAACCGTGGGCGAGTTCAGCAGGGCATTTGAGCAACACCTCCGGGAAGAAGGGAAAGTTCTGGAAGCGCAGGTTATTACAAAGAGCGGCGAGATCAAAGATGTGGCGATCAAGGCCAGCCTCTTTGAGGTCGGCGGCCAAAAAGTGCTTCAAGGGATATTCCGCGACATCACCGAGCGCAAGCGGGCGGAGCGGGCGCTGGAACAACGGGCCACCCAACTGGCGCTGATCAACGACATCGGCGGCCAGATCGCCGCCGTGATGGACCTGGATGGCGTGTTGGAAAGAGCCGCTCGCCTGGTGCAGGAGAAATTCGGTTACCACCACGCTGCCTTGTTCACCGTGGACCGCGAGCGGGGCGAGTTGGTGATGCGGGCGCGTTCTGGCAAATTCGCCCACCTGTTCCCCCTGGACCACCGCCTCAGGTTGGGTCAGGGCATGGTTGGCTGGGTGGGCCAGCACGGTGAGACCCTGCTTGCCAACGATGTGGACGCCGAGCCACGCTACGTCAATCTATACCCCGACATCGTGCCGACGAAAGCCGAACTGAGCGTGCCCATCCGCGTGGGCAAAGAGATCGTGGGAGTGCTCGACGTTCAGAGCGATCAGCCCAACGCCTTCAGCGAGAACGACGTGATGGTCATCGAGACGCTCGCCGACCAGATTGCCATCGCCATCGAGAACGCACGGCTGTACGAAGCGGTGCAGAAAATCGGAGAATCGGAACGCCGGTTCCGTGAGCAGTTGAGCGTGCTCCAAGAAGTGAGCATCGAACTCTCAAAGGTCCCCACCTTCGACGACCTGTGCCGCCAGGCCATCGAATTGGGACGCAGTCGGCTGGGCTTTGATCGCCTGGGAATCTGGTTCATTGACGAAAACGACCCGCAGTCCATGATAGGCTCGTTCGGGACAGACGAGGGCGGACAACTGCGGGACGAACGCGGAAGACGGCTATCTATTGCGCTTGAACAGGCGAACGAACGGATTTTCACGGGCCAGACTCCACTCGTCCTTGAACCTGACACGCCCCTGCGCGACGATACAGGTGCAGTCATCGGACGCGGATGGGAAGCCCTCGTGGCGTTATGGGACGGCGCCAAGGTCATCGGCAGCCTTAGTGCGGACAACCTGCTCCAGCGTCAACCCCTGGAACAGCACCAGTTAGAGATTCTGAGACTATATGGCGTCACCCTGGGGCATCTCTGCACGCGCAAACGGGCCGAAGAGGCGCTGGCGCAAAAGGCTCAGGAATTGGCCCGTTCCAATGCCGACCTGGAACACTTTGCCTACGTCGCCTCGCATGACCTGCAAGAGCCCCTGCGCATGGTCACCAGTTACCTGCAACTCCTGGAGCGGCGTTACAAGGATCGGTTGGATGCCGATGCCCGCGATTTCATCGCCTACGCCGTAGACGGAGCCACCCGCATGCAGGCCCTCATCAACGGCTTGCTCTCCTATTCGCGCGTGAGCACGCGCGGCAAATCCTTCGAGCCGACCGATGGCACCGTCGCTCTGGAGCGCGTACTCGCCAACCTAAAGGTCGCCATCGAGGAAAGCGATGCCGTGGTGACCTATGACCATCTGCCGACGGTGATGGCCGATGAGGTACAACTGACACAGGTGTTCCAGAACCTGATCGGCAACGCGATCAAGTTCCGCAGCGACCGTCGGCCCGAGATTCACGTCGGAGCCGAGTACAGGGGTGGCGAATGGCTGTTTTCGGTGCGCGATAACGGCATTGGCATAGACCCACAGCACTTTGAGCGCATCTTTAAGATTTTCCAGCGGCTGCACAGTCATGAGGAATATCCCGGTACAGGTATCGGCCTGGCCGTCTGCAAAAAGATCGTCGAGCGCCACGGCGGCCGCATCTGGGTAGAGTCCCAACCCGGTGAGGGGACGACATTCTATTTCACGATTCCAGAGAGAGGTTCGGCTTGAACATGAGAGAGATCGGCAAGCCCATCGAAATTCTGATGATCGAGGATAACCCCGGCGACGTGAGGCTGACCCTAGAGGCACTCAAGGATACCAAGATATGGAATAACTTGAGTGTCGTACAGGATGGCGCCGAGGTCCTGGCATTCCTGCGTCGTGAAGGCCGGTACGTCAACGCGCCACGCCCGGACCTCATCTTGCTCGATCTCAACCTGCCCAAGAGAGATGGACGCGACATCCTTGCCGCGATCAAGGCCGATCCAGACCTGAAACACATCCCTGTGGTGGTCCTGACCTCCTCACAGGCTGAAGAGGATGTCCTCAGGACATACGATCTGCACGCGAACTGTTATATCACCAAACCGGTTGACCTGGACCAATTCATCAAGGTGATCAAATCCATCGAGACGTTCTGGCTGACGATCGTGAGACTGCCCTCATGAAGCCCATCAAGGCCCTGCTTATCGAGGATAATCCGGCAGATACCCGCCTGATACGCGAGATGTTGGCCGACGCGAGCGGCGTTCAGTGCGAACTAGAGTACGCCGGCCGGCTCTCGGACGCCCTGGGGCACCTGCCTGGAGAGGTTGACATCATCCTCCTGGACCTTTCATTGCCCGATAGCCATGGGCTTGAGACGTTTGCCAGGGTACACGCCGGGGCGCCACAGTCACCCATTGTTGTGCTGAGCGGGCTCGACGACGAGGAACTGGCGACGAAGGCCGTGCGGTATGGCGCACAAGATTACCTCGTCAAAGGGCAGTTCGACAGCCATCTGCTGGTGCATGCCATACAATATGCCATCGAGCGCAAACGCGCCGAGGCCGAGATTCGGCGTCGGGCGGCCCACCTGGAGGCCCTCAACGCCATCATCGTCGCTGCCGCTGCTGCACCCGACCTGCCGACGCTCCTGGAGACGGCGCTGGATCACACTCTACGGGCACTAGGGCTGGACATCGGCGCCGCGTGGCTGGAGGATGCACGCGCCCTGTGTGGCCCTCGTCCAGACCTCGGCACGATCACTACCCAGATTGAGAGGATTAGCGATGTTGGCGTGGCGCTTGAGGGCATCCCTGCACCCTTCGCCGTCGAAGACTGGCAACGGGCGCCCGGCGATGGTCCCCCTTCGGCTCTCGCACTCGCCGCAGCCCGCTTGGGTGTCCGGGCTTCACTCATCGTCCCCATCTCGATCCCAGGGCAACGCGGCGGGGGACTGGCAGTGGCCTCGCTTGCACCGCGCCCCTGGTCTGCTGAGGAGATCGCCCTGGTGGAGGCCATTGCACGGCAACTGGGGACGACCGCGGAACGGCTGCGGCTCTTCCAGACGGAGCGCAAGGAGCGAGAATTGGCGGAGGCGTTGCGCGAAGCGGCAGCCACTGTGAGCAGCACCCTCGACCTTGACCAGGTGCTGGACCGCATCCTGGAGCAGGTCGAACGGGTCGTGCCCGGTGACGCCTTCAACATCCTGCTGGTAGAAGACGGCACTGCACAAGTAGCACGTCGGCGGGGGTATGAAACGATACAAGGCTCATACCCGCCTCTGACAGCCCGCTACCAGATCGATCAGTTCCCCACCCTGCTGCAAATGGCCGAGACAGGAGAGCCGGTCGTCATTCCGGATACCTCGGCCGATCCTGGTTGGGTGCCCCTAGAGGGGCCAGGGTGGCTTCGCTCCTACGTCGCCGCTCCTATCCGGGTGAGCGGCCTGACGGTGGGATTCCTGAACGTAAACAGCATCCATCCCAACCGGTTCGATCTCGACGACGCTCACTGGTTGTTGGCCTTTGCCAATCACGCTGCCAGCGCGATCCACAATGCTCGCTTGTACCGGGAATTGCGCAACTATGCCACGCAATTGGAGCAGCGCGTGCGCGAACGCACTGCCCAACTTCAGGCTCAATACGCCCGCCTCGAGGCGATCCTGCATAGCGCCTCCGACGGCATCGTCGTCGTCAATGCCGATGGCGAAATCATCCAGGCTAACCCCATCGCCGATGCATGGCTAACCTACGCCCTTTCATCGGACGACATCGCCCGTCTGCGGTCAGCACTCGGCGAATTGGCGCAGCAAGCCGAGAAGCGGCCGGAAAGAACGCTGCAACTCAAGGGATTGGACCTCCAACTGCGCGCTGCACCGATCGTGGATCCAGACGCCGAGGACGCGGCTACAGTTGTGGTCATCCACGACATCAGCCACCTCAAGGCACTCGATCGTATGAAGGCCGAGTTCATTTCGAACGTCTCCCACGAACTACGCACGCCGATCACGACGGTCAAGTTATACGCGGCACTGCTACGCCAGGCCCCACCGGAAAAGGCAAGTGAATACCTGGATGCCTTGACACAGGAGGCGGATCGGCAAGCGCGGTTGCTAGAGGACATCCTACAAGTCTCGGTTATGGATGCCGGTCGGTTGGAATTGAAACCCCGCCTAACTTCCCTCGGCCAACTGACCGATTTCGCGCTCGCCGGCCGTCAGGCATTGGCCCAAGAACGCGGGATAAGTCTGGAATACTCACCAGCCACAACGGCATTGACCGTGATGGTGGACCGGGATCGGATCGTCCAAGCAATACTCAATCTCGTGACGAACGCCATCACGTACACTCCTGCGGGAGGTAAGGTGACAGTTGCTGTCGGTGAGAAAGAGGCCGATGGACACACCTGGGCCACAGTGACGGTGACCGATACCGGGATCGGCATTCCAGAGAATGAACTGTCGCGCATCTTTGAACGTTTCTACCGCGGGAACAAGGCGAGGTTGATGCAGGTGCCCGGCACGGGCCTGGGGCTAGCCATTGCCAAGGAGATCGTGGAACTACATGGGGGACGGATCACGGTAGAAAGCCAGGTAGACGTGGGGAGCACCTTCACGGTATGGCTGCCTCTCGTCGTGGACGACAGCGGGCACGCAGGCGCCCAAGTACGCTAGACCAAGTTTCTTGGGGCCATTGCTGCGGTGCGAGGCCTATGAACCTGCAATGGGGTGAGACATGGTTAAGCAACGTATCCTAGTCGTGGAAGATCACGAGTCCCTATTGGAGGCCATCCGTGACATCCTGGAATCGAATAACTATGTCGTCTTGACCGCCAGCGATGGCATTGAAGCGCTAGAGGTGATGGAACGGACCTACCCCGATCTGATTATTGCCGATATTATGATGCCCCGCATGGATGGCTACGCCTTCTACCAGGCGGTGCGCACGCGCCCTCAGTGGGTGCTCATCCCCTTCATATTCCTAACCGCCAAGGCGAGTAAAGAGGACATAATGAAGGGAAAGACCCTGGGAGCGGAGGACTATATCACCAAGCCCTTCGAGCCTCAGGAACTGCTCGTGGCGGTGCAGGCTCGGCTCGCGCGCGCCCAGGCCATTCGTAGAATCACAGACGAAGAGTTCGATCATCTCAAACGGCAGATCGTCACCGTCCTGAGCCACGAACTGCGTACACCACTGACCTACATTCAGGGTTACACGGCCCTCGCGCTGGACGATATCCCTTCGCTTTCCCCCGTCGCTCTGCAAGAGTTCTTGTTGGCGATCAGGCGAGGGGCTGACCGGTTGATGGATGTGACGGAAAACCTCTTGCTCCTGATCCGTCTGGACACCGGACAGGCCGCGGAGGAATTCCATCTGCTGGCTCGCACGTGTAATAACCTCGGCGCAATCGTGGACTATGCAGTTCGGCAGTATGAAAGCCGGGCTGCAGCGAGCGGTGTGACGCTGGAGGTCGAATGTGCGCCCAACCTGCCTCCGGTGCGGTTATGCGAGCCGCTGTTCGTGGATGCCCTCAAACATCTGCTGGATAACGCCATCAAGTTCTCGCGTGGCGAAGTCAGGCGCGTAGACGTGCGCATACAGGTCTCCTCCGACGGTTGGGTAGAGGTAGCCGTACAAGACCAGGGGGTCGGCATCCCTGCCCACGAGATTCCCCACCTCTTCGAGCGCTTCCGCCAGATCAACCGCGAAAGGCTGGAGCAGCAGGGCATTGGGCTGGGATTAGCCATCGCCCAGGAGTTGATCCGCCTTCACGGCGGCGAGATCGTCGTGGAAAGCCAGGTCAACGTGGGGAGCACATTCACTATCCGATTGCCGGCAAAAGAGGCGCCAGACGGAGACACGCCCGGCTCGTGAACAGATGCATTACCCTCATTCTGTTAGTTTCCGGTACAAGACACGGCGGATGCCCCGATTTATCGGGGGCTTCCCGGCTAAAGCCGGGCCTCCAGGCCGGTTTTGTACAGAGAACCAGGTTAGGAGAAATGACCATGTCACAAGCAAAAGGCAGTGTCCCGGGACGCGATAGCCGCCACCAGATTCTCTTCTACGGGCTGTCTACCTGCATCTGGTGCAAGCGCACCCGCCAATTCCTGGAAGAGCAGGGCGTCGCGTTCGATTACGTGTACGTAGACCTGCTGCGTGGGCAGGAACAGGACGAGGCCAAGGCCCAGGTGCGCCGCTGGAATCCTTCCCTCTCTTTCCCCACCATCGTGGTGGATAACGCCAAATGCGTGGTCGGCTACCGGCCGGAGGAACTCGAGGAGGTGTTGGGACTATGAACGACGCCACGATCTCGCCGGCGCAGATAGACGCCCTCTACGAGCAGTTGGATCGAGAAGCAGAAGCCTCCGGCTATCACCTCAATCCCGACCAAGAGTTCACCCGTGGACTGGTGGAAGGGCTACTGGTCAACGAGCAGCGCTACGGCTATCCTGCCTGCCCCTGCCGGCTGGCGACCGGCGACAAGCAAAGAGACCTGGACATCATCTGCCCGTGCGACTACCGCGACGCCGACCTGGTCGAATGGGACGCCTGCTACTGCGCACTCTACGTCTCCGACGAGGTACTGGAAGGCAAGCGGCAGGTACAATCCATCCCGGAGCGCCGCCCGCCGGAAGGCCAACGTCCGCAGGAGCGCCCGCCAGCGCCCGCGGCGGGCGTGCCCGGCACAGCACCGCCATTGCCGGTGTGGCGCTGCCGGGTTTGTGGCTACCTGTGCGCCCGCGAACAGCCGCCGGGCATCTGCCCGATCTGCAAGGCCAAACGCGAGCGCTTCGAGCGATTCTGGTAAGAGAAGGGAGAACAATGGACTGGAACACCCCACAAGGCATCCTGCGACGCGGCATGAGCCTGGAGCGTGATGGCTACCGCTTCTACACGCTCGCCGCCAACCTGGCCTCCGACAAGCGCGGCAAGGCCATGTTCAAGGACCTGGCTGCCCAGGAGGTAGATCACCTACGCCTGCTGCTGGCCGAATACCGGGCACTGGAATCAGGGCGCGGCTGGCTGTCCTTCGAAGAGGCGATGGCATCGGACTTTCCTCTCGATCCCGATAGCCCCGATTTGCCCGGCGACGAGCCGTTGGATTCGATACCCGTCTTCATCCCCAGCCGCGAGATCTCGCTGGAGAGCGACATTGCCGCGCTCGAGTTCGGCATGGAGACGGAAAACATCACCCGCGCACACTACCTCCACGCCGCTCGACTCGCCACCGACTCGAATGCACGCGCGGTCTACGAATTCCTGACCCGCCAGGAAGAGGAACACTATCGTCTCCTCCAGAACACACACGAGTACCTCACCCAGAACCAGACCTGGTGGGATCCGGAACAGAAGCCGTTCTTCACCGGGTAACACAAAAAGCAAGGCACAAAACGCAAGCGCTCACGCATCACGCATTACGTATTACGTATTACGCATTACGTATTACGCTTCACGCATCACGCTACCAAGGAGCACAACATGGCGAATGACCTCACCATCCGCATTGGCGGCGAGGCGGGGATGGGGCTGGAGTCGAGCGGCGCGGGCTTCGCCAAGGCCCTGACACGTGGCGGCCTCTACGTCTTCGGCCTGCCCGACTATCACTCGCGCATCCGCGGCGGGCACAACTTCTTTTCCATCCGCATCTCGCCCCAGCCACTCTACTCCCACGCCGAGCCGGTGCATCTCCTGCTGGCGCTGGACGTAGAGACGATCCGGCGACACGTGGATGCCCTCGTCCCCGGTGGCGGCGTCGTCTACGACGAGAAAGAGGGACTGCCCAAAGACCTGCGCCGCCCCAACGTCGGCTTCTTCCCCGTGCCCCTCTCCGCTTTGGCCAAAGAGCGCGGCGGCAGCGAGGTCATGCGCAACACGCTGATCCTGGGCGTGGCCGCCGGGTTGCTGGACTTCGACCCCGCCTACATGGAGAGCGTCATCCGCGACAACTTTGGCCGCAAAGGCCAGGCCGTGGTAGATGCCAACCTCAAGGTGACCGAGGCCGGGATCGAGGCCGCGCGCGCCTTCCAGGCCGACTTTGCCTTCCGTATGCCGGCCGTGCCGACCGCCCCACCCCGCCTGCTCCTCAACGGCAACCAGGCGTTCGCGCTGGGCGCGCTCGCCGGCGGCTGCCGCTTCGTCGCCGGCTACCCAATGACCCCCGGCAGCCCGGTGCTGGAGTGGATGGCCGCCCACGCCGAAGAGTATGGCGTCGTCACTGCCCAGGTCGAAGACGAGATCGCCGCCGCCTGCGCGATCGTGGGCGCCGCCCAGGCCGGTGTGCGAGCGATGACGCCCACCTCCGGTGGCGGCTTTTGTCTGATGGTCGAAGCGTTGGGCTTGGCCGGGATGACCGAAGTGCCCATCGTCATCTACGAGGCGCAGCGCCCCGGCCCCTCTACCGGCCTGGCGACGCGTACCGAGCAGGGCGACCTTCTGTTCACGCTGCACGCTTCGCACGGCGAATTCCCGCGCGTCCTCCTGGCTCCCGGAACGGTTGAGCAAGCCTTCGAGGTGGGCTGGCGCGCCTTCAACCTGGCCGAGCGTTGCCAAAGCCCGGCCATTGTCCTCTCCGACCACTTCCTGGCTAACGCGCTGCGCACTGTGGACGCGCTCGACTTTGACGCGGTGACGATCGATCGTGGCGATTTGTTGAGCGACGCCGACCTGGAAGCGCTGCCAGAGACTTACAGGCGTCATGCCTTCACCGCAAGCGGCGTCTCCCCGCGCGCCATCCCCGGTCACCCCAAGGCCGTCTACGCCCCCAGCAGCGACGAGCATGACGAAGAGGGCCATATCCTGGAGGACGCCGACAACCGCCGCCGCATGATGGACAAGCGCATGCGCAAACTGGAAGTCGTGCGCTCCGAGATGCGCCCACCCACGCCCTACGGTGCGTCGCCGGCGGAAGTCGTCTTCGTCGGCTGGGGCTCTGCCTATGGCCCGCTACGCGAGGCGGTGGACCGGCTCAACGCGCAGGGGGTGCAGGCGCAGATGCTGCATTTCTGCGATCTATGGCCCTTCCCCGCCGGCTCTGCCGAGATGCTTGCGGCGGCCAAACGGGTCGTCGCCGTGGAGAACAACTACGCCGGCCAACTGGCCGACTTGATTCGCCAGACCACCGGCTACCTCATCACGGAACGTATTCTCAAGTACGACGGCAGGCCGTTGTCGCCGGAGTACATCGTCCAAGCACTTGAACGCGGAATATAGTGCATGGTCTGCAAAACCACGGCATGTGACACTCACCAGGCATCCATACTTCGACAGATCGGGAGCACTATGAAAGGCATCATCACCATCGCCGGCCACGGCACACGCTTCTTGCCGGCCTCTAAAGCGATCCCCAAAGAACTCTTTCCCATCGCCGGTATCCCGCTGATCCAATATCACGTGGAAAACCTGGTCGCAGGGGGCATCACCGAAATCATCGTCGTCGTGCGCGGCGGCAGCGGTGTGATCCAGCGCCACTTTGCGCCTGTCCCCGAACTGGAAGCACATCTAATAGCACAGGGGAAGACGGCACTCCTGGAAGAAGTACGCCGCATCTCCGAAATGGCGGACATTATCTTCGTGCGTCAACCCGACTCCTTGCCCTATGGCAATGCCTCGCCGGCGTTGGCCGCTCGCCACTGGCTGACCCCGGGTGAGCCGTTCTATTACGTGTTCGGCGACGACATCGTGATCGGTGATCTGCCGGTATCCCGACAGATGCTTGCGGCCTTCGACGAGCATCGGCCCGCCGCCGTTGTCGCCGTGCAGCGCGTGGCCGAGGAGGAGACGCACCTATACGGCTGCGTCAAGTTCAAGCCCGGCTCCGACCGTGAAATGGCCGGCATCGCCGAAAAACCCGCCCCGGGCACGGCCCCTTCCAACTGGGTGCAGATCGGCCACTTTGTCTTCACGCCTGCACTGTTCGATGTGCTGGACTCGCTGGAACCGGGAAGGGGTGGCGAATTATGGCTGGCCGATGCGGTCACACGGCTGGCAGGCCGCTCGACCGTGATCGCCCAACCCATCGAGGGCCAATGGATGGCCGCCGGAGACCCGCTGCACCACTTGAAAGCCTGCATCGCCATGAGCCTGCGGCGGCCCGATATGCGCGACCAGTTGATCGCCTACCTGCACTCGCTAGAGTTGTGATGGACATTGTCGAGTGCTACGCCGGTTTCCGTTATCCTGAACGCCCGCGGGCCTTTTGCTGGGAGGGAGAGCATCTGGAGGTGACAGAGATCGAGCAGCAATGGCGCACCCCAACGGGGCCGGCCTTCCGTGTCCGCGCGAGCGACGGCCGCCGCTTCACCCTGGCCTACTACGAGGCTGCAGATGCCTGGGACATTGAACCCCAGGCGCAAGTGTAAGAGAGCACTATGATCGGGCTGGTCGGCTGGATCGTGCTGTTGTGGGCAATCGCCAACTTTGGCCCGCACCTGCTGGTGTACATGATTTTTCGCCGGCCCTACTTTGCCCTGCCGTTCTACATCGCGGCGCCGGTCGAGATAGGGTTGCTGGCGCTGAACCTGTTGTTGCCCTTGTGGTGGTTGCGCCGCAAGGGAATCGGCTGGCGTGAGGGCATGGCCTGGCGCTGGGAGGGCGGGCGCACCTGGCGCTGGGGATTGGGCGGGCTGGCCATATTGCTCGTCTGGGGTTGGATCATAGCTCTCTTGACTCGCATTCCCGCGACGACCCCGTCAGAAGGCCAGGGGTACCCGTTCCCCCAGATACTGCTCGTGTTGGCTGGCCTGCTCGCGCTGTGGGTCGCCGCTATCGCTGGTGAAGAGGGGATGTTCCGTGGCTGGATGCAGACCCAACTGGAAGCGCGTGGCCCGGTCTGGGCGAGCATCCTGCTGCCGGCGTTGCTCTTCGGCCTGCGTCACCTGCCGCTGGACCTGTACTCCGGCCACGCCGGATGGGCTGGGTGGGCTGCGCGGCTGTTGGAACTGTACAGCGGGGCGCTGCTGATGAGTCTGATCCGTTGGCGCACACGCTCCGTCGCGCCAACTGTGATCCTGCACGGCGGGCTATGGTGGCTGGTCATTTTCGGCCAGTATTGCACAGCCGTTGGCGCAGCCATCGGGGTGAGCATTGGTGTCGTCGTCGCCATCTCTGCCGTCCTGAAGCACAAGCGGTGAGGCGCGTTATGGCGAAACAGAGAGGGAAGGGCAGAGCGCACTGGCGCAAACGCCAGTGCGAAGACCGCTACTTTCAGAAAGCCAAAGCCGAAGGCTATCGTGCCCGCTCGGCGTACAAGTTGCTCCAAATCCAGGAGAAATTCCACATCCTGCGCAAAGGACAGGTGATCGTGGACCTGGGCGCTGCGCCGGGCAGTTGGTCGCAGGTAGCCGCCGAGATCGTGGGCGATACGGGGCTGGTGATTGCTGTGGACCTACAGGCCATCGCGCCGATCCCCGGCGTGGCGACCCTGCAGGGCGACATTACCGCGCCGGATGTGCAGGTGCGCATCGCTAGGGCCACCGGCGGCCTGGTGGACGTGGTGTTGAGCGACGCTGCGCCCAACACATCGGGCATCCGCGAGCGTGATCACGCGCTTTCGGTCGAGTTGGTGGAAGCCGCGTTCGCCGTGGCCCGGCAGTCGCTCAAACCAGGTGGCTGTTTCGTCGCCAAGGTGTTCGAAGGAGAGGATATACCGCGGTTGCTCGCCCAATTGCGCCAGCATTTTGCGTTGGTGAAACCCCATTACCCCCCGGCCACACGCCAGGAGAGCCGGGAAGTGTTCCTGGTGTGCAGGGGATTCAAAGGAGCATGAGTTATGGCTATTCTACTCGGTATCCTGGCCGTGCTGGTGTTTGGCATTGTGCCGATGGTCGTCTATGCGCTCATCCTGTGGTGGTTCGACCGCTACGAGAAGGAGCCAGCAGGTCTGTTGATCGCTGCTTTCCTGTGGGGGGCGGTGCCGGCGATCATCCTTTCCCTCATCGTCGAACTGGGCACGGACTATACGATGCAAATCTTCGTTGACCCTGTTGCCGCTGAGCTGATTGGCGCGTCCGTCGTTGCGCCAATCGTCGAAGAGATCGTGAAGGCGGGGGCTTTGGTATTGCTGATCCTGCTCTTCCGCAAAGAGATTGACAGCCCGCTCGACGGCATCATCTACGGTGGGCTGGTGGGTTTCGGATTCGCCGCGGTAGAGAATGTGCTGTATTTCGCCAGCGCGCTGGCGGAAGGAGGCACAGGAGGGTTGGTGTTCCTGACGCTATTACGTGCCTTCGTCTTCGGCCTCAACCACGCGTTGTTCACCGGCTTAACCGGGTTGGGAGTGGCCTTGGCGCGTACCTCATCCCATTGGCTGGTCAAGATCGGCGCGCCGTTCGTAGGTCTGGCCGCGGGCATCGTCGCCCACGCGATCCACAACGGTACCGTCACGTTTGCCGCCGAGTTATGCTGGCCCTGTCTGTTCACGATGCTCTCGGATTACGGAGGGGCGCTGTTCATGCTGGGCGTCATCATCTGGGCTTCGCTGCGTGAGCGGCAGTGGATCGCCCGGTTCCTTGCCGACGAGGTCGGGCTGGGCACGCTGAGGCAGGACCAGTACGAGATCGCGTGCTCCTACTGGAACCGTGTGGCGGCGCGCTGGGGTGTGCTGTTTACAGGGGATTTCCGCCGCTGGTGGGAGTTGGGCCGCTTTTACCAGTTGGCGACGGAACTGGCCTTCAGCAAACATCGCCTGGCCCGTTTCCCGCACGAGCAGGACACCCAGGTGCGCATTGTGCGGCTGCGTGGGCAGGTGGCTGAGTTAGCGAGGCGGATGTAGGGGCGTTGTAAGGGCGCTCAATTGAACGCCCTTACTGAACGCCCTTACCTCTGGCGGGAGTGGATGGGAGTCGAACCCACCGCGGCCCGCTCGGCGCGGCCCGCCAGCGGTTTTGAAGACCGTGGAGGCCACCGGGCCCCAACCACCCCCAGAACGTAAAACATGGTGCGTAAAACGTAACGTCAGGTCATGCATTACGTTCTACGCATGCATCTTCAAATACGATTAGCATCATAACCCGAATTGCGCGATTAGTCAAATCGTGTTCACGCATCTGCTATGCCTCTAGTGGTAGACGGCCACAACCTGATCGGCCGGATGGCCGACCTGCGCCTGGACGATCCCGCAGACGAAGCCAAGTTGGTAGCGCGGCTGCGCACGTATGCGGCGCGCACAGGCCGACGCATTACCGTCGTCTTCGATCAAGGGCTGCCGGGCGGGCGCTCGCGGGAACTTTCGGGCGGGGGTGTGGAGGTCATCTTTGCCCCCACCGGGCGCAGCGCCGACGAGATCCTGCGCGCACGCCTCCGCCGGGCGCGCGACCCGCGTGCGTTGACGGTCGTCTCCTCCGACCGCGCCCTCATCGCGGCAGCGCAAGCACGTGGGGCGCGCGTGGTACGGGCCGAGGACTTTGCCGCACAGTTGAGCGCACCCCCGGCGGTGGAGCCTGAGCCGGACGAGCGCCTCTCGCCGGAAGAGGTCGCCGAGTGGTTGCGCGTGTTCGAGAGCAGAGGCCAAGCGATGTAGCGCGAATTGACAATTCGCGTTACATCCACAGCCGGCAGAACGCGCACAGCCCCGGCGCGCTCGTCGGCTGACCGCAGTTGGCACAGGGGTGCAGTTCCACCTGTTCGACTTCCTCACGGAAAAAGCCCGCCTCCCGCGCCCGCAGAAAGCCCAGGTAGAACTGCAACTTGGCGCCTGGCGACTCTTCTTCCATCTGGTCGAGGATGCCCTTGTAGTAGAGGCTCGAGGCGCCGACGGCGTAGGGGCACTCGTCGTAGATGTAATCAATACCGGTGACGAGAGCATAGGCAGCGGTTTCGCGCTCGTACAGGCGGCAGAAGGGCTTGGCCTTGCGTGCCAGCCCGTCCTCGTGTGCCGGCAGCACCGGCGCCTGGCGGACGATGTAGCCGGTCTGCCAGTGCAAGATGTTGCCCAAGAGTACGGCTACCTCGTCATCCAGGTTGTGGCCGGTAGCGAGCACGCTATATTGACCCTCCTGGGTTACGCGGTTCATCACATGCCGCTTGATCAGCCCGCAGACCGAGCAAGGCTTTTCACGTCCACGCCGCACCCGTCGTGCCGTCTCCGGCAACGTCTCGCCGTATTCGGCCTTGAGGTCTACGATGGTCAGGCCGGCCCCGCCGTGCTCCGCTGCAAACTGTTCGACCTTTCGACGTGAGAGGCTGGAGTAATCGGGGATGCCCAGGTCAATGTAGAGGCCATCGGCGCGGTAGCCCAGGCGCAGGAGCACATCCCACAGGCTGAGGCTGTCCTTGCCGCCAGAGACCGCTACCAACACGCGGTCCTCGCGGCCGAACATGGCGTATTTCTCGATGGCGCGTTGGGTCTGGGCGGTGAACCATTCGGGGTAATGGATGTCACAGAGCGCCAGTTTGTGCTGGCGCATGTTGAGGACAGCAGGGCGGGGGCATTTGCGGCATTTCATTTTGCACCCAGCCCCAACTTGGAGCGTGCGAATTTACGAATTTCCTTGACGGCCTGTATGGCTTCACGCGCTTCCTCGGCCGTGGCCTCTAGGCCAGGATAGCGAATATCAATCCCATACGGGTTGAGTGACGCCAGATGCCCGTGAATCAGCCGGACATCTGGCTCAACTTGCGCGACCAATTCCTCGAGTTGCACCAGATCGTGCACCTTGGGAAAGTCCAATCGGTGTCGAACCAGTAACGCCTTCAAGTACTTCTCAGCGCATTGCTGGCATTGATTGCAGACGACATCGGGTACAGGCCTGTTGCGGCGTCGCGCCAGGGTGAGGGCGCTGAGATAGTTATCTTCCGCTTTCCTGATCCACTCTTCAGTCGGCTGGGCGTTCATACAGCACCTTGCCCTTCGTCATGATCTCGCGGAAAAAGACGTCGCCTAACGCGATGCGTTCCGCCACCTCTGCCGGCGTGCGCACAATGATGTCCACCGGAAATGGACGGGGATAGAGAATCTCCGAGATTTGCACCGAGCGGGCATGGATGCTCTGCTCACTGTCCATGATCACCAGCAGGTCCACATCGCTATCAGGAGTGGGGTGACCGTAGGCATACGAACCGAACAGGATGATTTTTTCGGGCTGCGCTGCCTCTGCTATTTTCTGAGCAGCCTGACGAATTTTGGCCTCTGTGATCGGCCACCAATAGTACGCGGGTTGGGTATCTGTCGTCATCCTATCTTGTCCCCTTACACCGTCGCATGCCGCGCCTGCCAGACTGCCAGCAGTTTCTTGGCTCCGATGGTGGGCAACATCCACACCGGGTAGAGCACCTGTTTGCTCGGATGGCCGAACAGGAGCAGCAGGATCGGCAGCAGGCCGAAGGCGATGCCACAACTGAGGTCCCAGTTATGGGTGAGCGCCAGGATGACGGCCAGCGCCAAGAGCACGATTCCCATCTCGTATGGGAAGAGCACGCCAAAGACGCCGACCATCGCCGCCATCCCCTGCCCGCCGCGGAAGCGCAAGAAGAGGGGAAAGTCATGGCCTAGCACGACGCACAAGCCCGTCCACAGGATGAGGTTCTCCGCCAGGTGAAAATAGCGCGCCATCGCCACCGCCAGCGCCCCCTTGCTGATGTCGGCAGCGCCGACTACGATGCCTGCCAGCCAGCCCACCGACTCGAAGGTATTCTTGGCGCCCATGTTGCCATCGCCCACCCGCCGGATGTCCACCCCGGCGACGAGGCGGGCCACCAAGTAGGCGGAAGGGATCGAGCCTAGCAAGTAAGCGCCCAACAGCACGGCCCAGGCTTGCGTCGTCATCGCGCGCCTTCCTTTCACCCGCCCGAGATCACGGCAACGAGTTTGACCTCGTCTTCTTCCTCCAGCATCACATCTTCGGTGAGTAGTCTACCCTCGCGGACAGCTAACACGGCCTGCGGGTTCAAGCCAACCTCGCGGATCGCTTCGCGCACCTGCCGCCGCCCGTGCAATTCCCATTCCCGGTCACGGTAGATGATCTTCATGTCCGTCTCTGAATTGTACTCGGAAGTAGACGAGTAGACAAGTGAAACAGTAGACAAGTAGAAAGTAGACAAGGGGGGCCCCCCTGTCTACTTGTCTACTTGTCTACTTGTCTACTTGTCTACCTGCTATTCGTCCGTTTTCTAGGCCGGGATTTGGGGCAGGTCCGCCAGTGCCTTCTGGATCTGCTCATCGGGCAGATCGTAATCCGGCAGTTCTTTGCGGTGGTAGGCATCATAGGCCGCCAGGTCGAAATGGCCGTGACCACTGGCGTTGAATAGAATGACTTTGGCCTCGCCCGACTCTTTGCAGGCCAGCGCCTCATCGTAAACGGCGCGTACGGCGTGGGCGGTTTCGGGCGCGATGATAAAGCCCTCGGCGCGCACGAAACTCTCGGCCGCCTCGAACACCGCGTTCTGCTGGTAGGCGCGGGCTTCGGCAAACCCGTCCTCGATCAGGCGCGAGACGGTAGGCGCCATGCCGTGATAGCGCAACCCCCCGGCGTGGACGGGCGCGGGGATAAAGCCGTGGCCCAGGGTGTGCATCATCGCCACGGGGCCGGTCTTGGCCGTGTCGCCCCAGTCATAGGCGTACGGGCCGCGCGTCATGCTCGGGCAGGCGCTGGACTCGACGAACATGGCACGCAGGTTGGGTTTTTCGCCCGTCAACTTGTCCTTCAGGAAGGGGTAGATGAGGCCGGCGGCGTTGCTGCCGCCGCCCGCGCAGCCGATCAGGATGTCGGGATAATCGCCAGCCATCTCCATCTGCTTGCGCGCTTCCAGCCCGATGATCGTCTGGTGCATCAGGACAAAGTTGACCACGCTGCCCAGCGAGTACTTGTAGCCGGGGTGAGTGACGGCGTATTCGATGGCCTCGCTGATGGCGATGCCCAGGCTGCCCGGACACTCCGGGTCAGAGGCCAGCACGTTCCGGCCGGCGTTGGTCTCCGAACTGGGACTGGGCACGACGGTGCCGCCCCAGGTTTCCATGGCGATGCGCCGGTAGGGTTTCTGCTGGAAACTGGCGGCGACCATAAAGACTTTGCACTTGAGGCCGAACTGCTGGGTGGCGAAGCACAAGGCGCTGCCCCACTGTCCGGCACCGGTCTCGGTGGCAAAGCCTTCCAGGCCCTCTTTCTTGCCATAGTAGCATTGCGCCACGGCGGTGTTGGCCTTGTGGCTGCCCACAGGGCTGACGCCTTCCCACTTGTAGTAGATGCGGGCCGGCGTATCGAGCGCTTTCTCCCACCTGTAGGCGCGCAGGAGGGGCGTGGGCCGCCAGCGCTTGAGGATATCCAGCACCTCGTCGGGGATCTCGATCCACCGCTCGCCGCTCGCCTCCTGCACGATCAAATCCCACGGAAAGACCGGCTTCAGGTCGTCGGGCCCCATAACCTGGAGTGTGACCGGGTGACGGTACGGGGGCGGTGGCGTCTTCATGTCGGCCACGATGTTGTACCAGTGGGTCGGCATATCCTTCTCTTGCAAGAGATATTTGTACTGCACCTTTTTCTTTCTCATTTCGTCCTCCGTTATGCAAGTTGGATTTTGTAAGGGTTTGTGTGATGCCTCGTGTGCCGTGTTTGATTCGATAGCGTCCTCCTTCCTCAAGCCGCCAGGAGGGCATTCCGGTCGGCAAAGAATTGCTTGTAGAGCCTGTAGTGCGCAGTTTCCTCGTAGGCTACCTCTTCGATACGGGCGCCGTCGAAGCAAAAAATCTGCGCGCCGGGATAGGCCAGCAGGATGGGCGAGTGGGTGGCGATGACGAACTGCGCCTGGCCGGTCGCCTCGACCTGCCGTAGCACCTTCAGGAACTCGACCTGGCTGGTCGGTGAGAGTGCGGCCTCCGGCTCGTCGAGGAAGTAGAGGCCCCTCCGCCTATAGCGGGTGCTGAGGTATGAGAGGATCCCCTCGCCGTGCGATAGCGTGTTAAGAATGCGCCCGCCGTGATACGGGAGCCGGCCCGGGTCGCACAGCGCCACGTCGTCGAGAAAATCGGCCAGGTCACGGAACGTCTCGGCGCGAAAGAGCGACCCGGGCGCACCGCCGTTGGCCCACGTGATGCTGATGTAATCGGCCAGGCGGTCCTCGTAGGGATTGTTGTGGGCCAGGTGCCGCCGTGGTTTGTCCCAGATGGCAACGCCGCACTTGCGCGTGATGGCATCGAGCAGTGTGGACTTGCCCGAGCCGTTCTCGCCCACGAAAAAGGCAACGGGCCTCCGAAAGATCAACTCTGGCGTGGCCCTGAGCACGGGGATGTTGAACGGATAGCAGCGGCGGCTGGGGTAACGCTCGCTGTGAATCTCGACCTTGAGCAGGTACATCTCACACCTCCACCCAGGCAGGAGCGGGGTGGTTGCTCCGCCCCTACGAACCAAAAAGCCCATCCCTGGTAGGGCGAATTGACGATTCGCCCCGCCGGGGACGGGCGTTATCTCCAGACACCCGCGGTGCCACCCCGATTAGGCCGGCCTGCACAGAACGAAAAACGCGCCGATGACGGCGCGTAGGGTGTGAAATAGCCAGCCTCACTCGTTGCGGGTACGATCCTTCGACAGGGACTTTGAGCCCTCAGGATGATACCCTCCGCCCGGATAACGGTGGCGGCTCCGGCCCGGACTATTCCGAACGGCACGGCCATTCGTTTCGGCGGGCGACTCCTGGGCCCATTCGGCTCCGGCGCCGGTATCGGGCTTGCACCCCGGGCTCCAATCTGAGCCCACGGCCCGACTCTCTGAACCTCGCTGCGGGGCCTACTCTTCCCGTTCGCAGTCTTTCGACTCTGGATTGTATACGCAGTATATCACATGGATGCTTGGGCGTCAAGTCAGTCGAGGTGTGGGAGGAGTGTCTCCACCAACGCTTCTTTCGAGCGATAGCCGATGATGCGTGCTGCCTCTGCTCCATCTTTGAATAGAATCAGCGTGGGGATGCCCATGATGCCCAGGCTGCGCGGGGTGTCGGGATTGGCGTCCACGTCCATCTTGAGCACCCGCAAGCGGTCGCCGTACTCCCTGGCAACTTCCTCGACCACCGGCGCGACCATGCGGCACGGCCCACACCACGCGGCCCAGAAATCCACTAGCGTCGGCCGAGATGCCTTGAGCACATCGTTTTCGAACGTCGCGTCGGTTACTTCAAGCACGTCTGCCATCTTGTCCTCCTTGTAACGGCCTGGATTATCTTATGGGAGCGGGCTTTTGTCAAGCGCCGACCTCTGCTATAATGCGTGCTCAGTGATCCGGTGCTCTCTCGTCAATTTTGCGATCATCGCGCTCCTGGCGGGCTTGTTGTCTTCGGCTTTGCTCATCGCCACCCGTGCCGCCCCACCCGCACGTCCCGCTAACGTCGCGCCGCAGGTGTGGGAAACGGCCGCCAGCGGCGAGAGCGAGTTTCTGGTGGTGCTTGCCGAGCAGGCCACCCTCGGCACAGCAGCGGTTCTGCCCGACCGCGAGGCGCGCCTGCGCGCCGTCTACGATGCGCTGCGGGAGACGGCACGGCGCACCCAGGCGGACCTGCGCGCCGCACTGGATGCCCAGGGCGCGGCCTATCGCCCGTTCTACATCGCCAACATGCTGGCGGTCAGGGGCGACCGCGCGCTCATCCTGCGCCTGGCAGCACGCCCCGACGTGGCACGCATCGTCGCCAACCCACACGTCCGTCAGGCCCTGCCCGTGACCCAGGCCCAGAATCTGCATGCCGGGCCTCTACAGGGCGTCGAGTGGAACGTGGCGCGCATCAACGCCGACGATATGTGGGCGCTGGGCTACACCGGACAGGGCATCGTCGTCGCCGGACAGGATACCGGCTATGCGTGGGAGCATCCGGCACTCGTGCGTCAGTACCGGGGATACGATGGCATCACCGTCACGCACGATTACCATTGGCACGACGCAATCCACGCCGACGATCCGCACACCCCGGCAGGGAATCCCTGTGGTTTTGATTCTGCCATCCCCTGCGATGATAACGGCCACGGCACGCACACGATGGGCACCATCGTCGGCGATGACGGCGCGGGCAATCGGATCGGCGTCGCGCCCGGCGCGCGCTGGATCGGCTGCCGGAATATGGAGCAGGGCTGGGGCACGCCGGCATCCTACGCCGAATGCTTCGAGTTCTTCCTGTCGCCGTACCCCGTCGGCGGCGATCCGTTCACCGATGGCGTGCCCGGCCTGGCCCCGCACGTGATCAACAACTCGTGGACCTGCCCCGTCGAGGAAGGGTGTGACCGGGATACGTTGCAGACGATCGTCGAGAACGTGCGGGCGGCGGGCATCGTCGTCGTCGCCTCGGCAGGCAACGATGGCTCCGCGTGCAGCACGGTGGCCGAACCGATCGCGCTCTACGACGCGGCCTTTTCCGTGGGCGCGACCGATAGCAGTGATACCATCGCCTCCTTCAGCAGCCGCGGGCCGGTGACGATAGATGGCTCCGGCAGGCTCAAGCCGGACGTGAGCGCGCCAGGTGTCGGGGTGCGTTCCAGCCTTCCCGGCGGCGGGTACGGACTGAAGAGCGGTACTTCGATGGCTGCGCCACACGTCGCCGGGACGGTGGCGCTCTTGTGGTCGGCACGGCCTGCACTCATCGGCGATGTGGATATGACCGAGTGGGTCATCGCGCATACGGCCCGCCCGCGCCCAGATACCAGTTGCGGTGGCGCGCCCGGCGGGCAACCCAACAACGTCTACGGCTGGGGCATCGTGGACGCGCTGGCAGCGGTGGAGGCGCTTGCTCCCGCGCTGACGATTTCCAAACAGGCCGCCTTTCCGGGCCTGGAAGCGGGGCTCTCGTCGGCGCGATTGCTCGTCTATACGATCGGCGTCACGAACACCGGTGCCTTCACCCTCACCCACATCGTCCTGACCGATACGGTCCCCATGGACACGACGTTCGCCTGGGCCGGCGGCGATCACGTTTACGCGCAGGGCGTGGTCACGTGGATCGCTCCCAGTCTACCGGGCGGGGCGACGCTGACGGCGACGCTGGCGGTCACCGTATCTTTGCCGCCAGGCACGCGCGTGATCGACGCCGATTATGGGGTGCGGGCCGACGAGATGGCCGATCCGGTGATGGGCGCGCCGGTGGAGGTGGTCGTCCCCTGGCGTCTTTTGCTGTTCCCCATCTTCAAAGAGTGGGACGGGGGAGGCAGTGGCAACTGAGCAAGACCTGGAAAGTCTGCGTGTGCAGGTGCGCCCGCTGCTGCATCTCAACGAGCCGGCGGATGCGCTGTACGTCTATTACGCGCTCTACCACGATCCCAAGCGCACCAGCCTGTACGTCCGCCATGACGAGGCCGGCCGTGCCATCGGCTTTGCCGCCGTATGCCAGACCGGGTGGCATCTGTTCCAGCCGACGGTTGTGCTGCGTAGCGGCGATGTCGGCGCAGCCGCCGCAGTGCTGCGTGACGCGCTCGTCCCAGGCCGTCCCTATTACGTCATCACCACGCCCGACCTGCGCGACGCCGTCACTCAGGTCGTGGATATTGAGCAGTCGCAGATCAACCATGTCTACCGACTCGACCTCTCGCGCTTGCGCCTCGACATCAATGTGCTGGTCGTGGTCGAGCCGGGCTTGGGGGACTTGCCGCGCTTTGTCATCCGTTCACAGGGGGAGATTGCCGCCGAGGCGGGGTTGAACTGGGCCTCGTCGCACTTTGCCGAGATCTTTGTCCGCACCAGGCCAGAGTCTCAGGGACGTGGGTGGGGGCAGGCGGTATTGCGGGCCTGCACGCTGTGGGTCATCCGCTCGGCCCGCCAGCCGCTCTATGTGGCCCACGAGAAGAACGGGGCCAGTATCGCCCTGGCCCAGGCGACCGGGTATGTGGATACCGGTGTGCGAGAATTTGCCGGCGAGGGGGTATGTAAGGGATGACCTACACCCGCTCGAAGCGCGCCTGGAAGAGGCGCAGGTACTTGGGCTCATAGGTGAAGTGCAGCCCGCGCGCCCGCTCATGGTGCTCGTACACTTGTATACTCGTTAAGGATAGAAGCCTGCGTTTTGGGTTTTGCCACGAAAAGTCTCATTAGTCGGGTTAAAATGTACCGGGTCTGTGCACCCAAAATGATCCAGGTATAGTCGCCCAAAATGTACCGGCCTTG